>Ga0316195_10001430_pt1 | contig 10692 bp, 5 predicted proteins | sample Phised1_MG_FD_204937 | JGI IMG/M metagenome (GOLD analysis project Ga0316195, IMG submission 204937) | Coastal sediment microbial communities from Maine, United States - Phippsburg sediment 1 | ecosystem: Environmental > Aquatic > Marine > Coastal > Sediment | place: USA: Maine | collected... | reverse complement strand
AAATCACTTCGAGATGTCGGCGGAAGCTACTTTATGGCCAAGTATAACATCATTGATAAAGAAATACCAGAAGGACAAGAAGCCCTTCCTGAAGACAAATACAATATTCTGGTTCTGAGATACGGCTATGGCCAGCCCAATATCATCAATGATTTGCAGTACTTTGCAGATTTTCAATACAACCGGGATTTTACTAAAGTTGCGCTGGATGTCAGGTATAGGTATTTAACCACTAAAAACAGACAATTCGACTTTAGATTTTTCTTTGGAAAGTTCCTTAGAAATAAAACAGGTACAGATTTTTTCAGTTTTGCTTTAGACCGTCCCAGCGATTATTTATTTGAATATAGTTATTTAGGAAGATCGGAAAGTTCCGGTTTCTTTAGTCAGGAAGTAATCATCAGTGATGGCGGTTTCAAGTCAAATTTTGAAGAAAAGTATGCCAATGAATATATGACCAGTTTTAACGTTAGCGTGGGAATTTGGCGTTGGATAGAAATGTATGGAGATATAGGTTTGGTAAAAAATCAAGGTTTAGATCCTTATTTTAGATATGATAGTGGTATCCGTTTTAATTTCGTTCCAAACTTTTTAGAACTCTATTTCCCTTTGCAATCGAGTCTAGGTTTTGAACCTTCACTTCCTGATTATGCAACCAAAATACGATTTGTCTTAACAGGAGATCCAACTAGAATTTACAATTTTATCAAAAGGGGTTTTTATTAATTATTCACAATTTTTACCTTCTTAAAATAGTTTTTTATTATTTATTTATTCAAATATTTATGTTATATTGTGAATATGTTAAAAACATAAGTATTATTTCTAAGGAATATTAAAATACTTTTTAATATTGATAAAAATGAAAGTCAGAAGTAGCAAATTACATTTAAATAATTGTATATCAATTATTTAAATTGTTTTCGTTTAGTTTGAAAGAGCTCTAACTGTTACCTATTTTCTACTCATATTTTTTTATATTTGTAAAAACCGTAAAGCCACTAACATATGTCGACTAAAACTTTAGATTCTTCGCCGAAATTATCTTTTGATGATTTTAAAAATGAGGTTCTAAAAGATTATAAAATTGCATTAGTTAGTAGAGAGTGCAGTATTTTAGGCAGACGTGAGGTTTTAACGGGAAAGGCAAAATTTGGGATTTTTGGTGGAGGAAAAGAAGTTCCGCAGCTCGCAATGGCCAAAGCTTTTCAAAAAGGAGATTGGCGCTCTGGTTATTACCGAGACCAAACCTTTATGATGGCCATTGGAGAATACAGTCCCAGACATTTTTTCGCCAGTCTATATGCTCATGCTGATATAAAAGCGGACTCCTTTTCTGCAGGCAGACAAATGAACGGGCATTTTTGTATTCATACAATTAATGAAGATGGTACCTGGAAAGATTTGACAAAACAATACAATGTAAGTTCTGATATTTCTCCTACCAGTGGTCAAATGCCTCGACTGGTTGGTTTAGCAGAGGCTTCTAAAAAATACAAACAAATTGAAAAACTGCATGGTAAAACAACCTTTTCTCATCAAGGGAATGAAGTTGCTTGGGGAACTATAGGTAATGCCAGTACTTCCGAGGGTCCTTTTTTTGAAGCAATTAATGCGGCTGGAGTTTTACAAATTCCTATGATAGTTAGTGTTTGGGACGATGCTTATGGTATTTCGGTACCGGCTAAATACCAAACGACTAAAGAAAGTATTTCAGAAATTTTAAGTGGTTTTCAAAGAACCAAAGAGAAAGATGGCTACGAGATTTTTGTTGTTGAAGGTTGGAATTATTCACAAGTCGTTGATGTTTATCAAAAGGCTGCTAAAATTGCGAGAGAAGAGCATGTTCCTGTACTCATTCACGTTACTGAACTTACCCAACCCTTAGGGCATTCAACTTCGGGTTCACACGAAAGATATAAGAGTGAAGAAAGATTGGCATGGGAAAAACAATTTGATTGTATTGCAAAAATGAGGGAATGGATAGAGCAATTCGAATTGCAAGATGAAGATGGAAATACCCTGAAGTTTTATGATGATCTAAATGAAATTCGTGCGATAGAAGAAAGTGCAAAAAAAGAAGTTCGTGAAGCTAAAAGAGAAGCATTAAATGCTTACCTCGCCCCTATTTTAAAAGAACGGGAAGAATTATTGGTCTTATTGGATAAGGTTGCACCTCTAAGCAGTCACAAAATTTCTCTGGATAAAGTCAGAAGAGATCTTCAAAATATTGAAGAGCCCATACGACGAGATATTCTTGATGCAGCAAGAAAATCCTTGATGCACATGCGCGACGACAGCCCTAATATCAAGAATAACTTACAGAAATGGGTGCTTAATTATCATTCAATTCAGAACACAAGGTATAACACACATCTTTACAGTGAATTGCCGAATAGAGCCACAAATATTCCTGAAATTAAGCCAGTGTATGATGATGAAGCTCCTTTGGTAGATGCGCGTATTGTTTTGAGAGATAACTTCGACAATATTTTAAGCGAAAATCCTGAAGTACTCATATTTGGGGAAGATTCAGGAAATATTGGCGATGTGAATCAAGGTTTGGAAGGTTTACAGGAAAAACATGGAATTGAAAGGGTTTATGATACGGGAATTAGAGAAGCAACCATCATAGGTCAAGGAATCGGATTAGCTATGAGAGGCCTCCGCCCTATTGCAGAGATCCAGTATTTAGATTACTTGTTTTATGCCACTCAGGTTTTAACGGATGATTTAGCTACACTAAGGTACCGTACTTTTGGTAAACAAATAGCCCCATTGATAGTTCGTACCCGGGGTCATAGACTGGAAGGCATCTGGCATTCAGGATCTCAAATGGGCAGTCTGATAAATCTCTTTCAAGGAATTTATATTTTGGTGCCCAGAAATATGACGAAAGCAGCAGGTTTCTACAATACATTATTAAAAAGTGATGAACCTGCCATTTTAATCGAAAATCTCAACGGATACCGTTTAAAAGAAAGAGTCCCTTCTAATTTAGGAGAATTTACAACTCCAATCGGAGTTGTAGAAACAATAAAAGAGGGTAGTGACGTTACCGTTGTTTCTTATGGATCTACCCTGCGATTAGTTGAGGAAGCCTCAAAAGACCTTTCCGCTATTGGGATAGATGTAGAAATCATAGACGCTCAGTGTTTGATGCCATTTGATATTAATCACGAAGTTGTAAACAGCATAAAAAAAACAAATCGATTGGTGATTGTTGATGAAGATATCCCAGGGGGAGCTTCGGCTTACCTTTTTGAAAATATAGTCAATAAACAAAACGGTTATTTATATCTCGATAGTAAACCGACCACGATCACAGCTAAATCGCACAGACCTGCTTATGGAACTGATGGCGATTATTTTTCCAAACCTTCTGTTAATGATATTTTTGAAGGTATTTATGCTGTTATGACCGAGGCCTATCCTGGAAAATTCAAGAACCTCTATTAACTAGTACTTTAAATTGTTAAAATTCTAAATATCAAGCGTTAATAAACGTTAATTTCTTCTATACCCATTCGTATTATCCATTTATTTTATACTTTAGCGGTCGATTTAGATTTCTCCCCTACAATATTTTTATCAAAAATGCGTACTATTTAAAATTGAATTATTTCATGAGTCATGTGAATTTTTTTGTGGGACTACTTATTATCAGTAGTTTTTTTTCGTTAAACAATATGAATTTTGATCGTGTTGCTGCAAAAAAAGAAATGACCTTTAATCATTCTTATCCTCCAGGAATCAGAGATGCCGCCCTATCTTTTTACCATAAACTAAACGACACAGATTTAAACTTTGATGCCTTTGAAAAGGCATACAAAGGCTACCTGCTTTTATTGAAAGATCAAAAAATAGAAAATGAAACTTATCTGACTGTTGTGGATATGAGTGCCTCTGCCAACCAGTCAAGATTTTTTGTCATTGATATGAAAAATGAAAAAATAGTTGACAAAAGTATGGTAGCACATGGCAGAAATTCCGGATCAGAATTTGCCAAAGAATTTTCGAATAAAATAGGTTCTTATCAAACCAGTTTGGGATTTTACAAAACGGCAGAACTGTACACCGGCAAGCATGGACTTTCACTGCGACTTGATGGTCTTGAAAATAGCAATAGCAACGCACGAGCAAGAGCGATTGTGATTCATGCGGCAGATTATGTAAGTGAAATGTTCATTAAGAAAAATGGCCGATTAGGCAGAAGTTTAGGCTGTCCGTCATTGCCTCAAAGTCAATTCAACCCTATTATACAAAAAATAAAAGAAGGAAGTCTTTTATTTATTTATCACCCAACAAAGTCTTATTTGAGCAATTCAAAAATCATCAAAACATCAGAATCTTTTCTTAACAGACTCAATAGTTAATGAGATGAACTCAAATTAGAGTAAAGCCTCATTGATTTTCTTTACCAAACCTGGTCCTTCATAAATAAAACCAGTATATAGCTGTATAAGGTCCGCTCCAGCATTAATTTTTTCTATCGCATCTTCCGGACTGTGAATTCCTCCCACACCGATAATTGGGAATGCCTTATTTGATCTTTCTGCTAAAAACCGAATAACTTCAGTAGCTCTTTTTGTCAAAGGCTTTCCACTTAACCCCCCTTGTTCCTTTTTAGCCTCAGATAGCAAATTGTCTCTTGAAATTGTTGTATTTGTAGCAATTACACCCGCAATGCCCGTGGCTTTTACAATATCGATAATATCTAATAATTGATCATCAGATAAGTCCGGAGCTATTTTTAACAAAATGGGTTTGGAAGTTCTTTTCTTATTATTTGCTTCCTGCAAAGTATGAAGCAGTTCAGTAAGTGGCTTTTTATCCTGCAAAGCCCTTAAATTTGGCGTATTGGGAGAACTGACATTCACCACAAAATAATCGACATAATCAAAGAGTTTTTCATAGCAAATCAAATAATCATCAATGGCGTTCTCATTGGCAGTCACTTTATTTTTTCCAATGTTTCCACCGATGATCACATCAGTTTTTCTGTGTTTTAATCTTTCAACTACGGCATCTACCCCTTCATTATTGAAGCCCATTCGGTTAATAATGCCTTCATCCTTTTTCAACCGAAATAATCGCTTTTTTTCATTACCGGGCTGAGGCTTTGGAGTTACGGTTCCTATTTCAACAAAACCAAATCCGTAATTGGATAATTCATCGAATAGCACGGCATTTTTATCAAAACCAGCAGCTAATCCAACAGGATTTTTAAACTTTAATCCGAATACTTCTCTTACAAGTCTTGGATTCTCTATAACAAACTTAGATCGAGCTATGGATTTGGTAAAGGGAAGTTTATATAACAATTTAATAGCCGAAAACGTAACATGATGAATATCCTCCGGATCAAAATTGAATAAAAAAGGTCTTATTATACTTTTGTACATCTTTCGCTTTTTATCGTAACTCTGCTTCAAATTGCTCCTTAAAACTTTCCTGGAGTTTGCCCATGATCTTATCAATTTGCTTATCAGTCAGAGTTTTATTGTCATCCCTTAAAACAAAGCTCAGTGCATACGATTTTTTACCTTTTGGAAGTTTATCACCTGTATAAACATCAAAAAGTTCTACCTTTTTCAATAGTTTTCTTTCTACCGAAAGGGCTGTGTTATATAGATCTTTAAATTGAACAGTCTGATCAAGCAACAAAGCTAAATCCCTTTTAACTTCGGGATATTTTGGGAGGGCGACCACATTCATCGTACCTGTTCCAATTTCTTCCATTAATACTTCCCAGAAAAAATCCGCAAACCAAACCTCTTGCTTAATTCCAAAATGTTTATTCAGCTTTTCATTTACAAGACCTAATTCCAATAAGCGTTTACCATTTTTTGTAATACTAACACCCTCAGAAAAAATATCGGTATCCGAAGAATTCATCTCAAAATCGGTTATTCCCAAACGTTGAAAAATGGCCTCACAAATTCCTTTTACATAGAAAAAATCTGTTGGTTTATCATTAGAATTCCAAGTTGAAGTATTTCTCTCTCCGGAAACAGTTAGCGTTAAATGCTTTTTTTCCTGATATCCCTGATCAGTTTTATGATAGGATTTACCCAATTCGAAAAGCTTGATATTCGCGTTTTTTCGATTTATATTATAGGCCACGGCTTCTAAACTACCAAATAATAAAGATTGACGCATTACTTCCAAATCTTTGCTCAAAGCGTTTACAATCTTTACATTTTTCTGTTCATCTAAACTCTCCAGCATTTCAATGTATTCTGCTTTGGTCAAAGAATTTGCCATCATCTCAGAAAAACCTTGAGCTATTAATAAAGAAGAAATAATTCCCTCTATTTTCTCGTTACTCAACTTTTCAGAATATGATAGTGACGTATTCAATTTAGTGGTAGAACTAATGTTATTGTAACCATACACACGCAAAATATCTTCAACAATATCTGCTTCCCGCTGCACATCGACCCTGTATGAAGGAATGGTTAATCCTAAACCGGATTCGGTTTGGTTATTAATTTTTATATCTAAAGAAGCCAAAATATTTTTGATAGTATCGGAAGGAATTTCTTCACCAATTAAACGGTTTGCTTTTTCATATGATAAATGAACCTGAAAATCCTGGATCTTTTTTGGGTAAATATCTATAACATCAGAAACAATTTTCCCTCCAGCTACCTTTTTAATTAAAATTGCGGCTAATTTCAAGGCATATTCAACATTTTCGGGATCAATTCCACGCTCAAAACGAAAAGAAGCATCTGTATTCAGCCCGTGCCTTTTAGCCGATTTTCTTATACTGATGGGATCAAAATAGGCAGATTCTAGGAAAATACTTGTGGTTTTATTGGTAACTCCAGTTAATTCTCCACCAAATATACCAGCCAAACACATTGGGTTGCTGGCGCCATCACAAATCATGATATCATCTTCATGCAAAACTCTTTCAATACCGTCAAGCGTTTTGAACTTCGTACCTGAGGGTAAACATTTGACCACGATTTTTTCTTCTTCAATTTTTTTTGTATCGAAGGCATGTAGCGGCTGACCTAAGGCATGAAGTACAAAATTGGTCACATCCACCACATTATTGATCGGTTTTTGACCGATAGAAAGCAACCTGTTTTTTAACCAATCCGGCGATTCGGCAACTGTTAAATTAATTAAAGTAACACCGGCATAACGAGGAGCTTTTTTGTAATCCTCTACTTCTACATTTATTTTAAATGTTCTTTCGTCAACATTAAAATCACCTACAGATGGTGTGATTAACTCCTTGTTAATATCGTATTGCTGCATTAATCCCGCACGGAGATCTCTGGCAACACCCATATGACTCATCGCATCGGCTCTGTTTGGAGTAAGGCCAATTTCAAAAACCTCATCTTTAAAAATTTCGAAAACTGTCGCTGCTGGAGTCCCAACTTTTAATTCATTATCCAAAACCATGATCCCATCATGGCTTGTCCCTAATCCCAACTCATCTTCGGCACAGATCATTCCATGACTTTCTTCTCCTCTTATCTTTCCTTTTTTAATCACCCAGGGTTCTCCCTCTCCACTATATAAGGTTGTACCGATCAATGCCACAGGAACTTTTTGCCCGGCGGCAACATTTGGCGCTCCACAAACTATAGATAAGGGCTTATCTAAGCCCACATCTACGGTAGTCACTTTTAATCTGTCCGCATTGGGATGCTGCTCACAGGTCAGAACCTCACCAACCACAATTCCATCTAAAGAACCTTTGACAGATTCAAATTTCTCTATTCCCTCAACTTCTAAACCTAAATCGGTTAAAATTTCAGCAACTTGCTCAGCTTCTAAATCAATCTTCAAAAATTGCTGTAACCAATTATATGATATTTTCATAAATATTTTTTATACTTGACTTGAAGCAAAAAAAGACTTCATTATCGCTAAAAGTCGATTGTTTTTAATGAAGTGCAAATATAATCATTTGAAGGAAGTAGTCTTTATTTCGATTTTAAGATTTTTTACGTTATTTTTAAAAGATATTTCTTAATCTAACAATTAAATTAGCTTCTTAAACAATATTTATGGCAATAGAAATTAAACGACTTTTTGACTTTCTATACTATCAGTTAGAAAATGACCCCATACCTAACAGTTTGAATACAAAGTATGATGGAAAATGGGTTTCTTTAAGTTCGCAGGAATTTGTTGATTCTGTGAATCAAATGAGCAGAGGGCTTTTAAACTTAGGTGTAAAACCGGGTGATAAAATAGCCTTGATATCTTCTACAAATAGAACGGAATGGAATATTTTAGACATGGCCTTGATGCAATTAGGCGCCATAAATGTTCCTATCTACCCAACTATTGGAGAAAATGATTATAAATATATTTTTAATCATGCCGAAGTTAAGTTCTGTTTTCTTTCTGATGAAATACTTTATCAAAAAGCAAAATTAGCCCAAAAAGATTCTCCTCAATTAGCCGAAATCTTCACTTTTGACCAAGTAAAAAATGCTAAAAATTGGAAAGAAGTATTAGCACTTGGTACAGATGTGATAAGACAAGACGAAGTGGATGAACTAAAAGCAAAAGTGAAAGCAAATGATTTGGCAACCATCATTTATACCTCGGGAACTACCGGAACTCCTAAAGGAGTCATGCTAACGCATAACAATATTGTTACAAATGTAAAAGACAGTGCCCCTCGTTTACCCATTACAAAAGGAAATAGCGTTGTGATGAGTTTCTTACCTGTTTGTCATATTTTCGAACGAATGCTTCATTACCTGTATATTCAAAACAGCTTAGCCATTTATTTTGCAGAAAGTATCGAAAAGATATCAGATAATTTAAAGGAAGTCAGACCTCATTTTATGAGTGTAGTTCCTCGCTTACTTGAAAAAATTTACGACAGTATTGTCGCAAAAGGAGCAGACCTTCCTGGGGTGAAGAAAATGATCTTTTTCTGGGCCATTGATGTAGGTATGGCTTATGAACCCTATAACCGAAATGGCTGGTGGTATGAAAAAAAACTAGGACTGGCGAGAAAGTTGATCTTTAGCAAATGGAAAGAAGCACTTGGAGGCAGATTGCACACCATGGTCTCGGGAAGTGCTCCTCTTCAGCCCAGACTGACAAGGATTTTTAGTGCAGCCGACTTACAAGTTATGGAGGGATATGGTTTAACAGAAACTTCTCCGGTGGTTTCAGTGAATCAATATGCCGGCGAAAATTTCAAAATAGGATCGGTTGGTAAATTAATAAACGACGTCGAGGTAAAAATTGCCGAGGATGGGGAAATTTTAGTAAAAGGACCAAATGTAATGGCTGGGTATTACAAAGATCCAGAGAAAACAGCAGAGGTTATGACCGGTGATTTTTTCCATACTGGCGACAAAGGTGAAATTGATTCTGAAGGTTTCTTGAAAATCACAGGAAGGAAAAAAGAAATTTTCAAAACTTCAGGAGGAAAATACATCGCTCCCGCACCTATTGAAAATCAAATGAAACAATCTCGTTTTATCGAACAAATTCTGGTGATAGGAGAAGGACAAAAAATGGCGGCGGCGCTTGTCCAGCCTAATTTTGATTTTGTAAAAGAATGGGCAAAAAGGCATCATATCGAAATAGGCAAGAGCCATGAAGAAATTGCGAATAATCCCAAAGTAAAAGAAAGAATAATGGAGGAAATTGATAAAGGTAACGAGCAATTTGGAAAATGGGAAACGATAAAAAGGATCGAATTGACCCCTGAAACCTGGACAGTCGACAATAATTTACTCACGCCAACCTTTAAACCAAAAAGAACGGAAATCTTGAAAAAGTATAAAGATTTATATGATAAAATCTATCCATAATTCTTTATTTTAGCGCCTCAATTCAGTTATGGAACATTTTATAGTATCGGCGAGAAAATATAGACCCCAAACATTTTTAGATGTTATTGGGCAACAATCTATTACCAATACTTTAGAAAACGCCATTAAGAATAATCACCTTGCTCAGGCCTTATTATTTACGGGGCCAAGAGGAGTTGGTAAAACAACTTGTGCCAGAATTCTTGCTAAACGCATCAACCAGGAAAGCATGGAGCAAATTCAGGAGGATGAAGATTTTGCTTTCAATATTTTTGAGCTGGATGCCGCTTCCAATAACTCTGTAGATGATATTAGATCTTTGACTGAGCAAGTTAGAATCCCACCGCAGGCGGGAAAGTACAAAGTTTATATTATCGATGAGGTTCATATGCTTTCCCAAAGTGCCTTTAATGCTTTTTTAAAAACTTTAGAAGAACCCCCCAGTCATACTATTTTTATTCTAGCAACTACAGAAAAGCACAAGATCATACCAACGATTTTATCCCGTTGCCAGATTTTCGATTTTAAAAGAATTGGTGTCATCGATATCAAAAATTATTTACACACCATTGCAAAACAGGAAAATGTAACAGCCGAGGATGATGCCTTGCATATTATTGCGCAAAAAGCTGATGGTGCACTGCGCGATGCTCTATCTATTTTTGACAGAGTTGTGAGTTTTTCCGGTAATAATCTAACCCGCGAAGCTGTAACGGAAAACCTGAATGTGCTGGATTATGAAGTGTATTTTAACATGACAGATTTATTGCTGAATAATCAAATTCCGCAGGCATTATTGGCTTTTAATGAGGTTCTAGACAAAGGTTTTGATGGACATCATTTTATAACGGGACTGGCTTCGCACTTTAGAGATGTTTTA
>Ga0316195_10001429_pt1 | contig 10694 bp, 10 predicted proteins | sample Phised1_MG_FD_204937 | JGI IMG/M metagenome (GOLD analysis project Ga0316195, IMG submission 204937) | Coastal sediment microbial communities from Maine, United States - Phippsburg sediment 1 | ecosystem: Environmental > Aquatic > Marine > Coastal > Sediment | place: USA: Maine | collected... | reverse complement strand
TCAGTCCGGAAGAGTTGCTCGAATATTTTAAAGAAAGGCTCAAAGACCAGGACGGCCGCCATGCCGGTGGCAGCAAATGGATCGGGACCGGCGGCACTTCACCGGTGGGACATTCCGGATATCATCCGGGCGGCATGCGCGTGGGAGGTGTTTCACGCAATAAATCGGCCGTCAAGGTAGCCATGGACCGGCGCTATAGAGACTATTCCAGAACCGGGCCTTTGACCCAGGCCCTGATCGGCGAAGCGCTCAAACGCTTGCGACATATGCGGCCTGTCGGTCCCAAGGACCAGATCAACATAGATGCCACGATTTATCGCACCATGAAAAATGGTGGTGAGATTGAAATTGTCTTCGACCGGAGTCTTAAAGACCGCCTCACGGTCATCCTGGCCATTGACAACGGGGGCTGGTCAATGGACCCTTACATCCCGGTGGTCCAGACAATATTCGATTACGCCCGTGCCCAGTTCAAAGACTTGAAGACCTATTTTTTTCACAACACGATCTACGACACCCTCTGGTCTGATCCCGCGCGTTACCGCAAACCCAAAAAAATTGATGATTTCGTCCGCTTGGATCCTGACACCCGTTTGATTCTGGTCGGGGATGCCAGTATGGCTCCCTATGAACTGATGGCGACCGACGGATCGATCCACATCGAAGAGCGCAGCGGCAAGCCGAGCATCGAGCGCCTAAAATTCCTGGCCGAAAACTTTCCATACTGTGTTTGGCTCAATCCCGCGCCCCGGCGTATGTGGAATTATACCCGCACCATTATGGTCATCCGGGACATTTTCCCCATGTTCGAGTTGACCCTGGACGGGTTGGATCAGGCCATCGCACGTCTTATGACTGGATAAAAGCGATCTTTGAGATAACTTCTTAGTTAATTCCGTAAAGGCGACACGTGTTTTCCCAGACCAGAGCGGCCAGTGGCTCGAGCTTTTGCCGGCGAACTTGAGCCAGTTTTTGCAGAACCGCTTTTACGAAAGCCGGTTCGTTGCGGCGGGTTTTATTCTTGTAGGGCGCGGGTGTCAGAAAGGGTGCGTCGGTTTCCACCAGCAGGCGGTTGTCCGGGATCAATGAAACCAGGCGGCGCAGGTCGGCGCCGCGACGCTTGATGGTCAGAATGCCGGTAATACCGATGTAAAGACCCAGGTCGAGATACTGTTTCAAGTCGGATTCGTCACCGCTAAAACAGTGCACGACACCCCGACGGTTGGCAGCGGGAGTCCGCTGGAGTATTTTTAAAAATCGGCCGTTTGAGTCCCGCTCGTGAAAAATGAGCGGGAGCGTTAGTTCATCCGCGATTTGCAGCTGGCGCACAAACCATTTCTCCTGGTCCGGTTGAGGGGAATACATACGGTTGAAATCGAGCCCGGTTTCACCCCAGGCGCGGACTTTGGGGTGACGGGCCAGCTCTTTGAGTGCGGCCAGCATGCTTTCACTGCAAAGACGGGCGTCGTGGGGGTGAACGCCAACAGCCACATAGCAGTCGCCGTGGGTTGACGCAATCTCAATCGCCTTCGAGGCGCTGGCGAGGTTGATACCGGCAATCATCAGGCCCTTTATACCGGCCCGGCGCGCGCGTTCAAGCACCTCAGCACGGTCTTGGTCAAAGGAGCGGTCGTCCAGGTGGCAGTGGCTGTCAAATATTTGCATTTAAATTCCGTTGTGGAATGGGTGATCAGCATTAAATTGACAAGTGGGTTGCTTTGGCAAAACTGATATGTGGTGTAGCACTAAAAAAGCATAGGGGCAACATTTTGAGCTTGATTTCTTAATGAGTAAATGCTTAATATACTTTTTTTAAGCACAAAGAACAGGGCCACGGCGATCACGATTGTGGCGGCAACCTGTGATGATCGGAGGATACTATGTTTAAAATCATTAGAAGAGAAGAAATGGCACAGGGAACGGTGATATTGAATGAAATTGAAGCCCCCCTGATCGCTAGAAAAGCCAAACCCGGGCAATTCGTGATCCTGAAGGCTAACGAGACCGGTGAGCGGATTCCCTTGACCATGGCCGATACCGATCCGGAGAAGGGCACCGTTACCATCATTTATATGGTTGTGGGCAAGTCGACAGCCCTTTTCAAGGATTTGAAGGTCGGAGATGCCTACCAGGACGTGATCGGGCCGCTTGGCAAGGAAACCCATGTGGAGAAGGTCGGAAAGGTCGTCTGTGTCGGCGGCGGCACCGGCGTTGCGGTGCTGCACCCGATAACCCGGGCTTTTAAAGAGGCGGGCAACGATGTGACCTGCATCATCGGGGCCCGCAACAAGGACCTGTTGATCTTGGAAAAAGAGATGAAGGCTGCTTCCCATGACCTGCGGATTTGCACGGATGACGGATCATACGGCCATCATGGATTCGTGACGGAAGTGATGAAGGAGATCCTGGATCAAGGTGATGTCGACCTGGTGGTCGCCATCGGCCCTGTTATCATGATGAAGGTTGTGGCCGGCATAACCAAGGAATACAACGTCAAGACCCTGGTCAGTTTAAATCCCATCATGATTGACGGTACCGGGATGTGCGGTGGGTGCCGGGTGACGGTCGGCGGCAAAACCCGTTTTGCCTGTGTGGACGGTCCGGAATTTGACGGACACCTGGTCAACTTCGACGAACTAATGCTCAGGCTAGGGGCTTACCTGGATGAAGAAAAAGCCAGCCACGATCACTACTGTAACGTCCGCGGGACGTAAAGTTATTTATAAATGAAATGATCGAGCAACGCGTATAGCATCAAGCACAGCAGGTTATAAAATCGGCAACGATTTTATCGATGGAGGAAATCATGGCAGAAAAGGCCGCAGTAAAGCAGAAGAAAGAAAAAATTGCCCGTCAGCCCATGCCAGAGCAAGAGGCCGCCGTCCGGGCCAAAAATTTCGAGGAGGTTCCTTTCGGACTGAGCCCGGAGGCCGCTCAGAAAGAGGCCCAAAGATGCCTGCAGTGTAAAAAGCCGGCATGTGTGCAGGGCTGTCCGGTTGAAGTCGACATCCCGGGGTTTATCGGTTTGATCAAGGAAGGTGATTTTACCGGCGCGATCGCCAAAATATGGGAAAAAAACGGCCTCCCGGCTGTTTGTGGACGCGTTTGCCCTCAAGAGTTGCAGTGTGAAGGCGTGTGTATTGTGGGCAAGAAGGGCGAACCCGTGGCAATCGGCAATTTGGAAAGGTTTGTGGCTGATTATGAGAGGGCCAATCAAAAAGCTGCCTTGCCGACCAAGGCCAAGCCCACGGGCAAAAAAGTGGCGGTTGTCGGTTCCGGCCCCAGCGGGTTGACCGTTGCAGGCGACCTGCTGCTAAAAGGCCATGAGGTTACGATTTACGAGGCCTTTCACAAACCAGGCGGTGTTTTGGTCTACGGCATTCCTGAATTCCGACTGCCCAAGGAAATCGTCTTTTCCGAAGTTGCCGGCCTGGAATCCCTGGGCGCCAAATTAGAGTGCAATGCCGTCATCGGGCGATCGATTACCCTGGAGGAGCTGTTCGAAGAAGGTTATGATGCTGTTTTCCTGGGCGTCGGGGCCGGATTACCCCGCTTTCTCAACATCCCCGGCGAAAACCTGATCGGCATTTTTTCAGCCAACGAATATTTGACCCGTTCCAACTTGATGAAGGCCTATCGGTTTCCGGAATACGACACCCCGATCATCCAGGGTAAAAATGTTATTACTCTGGGGGCCGGCAACGTGGCCATGGATTCCGCGCGTACTGCCCTGCGACTGGGGGCTGAAAAATCACGAATCGTTTATCGCCGTTCGCGGCAGGAGGTGCCGGCCCGGGGGGCCGAAGTGCACCATGCCGAGGAGGAAGGTGTGGAATTTCACTTCCTGACCGCTCCAATACAATTCCTCGGGGATGAAAAAGGCCGCGTGATCGCTATGGAAGGCCTCAAGATGGAGTTGGGAGAACCGGACGAGTCCGGGCGCCGTCGGCCGGTTCCGATCGAAGGTTCTGAATTCAAATTGGACTGCGATTTGGTCATCATCGCAGTCGGTGCCGGCGCCAATCCCCTGCTGACGCGATCGACCGAAGGGTTGAAATTGAACCAGTGGGGATACGTCGAGGCCGATGAAACGACCGGCAAGACGAGCCTAAAAGCGGTGTGGGCCGGTGGCGACATTGTGACCGGATCGGCTACCGTCATTCTGGCCATGGGGGCCGGGAGAGCTGCCGCCAATTCGATCCATGATTACCTGACGTGGGGCTGGTAGAAGCAGTTTTAAAACCTCCCCTCGAGTCCAATCCTCCAGAGGCGGACAGGTCTCAGCGTTGGACACGCGGTTCAAATCCTCGAAATACACCAGTATTCCTGCGGTTTGAACCGCGTGTCCGCCTTGCCGGTTCTGAGCTTGTCGAAGGGACCTTGAACCCGATTAAAGGTTTTGAAACCACTTCTAAACACGAAAAGCTATCTCAAAATAATCATTAGATAAAAGCGCATAACGATTTTATTGATGGTCAAACAGGGCCGTTCGGATAGATTCAGATCCGATCGGCCCTTTGCGTTGTTGCATTTACAGTTTTGGGTGTTATTATGTTTCGTACTGAAGATGCGAAATCCCATTTCCTACGAATTAGACGACCACCACCCGCAAGCACGCAAGCGCTTTATTCAACAGCTGTTCGATGCGATTGTACCGACCTATGACCTGCTCAATCGGGTTCTGTCAATGGGAACGGATGTGGTTTGGAGGCGAAATATTTTTCGGCATATACCGCCGCTGCAAGGACAAAAGGTGATCGATCTGTGCTGTGGGACCGGCGATCTTTCTGCGCTGTTGCACCGCAAAGGCGGGCAGGTGGTATCGCTTGATTTTTCCCTGAAAATGCTGCAGCGCGGTATAAAAAAGAAGGCCTTGCCAGATCAGCCTGTGGCGGCGGACGCCAGCCGGCTGCCCTTTAAGCGGCAGAGCTTCGATTTCGCTTGCATCGCTTTCGGCATTCGCAATATTCCCGACATAAACACCTTTATCAATGCCGTCGGAGAGGTCCTGGCGCCAAACGGCAAGCTGGTTGTTTTAGAATTGACACGGCCCCACAACAAAATGGTTCGGACGTTTTATCGATTATATTTAGAGCATTTACTTCCCTTGGTCGGCGGGCTTGTCTCAGGGCAACCTTTGGCCTATCGTTATTTGTCACGGACAATCGCCACCTTTGTCGAACCGGCCGAACTGGAAGGCATGTTGTCCCAAGGCGGATTTGCACGTGTTGATCATTTCCCTCAGTCCTTTGGGATTGCGACCATTACCGTGGCCTGTAAGGAGAGCCCGTGAGCGAACTCGATCGGGCAAAAGACATTTTTGAGATAACTTCTAATACTATGGAGGGCTACATGGAGGATAAGGTAAAGGCTGTTGTTTACGGTTCTTTTGTCGCCGATGCGCTGGCCTTAGGGCCGCACTGGGTTTATAATACAAATGTGATCGATAAAAAGTTTGGTGTGGTCGATCGGTATTTCGCCCCGCTTACATCCTACCATAAAGGCAAACAAGCCGGAGATCTGACGCACTATGGTGACCAGATGCTGTTGCTTCTCGAATCGGTGGCGGTCACGTCAATTTTCGATCTCGAACGGTTCACCCAGGACTGGCAGGCGTTTATGAATTCCTATGACGGTTATTTCGACCAGGCCACGAAAGCCACCATGCAAAACATGGCCAACGGATGGGAATATCCGGATTGCGGTTCCAAGTCCCAAGAGCTCGGCGGAGCTGCCCGTATTGCACCATTGGTGGTCGCTCACCATACGGACCTCCAACAGTTGGTTGCTTCGGCGAGGACGCAAACCACATTGACCCACAATAACCCAACGGTTATCAATGGCGCAGAGTTTTTTGCCCGGGTCGTATATAACGTCTTGGGCGGTTCGAAGCCAACCGAAGCGATGACGGCAGCAAGGGAAGCGGTTGCCGATCTTGGGATCGTTGCGGATTGGTTGTCTGATGGTTTGGAAAGCAAGTCCCTTGACACCCGACAAACGATTGCCGATTTCGGTCAAATGTGCGAGATTGAGGCGGCTTTTCCGGCAACCATCCACTTGATTGCCAAGTATGAAGATAATTTTAAACAGGCCATGATCGCCAATGTTATGGCCGGTGGCGACTCGGCTTCCCGGGGCATGCTGACCGGTATGGTGTTGGGGGCTTATCACGGGATGGCCGCGATTCCTGAGCCATGGTTGGCTGGATTGAATAATATTGATCGCATCAATGCCTGTATGTCCCGCATGGCTGGGTAAACAAAACGCCGAGACTTGTCCGCTTCTGGCGGATTGGGCCAAAAGATTATTTTAAGGCGCCCTCTAGTGTTGTGTCCTACAAGTAATTGTACAAAAGTAAGTCATTTATTAGGCACATCATGGTATTGATAAAAAAATCCGAAGCACGAAACCCGAAACTCGAAACAATACTAAAATTCAAATGCTCAAATGACAAAAACAGACTTATTGTTAATAGGTTACAGCTTTTTGGGTCATTTGACATTCGGATTTCGATATTCGCATTTCGGATTTTGCTCAGGGTATTTCACCCTACTAATACCGTCATCGATATTTAGGTAAGATACATCTGGGACACAACAATAGGAAAGGATACTTATGGGACTGCTTGACAAATTGGAAGGAATTTTTGTTCCATCAAGACGGCCGAAACAGATTCAGGTCGACTTGAAAGAGATCTATTGTAAGCGCAAAGATGACGATTACATCAAACGCTTTCGGACAGCTGCGGTTGGCACCGCCTACCGCAACCCGGACGGCAGTGATCGCCAGACGGCGCTTAAGAAACTCAAACAAGGCGCCAAAGTCCGGTTGATTTGGGATGCCGGCGCTTCCGGCAATAAAAATACCGTTTACCTGGTGTGCAGCGGCCGGGCCCGTAGGGAGCTATCCCTGCCCGACTGTTTCGGTCGATTGAACGACAAGGTGGCGGCCGATGTCATTCGGTGGATGACCAAAGAGGGCGTGATAACTGCAGCCAAAGTGGCCGACATCACGGGAGGGACACCCAAACACCCCAACCTGGGCTGTGTCTTGGAATTAACGACCTATCCAGCACCCCCAAAAAAGGACTAACAGCATGCCGACGATTCCAACACTTGAAATCTTTTCCGATTATATCTGACCGTGGTGCTACTTCATTACCGGGCGTATTGATAAGCTTAAACAAGAATACGAGATCGATATACACTGGAGAGCGTTCCCGTTGCATCCGGACACGCCGGAATCCGGGCTTTCCCTGGAGCAGTTGTTCGCCAATCAACCCGTTGACATTCATGCCATGCTGGCGCGCTTGAAACAGGTTGCCGCTGAACTGAACCTGCCCTTTGGGGAACGATCCATGACCTATAACAGCCGGTTGGCACAGGAACTGGGCCTGTGGGCCGAAGGTCAGGGCAAGGGAGATGCTTTTCACGCGGCCGCATTCCAGGCCTATTTTGCGGATGGTAAAAACCTCGCGCTTGCGCCAGTTTTGCTGGAGTTGGCGGGTGCCGTCGGTCTGCCAAAGGACCCGGCTGAAGCGGTTTTAAAAACGCGGTCCTATGCAGATGCAGTTGATCAAGACTGGGCGCTGGCGCGCCAAAAACAGGTTACGGCCGTACCGACATTCATCATGGGAATCAACAAGCTGGTTGGTGCTCAGCCGTATGATGCTCTCGTTCAGGTGATGACGGCAAATGGCGTTAAGCGGCGTTTTTAAGGGCTCATAATAAACCCGATAGAAAGCAAGACGCTGTAAATCAGAGAAAGCCGTGCAGTCTTTGCCAGCATGATATTCAGGCCGGGATCAATGTCGCTTCTCAAGACGGTCCGAATGAGAGAAACCGCCCATGGCAGGGACAATAAAGGAAGGAGTATCCAGAACGACGCCCAGCCGATCATCCAGATAATTAAAAGTAAGCCATAAGAAAGCGCCAGCAAAAGAGCATATTCTTTTTTGGACAGGTCTTCTCCCAGGATCACCGCCAGTGTGTTTTTACCGACTTTTTGGTCCGTACGAATATCCCTTAGATTGTTGATGACCAGAATTGCCGTGATGGGCAAACCGACGGCTGCGGCCATAAGAAAAACAAGCCATGTTAGCTGCAGGGCCTGTACATAATAAGTGCCGCAGACAGCCACCCACCCGAAAAAAATAAAAACAAACAAATCTCCGAGGCCATGTGATGCCAATGGAAAGGGCCCGCCACTGTAACCAAGGGCTGCTAACATGGAGGCCGTTCCGATAAATATCACCGGCCAGCCACCACGCATCATCAGATAATACCCCATGCACGCAGCCAAACTGAAGGTCAGCATCATGGCTGATTTGACGCGGGCAGGGGAAATTAAACCACGCTGGGTGACGCGTATGGGCCCTAATCGTTCCTTTGTATCGATGCCTTTGATGCCGTCAAAATAATCATTGGCCAAATTGACGCCGACCTGAAGTAAAAGTGAGATTCCAAGGGCGGCGAGTGCCGGAATCAAGGCAAATTGGTTGTCGGCAAAAGCCAGGGCGGAACCCACCAACACCGGGCCCACAGCCGCCGGTAAGGTCTTTGGCCTTATTGCCAGAATCCAGGCGTGAAGATTGGACATGTGGTTCCTTGACTAATTGTAGTGTTTGCTAAAAATAACATTCCGATTGGGGAGCGGGGCACCCTATTTTTTTTAAAAAGGCATATCAACTTAAGCTCAGACATGTGCCCACCGGATTGATGATGAACACAGATCGGCTGGTAGTAAAATGAGGCCGGGGAACCATCATCAATCCGGTAGGGCACTGCGCTAGCGGTGCCGATTCAAAATGATATGCCTTTTTTTTAAAAAATAGGGTGCCCCGCTTGAGTTCGGGCATTCGGAATCTATTTTTGACAATGGCTATAATTTTCATAACCTAACTATTTCCTCTGATACCGGCACACCCGATACTCGAGGCTCGAGATCAGAGCATACAAGATGAGTCCCAACAGACTCATCGCCAGAATACCGGCGTACATTTCCGGATACAGCAGCACCTGATAGGTCTCCACGACAATATAGTATCCCAAGCCGTAAGTCGTGAGGGATTGTTCGGCAATAAACAAAACAGCAATGGCGGTGCCTACGGAAATGCGCAAGGCGGTAAGAACCGCGGGAAGGGATGCGGGGAAATAAACATATCGAAAAAGCGCCCTTCTCCCAGCTCCCAATGACCGCACGGATAGAATCAGTTCCGGACGCAGGTTGGCGGCTTCGTCCCGAACCACCACGAGGATTTGAAAGAAGATTATCAGGGCGATCAAAAAGATTTTGGAAATGTCGGTAATGCCCATGAGAACGTAGATGACGGGCAGCAAAACAATTTTGGGAATCGGATAGGTGATGGCAATCAGCGGTGCAAAAAACCCATCGAGTTTCGGTATCAGGCCCAGAATCAGTCCGATGGGAACCGCCGCAATAACCGCTAAAACGATGGCAGCCATGACACGGCCGGTACTGGCGAGGAAATGAAGCCCGAGGTCCTTAAAAAGTAACTTGAAAAAGATGGGAACAACCGTAAACGGCGACGGCAGGATGGGTCGGTGAACGATCCATGTCAGAATCTGCCAGAGCACGATAAACATGACGAGCCCGAGCAATGCCGTGCGCAGGTTGAGTTGCGGCTTCATAGCAGATCTCCCAATATGTGGTGCAAATCCTGGCACGTATCCCTAAAGCCGGTCTGATAGCGATGTCCCCGGCTGCCGGCGTTCTGGTTCTCAATGATGCGTAGGTGATGGTTGGTCCCTTCGTTCAGAATCAGAATCCGCTTGCCCATGATAACGGCGACTTCGATGTCATGCGTAACGATGATGGTCGTTAATCCCGATGTCTTATGCAGATCGATGGTCAGTTTTTGAAGCGCTTCGCGGGTCGGCGCATCCAGGGCCGAGAAGGGTTCATCCAGGATCAGAAGATCCGGTTGCATAGCGAGGGTTCGGGCAATGGCGGTTCGCTGTCGCTGGCCCCGTGACAGCTGTGAAGGGAACATGTCGTGAAGATGGGCAATGCCCAGTTTTTCCAGCCAGTAGCGGACACGCCGGTCGGATTTGTCCGTGTGTAGGTCTTCGTCCAGGGGTGTATGACGCCCATCGGATCCATAGAATTCACGAATGGTCAATCCCAGCCGTGCATTTTCTAAAACCGTCGACCAGGGAAGCAGGCCGTGGTCCTGAAGCACCAGGCCGCTTCTGGGGCGGGGCCCGGTGATTTCCAACCCTTCAATAAAAATGCTGCCGGAATCCGGTTGATATAATCCGGCCAGCAGATACAGGAGGGTCGTTTTACCGCAGCCGGAAGGACCGATAACCGCCCAGGAGTCACCCTGTTGAACTTGCCAGTTGAATGCTTTAAAGATGGGTTGACTGTTGCTGTACGCAAACGTCAAATCTTTTGTTTCGATCATCTCCATTTTATCTTAAAATTTATCAGGGTAAAAAAATCGTCGTAACGCAATCTTCATAAGGCAGGGTTTGGTTTAGCAAACCTTTGGAGATCATCCAGTCCATCACATCTGCCCATTGTTCGGGTTCGGGTACTTTTTTTCTCGGGTAAGCAGGTATCTTATAACTATGCCGGATATTTTTAGGAACGCGGATTTTTTTAAGAAGCAGTTCACGGTGGGCTTCCGGGGATGCATTGATATCGGCGGCCGCTTGGTCCCAGGCCTGCAG
>Ga0316195_10001428_pt1 | contig 10694 bp, 21 predicted proteins | sample Phised1_MG_FD_204937 | JGI IMG/M metagenome (GOLD analysis project Ga0316195, IMG submission 204937) | Coastal sediment microbial communities from Maine, United States - Phippsburg sediment 1 | ecosystem: Environmental > Aquatic > Marine > Coastal > Sediment | place: USA: Maine | collected... | reverse complement strand
TGATACGGCGTTGCGCGCGCTCCATGAAGGTCACGAAGATGATTGCCGCGATACCACCAAGCAACATGAGGATCGCCGTGATGGCTGCCATTTCACCGCTGCGCACCAGCTCTGCTGTACCGGCAATAGCGGCCGGAAGACCGGAGACGATACCCGCGAGAATGATCATCGAGATGCCGTTACCGATGCCGCGCTCAGTGATCTGCTCACCAAGCCACATCAGGAACACCGTACCCGTAACCAGCGTTATGCATGCCGTGATAAGGAATGCCGGACCGGGATTGTTAACCAGCGTGCCCTGGTTCTGCAGGAAGCTCGCAGCTGCAATCGACTGGAAACTCGCAAGTGCTACCGTGCCATAACGAGTGTACTTCACGATCTGACGGCGGCCCTGCTCGCCTTCCTTACGCAGCTGCTGAAGCTGCGGAACGATATGGCTCGCCATCTGCATGATGATCGATGCGGAGATGTACGGCACGATGCCGAGAGCGAAAATACCAAAACGCGCCAGCGCACCACCCGAGAACATGTTGAACATGCCCAGCATGCCGCCTGACTGCTGTTCGAACCATAACGCCAACGCAGCCGGGTTCACGCCAGGCACCGGAATAAAGGTGCCAACGCGGTAGACGATCAGCGCGCCCACAAGGAACAACAGACGAACTTTGAGTTCGCCAAGTTTACTCGCCTGCTTCGCCAGTTCTGCCGGATTTTGTTGGGGCTTCTTTGCCATTGTTTAGTCTTCGATGCTGCCGCCAGCTTTCTCGATCTCTTCGCGGGCACCCTTGGTGACCTTCAGACCTTTCAGCTTCACAGCCTTCTTGATTTCGCCCGACCTGATGACCTTAACCTTGGTCGCAAATGCGGGAACGAGATTAGCTTTCTTCAAAACGTCCATGTCGATGACGTCCGCCGTCGGTATCTCGAGCTCGTGCAAACGCAGCTCAGCCGAGTACTTGGCCATCCGCGAGCGGAAACCAACCTTGGGCAGGCGCCGCTGCAGTGGCATCTGGCCACCCTCAAAGCCGACCTTGTGGAAGCCGCCCGAGCGGGACTTCTGTCCCTTCTGACCACGACCACTCGTCTTACCCTGGCCTGCGGAATGTCCGCGGCCGAGGCGCTTGCCTTCTTTCTTTGCACCCTTACCAGGTGAAATGTCGTTAAGACGCATGTCAGGCTTCCTCTACCGATAGCAGGTACGAAACGCGATTGATCATGCCGCGGTTCTCCGGCGTATCGATCACCGTAACCGTCTGATGCATTTTGCGGAGACCCAGTCCGGCAACACAGGCTTTGTGGCTCTTCAGCCGCCCATACTTGCTCTTGACCAGAGTGACCTTCAATTCTTTTGGCTTCGCCATTCTTCTGTTCTCATCTGTGGGAGGGCCTTCAGGCCCTATTCGGGGCTAAGGCCCCTCCTACAATAGTTTCGTCCGGGCCTCAGGCCAGGATCTCCTTGATTTTCTTGCCACGCTTGGCGGCGATTGCCTGCGGCGAATGAATCTCCGACAGACCCTTGATCGTTGCGCGAACAACGTTGATCGGGTTGCGCGAACCGTAACTCTTGGCGAGAACGTTGCGCACACCAGCCGCCTCGAAGACAGCGCGCATTGCACCACCCGCGATTACGCCGGTACCTTCAGACGCCGGCTGCATGTAAACCAGCGTGGCGCCGTGGCGACCTTTCTTGGCGTACTGCAGCGTGTCGTTGTTCAGGTTTATGTTAATCATGTTGCGACGAGCAGCCTGCATCGCTTTCTGAATCGCGATCGGTACTTCACGTGCCTTGCCGTAACCAAAACCAACCTGGCCCTGGCCATCGCCGACTACTGTCAGCGCGGTGAAACCGAATTGACGACCACCCTTGACTACCTTGGCTACACGGTTAACCGTGACCAGTTTTTCAATGAAGTCATCGCCAGCTTGATTCTGTTCGTTTCTTGCCATCGTTAGTCTCTATTAGAACTTCAGACCCGCTTCGCGGGCAGCGTCAGCCAGTGCCTTAACACGACCGTGGTAACGGAAACCGGAACGATCAAATGCAACCGTATCGATGCCGGCAGCTTTTGCCTTCTCAGCAATGCGTGCGCCAACAATGGCAGCAGCTTCGACGTTCCCGCCGTTCTTGATTCCCTTGCGAACCTCGGCTTCAAGCGTCGATGCGGACGCCAGTACCTTGGCGCCATCCGGGCCGATAACCTGCGCATAGATATGCTGCGGTGTGCGGTGGATGCTCAGCCGGTTTGCCTTTAGCTCACGAATCTTCGCGCGACCACGACGGGCACGACGCAAACGATTTTGTTTCTTGTCCAGTTTCATGGGTGCTTTACCTGATTATTTCTTCTTCGCTTCCTTGAGCTGTACGCGCTCATCGGAATAGCGAACGCCCTTGCCCTTATAAGGCTCCGGCGGACGGAAGCCGCGGATTTCCGCAGCGGCCTGGCCAACTTTCTGCTTGTCAGCGCCTTTGACGACGATCTCTGTCTGGCTCGGCGTTTCGATGCTGACACCCTCTGGTGCCTCGTAAACAACGGGGTGCGAGAACCCGAGCGACAGGTTCAGGCTCTTGCCCTGTGCCTGCGCTCGATAACCAACGCCCTTCAGTTCGAGCTTCTTCTCGAAGCCTTCCGACACGCCCTTCGCCATGTTCGCAATAATGGCGCGCATCGTGCCCGCGATAGCAGTCGAGAAACGCGAGCCCGAACGCGGGGCCAGCGTCAGTACGTTGTCTTCCTGCTTGAGCTCTACTTCCGAATTCAGCTCGATCGACAATTCGCCGTTCCCGCCCTTCAGCGTGACCACGTTGCCGTCTTGCTTGAACTCAACGCCCTTAGGCAGCTCAATCGGTTCTTTTGCAACTCTTGACATAGTTCTGTCTCTTTATAATGAAGCCCGGCACCTTACGAAACGATGCAGAGAACCTCACCACCAATACCTTTTTCACGTGCCTGGCGATCGCTCATAACGCCCGCGGACGTAGAAACGATAGCAACGCCGAGGCCGCCCAGTACCTTCGGCAGGTCTTCCTTGCCGCGGTATATACGCAGACCCGGGCGACTCGCGCGCTGAATCTGCTCAATGACGGGCATGCCCTCGAAATATTTCAGCTCAACGGTGAGCTCTTTCGTAGCGCCTTCACCATCGGTCGCAAAACCGGTGATATAGCCTTCGTCCTGTAATACTTTCGCGATGGCTTCTTTCGCGGTCGAAGCCGGCATAGAGACGGCAACCTTGCGCGCCTTCTGGCCGTTACGAATGCGTGTCAGCATGTCTGCGATCGGATCGGTCATACTCATCTTCTGTCTCCGCCTACCAGCTGGCTTTCGTCAGGCCGGGGATTTGGCCACTCATGGCAGCTTCACGCAGCTTGTTACGACCGAGGCCGAACTTGCGATATACGCCATGGGGACGACCGGTAATCGAGCAGCGATTACGCTGGCGCGTCGGGCTGCCATCACGCGGCAAACTGTTCAGTTTCGACTGCGCAACGGCGCGCTCTTCGTCCGAGCTGTTGATGTTGCGAACAATTGCCTTGAGCGCTTTGCGCTTCTCGGCCTGCTTCGCTACCAGCTTGGTACGCTTGAGTTCGCGCGCAATCATTGACTTCTTAGCCATACGGTTTTTCCTATTTCTTGAAGGGGAAGTTGAACGCCTCCAAAAGCGTCCGTCCTTCCGCTGCATTACGTGCCGTCGTCGTGATCACAATGTCCATGCCACGCAGCGCGTCAATTTCGTCGTAGTTGATTTCCGGGAAAATAATCTGTTCCTGGACGCCCATGCTGTAGTTACCCTGCTTGTCAAACGACTTCGGGTTCAGACCTCGGAAATCCCGGATACGCGGGATAGCAATGGTGACGAGACGATCCAGGAACTCATACATACGTTCACGGCGCAGCGTTACCTTGCAACCAATAGGCATGCCGTCGCGGATCTTGAACGCTGCGACCGACTTGCGGGCAATCGTCGTAACCGGCTTCTGGCCAGCGATTTTTTGCATATCGCCCAGCGCCTTTTCCATGATCTTCTTGTCAGCAACCGCATCACCGACACCCATGTTGAGGGTGATCTTGGTGATCTTCGGCACTTCCATCGGATTCTTCAGACCAAGCTTCTTCTGGATCTCTCCAGCAAGTTCGTTCTGATATTTTTCCTGTAATCTCGACATCTCTTTCGTCTCTTTAAACCTTCACCTGTGGGATGGCCTTCAGGCCCGAATCGCGGCTAAAGCCGCTCCCACTATTGTCGAATCTTAAATATCTACTACGTCGCCACTCTTGAAGACGCGCACTTTGCTGCCATCTTTTTCGACGCGGAAACCCACTCGCTCACCCTTTTTTGTCTTCGGGTTAAATACGAGCACGTTTGAAACATCCATCGGCATCGCTTTGTCCTTGATGCCTCCCATCTCACCGATATTCGGGTTCGGCTTGATGTGCTTCTTCGCGAGGTTCACGCCTTCGACCAGGATACGATCGTCCGCAAACACCTCGAGTACGGTGCCGCGACGCCCTTTATCCTTGCCGGTCGTGACAATAACCTCGTCACCTTTCCTGATCTTGTTCATTCAAAGAACCTCCGGCGCCAGCGAGATGATCTTCATGAACTGGTTTGTGCGCAGCTCACGGGTCACCGGGCCAAAAATACGTGTACCAATCGGCTCAAGACGTGCGTTCAGCAAAACAGCGGCGTTGCCGTCGAAACGGATCAGCGAACCATCTTTACGGCGCACACCCTTGCGCGTACGGACAACAACGGCGTTGTAAACCTCGCCCTTCTTGACCTTGCCGCGCGGGATCGCGTCCTTGACGCTGACCTTAATGATGTCTCCCACACCGGCGTAGCGGCGCTTCGAGCCGCCGAGCACCTTGATGCACTGAACACGACGAGCACCTGAGTTGTCGGCTGCGTCCAGAACTGTCTGCATCTGAATCATGACTGAATCCTAAGAGTTGTTACTTGTCTGCTGCGCGTTCAACAACGTTGACGACAGACCAGAATTTGTTCTTCGAAATCGGACGGCATTCCGCGATCGCTACGCGATCACCGGCTTTGCACTCGTTCGATGCATCGTGCGCGAGCACTTTGGTCGTACGGCGAATGTACTTGCCGTATACCGGGTGCTTGATCAGGCGCTCGATAGCAACCGATACGGTCTTGTCCATCTTGTCGCTTACGACGCGACCGGTAAGTGTGCGCTGTGCTTTGGTTTCTTCACTCATTTGTCTTCACCCGCGGCACGCGAAAGCTCAACAAGAACTGTCTTAACGCGCGCGATATCTTTCCTCACGCGGCCGTGCTCGTGATTCTTGGTCAATTCGCCCGTCGCATGCTGCATGCGCAGGTTGAACTGCTCGCGACGCAACGCAACGAGTTCCTCGTTGAGTTCATCAACCGACTTGGATCTAAGATCTGCTGCCTTCATCACATCACCTGCCGTGTTACAAACTTGGTGCCAAACGGCAATTTTGCAGCTGCCAGGCGAAACGCCTCGCGCGCTATCTCTTCCGTTACACCTTCCATCTCGTACAGGATGCGGCCCGGTTGAATCTGGCATACCCAGTACTCAACGTTGCCTTTACCCTTACCCTGGCGGACTTCAAGCGGCTTGGTCGTGATCGGCTTGTCGGGAAAGACCCGAATCCAGATCTTGCCACCACGCTTGATATAGCGCGTCATGGCGCGTCGAGCCGCCTCAATCTGACGTGCCGTCAGACGTCCGCGATCGGTCGCCTTCAAACCGAATTCACCGAAAGAAACGCTGCTTCCGCGCTGTGCCAGACCGCGATTACGGCCTTTCATCTGCTTACGAAACTTTGTCCGTTTGGGCTGTAACATCTATCTATTCCTTACGAACGAGCGCCGGCAGCTGCTTCCGCAGGCTCGGCCGGAACCGCTTCGGGCTTATCAAAAACTTCGCCCTTGAAAATCCATACCTTCACGCCGATCACACCGTAAGTTGTGTGTGCTTCGGCCGTGCCGTAGTCGATATCCGCACGCAATGTGTGCAGCGGAACGCGACCTTCGCGGTACCACTCCGAACGTGCGATTTCAGCACCGTTCAGGCGACCGCCCACTTTCACCTTGATACCCTCGGCGCCAACACGCATCGTGTTTGTCACCGCACGCTTCATGGCGCGACGGAACATGACGCGGCGCTCCAGCTGCTGTGCAATGCCTTCCGCAACCAGCTGTGCGTCGAGTTCAGGCTTGCGAACTTCGCTGATGTTGATACGAACATCCTGGATAGCCATACCGACCATCTTCGAAACTTCCATGCGAAGTTGTTCGATGTCCTCACCCTTCTTGCCGATCACGATGCCCGGACGTGCCGTGTGAATCGTGATGTTCACTTTGTTGGCCGGGCGTTCAATGGAAATCCGGCTAACCGACGCGTCTTTCAGCTTCTTCTTGATGTAGACCCGAATTTGATGATCTGCATTTATGTACTTCGGGAACGCCTTCGAATCGGCATACCACTTGGAAGCCCAATCTTTGACGATGCCGAGGCGAATGCCAGTTGGATGTACTTTTTGACCCATATTACTTACTCGTCTCCGGCCGATCAGCCAGGTAGATTTTCAATTCTGTGTTCATGATTCGTCTGCTACCCGAATCGTGATGTGGCTGTTCCGCTTGATAATCCGTGCGCCACGGCCTTTGGCACGAGCGCGGTAACGACGAAACGTCGGCGCTTCGTTCACTTCAATCGTTGCGACTTTCAATGCGTCGATATCTGCACCGAGATTGTGCTCTGCGTTGGCAACGGCCGACTCCAGAACCTTCTTCACAATGCGGGCGCTCTTTTTAGGCGAAAAAGTCAGTGCGCGCAGGGCCTCATCAACAGACTTACCACGGATGACATCGGCCACCAGGCGGCATTTCTGCGGAGAGATACGTGCGTATCTGAGTGTTGCTGCAACTTGCATGAACCAGCTCCCTATTTCGTCTTCCGATCACCGGAGTGACCGCGGAACGTACGGGTCATCGCAAACTCACCGAGCTTGTGACCGACCATGTTCTCAGAAATCAGAACCGGTACGTGCTGGCGTCCGTTGTGGACGGCAATGGTCAGACCGACCATATCCGGCAGTACCATCGAGCGACGCGACCAGGTCTTGATCGGACGACGATCGTTCTTCTTTGCTGCTTCGGCTACCTTCTTCGCCAGATGGTCATCGACGAATGGGCCTTTTCTTACACTACGCGGCATCTTCGAAATCCTTAATTAGCGCTTCTTGTTGCGACGGCGAACGATCATGCTGTCCGTACGCTTATTGGAGCGCGTCTTCGCGCCCTTGGTCGGCGTGCCCCATGGGCTGACCGGATGACGGCCACCTGAGGTACGGCCTTCACCACCGCCATGCGGGTGATCGACCGGGTTCATCGCAACACCACGAACCGTCGGGCGTACACCTCTCCAGCGCTTGGCACCGGCCTTGCCGAGCTTGCGCAGGTTGTGTTCGCCATGACCAACTTCGCCTACCGTTGCGCGGCAGTCGACGTGAATCCTGCGCATTTCGCCAGAGCGCAGACGCAGCGTTGCGTAAGCACCTTCGCGAGCAGCGAGCTGAGCCGAAGCGCCGGCCGAACGAACCAACTGGCCGCCCTTCCCTGGCTTCATCTCAACGTTGTGAACTGTTGTACCAACGGGGATCGCACGAATCGGCAGGGCGTTGCCCGGCTTGATCGGCGCATCTTCGCCGCTGATGATTTTCACACCAGCACGCACACCCTTCGGTGCAAGAATGTAGCGACGCTCACCATCGGCGTACTTGATCAGCGCAATATGCGCGCTGCGGTTCGGGTCGTACTCGAGACGCTCTACTTCGCCCGGAATCCCGTCCTTATCACGCTTGAAGTCGATAATGCGATAGCGCTGCTTGTGACCACCGCCCTGATGACGCACGGTAATACGGCCGTTGTTATTGCGACCACCCTTCGATGATTTCTGGTCGAGCAGCGCTGCGTGCGGCTTACCCTTGTGCAGCTCCGGCGTCTTTACGGCGACAACGAAACGGCGACCAGCGGATGTCGGTTTTGCTTTATGCAGTGACATGATCTTCTAACCCTTATTCGCCGCCGAAGAACTCTTCGAGAGAGCTCCCTTCAGCCAGTCTCACGTAGGCTTTCTTCCAGTTGTTACGACGGCCTTTCGTCTGCTGGAAGCGCTTGGTCTTGCCTTTGACGTTCACAACCTGGACGTTCTCGACCTGAACCTCGAAGAGCAACTCAACAGCCTGTTGAATTTCTTTCTTCGTGGCGTCGGTACGCACTTTCAGAACGACCTGGTTCTTTTCCGCTGCGAAATGCGCCTTTTCCGAAAGGTGCGGGCCGCGGATAACCGTCATTAATCTTTCCTGGTGTGCAGCCTGGCTCATGACAGACGCTCCTCAATCAGCTTCAGCGCCGGCACTGTCACCAGCACCTTCTCGAAGCGAATCAAAACAACCGGGTCCATCGAAGCAGCATCACAAATGCCCACATTCGGCAGGTTGCGAGCGGCCAGGAACACCTTCTCGTCAAATGCCTCGTTCAGGATCAGCACGCTATCCAGACCGAGCTCTTTCAACTTTGTCGCCAGCAGCTTGGTCTTGGGCGCCTCGAGCACCAGCTCGTTGACGATGACCAGGCGATCCTGGCGAACCAGCTCTGACAGCATCGAGCGCAGAGCGGCGCGGTACATTTTCTTGTTGACCTTCTGGTCGTGATCGCGAGGCTGAGCCGCGAAAGCGCGGCCACCGCCAACCCAAATCGGGCTGCGGATCGTACCAGCGCGTGCGCGCCCGGTACCTTTCTGGCGCCATGGCTTGGCACCGCCACCACGAACCGCTGCGCGATTCTTCTGGGCCTTGGTACCAGCACGACTACCGGCGAGGTATGCCGTAACAACCTGATGCACGAGAGCTTCGTTGTAGTCCGCGCCGAATGCAGCCTCTGCTACATCAACCGAACCCTTATCCTGGAGTTTCAGTTTCATCATCGGCGCCCCTATCTCTTGGCCTTGATAGCAGGACGAACAATAACCTTGCCGCCTGCGTGACCCGGGACAGCGCCCTTGATCAAAAGTACATTGCGCTCGGCATCCACCCGCACCACCTCAAGGTTCTGCACCGTGCGGCGAACATTGCCCATGTGGCCGGACATCTTCTTGCCCTTGAATACGCGACCTGGGGTCTGGTTCTGACCGATCGAGCCAGGCGCGCGGTGTGACAACGAGTTGCCGTGCGTCGCGTCCTGCATGCTGAAGTTGTGGCGCTTGACGGTACCGGCGAAACCTTTACCGATTGAAGTGCCAATCACGTCGACCTTCTGGCCCGCCTCGAAGAGGTCAACCTTCAGCTCACCACCCTTCTCGAACTCGCCTTCGTCGGCATCGTCCAGGCGGAACTCTGTAAATAGGTCGCCGGCTTCTACCTTTGCCGCTGCAAAGTGGCCGGCTGCAGGCTTACTCACCCGGGACGCTTTGCGGCTGCCGGCTGCAACTTGCAGCGCGCGATAGCCGTCAGTCTCCACGGTTTTCACCTGTGTGATTCGGTTTGGTTGTGCCTCGATCACGGTGACCGGAATCGAAATTCCCTCATCCGTGAAGACACGTGTCATGCCGCACTTGCGGCCAACAAGACCCATCGTCATGTTTAAAACCTCGCACCGACTTCAATTGGTCAGCGTCAATCTCTAAATTCAGTTGTCACCACCAGCACTTCGATTGGCACTGGCTGGGAAATAGGTGCCGGACACCCTATTTCTGCTACTTCTTGCGCTCGTTTTCGCCGTGCAACGGGAAATAGGGTGTCCGGCACCTATTTCCTTCAGACACACGAAAGGGCCAGCCATCGCGGAGGAGCGTGTCCTCTGTGCTCTGGGGCTGACCCTAAGCTCCGTACCGATCAATCAGCCAGTACGGCGGTTCCGGGATTTGCCGTGTCGCCCTCGATTTCCTGACGACTGGTGTTCTATTCTGGTTCGGGCCGACTCCCGGTCCGGCCTGATCCAGCGAGCCCGCAATTATACGACTCGGAGCCCTCATTACAAGCGCTTTCGAGTGATTTTTGCGGGTTTTTTAGCCTCCTGTGGAGGCCAACAAAATCAATAACTTAGCGGGCCCGCCTTGAGGGCAGGCCCGCCATGCCATCAATTCAGCTTGATCTGCACGTCAACACCCGCTGGAAGCTCGAGCTTCATCAGGGCGTCAACCGTCTTGTCGGTCGGATCCATAATATCCATCAGGCGCTTGTGCGTACGAATTTCGTACTGGTCACGAGCATCCTTGTTCACGTGGGGCGAGATCAGAACCGTGAAGCGCTCCTTCCTCATTGGAAGGGGAATCGGGCCCTTGACCGTAGCGCCCGTGCGCTTGGCCGTGTCGACGATTTCACGCGCTGAGTTGTCGATCAGACGATGATCGAAGGCTTTCAGGCGAATACGTATATTTTGATTAGCACTCATATTTAATTACTCGATGATCTTGGCGACGACGCCGGCACCCACGGTACGGCCACCTTCGCGAATAGCGAAACGCAGGCCGTCTTCCATGGCGATCGGGGCAATCAGGTCAACAACCATCTGCACGTTGTCGCCCGGCATTACCATCTCGGTGCCTTCCGGCAACTCAACAGCACCCGTCACGTCCGTCGTACGGAAGTAGAACTGCGGACGGTAACCCTTGAAGAACGGCGTATGACGACCACCCTCAT
>Ga0316195_10001426_pt1 | contig 10697 bp, 11 predicted proteins | sample Phised1_MG_FD_204937 | JGI IMG/M metagenome (GOLD analysis project Ga0316195, IMG submission 204937) | Coastal sediment microbial communities from Maine, United States - Phippsburg sediment 1 | ecosystem: Environmental > Aquatic > Marine > Coastal > Sediment | place: USA: Maine | collected... | reverse complement strand
ATCGGTGGAACCGGGCGCGGCGCCGCGGTGGCGCGCTCGGCGGGTGCCGGCGCGGGCGCCGCGGTGCGGGCCGGCGGCGCTGCGGCCGCCGCCGGCGCCGGCGCGGTGCGGCTCGACCACCACAGCGCGACAGCCGCCGCGGCCAGCAGCGCCAGCGCGGCGGCCAGGGCCAGCCCCCAGCGCGGCACCGGCGAGGACTCCTGCGCGGTCACCGGCGGCGACGCGGCCTGGGCATGCAGCGTGGGCACGGCACCGCTTTGCCGTTGCGCGTCGGCGCGGCGAAGGGCATCGAGCACGTAGGACATGGGTCTCAGGCTCCGGGTTGCAGGTGGGGCTCGGGCACGGCCACGGCCCGATTGAGCTGCATCAGCGTCAGCGGGCCGGCCAGGCCGTCGGGCTTCAGGCCCTGGGCGCGCTGGAAGGCCTCGATACGCACGGCCAGCGGCGCATCCAGCGGCAGGGCGCCGGACTGGTAGGCCCCCAGCTGCGCCAACAGCCAGTCGGCCAGGGGGCTGCCGGGACGAACGGGCGGCACCGCCGCACCCGGTTCGCCGCCGCCGTACCCTGGCGGCATGCGCCACAGGGTGGCGAAGTCGCCGCGCCAGAGCGTGGCCAGCGTGGCCAGCGACACGCGCATCGGCCCGGCGGGTCCTTGCAGCTGCGCCTGCTGGTCCGCCAGCCCGGTCAGCAGCACCCGCCCCGGCTCGCCGCCGGCGGCCTGCAGCGTGATCCAGCCCGGTCGGTCGAGCTGGCGGATCTGCGCCAGCGTGGCAGCGCCCTGGTAGCAGGCCAGGCCCGTTGCCGCCAGCGCGCGACAAGGGTCGGCCGCCCCGGCGTCGGCTTGCCAGGCAGGGGCCAGGGCGCGCCAGGCGGCAGCCTCCTCGGCCCACAGGGTGGGCGTCAATGCCGCCAGCTCCGCGGCGTCGTGCAAGGGAGGCTCGGGCGGGACGGCGACCGGCACGACCGGCGCGGCCGACGCCGGCGCGGCGGCCGGTGCTAGCGGCGGCGCGGCCGCCGACGCTGCTGTCGCGACCGCCGTGGCGGGCTGCGGCGCGGACGCCAGCCGGGCCGCCGCCCACAAAGCACCGGCCCCGAGCAGGGCCCCGGCCAGGCCCGCGGCCAGCACGCGACCGCCACCCCGGCTCGCACGCTCTTCCTTGCCGAACACCTCCCGCGCCGCCTGGTCCACCATCTTCGCGCCGACGCGGGTGCTGCCCGAGGCGTAGGCGCCGAGCAGCGCGCGGTCGCACAGCAGGTTGATGCGGCGTGGCACGCCGTGCGCATGGCGGTGGATGCGTGCCAGCGCCGCGGCGTCGAACGGAAGCGCCCCGGTGAGCCCGGCCACCGCCAGCCGGTGCCGCACGTACTGCGGCGTCTCGTCGGCCGCCAGCGCGTCCAGGTGGTAGCGCGCGACCACCCGCTGCGCCAGCTGCTCCATGCCGGGACTGGCCAGCTTGTCGCGCAGCTCGGGCTGCCCGATCAGCACGATCTGCAGCAGCTTGTCGGTGTCGGTCTCCAGGTTGGTCAGCAGACGCAACTGCTCCAGCACCTCCGGCGCCAGGTTCTGCGCCTCGTCGATGACGAGCAGGCTGTGCCGGCCTGCCGCGTGGCTCGCCAACAGGAAGGTGTTCAACGGGTCGACGTAGTCCTTGACGGTCCCGACCGCCGGCGCCTCGATGCCGAACTCGTCGCACACCGTCTTCAGCAACTCCCGCACCGACAGCTTCGGATTGAAGATGTAGGCGACGTCGGTGCCTTCGGGCAGTTGACCGAGGAAGCAGCGGCACACCGTCGTCTTGCCGGCGCCCACCGCCCCCGACAGCAGCACGAAGCCGCCGCCGCCCTGCACGCCGTACAGCAGGTGCGCCAGCGCCTCCCGGTGGCGCTCGCTCATGTAGAGAAAGTGCGGATCGGGGGCGATCGAGAACGGGGCTTGCTTCAGGCCGAACAGCGGCGCGTACATCATCGGAGCATACCTAGGCCGGCCCTTCGTCCGACGACGCCGGGGCCGACCACAGCTGAAGCATCAGCTCGCGCAGCAGTGCCGTGGCCTGATCCACCAGCGGACCCCGCGGGCGCTGCGCCGAGGTCGCGATCCACTGCGTGGTGACGAGCCGTCGCGGCCCCTTGGCGGGTGCGATGGGGCGGACCGTGAAGACGTCCTCGTGACCGTGGCTGCGCACCCCATTGAGCGTGAGCACCGCGTGCAGGCCGTGCTGTTGCACCAGGTCCAGGATGGCCGGCACGCTTTCGATCTCGATGCCCACGTGCGGGCGGCGCCCCTCGGCCGCCAGCGCCGACTCCACCAGCATGCGGATGCTGTGCGGCCGGCTCGGCATGACGAGTTCCACCTCGGCCAGCTGCGCCATCGGCAGCGGCGGGCCCACGCGCGGCCCGCCGGCGCCGCGCGCCGACACCAGGTACAGCGCCTCGTCGAGCACCGGCACGAGGTCGATCGCCGGCGAGGGCGTCACGTTGTAGACCACGGCGCAGTCGATGCGTCCGATCTGCAGCCATTCCAGCGCGTAGGCCGACAGCCCTTCGACCACCGTCACCGTGGCCCCGGGGAAGCGCCGCCGGAAGGCCGTCACCAGCGGCGTGGTCAGCACCCGGCTCACGCTGGGGGGCAGCCCGATCGCGAGGTGGCCGCTGGCGGCACCGCGGGCATCTTCCATGTCCTGGCGCGCGCGCTCGACCTGCTGCAGGATGCCCCGCCCGTGCGCCAGCAGGCGCTTGCCGGCCTCGGTCAGCGTCACGCCGCGGCCGTTGCGCTCGAACAGGCTTTGGCGCAGCTCCACCTCCAGCGTGCGCACCTGGCGGCTGAGGGCCGGCTGCGCCACCGTCAGGAACCCGGACGCGCGCGTGAAGCTGCCCAGTTCGGCCACGTGCACGAAGTACTCCAGCTGCTTGAGGTCCACGACACGAATCATGCCATTCTGCGATATCTGATAGTGAAGATATCGCATTGCCGCATGGATAGCCGGGCGCAAGAATGCGGGCATGGGTTCCTCCGCCGCCTCCCCTGCCCCGCCGATCGTCGGCGTGTCGTCGATGGCGACCAAGGCCGTGCTGGCCGAACTGATTGCGGACTACCAGCGCCAGTCTGGGGCCCGGGTGGCGATGGAATCGGTCGGCGGCGTCGATGCCGCGCGGCGCGTCCAGGATGGCGAACCCTTCGACCTGGTGGTGCTCGCTTCCGACGCGATCGACCGGCTGGCCGCCGCCGGTCATCTGCAGGCTGGCAGCCGGGTGGACCTGGTGCGCTCCCCGGTGGCGATGGCGGTGCGCAGCGGCAGCCCCCGCCCGGAACTCGGCGACGAGACGGCGGTGCGGCAGGCGGTGCTGGCCGCGCCGAGCGTGGGCTACTCGACCGGCCCCAGCGGGACGCACCTGAGCCGCCTGTTCGAGCGCTGGGGCATTGCCGACCAGATCAAGGCGCGCCTCGTGCAGCCGCCGCCGGGAGTGGCGGTAGGCCGCCTGGTCGCAGGTGGCGAAGTCGCTCTGGGCTTTCAGCAACTGAGCGAACTGATCCACCTGCCGGGCGTCGACGTGCTGGGCACGCTGCCACCGGCGATCGAGTTCATCACCACCTTTTCCGGCGCCGTCGGCGCCCGCTCGACGCAGCCCACGGCGGCACGCGAGCTGCTGAGCTTCATGGCCGCGCCGGCCGCCGATGCCGCCAAGCAGCGGCACGGCATGGCGCCGGCCAGAGACCTCAGCGATGCTGGAGGCCCCGCATGATCATCGACTGCCACGGACACTACACCACCGCGCCGAAGGCGCTGGAGAACTGGCGCAACGCCCAGGTCGCGGGCATCAAGGACCCGTCGGCGATGCCCAGGGTGGCCGACTTGAAGATCAGCGACGACGAGCTGCGCGAATCGATCCAGGCCAACCAGTTGCGCCTGATGAACGAGCGCGGCTCCGACCTGACCATCTTCAGCCCGCGCGCCAGTTTCATGGCGCACCACATCGGCGACTTCAAGGTCTCGTCGACCTGGGCGGCCATCTGCAACGAGCTCTGCCATCGCGTCAGCACGCTGTTCCCCGACCGCTTCGTGCCGGCCGCGATGCTGCCGCAGAGCCCTGGCGTGGACCCGGCGACCTGCCTCCCCGAGCTGGTCAAGTGCGTCGAGCAGTACGGCAACGTGGCCATCAACCTGAACCCGGACCCGTCGGGTGGCCACTGGACCAGCCCGCCGCTGTCGGACCGGCACTGGTACCCGATCTACGAGAAGATGGTCGAGTACGACATCCCGGCGATGGTGCACGTCAGCACCAGCTGCAACGCCTGCTTCCACACCACCGGCGCGCACTACCTGAACGCGGACACCACGGCCTTCATGCAGTGCCTGACCTCGGACCTGTTCAAGGACTTCCCGACCCTGCGCTTCATCATCCCGCACGGCGGCGGCGCGGTGCCCTATCACTGGGGGCGTTTCCGCGGTCTGGCGCAGGAGATGAAGAAGCCCTTGCTGGGCGAGCACCTGCTGAAGAACATCTTCTTCGACACCTGCGTCTACCACCAGCCCGGCATCGACCTGCTGACGCGGGTGATCCCGGTCGACAACATCCTGTTCGCCAGCGAGATGATCGGCGCCGTGCGCGGCATCGACCCCGAGACCGGGAACTACTACGACGACACCAAGCGCTACGTCGAGGCGGCGGCGATCGAGCCCGAGGCGCGCTTCAAGATCTACGAGGGCAATGCCCGCCGTGTCTATCCGCGCCTGGATGCGGCCCTCAAGGCCAAGGGGAAATGAACATGACCGAACTCGGCATCGTCAAGCGCAACATCACGCGCGCCGACCGCGCAGCGGTCGATCAGCTGGCGCGCTTCGGGTCCGCCACGGTGCACGAGGCGATGGGCCGCGTCGGGCTGTTGAAGCCGTACATGCGGCCGATCTACACCGGCGCGCAAGCCTGCGGCACGGCCGTCACGGTGCTGCTGCAGCCGGGCGACAACTGGATGATGCACGTGGCCGCGGAGCAGTTGCAGCCGGGTGACCTCGTGGTGGCCGCCTGCACGACGGACAACGACGACGGCTTCTTCGGCGACCTGCTGGCCACCAGCTTCCAGGCGCGCGGCGCGGTCGGCCTGGTCATCGACGGCGGCTGCCGCGACATCAAGGATCTGACGGCCATGAAGTTCCCGGTCTGGAGCAAGGCGATCCACGCCAAGGGCACGGTCAAGGCCACGCTCGGCTCGGTCAACATTCCGGTCGTGTGCGCCGGCGCGCTGGTGAACCCGGGCGACGTGATCGTGGCCGACGACGACGGGGTCGTCGTGGTGCCGGCGGCCTGGGCCGCCAAGACCGCGGAGGCGGCGGCGGCGCGCGAAGCCAACGAAGCCGAGAAGCGCGCCAAGCTGGCGGCCGGCGTGCTGGGCCTGGACATGTACAAGATGCGCGAGCCGCTGGCCAAGGCCGGCCTGCGCTACGTCGACTGATGCGCCGGGTTGCCCTCATCGGCTACGGCGAGGTCGGGCGCATCCTGGCCGAGGACCTGCGCGCCCAGGGCGTGGCCGTCACCGCCTACGACATCAAGCTGCGCGGCGAGGCCGGCGAGCCGATGCGCGAGCACGCGCTGCAGTTCGGGGCCCGGCTGGCGGCGTCGCACGCCGACGCCGTGCGTGGCGCCGAACTCGTGATCTCGGCCGTCACGGCCAGCCAGGCGGTGGCCGTGGCCGAAGCCTGCGCGCCGGGGCTGGCGGCGGGCAGCTTCTTCCTCGACTTCAATTCCGCCTCGCCCGGCGCCAAGCAGCGCGCGGCCGAATTCGTCGACGGGGTCGGCGCGCGCTTCGTCGAAGGCGCGGTGATGACCTCGGTGCCGCCATACCGCCTGAAGGTGCCGCTGCTGCTCGGCGGGACCGATGCCCGGGCGCTGCAGCCCTTGCTGCGCGAGCTCGGTTTCAGTGCCGACGTGGCCAGCGACCGGCTGGGCGTGGCATCGGCGACCAAGATGTGCCGCAGCGTGATGATCAAGGGCATGGAGGCGATGGTCATCGAGAGCCTGACCACGGCCCGCCACTACGGCGTCGAGGACGCCGTGCTGGCGTCCCTGCAGGAGACCTTCCCCGGGATCAACTGGGAGACGCAGGCAACCTACTTCTTCCAGCGCGTCATCGAGCACGGCCGTCGCCGCAGCGAGGAGGTGCGCGAGGTGGCACAGACCGTACGTGAAGCCGGCCTCACGCCCTGGTCGGCCGAGGGCACCGCGGAGCGTCAGGCCTGGATGGCCGATCTTGCCGACGCCGGCGTGTTCGGAGGGCGCGGCACCCACATCTTTGCCCGCAGCACAGACTGGCGCATCGAAGCCGACCGCATCCTGGCCCTGGCCGAAGCCGGTCGCTCCCCGCATCCCGCAGACCCTGACGGTCCGCGGCACGGATCACACCCCACATGACCGGCGTGAGATTCGAGAAGACCCCAGGCTGGCTGGACTGGTTCGCCGGCCCCAGCCGCCCCCGATTCCAGGTGCCTCCCGGCAGCGTGGACGCGCACTGCCATGTGTTCGGCCCCGGCAACGAGTTCCCGTTTGCGCCCGAGCGCAAGTACACGCCGTGCGACGCAAGCAAGGCGCAGTTGTTCGCGCTGCGGGACCACCTGGGCTTCGCGCGCAACGTGGTCGTGCAGGCGACCTGCCATGGCGCCGACAACCGGGCCATGCTCGACGCCTGCCGGTCATCCGGCGGCAAGGCGCGCGGTGTGGCCACCCTCAAGCGCAGTGTCAGCGACGATGAGCTGCGTCAGCTGCATGCCGCCGGCGTGCGCGGCGTGCGCTTCAACTTCGTCAGGCGCCTGGTCGATTTCACGCCCAAGGATGACCTGATGGACATCGCCCGGCGCATCGCACCGCTGGGCTGGCACGTGGTGATCTACTTCGAGGCGGTGGACCTGCCCGAGCTGTGGGACTTCTTCACCGCGCTGCCCACCCAGGTCGTGGTCGACCACATGGGGCGGCCCGACGTGACCCAGCCCGTCGACGGGCCGGAGTTCGAGCTGTTCGTGAAGTTCATGCGCGAGCACGGCAATGTCTGGAGCAAGGTGAGCTGCCCGGAACGGCTGAGCGTGGCCGGCCCGAAGGCGCTGAACGGTGAACAGGCAGCCTACCGGGACGTGGTGCCGTTCGCGCGCCGCATCGTCGAGACCTTCCCCGACCGCGTGCTCTGGGGCACCGACTGGCCGCACCCGAACCTGAAGGACCACATGCCCGACGACGGGCTGCTGGTGGACTTCATCCCGCACATCGCCACGACGGCCGAACTGCAGCGCAAGCTCCTGGTGGACAACCCGATGCGGCTGTACTGGCCGGAGGAAGCCTGAATGTCCCTCGACAAACCCTACCTCGACGTGCCCGGCACGACGATCTTCGACGCCGAGCAGTCCCGCAAGGGGTACTGGCTGAACCAGTTCTGCATGAGCCTGATGAAGGCCGACAACCGCGAGCGCTTCAAGGCCGACATGCGCGCCTACCTCGACGGGTGGCCGATGACCGAGGAGCAGAAGCAGGCGGTGCTGGCGCGCGATCTGAACCGCTGCATCGCGGCCGGCGGCAACATCTACTTCCTGGCCAAGATCGGTGCCACGCTCGGCAAGAGCTTCCAGCAGATGGCCGGCAGCATGACCGGGATGACCGAGGAGGAGTACCGCGACATGATGATCGCCGGCGGCCGCTCGGTCGAAGGCAACCGCGTGATCGGCGAGGACGGCGACGCCCAGGCCCACCGCCAGCCGCAGGGCAGCAGCACGAAGGTGGGGCTTTGACCATGGCCCGCATCAGCGCATCCGTCTACACCTCGCACGTGCCGGCCATCGGCGCCGCGCTCGACCTCGGCAAGACCCGGGAGCCGTACTGGCAGAAGGTCTTCTCAGGTTACGACTTCTCCAGGCAGTGGATGAAGGACCACAAGCCGGACGCCATCTTCCTCGTCTACAACGACCACGCCACGGCCTTCAGCCTGGAGATGATCCCGACCTTCGCCATCGGCACCGCGGCCGAGTTCCGGCCCGCCGACGAAGGCTGGGGCCCGCGCCCGGTGCCCAAGGTCATCGGTCACCCGCAACTGGCGTCGCACATCGCGCAGAGCGTCATCCAGCAGGACTTCGACCTCACCATCGTCAACAAGATGGACGTCGACCACGGGCTGACGGTGCCGCTGAGCCTGATGTGCGGCCCCCAGGACCCGGTGAACGGCGCCTGGCCCTGCCCGGTCATCCCGTTCGCGGTCAACGTGGTGCAGTATCCGGTGCCGTCGGGCAGGCGCTGCTTCCAGCTCGGCCAGGCGATCCGCCGCGCGGTGGCGTCCTACGACGAGCCGCTCAACGTGCAGATCTGGGGCACCGGCGGCATGAGCCACCAGCTGCAGGGCCCGCGCGCCGGACTCATCAATGCCGAGTGGGACAATCGCTTCCTGGACCGGCTCATCGCCGACCCGAAGGGCCTGGCCGAGGTGCCGCACATCGAATACGTGCGCGAAGCCGGGTCGGAGGGCATCGAGCTCGTGATGTGGCTGATCGCGCGCGGCGCGATGGCCGACGTCGCCGGCGGGCCGCCACCCAGGGTGGCGCACCGCTTCTATCACGTGCCGGCCTCGAACACCGCGGTCGGCCATCTCATCCTGGAGGATGCGGCATGAGCATCAACGTCGCACTCGCCGGTGCCGGCGCCTTCGGCATCAAGCACCTGGACGGCATCCGCAACATCGACGGCGTCGAGGTGATCTCGTTGATCAGCCGCGACCTGGCCAAGACGCAGGAAGTCGCCGACAAGTACGGCATCAAGCACGTCGGCACGGACCTCGCCGCCAGCCTGGCGATCAGGGAAGTCGACGCGGTCATCCTGTGCACGCCGACGCAGATGCATGCGTCGCAAGCGCTGGCCTGCCTGGACGCCGGCAAGCATGTGCAGGTGGAGATCCCGCTGTGCGACGGGCTGGCCGACGGCCAGCAGGTCGTCGCGCGCCAGCAGGAGACCGGTCTGGTCGCCATGTGCGGCCACACGCGGCGCTTCAACCCCAGCCACCAGTGGGTGCACAAGAAGGTCACCGCGGGAGAGTTCCAGGTCCAGCAGATGGACGTGCAGACCTACTTCTTCCGTCGCAGCAACATGAACGCGCTCGGCCAGCCGCGCAGCTGGACCGACCACCTGCTGTGGCACCACGCAGCGCACACGGTGGACCTGTTTGCCTACCAGACGGGCAGCCCGATCGTGCAGGCGAACGCGATCCAGGGGCCGATCCACCCGACGCTGGGCATCGCGATGGACATGTCGATCCAGCTGAAGGCGGCCAATGGCGCCATCTGCACGCTCAGCCTGAGCTTCAACAACGACGGTCCGCTGGGCACCTTCTTCCGCTACATCGGCGACACCGGCACCTACCTGGCCCGCTACGACGATCTCTTCAACGGCAAGGAAGAAAAGATCGACGTGTCCCAGGTGGCGGTCTCGATGAACGGCATCGAACTGCAGGACCGCGAATTCTTCAGTGCCATTCGCGACCGCCGCGAGCCCAACGCCAGCGTATCCCAGGTGCTGCCCTGCTACCAGGTGCTGCATGATCTGGAGCGACAACTCGAACGCGCCTGAGCGCGCGCCCCCTTTTCCTCACCCCCGGAGACAGACGATGAGAATCACCCGCAAGAGCTTCCTCGGCGCCCTGGCCGCGTCGGCCGCCCTCGCCAGCGTGCCCGCGGCACACGCCGCCGATGTCACGCTGCGCTTCCACCAGCTGTTGCCGCCGCAGGCCTCGGTGCCGGCGCTGGCCATCATGCCGTGGATCCAGAAGGTCGAGAAGGAAAGCGGCGGGCGCATCAAGATCCAGCACTTCCCGAGCATGCAACTCGGCGGCAAGCCGCCGGAGCTTTTCGACCAGGCCAAGGACGGCGTCGTCGACATCGTCTGGACCGTGCTCGGCTACACGCCGGGCCGCTTCCCGAAGAGCGAGGTGTTCGAACTTCCGTTCAGCACCGGCAAGGCCGAACCCGCTTCACGCGCGTTCCAGGCCTACGTCGAGAAGAACGCGATGGACGAGTTCAAGGACGTGCATCTGGTCGCGGTGCACGTGCACGGCCCGGGCCTTTTCCACAGCAAGGATCCGATCACCAAGCTGGAGGACCTGAAGGGCATGAAGGTGCGCGGCGGTTCGCGCGTCATCAACATCATGCTCGAGCAGCTGGGCGCGGTGCCGGTGGGCATGCCGGTGCCGGCCGTCGGCGAGGCGCTGTCCAAGGGCGTCATCAGCGCCACCACCATTCCGTGGGAGATCGTGCCGGCGCTGAAGATCCAGCAGATCGTGCACAACCACACCCAGTTCACAGGCGCCAAGGGCCTGTACACGCAGACCTTCGTGGTGGCGATGAACAAGGCCAGCTACGACAAGCTGCCGCCGGATCTGAAGAAGGTGATCGACAACAACAGCGGCAGTGACACCGCTGCCCTGTTCGGCCGCGCGATGGACAAGGGCGACGAAGCCGGCCTGGCGGCCGCGAAGAAGGCCGGCAACAACATCGTCACCCTCGACGCCGCCGAGACGCAGCGCTGGCAGCGGACCGCCAACGGCGTGCGCGCCGTCTGGTACAAGGAAGTGGCCGACAAGGGCATCGACGGTCCAAAGCTGGCGGCTGATGCGGCAGCCCTGATCGACAAGTACAACAAGTAGGAGTTGGGCCTTCCTGCGGCGCGGGACGGCACACGCC
>Ga0316195_10001425_pt1 | contig 10706 bp, 11 predicted proteins | sample Phised1_MG_FD_204937 | JGI IMG/M metagenome (GOLD analysis project Ga0316195, IMG submission 204937) | Coastal sediment microbial communities from Maine, United States - Phippsburg sediment 1 | ecosystem: Environmental > Aquatic > Marine > Coastal > Sediment | place: USA: Maine | collected... | reverse complement strand
TGCCGATGGCCGCAGCGATCTGGTCAACGCCGGCGATGCAGATTCATGATTTTCCAGCCGGCCCGTTCCTGCATTTCTTTCGCAACCATGGCTTGCTCGCTCTGCGAGATCGGCCTTTGTGGCGAACTGTGGTTGGTGGCAGTTTTGCCTACGTCAAGGCCTTTGCGCGCGGCTTCAGCGGCAAGATTCACCTTGACCAACCGGTCCGCACTATCAAACGCGAACCGGCGTGGGTACAGCTCACGCTCGCCGATGGTTCGTCACTAAATTTCGACCAGGTCGTGATCGCCACCCACGCCGACCAGGCCTTACGCCTATTGCTAGACCCGAGCAATCTGGAACAGAAGCTGCTTTCAGCCTGGCAATACCAGCTCAATCGAACGGTGCTACACACGGACTCATCAATCTTGCCAACCCGGAAACACGCCTGGGCAGCCTGGAATTTTACTCGCGAGGAAAGAGAAGATGTGGACCGGCTTGTTTATGTGACCTACTACATGAACCGCCTGCAGGGGTTTAGGGCTCAGAACGATTATTGTGTCACCCTCAATCGCGGCGAAGCATTCAAACCGGAAACCGTGATTGCCGAGATGGATTACCATCACCCGCTTTACAGCTTCGATTCGATGGCGACCCAGTCGAAGCTGTCGCAGCTCAATGGATGCAATCGGACTTATTTCTGCGGCAGTTATTTCGGCTACGGCTTTCATGAAGACGCCGTCAAATCAGGTGCCGGCGTGGCTAAAGCATTCGGACTCGAATTATGAACTCGAAAATTTACCTCGGCGAGGTCACTCACGCGCGGCTTTCGCCGGTTAAACACAGCTTCCGCTATCCGGTTTATTTTTACGCGTTCGAGCTTGAAGAGTTACCCGGACTTGCACGGCAATCCATGCTGTTTGGTTATAACCAGCGACGTCCGGTTGCACTTTACGACAAGGACTACCTGACCCCAGGCGAGGCTCCCCTCCGCGAAAAGCTTGAAGCGGTTCTCAACCATGCCGGCATGACCTTTCCCCTGGGCAAAGTCACCCTGGTCACGGCGGCACGCTTTTTCAACTACATCTTCAACCCGATCAGTTTTTTCTACTGCCGTGACAACGATGGCCTTCTGATGTGCATCATTGCGCAGGTTCGCAACACCTTCGGCGAAATGCACCTGTATCTGCTCGATGCTCAAGGTGCTGAACAGGTTGATGGCCGATTGCGCTTCCGTGCTGACAAGCAGTTCCATGTCTCACCGTTTTTCCCGATCCGGGGGCACTATGATTTCCGGCTGACCGAGCCGGGCGAAACCATCGACAATACGCTCAACTATCATCTCAATGACCAGCTGGCCCTGGTCGCCAGGATTCATGGCCAGGCAGAGCCATTAACCAAAAACAGCCTGGCAAAAACCATTATTGCCCACCCGATCTCTGCCATCCTGACCATGCCGAGGATTCTCTGGCAGGCGGCTAAGCTTCATTGGCAAAGGAGGCTGCCTGTGTATCACAAACCGGTTCCCGATAGCGTCATGACCATACGGCCTGTCCCTCCGACCTTTATCGACCGGCTCGGTTTTAAAATGGTGACTTCATTCCTGTCACGTTTGCCACAGGGAGAAATAGAGCTGAATACTCCCGACGATTTGCATTATCACTTTGGGGAAAAAGGGGCCTCTCCTTCGATTCAGTTGTCGGTCAAGCAATTCCAGTTCTTTCGCCGCGTCATGTGCTCCGGCGACATCGGTTTCGGTGAAGCCTACACAGATGGCGACTGGACAACGTCTGACCTGCCTGGGCTGTTGACGCTGCTCGCCGAGAACGAAGACGTCATGGATGATCGCAGTATCGTTTCGTCACTCATGGGGCGACTGGTTAATTACCTCCGTCACCTGCGAAGGCCCAACACAATCAAAGGCAGCGCCCGCAACATCAAGGAACATTACGACCTGAGCAACGAGTTTTTCGCAACGTTCCTTGACCAGACCATGACCTATTCGTGCGCGCGGTTTTTAAGTCGGCAAGAGACCCTGGAACAGGCCCAAAGGAACAAACTGCGCTCAATAATCGAAAAAATCGGGATCACGGCGGATGACCATGTCCTCGAAATCGGTTGTGGCTGGGGAAGCTTTGCCATCGAAGCCGTACAACAGACCGGCTGCCGGGTGACCGGGATTACCGTTTCCAGAGAGCAACTCGAGTTTGCCCGCCAGCGAGTTCTGGACGTGGGCCTGGAGGATCGTATTGCGCTTAAGTTCTGCGATTACCGACATATCGAAGGGCAATATTCGAAAATCGTCTCAATCGAGATGCTTGAGGCTGTCGGTCATGCCGGCTTGAAACCTTTCTTTGCGGCCTGTGACAAAGCCCTGCAACCTGGCGGACGCGCCATGGTCCAGGTCATTACCATTCCGGATCGCAAATATAACGCTTATCGCTACAGTTGCGACTGGATTCGCAAACACATCTTCCCCGGCGGACATGTTCCGTCTGTCGGGGCCATGACAAAAGCCATGGCAAAAGGATCGACTCTGCATCTGGACAACTTCGAACAACACGGACACGATTACGCGGAGACCCTTGATCGCTGGCGACAGACTTTGCTTGCCCGGCGAGAGGAGATCCTTGATCTTGGCTATGACGAGGCCTTTCTGCGCAAATGGGAATACTATTTCGCCTACTGCCAGGCAGGTTTCGCGGCCAACACAATCGATCTGGCACAAATGGTTCTGAGCAAGCCGGAGAGCTCGTGAAGGACAGTCCGATGTGCCTGCCACCCTTTGCAACCAAACTCCTCAACGTCGCAATCTACCAGATCGGCTGGTTCTGTTGCGTGCTCGGCGCAGCCTGGGGCTTGCCGATCGCAGGCGCACTCTGTGCCTTATTGCTTGCCGGTCTCCATCTGCTGTTGGCGTCTTCCTGGAAAAACGAGGCCTTATTGATGGTCGCAGCATGCTTGCTTGGAATCGTGGTTGACTCGATTCAGCAGGCCCTTGGCTTGTTCACTTTCACGCGCGATCCCGCGTGGCCGTTCTGGCTGCCTCTCTGGGTATTTGTCATCTGGGCACAGTTCGCCACACTCTTCCACTACGCTTTGCACTGGCTATCAGGACGCTACTTACTCGCGGCAATGTTCGGGCTGATTGGCGGGCCGCTCGCTTATTGGTCTGGGATCAGAATCGGCGCGGCCTCTTTCGGTGACAACCCGACCCTTACCGTTATGGCTCTGGCCGTGGTTTGGTCCATGGTTACACCACTGCTCTGTCGATTGAGTGATGCTCTCGATATAAAAGAGGGCCGTTATCGGCTGGGTAGAAGCAAATAATGCTCAGTTGAGCCAGCGACCGATCTGGTAGCTGATTGAAGCGACCAGGCTGCACAGCACGACGCCCCAGGCAATATCGATAAAGACGATCTTGATCGGCCAATCTTTGAGCGTGGCCAGATTGGTCAGATCATAGGTCGCATAGGTAAAGAACCCGAACAGCGCTCCCCAGAGAACAGCTTTGAGCAAAGACTGATCGACCAATGCCGGCCTGACCGCAAAGATAATGATGCCCGCGATGTAGATAAAGTAGAAAGCAAAAGCTGCCGGCCAGTTCACGTCGGGGCTGAGCAGGTGGGCAAGGTTCTTCTGGTAAAGACCTTTGGCAATCACGCCCAGCCAAAGAAGGTCAATGGCAAAAAAGACCGGGATCGTCAACAGGTAGAGTTTCAGGTAGAACCAGCTATTCATAAACAACTCCCACTAAAAATAGTTGTAGCACTGCCATACAACCGGGTGCCGGTAAAGGTAGCTCTAAAACCTCTTTGATAGACAGAAAAAAAATCAGGGCAGGACTATCTGCGGGCTGTCGCTGCCAATCAGGTTGAGAGCTTTTTCGATTTTAAAATAAACCAGGAATTTGGGTCCCTTGGCTTCGTCTGCTTCGGGCGTCAGGCAACGTCTGGTCATCTGCCCGATCAACTCGAGATCCTGGTCCTCCCGGTCCTTTCTGAGAAACAGGCGCACACCTTTATAGCCTCGCTCCGCTTCGATAAAAAGATATGCAGCGTAAGGGTTTTCCTGCAGATTCTGGTGAGTAAGCCGGTCACGCATGATAAACGCGAGAGCCCCGTCAGCCATGACATGTGGCCGCGCATAGATCGCGGCATCGACTTTGCCGCCGCTATCAGCAGTTGATAGAACGCCAACGCCACTTGCATTTTCGAAATAATCTTTCAGTTGCATAATTGCTCTCCTGGTAAGAAAACGTGTTTAAGGTTTTTGTCTCGCTCTTTTTGCTCCTGATTTCGAGTGATAACTGAACATCTTATGGCAGATTCCGGGAATCTGCTCCAAAGTGCTGCAGGTTATCAGGTTCGTCATCCGCATCCCGACTTGAACAGCCTGTCCCCCAGAAATCAACTTGATCTTTGGATCAAGTTGATTTCTCAAGCTTGCCAGGTCGCTTTTGGCCTGTCGGGTTGAATAGTGGCCGCTGAAAGAGAGGGCAACACCATCGACCCGCAACTCATTGACCAGCTGCGGAATCTCTGAGAGCGGTAATTCTTCGTTGAGGAAAAGGCATTCGATCCCCTCGGCGTGAAAAAGCACTGCCGCCAACAGCAGCCCCAGCTTATGTCGCTCGCCGCTCAGGGTCAGGAAGAGCAGCTTTTTTTCACTTTTGGCTGCCTGTCCTTTAGAGAGTTGTTCCCGCAACAGCTGTTCCAGTCGGTCGGAAATCAAGTGTTCGCGGGCAATGCTGATGCTCCCTTCGGTCCAACCCTGATCGAGTGCTTTTAGCAAGGGGACGGCAAACTGATGAACGAAGTTGGCCAGCCCGAGTTTCTGTAGTTGTGTGCGTAATTCTTCGTCGATCTGACTCGGTGCGTACTCTTTTGTCAATTGCTGCATAGCCTTATTTGGCGGTCTCTCCTGCCCTAGAGCTTCTGTCAGCAGTTCCCGCCGCTCGGCTGAACTCAACGCAAAGATCTTCCCCGGTCTGAAGCCAAGGCTTTGCAGCTTTTTAACGATCCGCAATTCGTCAACTTGGTCACCGGAATAACTGCGGTGACCTCGCCCGTTCCGACCGGGAACCGGAAAGCCATATCGTCGCTCCCAGATGCGCAGCGTGTCGATGCCTATACCGATTTCTTTGCTTAATTGCTGAATCGTCATTTTTTGTCCTAGACAAACTTGTATATGTATGAATAATATATAAAAAACAAATAAAATCAAGCCAAAAATAATTACCCTTATGGAGACAGAAAATGGACAAAAAGCTCGAACAACTCTTTTATGCTGCTCTTGGTACTGCTCTCACAGTCAAAGAAAAGATCGAAACCAATAATGATGAGATCAAGGCCTGCCAGGAAAAGAGCGAAGAAAACGCGCGGAAATTTATAGACGAGATGTCCCAGCGGGGCGAGCAGGAGAAGCAAGAGTTCAACAAGATGTTCAAAGACACCCTCAAAGAGCTGGTCACAGAGTTGAATCTAGCGACCAAGGACGATCTCGAAAAGCTGAAGCAGGAACTGGATAAATAGCTTGATCCGCCGTCTATTCATCGCCATATATTACTGTCGGCCGCAACGCAGTTACGCGGTGTTCAGGTTCCTGGTGACAGTGTTCCTATTATTCCGGCGGCGCCGCCGCTGGTTGTTCTGGACACCTTTATCCCCTGACGGCTTGGTCGAAAATATCCGTTCTCTTGGCGCCAGTTTTCTCAAGCTCGCCCAGGTCCTGGCGACTCGCGCCGATTTTTTCGATCAGGTTTATCTGCAGGCGTTACGCCAATTACACGACAAGATGCCGGCGATGAGTGCCAAGAATCGCCAACGCGCTTTCCGCCGTGCCTTTCCCGACCCAGAGGTCTTCGCCTGGTTCGACGAGCAGCCCATAGCCAGCGCCTCCATCGGCCAGGTCCACAGAGCGCAACTGAAGAAAACCGGGCAAACCGTCGCCGTCAAGCTGTTGCGCGAAAACATCCAGTTCAAGGTCCGCATCGACATCCTTTTACTCAAAAATTTTTTGAGAGTCTTCCGACCGCTTTTCACTGATCAGACCCGACACTCCATCGAGTCGGTTTTGCAGGCATTCAGCCGGGTGATCCTGCAAGAAGTAAGCATGCTGCAGGAGCTGGCCAACCTGGAACACTTCAGCCAGGTCTATGCCGAATCGGGGATCCGTTTTCCGCAACCTTACCAGGAGTATTGTTCCGATACGGCCCTGGTGATGAGCTTCGAAGAAGGCGTTCGTTTCGATGATGTCGAAGCGGTCTCGAAGCTCGAGGTCCCATTTGATAAACTGATGCAGAAGCTAGTACTTTTTTATACCGAACAGATGCTGGTCAAGGGTTACTTTCACGCCGATCCCCATCCGGGCAATCTGCTGGTCAGCCCGACCGGTGAATTGATCCTGCTCGACTTCGGCATGGTCAGTCGGATTCCGCAACAGATGCGCCAGGCCATGATTTACGCCGTCAAAGCGGCTTACGAAAGGGACTTCGAACTTCTGGTCAGCGCCACCCGGAAGATGGGGATTTTGACCGAGGAATCAGATTTTACAGCATTGAGCAGTGTCGCCGAGAACCTGTTCGATGTTTTTGACAGTAATCACCTTGATGCCTCCAGCATGCAGGGGCTGGCCTTCGGCATCCTCGAGGTGCTGCATGATCAGCCGTTCAAGCTACCGCAGGACGTGATCTACGTGATGCGAGTCAGCTCGCTGATCGAAGGCCTCGGCACCCAGTACATCGAGAACTTCAACGGCATCAAAGATATTCTGCCAATTCTCAAAGAGAGCCTGCCGCGCGCCCTCGGCGAGGACCGATTAGCACTTGAAACACTGAAGCGTGAACTGCTCCAGCTGCCGATGACGGCGATCAAGGCGCGCAAAGTGATCGAACTCGCAGAGCAGGGTGAACTTGTGGTACGCATGGCAACTGCCGACCGAAAGTACCTACTGGAACGGCTGGGAAGGTACCTGCGCCAGCTGGGCTGGTTGGTGTTTTTTCTGGCGTTGGCCTTCTACTTTCAACAACTGCAACAGCAGTGGGCTGGTTATCTCTCGGCGGGCTGCCTGCTGTTATCGGCACTGACGCTGATGAGAAAAACCGTTTGAAGAGTGCGTGAGCGAAAAGCAAATCCAGTGAATCGCGAGGTGAGAGATGAACGTCGCAGTTATTGGCTCAGGAATGGCGGGTTTGACCGCTGCCAGAATATTAAAAGCAGCGGGTGCCACTGTTACGGTTTTCGATAAAAGTAAAGGAACGGGAGGACGGCTTTCCAGCCGCTCCTTTGAAGGTGGCTGGATCGATCATGGTGCGCCCTATTTCTCCTCCGATCGTCCTTCTTTTTTGGAGTTTTTACAGGATTATCTGCCCGTCGAAAGCTTACAGCGTTGGCAGCCACGCGTAACAGGCTTGCTGGGAACAGATGAACAACCCCACTGGATCGGAGTTCCACGCAACAGCGCAATAACCCGGGGGTTGCTAGGCGGTTTGCGCTTCCAGCCCTCAACCCGGATTGCCAAGTTGGTCGCCTCTGCTGACGGTTGGCAGCTGTTCAACGATGGAGAATCGTTGCTGGGTTGCTGGCAGCATGTTGTCATCGCGGTTCCGGCCCCCCAGGCGTTGGCTTTGCTGCGGGACCAGCCGTCGCTGGCCGAAGCGATCAGTACTGTCAAAATGGAACCCTGCTGGGTGACCGCAGTCAGCTCTAAGACTGCGTTGACTGATCAGGCCGATGTCTCTGTCTATCAGGACCCGGTGGTCCGCCGGGTGATTCACAACAGTGCCAAGCCAGGACGCATGAACAGCAATGTTTACCTGGTGCAAGCGACGAAAAGCTGGTCGATCGCGCATCTGGAAGAGACTGCCGGGACAATCGGGGATCAATTGCAAAAGCGTTTCGACCAGCTTTTTTCCAACGACGCTGACAGCGAAACTTTGTTCAGCCATCGCTGGCGCTATGCTTTCACCGAGTCAGCTTTAGGTCGACCCTGCTTGTGGGATCCTGAATTGGGCCTCGGGGTCTGCGGTGACTGGTGTCTTGGCCGGCGGGTTGAGGATGCCTGGCAGAGTGGCACCGAATTGGCGATGCGGATGCTGAAACATTTTGAAAAGGAAAAGCTCTGAATGCAGGTGGTTAAAATTATCAATGCCCCACATGAAAGGGTCTGGGAAATCTTGACCGACACCCGGCAGTGGCCGGCGTGGGGACCATCGGTCCGTCGCGTCGAGTGCCCGCAGCACTACATTTATTCGGGGTTGATGGGACGGCTCAAAACAGCAGTCGGGATCTGGGTGACATTCGAAATAACCAGCTGCGAAGCACCTGTTTACTGGGACTGGAAAGTTTCCGGGGTTGCGGCGACCGGTCATCGGTTGAAAAAACTGAACGAGAACAGCTGCGAGCTTATATTTGAACTGCCTTTTGCGGCATTTCCTTACGCTCTGATCTGCCGTCAGGCGGCCAGTCGGATCGCTCGTCTGGCGCTCGATAAAGAAAGAGATGCAAACCATAAATCAAGGATTTAGCAATGAAGCTGCAGAAACTAAGAACAAGCGCCGCACTCAAAAATTTATTTGTCGCTGACTCTTTGGCGATGCCGGTGCACTGGTATTACAAACCGCTCGATATCGAAAAAGCCTTTCCCGGCGGGATGACTCGGCTAGAGGCGGCTCCGGAGTATCATCCTGCATCAATCATGTCACTCCACTCCACGGCCAAAGGTGGACGGGGAGAGCAAGCTTCTCACGGGCGACATCGAGAGATCGTCGGTGAAGTAATTCTCAAGGGCCGACGGAAGTACTGGGGGCTCGCTAACCAGCATTATCACCAGCAGATGCAGGCAGGAGAGAACACCCTCAACGCCCACTGTGCGAGGGTTGTGATGCGAACCCTGCAGGCCAATGCCGGCCGTTACGACGAGCAGAGCTTTCTCGATGACTACATCGATTTCATGACCGCCGATCCGCCCCGTCACCCCGACACTTATGCCGAATCATATCATCGCGGTTTTTTTGCTAATCTGGAAAGCGGCAAAGCGAAAGATCGCTGCGGCGCTGTCACCCACGATACGCCCTCGATTGGAGGGTTGGTGACCATCGCGCCGATTGTGCTGAGCGAGAGATTACAAGGGCTTCCACTGGCCGAGGTTCAGAAACACTGTCTGCAGCATCTTTTTCTGACTCATCCGGATAAAGAGTTGGGGCAGGTCTGTGCTGTGTATGTTGAACTGCTCGATGCCCTGCTGTTTCGCGACCAGGATCAGTCGCCTCACGAGTTGCTTTCCCGTGCGGCGAAAGCCAGCATTGGCCTCGATCTGCCTGCGCTGCTCGAAAGGAATAACGATGACATGCATGTGGTCGGGAGTCTTTTTTCTTCAGCCTGCTACATCAGCGGTTCCTGGCCGAGCGTTCTTTATCTGGCATACAAATATGCGGCCGAGCCGAAACAGGCATTACTGGTCAACACCAACCTTGGCGGGGATAATGTTCATCGCGGTGCTGTGCTGGGTGTCATCCTGGGACTGATAAATGCTGCGACAATAGATGAATTCTTTGCCCAGTTGGCCGATCAAGAGATGATTTCCGCTGAGATCAGTCGATTGTTTGCGAAACCCGGTTTAAACCTCTGAGTGACAAAGAGGAGAAGGGACTATGACGAGCGATTATCTGAAACTCTACCTGCGGACCATTCTGCTGTTTTTCACCCTCCATGCTCGGGGTCAGGTACGTTTTCCATCAAAGCATGTTGCCATCCTGCGAACGCTACCCAAAGTGTTGCTGCTCAGCCTCGCCATGCTCTGGCCGGGAGATTTATCCTTGGCATATGAAGAACCCGCCTACAGGGTCATAAAAACTTATCCCGCCTTCGAATTGCGAGAGTATGACGCTTATGTGGTAGCCGAGACCCAGGTGACCGGGGCCTTCGATGACGTTGGTAACCAGGCTTTCCGCAAACTGTTCCGTTATATCAGTACAGAGCAGCGGCCACAGGGGAAAATCGCCATGACTACGCCCGTGATCCAGCAACCCATTGCGGCTGACGAGAACACTGGCGATGATGGGTCGGCACCGGCGGATACCGACACCAGTTATCGCTTTGCTTTTGTCATGCCTGCCGAATACACCCTGGATGATTTGCCGAAACCCGATAACGTTACCATTCAACTCAACAGCGTTCCGGCAAGACTGATGGCGGCACGCCGCTATTCGGGCACCTGGAGTGAAGACCGTTATCGAAAAAACCAACAGCAATTGCTCGCAGCCGTTCAGGCCGCAGATTTAAAAACACTAGGGACACCGATCTTTGCCCGTTACAACGCGCCATTCAGTCTCTGGTTTTTGCGCCGCAACGAGGTTTTGATCGAAGTCACAGCACAATGATAAAAGAATTCGTGGAACCGGGGAACGGAACCGGGGGACACCCGACTTAATTATCCTCTCCAATCTCGGGCTTTATCCCTGCCCAGTATCACCCATATTGCCAAATCTATTGCTTAATTGAGAGTTCAGACACAAAAAGGGAGCTAGACAAATTGTCTAACTCCCTAATCTTAAATGGCGCGCCGCGGACGATTCGAACGCCCGACCTTCTGATCCGTAGTCAGATGCTCTATCCAGCTGAGCTAGCGGCGCAAAGGAACACGGTTTATCGCTTATAGCGTACCGAATGTCAAGCCTTTTGTAAAACTGGCGGAGAGGGAGGGATTCGAACCCTCGGTACAGTTGC
>Ga0316195_10001423_pt1 | contig 10719 bp, 7 predicted proteins | sample Phised1_MG_FD_204937 | JGI IMG/M metagenome (GOLD analysis project Ga0316195, IMG submission 204937) | Coastal sediment microbial communities from Maine, United States - Phippsburg sediment 1 | ecosystem: Environmental > Aquatic > Marine > Coastal > Sediment | place: USA: Maine | collected... | reverse complement strand
AGAAGTTCTGCATCCTGCGCAACCACGGCTCGCTCACCGTCGGCGGATCGGTCGAGGAGGCGGTCGGCTGGTTCGTGATGAGCGAACGTGTCGCCGAGGTGCACGTCAAGGCACCCGACGGCGTGCCGATCTCGGACGAGGCGGCCGCTGTCGCTGCAGAGACACTGGCGCCGGCGTCGACGGGGTGGCGACTGTTCCAGTGGTTACTGCGCAGCGTCGTCGACGACCCCAGCGTCGTCGACTGAGCCGTGCGCGCTGTGATCGTGCATTGACGCGTCGCCGGCTCGCCCCTTGGTTCCCTCGATTCGGAACTGTTCGACGATCAACGTCACCAGCAGGATGATGTCGATCGCCACCAACAGCACCACACCGTCGACGTCGGAACCGACGAGCATCAGCACGCAGATGGCCAGCACTGCGACGAGCCGCTCCCGTGCGACGGCCCCGAACGCTCGGTACACGCCGATGCCGACGCCACCGAAGTAGAGCACCATGCCGGCCGCGCCCATCGCCCGGTAGGCAGCCGGGAGGGGATCGGAGGGATGCAACGCCATCTCCTCCATCGCCACTGCAGCGAGGATGATGCCGGCGACGATCGGTGCGTGGGCGTAGGTGTAGACGTCGCGTGCGAATCGTCCACGCTCTGCCGCGGGGGTTTCCTCGGCGCGGTGTTCGAACGCCGGCTGTACCCGATCGAAGTACGCCCACCACAGCAGCCCGGCGAACACGCCGGCCGCAACGAGCGCGAGGATGGACTCCGCCGAGAAGCCCTCCCCGTTGAGCGGTTCGACCAGCGAGTTGCCGAGCGCCACGATCACCTCGCCGAGCGCAACGATGATGATCAGGCCGTGGCGTTCCGCGAAGTGTCCTGCCCGGATGATCCACTCGCTGCCGCCGGCGCGGATCGTGGACCAGATGAAGATCACGACACCGAGGATCCAGGCCGTCGTTCGTGCCTCGTCCTCAAGGAACCCGCCGACCACGATCGCGACCATCGCGACCAGCGTCGGCGTGCCGTAGCGGAGCGCCGAACGGTACACCTCGCTCGAGTTGTCCAGCCCGAGCACCATGAGTGCAAGAGCGGCGAGGAAGATCACCGCGACCGGGATGGCGAACATCGCTCCGCTCTGGTCGAAGGCCGTCTGCACCGACGCTGCCATCGGGACACTGGCCGCGGTCGCGACGAGGAACAGCAGTCGTACCGTGCGCGAGTTGCCGGGGACTGCATTGGCCGACCACGCGAACTGCGTCCACGGCAGCCAGAGCAGCAGGAAGATCAGTGCCGCTTCGCCGACGGTCGACCAGTTCGGGTCGTAGAGCAGGAGGCCGACCAGCTGGGAGAACGCGAAGACGAACGCGAGGTCGAAGAACAGCTCGACCGGGTCGGCGGTGAAGTCCTCGTGTGCTTCGGGTACGACCAGACCGCGCATGTCGTGACCGTAGTCAGTCCGTGGATCGGGATCGAGCGCATGCCTGGCAGGATCGCGGGATGGAGATCGAGCTCGATCGGCTCGCCGCGATGCACTCGTTCAGCGGCGTCGTCGGAATCGAACGTGAGGGCGTCCTGAGCTGCTGGGCGTTCGGCTCTGCCGATCGCGCGCACGAGGTCGCCAACACGGTCGACCATCGATTCGGGATCGCAAGTGGTGTCAAGACGCTGACGGCCGTTGCCGTCTTGTCCGTCGCCGCCGATGGACTGCTCGATCCCCATCCGTCACAGATCGCAGCGACGATCGACCACCTGGTCTGAACCCCGTTCGCCTCACCCAGACAGAGTCGGCGGACCTCACGCAACATCACGACCGGGAAGCGGTTTCAGCCCCCACAGTCCTGATGATCACCTTCAGCCGGGAAAATGCAGTGCGCTGCTTGGGCCTCGAGGCGGCGCCTCGTGGAAGCCGATGCTCGTGACTCCCGGGCGACACTATGTAGCGCTGCGGCTGAGCCGCGACGACGGTGTCCGACACCTCCGCCGTTGCGTGGGCAGTACTGTCGTTCGTCGATGTCCGCAACAGGAAAACTCAACCGCGAAACCTACGAACGTGAACTGGAGCGGCTTCAGCTCGAACTTGTTCAGATGCTCGAGTGGATTCGTCACAGTGGTCAGCGCCTCGTCGTGATCTTCGAAGGCCGCGATGCCGCCGGCAAGGGGAGCACGATCAGCCGACTCACCGGCCCGCTGAATCCCCGTTCGTGTCGGGTCGTCGCGCTGCCGAAGCCGAGCGAGCGTGAGCGCACCGAGTGGTATTTCCAACGGTACGTGGCTCACTTGCCGGCAGCGGGTGAGATGGTCGTGTTCGATCGCTCGTGGTACAACCGGGCGGGGGTCGAGCACGTGCTGGGCTTCTGTAGCGACGTCGAGTATTGGGAGTTCATCCGATCGGTCCCGGAGTTCGAGCGGATGCTCGTGCGGTCCGGTATTCGGATCGTCAAGTACTGGTTCTCGGTGTCGAACGAGGTGCAGACGAAGCGGTTCGAGGAGCGGCTCCGCGATCCGGCCAAACGATGGAAGTTCTCCGACATCGATGCTCGGTCGCAGGCCAAGTGGAACGAGTATTCGCGTGCGAAGGACATCATGGTGGAACACACCTCGATCCCCGAGGCGCCGTGGTGGGAGGTTGACGGTGACGACAAGCGTCGCGCCCGACTGAACACGATCAGTCATCTGCTGTCGTTGGTGCCCCACGAGAAGGTGTCGTACCCGAAGGTGGAGCTGCCCGACGTACGCCCTGATGAGGGGTATGAACGACCACCGCTCGACCAGCTCAACGCGGTCCCTCAGCTCTACTGATGCCGCGTGCGCCAGTGCAGTGCAACAGACGTGATTTCCGGGCACTCGGCTTGGGCCGCAGCCGGGCGCGATCTTGGCGGTGACTGCCGGGTGCCGTTATCGAGTGCGCTCGGGCCGCGTCGTGGCGGTGATCCAATGCGACCTCGTTTCAGATGCGGGTCGTTCAACGGACAGGTCTCGCGTCCGATGGTGGTTCCTCAACCGGACAGGGTGTCCTCGACCCGGCGTTCAGGGACGGTCGTGGTGAATGAACCCGCCGCCTCGACCGCGCGACGTCAGCTGAGTTCTCGAACCCTGACCGTGTCGACGTGTTGTTGGAAGGTCGCGAGCTTGCCGTCGGCAACGGTCCACACGTGGACCATCTTCACCACGGCAGGATCTCCGGAATCCTTGTGCTTCCAGGTGTAGTTACCGATCGCCACGACCGTGTCACCCTCAGCGACGATCTGGTCGGGAACGGCTGCGAACTCGTCGCCGATCTCCCCGAGCCGCATGAACACTCCCTCGAGCACTGCTTGTGGCCCGACGTAGGTCCCGGCGAGCGGGAACCCGTCGGCTTCGGCCCACTGGATATCGTCGGCCATCGCTCCCAGTACGGCTGGCACGTCACCTTGCGCGAAGCTCGCATAGACGCCTTCGACGATCTCCTTGTTCGTAGCCATCTCGGCCCCCTTCCCGGTCGCCCCCGATGGCCGACCGGAGGGAAGTATTGCAGGTTCACGCTGACCAGCTGAGCGGTGCAGCATCCAGTGACGCTCACCATCCCAGAGGTGCCGATCGAGGGCACCCGATAACGCTCCAGATAATGCCGAGGATCAGCGCCCACCCGCCGCCGCATCGCGGCCCTCACCGAGCGCCCGATAACCGCGCTGGCAACACGCCCGACGACCACGGTTGCTGACCAAGCCAGGAGGGCCCAATCGACGAGTGGAGATTCCGCTGAGAAAGGAACGTGGAGAGTGACCGCGATCGGCACTGTCGCCGCGCCGGCCTCTCAGTCGACGGGTTCGAACACGGCGGTGAAGTGTCGTAGCGGGCGCGGAGGGCTGGTGATGCGGTAGCCCTGCAGCCGTTCGGCGTCGGCGGCCACTGCGAGCGCGACCTCGACCACGTAGTCGATGTGGCTCTGGGTGTAGGTGCGCCGGGGGATCGCGAGACGAACCAGCTCCATCGCGGCGGGCTTCTCGCTGCCGTCGGGCTGGAGGCCGAACATCGCCGAGCCGATCTCGCAGCCCCGCACCCCGCCGGTCTCGTAGAGGGCGATCGCCAACGACTGGCCCGGATAGGCGAGCGGATCGATGTGGGGCAGGAGTCGTCCCGCGTCGATGTAGACGGCATGACCGCCGATCGGCTGCACGACCGGCACACCGGCATCGGCGAGCGCCTCGCCGAGGTACGCGGTCGACCGGATCCGGTAGCGGAGGTAGTCGTGCTGGACCGACTCGCGCAGGCCCTGGGCGAGCGCGTCGAGGTCACGACCGGCGAGCCCGCCGTACGTGGGGAAGCCCTCGGTCAGCACGAGCAAGGTGCGGCACTCGTCCGCGAGGGCGTCGTCGTTCATCGCCAGCCAGCCGCCGATGTTGCCGAGCGGGTCCTTCTTGGCGCTCATCGTCATCCCGTCGGCGAGCGAGGCGATCTCGCGGACGATGTCACGGACCTCGCGGTCGCCGTTGCCGGGCTCGCGCTCGTGGATGAACCAGGCGTTCTCGGCAAACCGGCAGGCATCGAGGAACAGCGGGACGCCATGCGTGTCGCACAGTGCCCGCACCCCGCGCAGGTTCTCGAGCGAGACGGGCTGGCCGCCACCAGAGTTGTTGGTGATCGTGACGAACACGACCGGGATCACGTCGGGCCCGTGCTCGCGCAGCAGCGCGTCGAGCGCGTCGAGGTCCATGTTGCCCTTGAACGGATGCAGCGACGCCGGATCGCGACCTTCGGCGATGACGAGGTCGACGGCGGTGGCTCCGGTGTACTCCACGTTGGCGCGGGTCGTGTCGAAGTGAGTGTTGTTCGGCACGATCCTTCCCGGACCGCCGATCGCCGTGAACAGGATCTTCTCCGCGGCCCGACCCTGGTGCGTGGGGATGACGTGCTCGAACGGGAACAGGTCCTGCACGCTCTCGAGGAAGCGGAACCACGACGGCGACCCGGCGTAGCTCTCGTCGCCGCGCTGGATCGCGGCCCACTGGTCACGCGACATCGCGCCAGTGCCCGAGTCGGTGAGCAGGTCGATGAGTACGTCCTCGGCGCGCAGGGAGAACAGGTTGTAGCCCGCCTCGGCCATCGATGTCTGCCGTTGCTCCGGCGTCGTCATCACGAGCGGCTCGACCGAGTGCACCCGGAACGGTTCGATGATCGTCGAGAACTCCATGGGCTCATCATGCCCTCTCTCGAAGCCGCGTTGCAGCGAACGGTCCAATACCACCATGGCACCGTCATCAAGTTCACGGGCGACGGTGCCCTGGCGACCTTCCCATCGGCATCGGAGGCCATTGCCGCCGCAGTCGCTCTCCGCAACACGACTCGTGACGTCGGCCTCGACGGGCGTACAGGCATCCATCTTGGCGAAGTCGAACAACGCGACGGTGACATCGGCGGCATCGCCGTCAACCTCACCGCACGCGTGCGAAGCAGCCCCCAGCGAAATCGTCGTCACCTCGACCGTGGAACAAGCCACAATCGGGGCTCGATATCAGTGTGCCGATCTCGGATCTCGATCGCTCAAGGGCATCGATCGACCATGGCACCTCTTCACGGTCGGACCTCAGCACTGACCCCAGTAAGCGGCGCACTGTGTGGCAGCGAGGGTCGTCGACCCCGCCCAATAACGCTCGCCATCGCGGCTACGACGGGTATCCCCCACGTGCCGGTCGGGGACACCCTGTGAGCGCGGATCGTTCCTTGCAGGCGGTGTCCGATAGCGGGACGTCGTCTGAGGCGGTGACTCCGCCTTGGGGCAGGCCCCGGAGGGGTCTCAGTAGGCGACCGGTATCTGAGACAGGTCGTAGCGCTGGCCTCATTGGGCCGATTGGCCGACATTTCGTCCGATCGCCATCCCCCTATCGGACGCCTGCGTAGCGCTCGATTTTGGCGAATATGCCCGTGAAAGTGCGGCGCAACGCTTGGGCCGATTTCGCAGTCACTTGCATACGGCTGGCGCAGGGAGCGAGCATTACGGACACCCTGCGCCGTCGGGGAGTTCGGCACCGATCTGACTCACCGATCACGGACACGGAGGGAGGTTCAGGAGATGCGGTCGAGCAGCTTGGCCGACCAGGTCACGTACCCGTCCGGTCCGTGCATATCGCGGCCCTTGGCGATTTCGGCCACCTCGGCGAGCATCGGCTTGGCGCGTTCGGTGTCTCCCCGGTCAACGAGTGCCCGCGCCCATTCGTAGCGGTAGTGGGCGCCGTAGGGGATGGCCCGGGCCCGGTCGGCGAGGGCGATGGCGTCGCGGTAGTGGCCGTCGGCGACGTCGTGGCGACCGAGGTGGTCGGCCAGGCAGGCGAGCGCGATGTCGTTGGCGTCGGAGATGCTCGTGCCGGTGAAGTTCATCATCCCGGCGAACGGGCCGAGCGTCGCGTAGATGAACTCACACGTGGCTGCGTCAAGGTCGGCATACGGCGCGAGCCGGCCGAGGCCGCACAGCGTGACCGGGTACTCGATGTCGATGGGGACCCGTGCGCAGCGCTCGGCGCTCATCCACGTCACGTGCTCACGCAGCTCCTCGGTGCGGCCGGCGAAGTAGCAGGCCCCGGCAAGGGCGACTCTCCAGACCGGCTGGGTGGGCTGTGACTCGACGAGTCCTTCGAGGAGTGGAAGCAACTCGACGCCACGTCCCTGGGCTCGCCGGACGTTGTAGATGATGGCGCCGTAGCTGGCGATCGCCGCGTCTGCCTTCGCGTGCCGATTGGCGTACTCCAGGGCCGCGAGCGCTTCGGACTCAGCGCGCTCGATCTCCCCCACGTGTACCGCAAGCAGCGCCGAGAAGATCATCGACCGGAGAATCGCCGCCGATTGCCGCGTCTCGCGTGCCATAACTGCGAGTTGGTCGAGATAGTCCAGGGCCGTACCGGTGTCGCCGCTCACCGCCGCCGCGGCGCTCAGGTTCTCGAGTGCGACCATGTACGCACCCGTGCCAGGTGGCGCCAGCGCCAGCGTCTCGCGCGAATACCCGGCGACCTCATGCATGGTCGGCTGCGAAGAGTCGAGGAACGCCCAGCTGCGTGCGAGGACACGCGACATCGTCGCCGCGCTCCCCGACGCGCGGGCCATTGCGAGTGCTTCGAGCCCGATGGCAATGCGTGCATCACGCTCGGGCCCCCAGTACATGTAGACCGCCTTCATGCCGAGGAGACCGGCCCGCAGTTCCGATGGCGCCGTGTCCAGTGCGTCGAGTGCCTCATCGATGAGCAAGAGGCGTGGGTCATCGGTCGACAGCGAGACGCCTGGCGGGAAATCGTCGTCCATCGCCAAGGCGGCCCGTGCCAAGCGGTCGGCGTCACCCAGGCGTCGAGCGGTCGCGGCCGCGGCGAACCCGGACTCGCGGAACGCGTCATCACCGGCGTGACGCAACATCTCGGTTCGAGCGATCTCGATGTCGGCCTGCAGCGCGAGGTCGGGAGTCTCGACGAGTTCGAGTGCGGCGAGCGCACGCTCGTAGGACCGGTTGGCGGCTTCGAACGCCAGGTCGCCCGCCGCCCGCTCGGCTGCCTTGACATTCCATTCCAGCGCCACCATCGGATCGCCGGCCATCGCCCCTTCGGCGAAGTGATGGGCGAGCTGGTCGACGTACTGGGCGTCGGCGCCGTGGCGCGCTGCGAGGGCCTCGCCCACCTTCCAGTGCAGACGCACTCGACGAGTCGTCGAGAGCTCCTCGTACAGCGTCGAACGTACGAGCGCGTGGGCGAACGCATAGCGCCCGTAGCTTCCGGCGACCTCACGGATCACCGACGCCCGCACGGCGTCGTCGAGGGCGTCGAACAGCTCGTCGCCCGACGGACCGCCAGCAGCCTCGATGGTCGCAACGTCGAACTCGGGACCGATCGCCGACGCGATCGACAACGCGGCGTTGACCGTCGGCGACAACGCGGACAGGCGACGGCCGACCACTTCGCGAATGCCCTCGGGGATGCCGACCTCGTCAAGGGAGTAGTCGCTCACCCAGTGGCCGTCACGCTGCACGATGTAGCCGGACTCGGCGAGGTGGCGGATCATCTCGCTGAGGAAGAACGGGTTGCCCTCGGTCTCGCGGTGCACCGCTCGTGCGAGTTCGATGCCGGGCGCATCGAGGTCGTGACCGGCGGCGAGTTCCATGAACATGGTGATCTCGTCGAGGCCGAGCCCCACGAGGTCGACCCGTTCGACGCAGGGCTCACGTCGCAGATCGGCGAGCACGTCGGCCAGCGGGTGCGATCGGTCGAGGTCCGTGTCGCGGTAGGTGCCGAGGATCAGCAGCCGGATCGGCTCACCGCGCCGCAGCAGGTATCGCAACAGCAGCAGCGAGGGTTTGTCGGCCCAGTGGATGTCGTCGAGCACCAACACGACCGCGTCGGTGCGGGCGATCACGGAGAAGGCGTCGCCGACCGCCTCGAACAGCCGGTGACGTTCGGCGTCGGGATCGCCGATCGGCTGGATCGTCAAACCGGGAATGCGTTTGGCCAGATCGGGGACGAGTAGCAAGAGGTCCGCGGCGAACGGACCCAGATCGGCCCTCAGCCGTTCGTCGTCGATCGACGCCACGAACAACCGCAACGCCTCGGCGAACGGCTGATAGGGAACCTCGAGTTCCTCGTCGCAGCGCCCCCACAGCACGACACCGCCGTCGTCGTGCGCGGTTCGCACGAACTCGGTCACCAGGCGGGTCTTGCCGACACCGGGCTCGCCGGAGATCAGTACTGCCCGGCACCGCTGCTCGATCGCCTCCTTCCAGGCCATCCGGACAGCCTCGAGCTGCGCCGCCCGGCCAGCGAACGCGAACGAGGGATTGGTGTCTACGAATCCTGGCAGGGGCACGGTTGCGTCGTTGACGTCGTCGGAGCGCCACTCGACTTCCGACACGCCGATCGGCGATGGCAGACCCTTCAGCTCGCGTGGTCCGAGCGACGTGATCTCGTGGTCGACCCGACTCCCGGCGAGTGCACCGACGAGGTCACTGATCAGGATCTGGTCAGAGGATGCCGCCGAGCACAACCGGGACGCTTCGACCACCGGCGTGCCGAACCAGTCCTCGTCCTCGAACGTGGCGTCACCGGCGCTCACCCCGATGCGGACGTGGAGGTCCTGACCCGACGCCCGCCGGTTGCGTCGATCGACCGCCCGCTGCATCTCGACGGCACCGTGCAGGGCGTCGGCGGCGCTCGCGTACGACGCCATCACGGCGTCGCCGATGGTCTTGACGAGCGTGCCGTTGGTGGCTGCGATCGCCTCGTTGAGGTCGTCGAAGTGTAGACGCCGGAGTTCATCTGCTGCCCGGTCGCCGATCGCAGAGTTGATCTCGGTCGAGCCGACGACATCGGTGAACAGGATGGTCACCAGTCCCGATGCGCTCATTGCCCGTTCCCCCGTCTCGAATCCCGCCCGCAGCGTAGAACATCCCGCGCATCCGAACGACCCGAGGAGCAGCGGGCGATGACCTGGTGACGTTCTTCTTGGCTCGACATTCGAGGTCTATCGCTCGGTCGAAGCCAGTCCGCACCCGAGCGATAATCGCGCTCCGGAACGCTCGGGTCCGCGCTCGGGTTCCGGCGAAGTGTGTGACGTCGGAGCACGATCGGCCCGCCGCATAATCACCCGTCTGCTTCGACCAGAGGTGTCCGGTTGAGGAACCCCGACAGAGACGACCCTCGTCGAGCTGCACTCGGCCTTCGAGGCGTCACGAACCGTCCGTTGTCCGTCCCCCTTAAGGACACGTTGCGACCAGTGATTATGTGGTGCTCGATATGGGTAGATATCGGGTGGGTTAGCTGCCCGGTGCTCGATACGCGGGGGTCTTGCTCGCGGCAGCGTCGATTTCCTCGACCGTCAGCAGCGGGCTGAGAGAGACCTTGACCATTCCGCTGCTGTTGATCATCATCGAGACTGCCGCAGCGCTCGCACCATCGGGGAAGTCGCATATTCCGACCACATCCGCGTCCCCGAACGAGTAGTACAAGGCGTCCATCGATCCGCCGACGGACTCGACGGCGGCCGTTGCGGCGTCTCGGCGCTTCGATCCGCCTTCGGCCATCAGCCCCTTCACGCCGTCGGCGGTGTAGCTACCGGTGATGAGATACTTCGACATGCTGTTCCCCTCTGTTTGTGTGGTAGGTGAAAGAAGATAGCTCACAATCGCGCAAGCGCTGGACTGGTTCGCCGTCGACGGTGATCACGAGCCCATCGCCCGCAGCCCAATCGACCAACCGCTCTTCGACGTCCGGTTGTGGACCGGCAGATGAGACACCTCGCATCGCCTCTCTCATTGGGCTGACAGATGGGCATTCCGTCCGGCGGGCGTCCCTTTATCGGAGACCGCTGACGTCAGTGACTATCGAGCACTGCACTTGGGCCTGATTGATGATGGAAGGCCGTGATGCGGCGAGGGCATGAGCGGTCGGGTCGGAATTGTGTGCGTCAGTGTCGAGCGGTAGTCGCTCGCCGGTACGCGATGGTGAAGACTTCGACCATGAGCGCATTGGACGAGAACAAGGCTCTGGTACGTCGCCACTTGGAGGAGGCGGTGAATCTGGATCGACCCGAGGTGTGGAGCGACATCATGGCGGAGGACTTCATCATCCACCATCCGCTCGTCGAGCCGGGACGTGCGGGCTACACGGCAGGCCTGGGGCTGCTCCGCGTCGGCTTCCCGGACCTGAATGTCGAGGTGCTCGATGTCGTCGCGGAGAACGATCGCGTCGTTGTCAGGTACATCGAGCGCGGCACTCACACGG
>Ga0316195_10001422_pt1 | contig 10720 bp, 9 predicted proteins | sample Phised1_MG_FD_204937 | JGI IMG/M metagenome (GOLD analysis project Ga0316195, IMG submission 204937) | Coastal sediment microbial communities from Maine, United States - Phippsburg sediment 1 | ecosystem: Environmental > Aquatic > Marine > Coastal > Sediment | place: USA: Maine | collected... | reverse complement strand
GGCCGCCAGGGCATCGGGATCGATGTCCACCCCCGCCTTGAGCACGACCAGTGCCCGGGGCGATTGCCCCTTGAGCCCGTCAGCCACGCCGATCACCGCACACTCGGCCACCGCCGGATGCGCGGCGACCACGGCCTCCAGGACGCCCGTGGACATCCGATGCCCCGCGACATTGATGACGTCGTCGGTCCGGCCCAGGACGTACAGGTAGCCGTCCTCGTCCATGTACCCGCCATCACCGGTCGTGTAGTAGCCCGGGAAGGCGCTGAGGTAGGACCCGATGTACCGATCGTCGTCGCCCCACAGCGTCGGCAGCGTGCCGGGCGGCAGCGGGAGGCCGATGACGATGTTGCCCTCCGTGCCGGGCCCCACCTCCTGGCCCGTCCCGTCCAGGACGCGCACGTCGTATCCGGGGACTGCCACGGAGGGCGAGCCCTCCTTGAGTGGGAGCGCCTCCAACCCGCGCAGGTTCGCCGCGATGGGCCAACCGGTCTCGGTCTGCCACCAGTTGTCCACGACCGGGACTCCCAGCACACGTGTGGCCCAGCGGTAGGTATCGGGGTCGAGCCGTTCACCGGCGAGGAACAGGGTCTGCAAGCTGCTGAGATCGTGCTGGCTGATCAGCGTGCCCTCGGGGTCCTCACGGCGGATCGCGCGAATGGCCGTGGGTGCGGTGAACAGGGCCTTGACCCCGTGCTCGGCGATGAGCCGCCAGAAGGCCGCCGCATCAGGGGTACCCACCGGCTTGCCCTCGTAGACGACGGTGGTGGCCCCCACCAGGAGTGGGGCGTAGACGATGTAGGAGTGGCCCACGACCCAACCGACGTCGGACGCGGCCCACCAGACATCGCCGGGCCCGATGTCGTACACGTTCCTCATCGACCACATCAGGGCCACGGCATGCCCGCCGTTGTCGCGCACGATGCCCTTCGGTCGTCCCGTGGTGCCCGAGGTGTAGAGGATGTACAGCGGGTCCGTGGCGGCCACGTCCGTGCATCCCACAGGCTCAGCGGCAGCGGTCAGCTCCGCCCAGTCGTGGTCACGCGGTCCCATCTGCGCGGCCAGTTGCGGGCGCTGCAGGATCACGCACGCGGAGGGTTCGTGACTGGCCAGCTCCAGGGCGTGGTCCAGGAGCGGCTTGTAGGCCACCACGCGGTTCGGCTCGATCCCGCACGAGGCCGAGATGATCACCTTCGGCGCCGCGTCATCGATGCGGACTGCGAGCTCCTCGGCGGCGAACCCTCCGAAGACCACCGAATGCACGGCACCGAGTCGCGCGCAGGCGAGCATGCCGATCACGGCCTCGGGAACCATCGGCATGCTCAGCACCACCCGGTCGCCGGCGGCCACGCCCAGACCGGCCAGCGCTCCGGCGAACCTCGCCACCTCGTCGCGCAGCTGCGCATAGGTGAAGGTGCGCTGGGATCCTGTCACCGGGCTGGCGTGGAGAAGGGCAGGCTGGTCGCCACGACCGGACTCCACGTGCCGGTCGAGGGCGTTGTAGCAGGTGTTGAGCCGGCCGTCGGGGAACCAGCGGTAGAGCGGGGCGTTGGCAGCGTCGCAGACCACGGTCGGGGACGTGCTCCACGTGACGGCCTCAGCAGCGGCGGACCAGAAGGAATCCGGGTCGGCGATGCTCTGTTCGTGAGCCTGGCGGTAGGTGGTCAACGAGGCCTCCGTGGTCATCTCGGCAAGGACCCAGTGTGCCCGCGACGCCGGGCCGATGCGTGCCGCGAGGCCGAACCGCACCAGAACGGATCGTCAGTCGGTGACGGTGGCGGCCAGCTGTCCGCAGGCCCCGTCGATCTCCTGGCCCCGGGTGTCGCGGACCGTGGTGGGGATGCCACGGGCCTCCAGCGCTGCGACGAAGGCCCGCTCGACCGCGGGGTCTGAGGCGGTCCACTTGGAGCCGGGCGTCGGGTTCAGCGGGATCGGGTTCACATGCACCCACCCCCGACCCCGTGCGTTGAGCAGCTTGCCCAGGAGATCTGCCCGCCAGGCCTGGTCGTTGATGTCTCGGATGAGGGCGTACTCGATGGAGGCGCGCCGACCCGTGGCCTGCGTGTACTCGAAGGCCGCGTCGAGCGCCTCGGCCACCTTCCAGCGCGTGTTGACCGGGACGAGGGTGTCGCGCAGCTCGTCGTCGGGGGCGTGCAGGCTCAGGGCGAGCGTGACCGGGATGCCCTCCCCCGCCAGGCGCCGCATCGCCGGGACGAGTCCGACCGTCGACACGGTGATGCCCCGCGCGCTCATCCCGAGGCCATCGGGGGCCGGCGCGATCATCCGACGCACCGCCGCCAGCACCACGCCGTAGTTGGCCAGCGGCTCCCCCATGCCCATGAAGACCACGTTGGAGACGCGTCCGGTGCCCCCGGCGACCTCGCCCCTGGACAGGGCGCGCGAGGCCGCCAGCACCTGCTCGACGACCTCGGCGGCGGACATGTTGCGGGTCAGGCCGGCCTGGCCCGTGGCACAGAAGGGGCAGTTCATCCCGCAGCCGGCCTGCGACGACACACACACCGTCACCCGCTCCCGACTCTTCCTGGTGGCCGGATAGCGCATCAGGACCGACTCGACGGTCGCCCTGTCGTGCAGGCGCCAGACGGACTTGACCGTCAACCCCCCGTCGCAGGTGATGTCACGCACGTTGGTCAGCAACGCAGGGCAGAGGCTGTCGGCCAGTGGCTGGCGCAACGCCGCAGGGATGTCGGTCCACTGCTCGGGATCGTCCTCGAGTCGGGCGAACCAGTGGTTGCTCAGCTGGTCGGCGCGGAACTTCGGCAGCCCAGCAGCGACCACGGCCTCCCTGCGCTCGGCCAGGGACATGTCACTGAGGTGCCGGGGCGGCTTGCCCCGACGGGGCGCCTCGAGGACCAGGAGTCCGGGCGGCTGGCTCACGTCAGCTGATCCCGCCGAGCGTGAGCGCGAACAGCGTGTAGGCCACCACGGTGTTCGGGATCAGGCTGTCGAGGCGATCCATCACCCCACCATGGCCGGGCAGCACGTTGGACATGTCCTTGATCCCCATGTCGCGCTTGATCCCCGACTCGAGGAAGTCTCCGAGGGTGGCAGTGACGGTCATGATGGCGCCCACGATGGCGCCCTTCCACCAGTCGGATTCGAGCAGCACGACGAAGAGGATCGCGCCGAGGATGACCTGCAGCGTCACCGAGCCGGCGAAGCCCTCCCACGACTTCTTGGGGCTGATCGTGGGCGCCATCGGGTGCTTGCCGAAGAGGACGCCGGCCGCATACCCCCCGATGTCGCTGGCGATCGACAGGACGATGAAGACCAGCACCCGATCGGCGCCGTCCGGGGACGCCGCGATCAGGGCTGCGAAGGCACCCATCAGGGGGGCGTAGGACAACACGAACCCGCTGGCTGTGGCATCCCTGACGAAGTTGTCGGTGCCCCGCTGGAAGAGCCGCCAGGCCAGCATGAACAGGAACAGGAGGCCGAAGCCCATGAACGCTGCGTCCGGGCCGAGCGTGTACCCGAGAACCGGCATGAGGATGGCAGCGATCAGCAGGGGGATCCGGGAGAGGTGGATGCCGCGCGAGGCCAGGGCGTTGGCCAGCTCGGCGGTGCCCATCACGATGGCGACCACGATCAGCACCACGAACAGCCAGAGCTGCCAGTACAGCGAGACCAGCGCGATCCCCACCAGGAGCAAGCCGACGAGGATCGCTGCGGGCAGGTTGCGCCCCGCCTTGGACTTCGGCTTCTTCCCTTCCGCGGCCTCGGCAGCGTCGGGCGTCTCGCCCTCGGCTGGACTCGCGCCCTCGGCCGGGGCGTCGACCTCGACCGGGATGTCGACGTCAGTCGCGGCGTCCGTCGGGACGCGCGATGCTGCCTCCTCCTGCAGGTCCCCGGCCGGCTGCGTCGGAGGTCCTGCCGACGCCGGCGTGGCCGAGGTGGCCTCGTCCGGCGGTGGTGCGCTCGTCGATCCGCTCATGCGCGCACCGTCCTCTCAGATCTCCAGCAGTTCGGCTTCCTTGTGCTTGAGCAGGTCCTCGATGAGGGCCACGTGCTTGGCGGTGAGATCCTCCAGCGCCTTCTCACCCCGCCGGATCTCGTCCTCCCCCGCGTCGCCGTCCTTGATCATCTTCTCCAGATGCTCCTTGGCGTGCCGACGGATGTTGCGGATCGACACACGCGACTCCTCGGCCTTGTGCCGGGCGAGCTTGATGTACTCCTTGCGCCGATCCTCGGTCAGGACCGGCAGCACCACCCGGATGACCTTGCCGTCATCGACGGGGTTGACGCCCAGGTCGGAGTCCCGGATCGCCTTCTCGATGTTGTGCATCGCGCCATGGTCGAACGGCGAGATGAGGATCATCCGCGCCTCGGGGGTCTGGAACGAGGCCAGCTGCTGGATCGGCGTTGGCGCTCCGTAGTAGTCGACGAGGATCTTGCTGAACATCTGCGGGGTGGCCCGGCCCGTCCGGATGGTGCTGAAGTCCTCCTTGGCCACGGAGACAGCCTTGTCCATCTTCTCCTCGGCCTCGAACAGTTCCTCGTCGATCATCGACTCTCCTTGTGGGGGTGCAGCAGGGCGCCTCGGTTCTCCGGCGCGGTCAGTTCTCCAGCGCGATCAATGTTCCGATCCTCTCACCCTGGACGGCCCGGGCGATGTTGCCCACGACGAGCAGGTTGAACACGATGATGGGCAGCTCGTTGTCCGCGCACAGCGAGATGGCGGTGGCGTCGGCGACCTTGAGGCCGCGGGCCAGGACCTCGGCGTAGGACAGGTGGTCGAAGCGCACGGCATCCGGATTGTGCCGGGGATCGTCGTCGTAGACCCCGTCCACGCCCTTGGCCATGAGCACCACCTGTGCCCCGATCTCCAGGGCACGCTGCGCAGCGGAGGTGTCGGTGGAGAAGAAGGGCACCCCGAGGCCCGCGCCGAAGATCACGACGCGACCCTTCTCGAGGTGGCGCACGGCCCGACGCGGCAGGTAGGGCTCTGCCACCTGGTTCATCGGGATGGCGGTCATCACCCGGGTGTCGATGCCCTGCTTCTCCAGGAAGTCCTGCAGCGCCAGGCAGTTCATGACCGTGCCGAGCATGCCCATGTAGTCGGCACGGGAACGATCCATCCCACGCTCGTGCAGCTGGGCGCCCCGGAAGTAGTTGCCGCCACCGATGACGACGGCGACCTCGGTGCCCTCCCGCACGACATCCGCGACCTGCCGGGCGATGCTCTGCACGACATCGGGATCGACACCCAGTCCGCCCCCACCTGCGAAGGCCTCCCCCGACAGCTTGAGCAGCACCCGATGCCATCCGTGCTCAGGGGCCTCGGCCCAACGCTCAACAGTTCCTTCAAGGGTGGGCTGGTCCACGATCACGGGGCTGATTCTGCCCTACTGCGGATGCGCGACGCCCCCGGGAGGTCCAACCTCTCGGGGGCGTCGGGCGATGTGCAGGCAGTCGACAGGCTCAGGCGCCGATCTCGATCCGGACGAAGCCGGTGATCTCCGCGCCATTCTCAGCGGCGAAGGCCTTCACGTTCTTCTTGCTGTCCTGGACCGAGGACTGCTCCATCAGGACGCGGTCCTTGAAGAAGCCGTTGACCCGACCCTCGATGATCTTGGGCAGGGCGCCCTCGGGCTTGCCCTCCTCACGGGCGGTCGCCTCGGCGATGCGCTGCTCGTTGGCCACGACATCGGCCGGGACCTCGTCACGGGTCAGGAACTCGGGGCGCATCGCGGCGATCTGCATGCCGATCGCACGGGCAGTGTCCCCGTTGCCCTCGTAGGCCACGAGGACGCCCACCTGCGGGGGAAGATCCGCAGCGCGCTTGTGCATGTAGGTCGCGATGGTGCCCTCGAGAAGGGCGACACGGCCGAGCTCCAGCTTCTCGCCGATGACACCGGAGGTCTCCTGGATCGCCTCGGCGACAGTCTTGCCGTTGGCCATCTCGGCTGCGGCGAGCGCCTCACGATCCTCGGCGCCGATCTCGTCGGCCAGGGCCACGATCTCGTCGGCGAAGGCCTGGAAGTCGGCGTTCTTGGCAACGAAGTCGGTCTCGCACAGCAGCTCGACGAGCGAGCCACCCTGCGACGCGACCAGGCCGTTCTTGGTCGTGCGCTCGGCGCCCCGCTTCGCGGCCTTGGCCGAACCGGAGATGCGCAGGATCTCCACGGCGGCCTCGAAGTCGCCGTCGGCCTCGGTCAGGGCCTTCTTGCACTCCATCATCCCGGCGGAGGTGAGGTCGCGGAGCTTCTTGACGTCCGCGGCGGTGATCGCAGCCATGGGCTGTCCTTTCACGATGGGGCCATCGGCCCCCTATGGGGCGCAGTGGCCCCGGATTGAGTGGATGCACCGGTCCGCCCGCGCTGGCAGGCACGGGCGGGTCCGGCGGGTGCGGCGCCGGGTGTCGGCGCACTGCAGTCAGTCGGTCAGTGACTACTCGGCAGCCTTTGCGGCATCGTCGTCGCCCTGGGCAGCGTCAGCCTCGACCTCGATGGCGACAGCCTCAGCCACCACGGCCTCCTCGACAGCCTCCTCGGCAACTGCCTCGGCAACTGCGGCCTCGACCACAGCCTCCTCAGCAACCGCCTCAGCCACCACGGCCTCCTCGACAGCCTCCTCAGCCACGACCTCAGCCACCACAGCCTCGGCGACGGCCTCCTCGGCCACGGCCTCCTCGACGATGGCCTCCTCGACCGCGGCTTCGGCAACTTCGGCAGGCACCTGGCCGGCCTCGGCCTCGGCGACGACCTCCTCGGCAACCGCCTCAGCGACCACGGCCTCGACCACAGCCTCCTCAGCAACCGCCTCAGCGACCACGGCCTCGACCACAGCCTCCTCAGCAACCGCCTCAGCCGCCACGGCCTCCACGACAGCCTCCTCAGCCACGACCTCGGTCACGACCGCCTCGGCAACCGCGGCGTCAGCGACGGCGCCAGTGGTGGCCTCTGCGGCATGGGCGGCCAGGAGCTCGGCCTCCCACTCGGCCAGCGGCTCGGCGGTCCCGCCCGTGCTGCCACCGGATGCACGCTCCATCAGGCCCTCTGCCACAGCATCGGCGATGACGCGGGTCAGCAGCCCGACGGCGCGGATCGCGTCGTCGTTGCCCGGGATCGGGAAGTCCACGACATCCGGGTCGCAGTTGGAGTCCAGGATCGCGATGACCGGGATGTTCAGCTTGCGGGCCTCGCCGACGGCGATGTGCTCCTTGTTCGTGTCGACGATCCACACAGCCGAGGGCACCTTGCTCATGTCCCGGATGCCACCGAGGGTGCGCTCGAGCTTGTCCTTCTCCCGACGCAGGACGAGCAGCTCCTTCTTGGTCATGCCGGAACCGGCGACGTCGTCGAAGTCGAGCTGCTCGAGCTCCTTGAGGCGCTGGAGCCGCTTGTGGACGGTCTGGAAGTTGGTGAGCATGCCACCGAGCCAGCGCTCATTGACATACGGCATGCCCACGCGCGATGCCTGCTCGGCGACCGCTTCCTGGGCCTGCTTCTTGGTCCCGATGAACATGACCGTCCCGCCGCGCGACACTGTCTCCTTGACGTAGGAGTAGGCGCGGTCGATGGAGGTCAGCGACTGGGTCAGGTCGATGATGTAGATGCCATTGCGCTCCGTGAGGATGAAGCGCTTCATCTTGGGGTTCCAGCGCCGGGTCTGGTGCCCGAAGTGGACACCGCTCTCCAGCATCTGGCGCATCGTGACGACGGCCATGGGTGTTCCTCTTTCGTGCGCGGACAGCCCGCGCGATCGGTTGTGCGACCACCGGTTGGTGATCACCCTGATGTCCCGGCGTGGCTGGGCTGCCGAGGCAGACCGGTCCGACCACGAGTGGTGCGTGGGACATGCGAATTCGGCTCCCGAGGGAACCGTGGGACCAAGTCTAGGGCCAACCGGGGCGCTGCGGAAATCCCGACGATGTCCACGCCGTCCACAGATCACGCCGGTGACCCTTGCCCGGCTCGCCAACGTGTCAGACGGTGTCTGCATGACCGCACACCTGCCCACCGCCGCCGTGGCGCTCGCCTTCGCGATCGCGATCCCGACCGGCGGCGGGGCTGCATCCTGGCCACCCCCCACAGCCGCCACGAGCGCCCGGTCGGCTGCACCGGCGCTGCCGGGGCCGGGCACCGCGCCGCCGTCCACAGCGCCGCCAAGGTGGGCCGGAGCCGGGCCGCAAGGGACCTCGCCCACGACGGCGGCACGCCGCTGGTCACCGCCTGTTGCACCCTTCCGGGTCACGGCGCCCTTCGCGGCCCCGGAGCGCAGGTGGCTGCCCGGGCACCGCGGGATCGACCTGAGGGCCCGTGTCGGGCAGCCGGTCGGCGCCGCCGGAGATGGTCGAGTCGCGTTCGTGGGTCCCGTGGCCGGGCGGGGCGTGGTGTCCATCGACCACGGCGGGCTGCGCACGACCTATGAACCCGTGGATCCGGGGGTGCACACCGGCGACGTGGTTCGCGCCGGTGATCGCATCGGCACAGTCAGCACCGGCACGGGCCACTGCGGCTCCGGGAGCTGCCTGCACATGGGCCTGCGCCGCGGTCGGGAGTACCTCGACCCGTTGCTGCTGCTGGGTCGCGCCTCAGCCCGCCTGCGCCCGTGGTGATGCCGCACCCCGCGGTCCGCCCGCGGGCGCGCCTCCCCGGGCGTCGAGGTCAGTCGTCGTCGACGGTCCCGATCCTCGAGCGCATCCCCATCATCGCCTTGGTGTGCAGCTGGCAGATCCGGCTCTCGGTCACGCCGAGGACGAGACCGATCTCCGCCAGGGTCAGGGCCTCGTAGTAGTAGAGGGTGACCACGATCTGTTCGCGTTCGGGCAGGGTGTGGATCACCCGGGCCAGCAGCTGCCGGGTGTCCTCGTCGTCCATGGCGTCCCCCGGCGCGGTGATCCGCTCGTCCTCGATCCGCTCGCCCAGGGTCGAGCCATCCGAATGGTCGGCCGAGCCGAGCATCTCGTCGAGGGCGGCAACGTGGACGAACGAGACCTGGCTGAACACCCGGCGCAGCTCGGGGATGTCAAGGCCCAGCTCGTCGGCGATCTCGGCCTCCGACGGGGTGCGCTGCAGGCGCGCCTCCAGGGATGCGATGGCCCGCTCGATGTCCCGGGCCTTGGTGCGCACCGACCGCGGGATCCAGTCGAACGATCGCAACTCGTCGATGATCGCGCCGCGGATGCGGTTGATCGCGTAGGTCTCGAACTTGATCGCCCGCTCCAGGTCGTACTTGTCGATCGCGTCGATGAGGCCGAACACGCCGTAGGAGACGAGGTCGCCCTGTTCGACGCTGGCGGGCAGGCCCACACCCACACGACCAGCTACGTAGCGGACCAGGGGCGCGTACTGCAGGATCAGCTGCTCCCGGAGGGCGGGATCGCCGTCCGCCTTGTACTCACGCCACATCTCGGCGAGCACGGCACCGGGATCGTCGAGCTCGTCGATCGCTTCATCCGGGTCGATCAGACCGGGGTCCGACACGTCCTGCTGCGCACGACGCAGCGTGCCCTCAGGCACGGGGGTGGGCGCGCTCATAGCTACTCCTCAGCCGTTCGATTGAGACGTGCGTGTAGATCTGAGTCGTGCCGAGACTAGCGTGACCAAGGACTTCCTGGACGGAACGCAGGTCCGCGCCCCCCTCCAGCAGGTGTGTCGCCATCGAGTGCCGCAGGCCATGCGGACCCATGTCGGCGGCCTCGGGGACGTGTCGCAGGAGGGTGTGGATGGCGCGTCGGACGACCCGGGGATCGATGCGCGCCCCCCGTGCGCCGAGGAACAGTGCGTCCCCGCTCGCGGGCGTGACCAGCAGGGGGCGGCCGGCCTCGAGCCATACCGCCAGTGCGGTCGCAGCGGGCTGGCCGAACGGCACCACACGCTCGCGGGCGCCCTTGCCCAGCACACGGGCGGTGTGTCGCGACCAGTCCAGGTCAGCGCAGTCCATCCCCACGAGCTCTGAGACCCGCATGCCTGTCGCGTAGAGCACCTCGACGAGCGCGGCGTCGCGCTGATGGACCGGGTCAGCGTCGTCGGCGCGCACGGTGGCGACCTGCATGAGGTCGGTGACGTGGCCGGGGCGCAGCACCTCGGGGATGCCCCGCCGCGCGGTCGGGGCGCTCAATCGCGCGGCGGGGTCCTGCTCGAGCAGTCCCTGCCGCACGGCCCAGGCGGTGAAGCAGCGGGTGGCGGCAACCCGGCGGGCGATGGTGGAGCGCGCAGCGCCCCGACGGTCCATCCCAGCCAGCCACGCGCGCAGCACGAGGAGGTCCACGTCGGGCAACTCGGCCACGCCCTGATCGGCTGCGAACGCCAGCAGATCGGCGACGTCGCCCACGTAGGCCCGCACCGTGTTCGGCCCCCTGCCCCGCTCGTCGCGCAGGTGCGTCGAGAAGCCCGCCTGGGCCTCTTCGAGGGCGATCGGCAGGGTCACATCTCCATGCTGCCCCATGGATCACTCAGATCGACGCCATCCCGAGTGGCCGCGCCGGGCGAGTCCCACGACCTCCAGCAGGCCCAGGTGGGCGAGGCAGGCAGTCGGCGCGATGCCCACGCGTTGGGAGATGACCTCCACCGGACGGCCGCCCCGGCTGGGCAGCGCCTCCAGAACCAGCCGAACCTCGTCGGGCAGCCCGGCCAGCCGCAGGTCGGCGACGGCCGAGCCCGGGTCTGCCTCAGGATCCACCTCGTCACCCGGCGATCCGTCCGCGTCCCCCAGCAGGACAGCGGTGACCTCCGCGGGTTCGCTGACTGCCCGT
>Ga0316195_10001421_pt1 | contig 10720 bp, 10 predicted proteins | sample Phised1_MG_FD_204937 | JGI IMG/M metagenome (GOLD analysis project Ga0316195, IMG submission 204937) | Coastal sediment microbial communities from Maine, United States - Phippsburg sediment 1 | ecosystem: Environmental > Aquatic > Marine > Coastal > Sediment | place: USA: Maine | collected... | reverse complement strand
CGCAAGGCGGCGAGGAAGACGAGGGTAACGGGCAGGACCGAATCCTGCCAGCCATGCAGGAAGGCGACAAGATCAATCTGCGGCGCGTCGTCACCGAACAGCACTTCACCGAACCACCACCACGATATTCCGAGGCCAGCCTCGTGAAGTCGCTGGAGGAGCACGGCATCGGACGACCGTCGACCTATGCCAGCATTATCCAGACCCTGAAAGGCAAAGGCTATGCGGACCTGGACGGCAGGCGCTTTTTCCCGACTGATCGCGGCGTCGGCGTAAACCGATTCCTGACGGCATACTTCACTCCTTACGTGAACTACGATTTCACTGCCGGGCTGGAAGACGAGCTGGACGCCGTGTCCCGGGGTGAACAGGAATGGCTGCCCTTGTTGGATCGTTTCTGGCACACCTTTGATGAATTGCTGCAACAAACCGCCGAGGTAGATCGCGACAAGGCCAATCCTGCCCGAGTGTTAGGCAGCGATCCGGTTTCCGGCAAACCAGTCACCGCAAGACTGGGGCGTTATGGGGCATTTGTGCAGATTGGTTCCCGTGATGATGAGGACAAGCCGAAATTCGCCGGGCTGAGGCCAGGCCAGAAAATTGACGACATCACCCTGGAACAGGCGCTTGTACTGTTTGACCTGCCCCGCGACCTGGGCGAAACCCCCGAGGGGGAGCCCATGTCCACCAACATCGGCCGCTTTGGTCCCTACATACGTTATGGCAGCAACTTTGCCAGCTTGAAAACAGACGATCCCTACACCATCAGCCCGGAGCGTGCGCTGGAGGTGGTCGAAGAGAAGAAGAAATCGGATGCAGAGCGCCTGATCCTGAGTTTTGACGACCATGGCATTCAAGTCCTGAAAGGTCGCTGGGGTCCGTTCGTTACCGATGAAAGCAAGAAAAAAGGTCGTATACCCAAGGACCTGGACGCCAGCAAGCTGACCCTGGAACAATGCCAGGCGTTTCTCGCCGCAGCGCCCGAACCCAAGGGTAAGGGCGGGCGCAAAAAGGTGGCAAAGAAGGCGGCTGCGAAAAAAACCGTGGTCAAGAAAAAGGCCACCGGCAAGAAGACGAAGAAAAAAACAGCGGGCAAGAAGAAAGCTGGCGCCAAGAAGGCCCCGGCCAAAAAGAAAGCCTCCGGTAGCACCGGGGTTACCGGCGCCTGACGTGCCGAGGGGCACGCGGGCTGTCGGCTAGGTGGCTGGCATGAACTATCGATTACGACAAGCTGCAAACGTCCTGTGGCAGGGCGGTGTAATCGCCTACGCGACGGAAGGCGTCTGGGGCCTGGGCTGCCTGCCCCTTGAACGGGACGCAATACACCGAATACTGGCCATCAAACGGCGCGCCGTGGACAAGGGCCTGATCCTGATTGCTGCCAGTTTCGATCAACTCGAGCCCTATTTGGCGCCGCTGCCGGCGGCAAACCGCAAGGCAATGCTGGCTACCTGGCCGGGCCCGGTTACCTGGGTGGCTCCGGCTGCCCGCTGGGTGCCAATGGACATCACAGGCGGCAGGTCGACGGTGGCCTTGCGTGTATCCGCACATGCCGGTGTGCAGGCATTGTGCCGGGCTGCGGATAGCCCACTGATCTCCACCAGCGCGAATCGCAGCGGCCGCTCTCCGGCCCGCAGCCTGCTGGAGACGCGACTGCGATTTGGCATGGAAGTGGACGCCATCGTGCCTGGAAAAGTCGGTGACCAGACTGGACCCACCGAAATACGTGACGCATTAAGCGGCAAAATTCTGCGGGCCGCAGCAAGAGGAAACAGCGCATGAGCAGCCAGACCATCCAGGTAGAGCAGATCAAGCACTTTCTCAAGGAACTGCAAAACCGGATTACCGACAAGCTGGAAGCGCTGGAGAGCGACGCCCGCTTTCAGCGCGAGACTTGGGAGCGCTCCGAAGGTGGTGGCGGCGAGAGCCGGGTACTGTCAGAGGGCGCCGTGTTCGAGCAGGCCGGCGTGGGCTTTTCACATGTCATGGGCACTTCACTGCCGCCGACGGCCACCCAGCGAAGACCCGAATTAGCCGGCCGGCGTTGGGAAGCCATGGGTGTCTCACTGGTCATTCACCCCAGGAATCCCATGGTGCCGACCAGTCATGCCAACGTGCGATTTTTTGTTGCGCACAAGGACGGAGAGGATCCGGTGTGGTGGTTTGGCGGTGGCTTTGACCTGACGCCTTACTACGCGTTTCACGAGGACGTGCTGCACTGGCATCGCTCGGCGAAAAACGCCTGCGATCCATTTGGTGAGGATGTCTACCCGCGCTTTAAACAATGGTGCGACGAGTATTTTTACCTGAAGCACAGAAATGAACCGCGCGGTGTGGGTGGACTGTTTTTCGATGATCTCAACCAATGGGATTTTGACACCTGCTTCGCGTTTATCCGCAGCGTGGCCGAGCACTACCTGCCGGGCTACTTACCCATCGTCGAGCGCCGCAAGGACCTTCCCTATACCGAGCAACAGCGCCAGTTTCAGCTCTATCGGCGCGGGCGCTACGTGGAGTTCAACCTGATTTACGACCGCGGCACAATTTTTGGCCTACAGTCGGGTGGACGAACCGAGTCGATCTTGATGTCCATGCCACCTCTGGTGCGGTGGCAATACAACTGGCAACCGGAACCGGGTACGCCCGAGGCGGCCTTGTACGAAGACTACCTGCGTCCCAGGGACTGGCTGGGCGAAAAGCCAGGCTAGGGGGTCAGTCAAAAAAGGATCAGGACCAGGTTACCCAGCGCCAGGCACAGCAGAATGACCCAGGTGAAGAGGGTGCCATAGTAACGCCCCGGACTGGCGCCGCGTTTGCCTGCCAGTCCCCAGGCATGCATCACCCTGGCGATAAATACACCGGCACCTGCAACGTGCAGCAACCAGGGTGTCAGGTGGTTTAGCTCGGCTAACAGCAACAGCAGCAAAATGGTGGGCACGTACTCGACAAAATTTGCCTGCACTCGAATGGCCTGCTCCAGCTCCGGCTTGTCTCCACTGCCAAGACTGACGGCCAGGGTCCGGCGCAGATGCACCACCCGGTATGACAGTGCCAGCAGCAACAATGCGCAAAGCGAAGCATAGAGAGTAGTGACGGGAACCAGGTTAATCATGCCGGAAACTCCTCGAAAATCTGCCTGAAAACCAAACAGGTGAAGACTATCATGTCAGTGCGTCCGATTGCTTAGGCCATTGCTGCGCACTGGCTATGGCGGAAGCAGTCAAGCTGGTGATCATTCACCATTCCGGTGGCCTGCATGTGCGCATACATGATGGTGCTGCCCACAAACTTGAATCCTCTTTTCCGCATATCCCTGGACAAGGCATCGGATTCAGGCGAGGTGGCTGGCATATCCTGGTGCGGCAGCCAGCGATTTTGGATTGGCGAACCACCCACGAAACCCCAGATATACTCATTGAAAGTGCCGAATTCCTCCTGCACCTGCAAAAATGCCTGTGCGTTGGTCACTGCCGAATACACTTTCAGCCGATTGCGAATGATCCCGGTGTCCTGCAGCATTCCCTCCAGCTTGCGCTGATCAAAGCGGGCAACCTGCTCCGGGTCGAAGTCACAGAACAGTCGCCGGTAACCCTCCCGGCGATTAAGAATGGTGGCCCAGCTTAAGCCCGCCTGGGCGCCTTCGAGGATAAGGAACTCGAACTGCTTGCGCTCATCCCGAACCGGCACTCCCCACTCCAAATCATGGTAACTGTAATAAAGCTGGTTGCCCCCCTGCACCCATTGGCAACGGCTCTTTCCATCGTCGGCAACATCCATAATCAGTCCCCGTCACTGGTGGATAACAGCTTGAATATACCGCCGTCCTTCCCGGTTTGCAGGGGATCAAACGTCCTCGACCACGGAACCAAGCCTTCGCGGCGAGGTCAATGACTGGTAATAGGTGTGCGTATACGAAACACTACGCAGACAAATCTTCGCTTAAAAACAAGGGAGCCTTTCATGATTGCTCGTCACCGAAACAGCCTGGCCGCCATAGCCGCCGGCATTTTCCTGTTAATGCAGGCAGGACTGGCCGCAGAGACCGCCACAAAGACACATGACATCCAGGACACCTGGAACCTGGACGAGCTCTATCCGACGGTTGCGGCCTGGGAAGCTGCCAGGCCCGGACTGGAACAGCAGATGGACCAGGTCGGTGCCTGCAAGGGAAAACTGGGCGAGAGCGCCGCAGTGCTGGAACGGTGCCTGGATGACTACACTTCCCTGCTCAAGGAATTCTATCGCTTTTACGTCTACGCCAGCATGGGTTCTGATCAGGACGTAAGTAATCAGGACGCCATGGGCCGCCGCCAGATCGTGTCTCAATTGGGCACCCGCTTTTCACAGGCAACAAGCTTTGCCTCTCCCGAACTGCTGGAAGTCGGTGAAGACAAACTGCGGCAATACATGAGCGAGAATCCGGGCCTGGGCGAATACCAGATGTTCCTGGAAGACACCTTGCGCCAGGCCCCACACACCTTGAGCGAGGAAAGTGAAAACGTGATCGCCGCCGCTGGCAACATTTCGCGCGCGCCGGGAAGCATTTACAACACTTTCGCCAATGCGGAAATCGAATGGCCCACCATTACGCTCTCTGATGGAACCGAGGCAAGGCTGGACCAGTCTGGCTACACCAAGTACCGGGCGACTGGTAATCGGGACGACCGGCAGAAAGTCTTCGATGCCTTCTGGGGAACCTGGAGCAAGTATGAGCGGACCCTTGGCGCCACCCTGGATGCCAGCGTCAGCGTCCACAGCTTCAGAGCCAACGTACGCAAGTACGACGGTGCGCTGCAGTTGGCGGTCTCCGGAGACAATATTCCCGAGCAGGTGTATCGCACCCTGGTCTCCGAGACCAACGCCAACCTGGCAACACTGCACCGCTATTTCAGGCTTCGGGCGAGGATGTTGGGCATCGAGAAGTTGCGTTACTTTGACATCTATCCGCCCCTGGTAGCCCTGGACAAGGAGTTCCCGCTAGAGGTGGGCAAGCAACTGACCCTGGCCGCCGTCGCACCCCTGGGCGAGGAATACACCAGTGTCATGGAAAAGGGATTTAACGAACGCTGGATGGATGTGTACCCGCGCAAGGGCAAGCGCTCAGGGGCCTATATGAATGGCGCCGCCTACGACGTGCACCCCTACCTGCTGCTGAACTACAACGACGACTATGAATCCGTGTCCACCCTGGCCCATGAATGGGGGCATGCGATGCACACCTACTTGTCAGCCCAGAACCAGTCATTCACCAACTATAACTACGCCACTTTCACGGCGGAAATCGCCTCCACCTTTAACGAGGCGCTGTTACTGGATCACATGCTGCGGGTAGCCAGGGATGACGACGAGTTACTGTATTACCTGGGAAGCGCACTGGAGAATATTCGCGGCACCTTCTTCCGCCAGACCATGTTCGCGGAATTCGAACTGGCGATTCACGAGGCCCAGGGTCGCGGTGAGCCACTGACCGGTCAGAAGTTGACTGAAATCTACAAGGATTTATTACGTCGTTATCACGGACACGACCAGGGCGTGATGGAAATCGACGACCTGTACGCCATTGAGTGGGCCTACATTCCACATTTTTACAACAGCTTTTATGTCTACCAGTACGCGACCTCCATCGCGGCATCATCATTGCTTGCCGAGAAAGTGCTGGCCGGGGAGGAAGGCGCGCTGGACCGCTACATGACCCTGCTCAAGGCTGGCGGATCGGATTATCCGTATGAATTGCTCAAGCGTGCGGGTGTGGATATGGCGACGCCCGATCCCTATCGAGCGACCTTCGACCGTATGAACATGATCATGGACAAGATCGAAGCCATTCTTGACACAAGGGAAGCGGCTTCCTCGACTGCGGCCAGGTGATCGCCGTCGCGACCGACAGTTAGTACTGGCAAGGGGGCGCTGAGCGCCCCCTTGCTTTATTTGTGTGCCGTTTGATCGGAATACCAGGCTGCCATCTCGACCGTGGGCCATGGCTGGCTTTCAACCTGATAGACGCGGTTGCGAAGCAATCAAGAGAACTTCGATACCCCGCATGAACTCCACTCAGGGTTTGTCGTTCTCGCCCTCGGCCGGCTTTGCCTCGTCACTCATGTCTCCCTTGCCATGCTGCATATGGGGACAGTCTCCCTCGGCCTTTTGACACTTGTGATGTTGACCGTGGTTCGCCTTGTCAGCACTCATATCGCCCTTGTCATGCTGCATATGCGGGCAGCCACCCTCGGCCATCGCGCACTTGTGCTGCATACCCTGGCTTGCGCCATCACCCATACCGCCTTCGCCATGCTGCATGTGCGGGCAGCCACCCTCGGCCATCGCGCACTTGTGCTGCATGCCCTGGCTTGCGCCATCACCCATACCGCCTTCGCCATGCTGCATATGCGGGCAGCCACCCTCGGCCATCGCGCACTTGTGCTGCATGCCCTGGCTTGCGCCATCACCCATACCGCCTTCGCCATGCTGCATGTGCGGGCAGCCACCCTCGGCCATTGGACACTTGTGCCCTTGCATGTGCGGGCATTCGCCGTTCGCGTGTCTCGCGGGGTCACACTTACGATCCAACTCGGCGTTCTCTGCGCGGGACGCCTCGTTCTCGGGACCAGCCAAAGACTTACTGTCAGGCTGCTGGTCGGCAGCCTGGGCGAGCCTGAGCGCGTCCCCGGACGAGCCTGCTGCAGCGTAGGGCTCCATGGCACCGGTCGCACCAACTGCCAGCAGCGTGACTGCCGCTGCAGCCGTGAATTTCATCAGTAGTCTCATATCCATCGCCCCGCCCGTCCCAAGGTTGACCATGCCGCGGCGTCGCTAAGTCACGTAACCACGGCAGGCGGGCATTCGAAATGCCCGTGATTGCCAATTATCGCAGCGATTGCCATTGCAGCCCAGCGATAAAGTCATTTCGATGCTCCAATCTCCAGCCGGTTCCAGGATAATCATCATCCTGAAAATCATCGTCCCGCTCTTCCACAGCGTTCTGGCCGGGTGCCGGCGTCGGCCTGCTGGCGCACACGAGTCAGGACCCCCAGCCAGTTACCGGCGGCACCCTCGGAAAACACGGGCGGAAACTTCCGCCCGAATCTGTTAAAAATGCTTTTAAATAATCTCCTGAGGACCTAGCTGATGACCACCAAGTACCCCGGTCAATTTCCTGACCTTCGGCCCCGCCGCATGCGGCGTGATGCCTTTTCCAGAAACCTGATGCGCGAATCCAGTCTGAGCGCACAGGATCTGATTTGGCCGGTATTTGTAATAGAGGGGAACAAGCAGCGCCAGGCTATACCTTCAATGCCGGGTGTCGACCGCCTGTCCATAGACTTGCTGCTGGAGCAAGCCGCACTGGCCTGGTCACTGGGCGTCCCTGCCATTGCCCTGTTCCCGGTGCCCAATCCCGATACCAAGAGCGAAAACGGACAGGAGGCCTATAACCCGAATGGCCTGGCCCAGCGCACCGTGCGTGCCCTGAAAGCCGAGCTGCCCGATATGGGTGTCATTACCGATGTCGCGCTGGATCCTTTCACCAGCCATGGCCAGGACGGCCTGATCGACGGCAACGGCTACGTCATGAACGACGAAACGGTAGAGGTCCTGGTTCGGCAAGCGCTCTCACATGCCGAGGCAGGCGTGGACATTGTGGCCCCATCGGACATGATGGACGGACGCATAGGGGCTATTCGCAAGGCCTTTGAACAGGCGGGCCATATTCACACGCGCATCCTTGCATATAGCGCAAAATATGCCTCGGCCTTTTACGGCCCGTTCCGCGATGCAGTGGGCTCGGCCGGCAACCTGGGTGTCAGCAACAAGGACACCTACCAGCTGGATCCGGGCAACAGCAACGAAGCCATACGCGAAACCGGCATGGACATACGTGAGGGCGCCGACATGGTGATGGTAAAACCAGGCATGCCCTACCTGGATATCGTACGTCGGGTCAAAGACAGTTTCGGCATGCCTACTTTCGTGTACCAGGTGAGCGGTGAGTACGCCATGCTCAAGGCCGCCAGCCAGAATGGCTGGTTGGACGAACGCAAGGTCGTTATGGAATCCATGTTGTCATTCAAGCGCGCGGGCGCAGATGCGGTGCTCACTTACTTCGCGCCACAGGTGGCCGCCTGGCTGGCAGAAAAATGAAACAGGACTGGGCAGCGGATTTGCGGCTGGGCGTGGTTGGTCACCCCGTTGCCCACAGCCGCTCGCCCCGTATCCATGGCCTGTTCGCGGAGCAATTCGGACTGGCCCTGGAATACCCGCTGTTCGATGTTCTCCCCGAGGATTTTGCCAGCTTCGTCAAGCATAGAGAGGAAGCCCACCAAACCGGTCTAAACATCACCCTGCCCCACAAACAGGCCGCCCACGCCCTGTGCGAGGTACTCACGGATCGTGCATGGCAGGCTGGCGCGGTGAACACCCTGTGGTGGGAGGGGCGAGTGCTGCACGGAGATAATACTGATGGTATCGGCCTGGTGCGCGACCTGACCCTGCACCTGGGTCTCAAGCTTGAGGGCATTCGAGTAATGGTGGTCGGCGCCGGGGGCGCCTGCCGCGGCATCCTGGGACCGCTGATCGCGGCAGGCGTGGATTCGGTGTGCATCAGCAACCGTACCGTGGAACGGGCGCGCGCCCTGGCCAGAGTTTTTGCGGACAAGGCAGAGTTAGGCTGGAGCCGGCTTGATCAGGCTCACAGCCGCAGCGTCGATCTATTGATCAACGCGACGTCCTGTGGACACGCCGGTACATTTCCCGATCTGCACAACAGTGTGTTGGGTGAAGATACCGTTTGTTACGATCTGAGTTATGGTCCGGCTGCCGGACCGTTTTTGGAATGGTCCAGGCAGGGCGGCGCGCGACTGGCGGTCGATGGCCTGGGTATGCTGGTGGAACAGGCAGCCGAATCCTTTCACATCTGGACGGGCTGCAAACCGAATACCGGCGTCGCGCTCAATACCCTCAGGGGAGACGCCTTGCCCGCCTAGCCCCCGGCCACAGCAGGGATAATGAAAATTGTGTCCCCCGCCGCCACCCTGGTATCCAGGCCCTGGAGATCGCGGACATTGCGCTCACCCAGGAACAGGTTCACATGGCGGCGCAGCTCACCTCCAGGTCCAATGATGCGCGATCCAACCAGGGGGTGCTCGGCCGCCAACGCCTGTAGGGCCTCGCCCACTGATTGTCCGTGGACATTGACGTTTTCCTGACCCTGGGCAAATTCACGTAGCGCCGTCGGGAGTTGAAACATAATCGTGCCGGCATCACTCATCGGCGTACCACCTTCACCAGTGGGTCGGCATCACGCTTCATACAGGCCAGTACCACGCGATCAAAGCGCTCACTGCGCTGGAGCGCCAGCCGCGCAGCCTCCTCCGCCAGGGCGGCCCGTGACTCGTCATCCACCATGTTGATGACCGGAATCACGGTGCAGCCCTCGCTGCCCTTGAGCAAGCCACCTTCGCTCGTGAACAGGGCAGCCAGATGCGCCGGTGTCAGAATGTCACCCTGCCGGGTACCGCAGATACGGTGTATCTGCTCCAGCCTCAGCGCCACGCGCTCATCCAGGGGTTCACCCAGGGCGCGGGCCGAGGCCAGCATGAGTACGGTGGTGGCTCCTTCCGGAATCACCGGTTCGTCATCCCTGGGCGACTTCAGCCAGCGCATGCGCGCCCCGTCGGCCTTCACAAAAGTGGCATCGAAACCGCCTGCGTAATGCAGGTGCCCGACAAGGTCGGTGGGAACACCGCGCAAGCGGGCCGGCTTGTCGCCCGGTCGCGCATAGGCCACGCATCCATCGCCGGCGCTCGCCAGCACACGCTGCTCAAGCTCCGCTGCCTCGGCCACGATTTCCAGGGCCTTGAGTTCCTCAGGGAAGAAGGTGGTGTAAGAGGTAGCCGTGACGCCCACGCGTCCCGCATGCTCTCTGGCCAGGCGGTACAGGGTGCTTTTCTTGCCCCCCGCGCCTACCGCACAAATGATGCCGGAGTTGGCGTTGAAGGCATCCAGCAACTTGCTCATCGGTGGCTCTCCAGGAGTCTCGAATCCAGGGCTTTCACACATAACACGCGGGGCAGGAAACTGCTCACGAGCTGCCAGTGATCGGCGGCGTCCGCGCTGGCGAACACATGCCCGCTGGTGGTGCCAAAATACACGCCGCAGGGTGCACAACTGTCGGTATCCATGGCCTCGCGCAACACGCTTACGTAGGCATGCTCCTGTGGCAACCCCTGGCTGGCTGAGCACCAGCTGGCGCCGCCGTCCCGACTTTTGAACACGCGCAAGCTACCGTCTACGACGGCGCGCATGTGAGAGCCCGATTCAGGTACCTGGAACAGGGTGTCGGCACAGGCCGGAGCTACCGCCAGGGCGTAACCGAAATCACTGGGCAGCCCCGTAGTAATTTCGTTCCAGGTCAAGGCAAAATCATCGCTTCGGTAGGTGCCGTTATAGCACTGACGGTATAGCCTCTCCGGATCGCTGGGAGCGAGAATAACCCTGTGAACATTGTGCCCAAGCTCGGGATACTTGCCGGGCAGGTTCTCCGCCCGCACCCCACGGTTGGCGGGCGTCCAGACTCTTCCCCCGTCTTCACTGCGAAACACTCCACCGGCGGATACCGCTACCACCATGCGACGCTTGTCCCTGGGATCGATCCTGATGGAGTGCACCGAGAATCCGCCCCTGGCGGGCTCCCATCGAGCGCGTGTCGAGTGCTCATTCAGACCGT
>Ga0316195_10001420_pt1 | contig 10730 bp, 13 predicted proteins | sample Phised1_MG_FD_204937 | JGI IMG/M metagenome (GOLD analysis project Ga0316195, IMG submission 204937) | Coastal sediment microbial communities from Maine, United States - Phippsburg sediment 1 | ecosystem: Environmental > Aquatic > Marine > Coastal > Sediment | place: USA: Maine | collected... | reverse complement strand
GACTCGTCAGGCGTTGGCGCGGGCGGTATCAGGCGATCTGGGTGGTGACTTCGTCGAACTCTGCCACGATGTGGATCTGACCGCCGAGGGCTTCGATGTAGGTGCGCAGGGTGGTCAGCTCGGAGCGGTCGATATCGCCGCGCTCGATCGCAGAGACTCGGCGTTGGGAGACCCCCATGGTCGTGGCAACCTGTTGTTGGGTCAGGCCGCGAGCCTTGCGCAGTTCGACGAGGCGGTAGCCGGCGATCTGGTTCTCGAGGGCTTCGCGGGCTGCTGCACGGCGTTGCGGGGTGGTGTCGCGCTGTTCGCGCACGTTGGACCAGGTGGTGTGTCCGGTCATGGTCTGCCGCCTTTCAAGTGCTTGAGCCATTCATCGAATCGTTGGTCGGCCAGGGCGATGGCTGGTGGGTACCAGGTGCGCCATTGGCCGCGTTTGTCGCCGGCGACCAGCAGGATCGCACTCCTGCTCGGGTCGAAAGCGAACAGGATCCGGCAGGTGCCGACCCGCAACTCCTTCATGTTCTGGTGTCGACTGCCGGTGATCGAGTCGACCAACGGCCGGCCCAGCCCGGGTCCGCTCTGTGCGAGCATGTCGATAGCGGCTTCGACGCGGTCATAGGTGTCGTCGGGTAGGTCGAGGATCCAGGTGCTCACCTCGGGTTCGAGGATGACTTCCCAGCCCTGATCCACGGGGACAGCATAGAACGTGAGAGTTCTACACGGCAACCTGCCGACCTGCCTGCCCGGGGTGACCTTGACGAACGCCCGCCCACCACACCGTCCGGTCGGACCGTGCGGGTGTACAGACCGTCCCCGTCTGAACGAGGACGACCCGCGGCATACCGCCGCGTACCGTCCCGGTCAGCGGCGCTGCGTCATTGCGCCGCGTAGCGGGCGCCACCGCTCCGCTCGTGGCATGATTGTGGCATGAGTCGCACACGACTGAGCACGACGGTGGACGCGGACCTGCTGGACAGCGCCCGGAAGGCGTCTGGGCAGCCCGACTCCGTGCTGATCGACGAGGCTCTCGCAGCCTTGCTGGCTCGGCATCGGGCCGCCGAGGTGGACGCAAGCTACGCCGCCTACGACACACACCCGCTTGACGAACCAGACGCGTGGGGGGATCTGGCTTCGTTCCGGCGTACCGTGGCAGCCTCATGACGGACCTACCCGCGCGCGGGGAGGTGTGGTGGTGCGAGATGGCCGAGATCGGGCGCAGGCCCGTGGTCGTGATCTCGCGTGACGCCGTGATCCCGCGCCATCGCCGCACGCTGATCGCGCCGTGCACGACTACGATCCGGCACCTGCCCAGCGAAGTCCTCCTCGAACCCGGCGAGGACCCGGTACCGCTTCGCTCGGCCGTGAACCTCGACTCGATCGAGAGCGTCTCGATCGCGATCCTCGTCGAACGCCTGGGCCGGTTGGCCGACGATCGGATGCGCCAGATCTGCGCTGCCCTGGCAATCGCCGTGGACTGCTCAGACTGAACGGCCGCGGGTCGCCGGCGAGAGGCCATGCTGCTTCGAAGCGTGAGTTCTGTCGCGACGTTGGGCGGTGCCCCACTCCGCCGCCTATCGGGCGTGCGTCGACACCGCCCAGAAGGGCGCGGCGGTGGGGGCGTCCTTGCGGCGGGGAGGGGTCCGGCGGCACTGCCGTCAGCCACCTGCCGAGCCAGTTCCCTTGCGCCCCACTGCAACTCGTCGAATCGTCATGAGTCGGAAGCCCTCCCGTGGGTGTGTGAGCAGCCCACGCCGCGGGCCCCTTGCCCACCGTTCTGATTGGCCATCCGTTGCGCGCATCAGCGCCCGGCGACGTCAGATGCTCCGGGTGGCCCGGCCGCCCCGCCGGTGTCATCGGTGTTGTCACCGTCCGCCCGGGTCAGGGCCAGCGCGATGCCGCCGGCCAACACCGTGCCGAGGAGCGTGGCCAGGATCCTCTGCAGTGCTAGCCCCAAGGTGTCCGCAGCTACTCCACCGGTCCCGAGCAGGACGATGAACGGCGTGAGGAACAAGACCTCCTGGGCGTACCGACCCAGAATGGCGTAGGCGAGGAGCAGGACCAACAGGACGATGATTGCCACGATCGCGGTCCACGAGGGCAGGAACAGGACCATGATCAATGCGAGGACGGCTCCGGCCAGCGTTCCCGCGATGCGGTCGCGGGCAATTGCCAGGGTCTCCGCGCCGTATGGGCGCAGCACCAGGGTCATGGTCATCGGGATCCAGTAGCCGTGCGGCTGGTCCAGGGTGGTGATCGCGAACACGACCGCCCCGACTGACGCTGCCATTGCGACCGCATGCCGCCAGGAGGTGCGCCGGTCCACGCCTACGAGTTCCCCGGTCCGCTGCACGCGGGTCGCCACCCCGATGGCGATCGCCCCGCCGACGAGCATGCCGATTGCGACCGTCCCGGGCGACTGCCGCATGGGAAGGGTCGCGTAGACAGCTGCGACGGTGGGGATGCCCGCCAGGAGCCCGTTCTGCAGCACATTGGCCGGCGCGACCAGCAGGCAAGCAAGGGCGACGAAGCATGCAGCGGGGAACGCCTGCCCGGCCAGCGCCACGGCTACGGCCCCGGCCATCGCAGCGGGGACGACGGCCGCCAGCGCATACCGTGCAGGCAGCTTGGTCGCTGGAGTCAGGCTGATCACGAAACCCAACGCCACCGCAAGGGCTGCCGCCTCGCCGAACAAGGCATACGCCAAAGTCGTGGGCACCAGCATGATGAGGGTCAGGCTGACCGCGACCTTGAGCACTTTTCGCGGGATGGCCCATAGACGGGCAGGTTGCTGGGGTCGGTTCACGGGAACAGCATCCCAGCCGACAGATCCGACAGACCGACGTGATGCACTCCGCCGCGTATTGGACGCTCTCGCAGTGCTGTGTTGCACGACTGGCGTCGTGGCTGTCGGATCGCTGCGGCTCACTGGCGGTTGCCGGAGGTGGTGCTGGTCGGGTTGGATGCCGCTGGTGACGTTGCACTCGGACGAACTCGTCGTGAACGAGGTCTTGGTCAAGGCGTTGGTCGCCGACCAACTGCCTGATCACGAGGGCGATGAGGTGCGCCGGGTGTCCGCGTCGGGGTCGAGCAACGCCCTGTTTCGGCTCGGCAACGAGTTGTTGGTGCGGCTTCCCCGGCAGCCGGGAGGATCGGCGACCATCCTCAAGGAGGCCCGGTGGCTGGCGTACCTGGGCGAGGCCCTTCCGGTGGCTGTGCCCGAGATTGTCTCACTGGGTGAGCCTGGGCACGGCTATCCGGAGCGCTGGTCAATCGTGCGGTGGATCGCTGGAGAGCCGCCGACCAAGGCCACGCTCACACACGCTTCCCAAGATCAGTTCGCTCGCGACTTGGCCGGCGTCCTGCGGGCGCTGCGCGAACTTGAGGTCCCACCTGCCGGACGCGACGACACCGAACTGCACTGGTACCGCGGGGGACCGTTGACCGCGATCGACGCAGACATCCGTGCCTATGCCGAGCAGTGCCGCGGCATCCCCGACCTGGACCTCGATGTCGATGCGGTGCTGCGCGTGTGGAACGCGGCCATGTGCGAAGCCGACACTCCCAGCCCGGTCCGGCACTGGCTGCATGGGGATCTGCTCGCCGAGAATCTGCTCATCCGCGACGGTCGTCTTGCGGCCGTTCTGGACTTCGGCGGCCTCGCCGTCGGCGATCCCACAGTTGATCTCGTGGCCGCCTGGGAGCTGCTCAACCCGGACGCACGGGAACTGCTCCGTGCCGAAGCCGGTATCGATGGACGGGCCTGGCGGTTGGGACGCGCTTGGGCACTGGCCATCGCGGTGATGACCTTCCCGTACTACTGGCACACCATGCCTGAGCGCTGCGCCACCCGACTTGCGCTCGCCCACCAAGTCCTGAGCGACACATCACCGTGACAAGGGCCGTCAGTCTGCGACCCGAAGCCGCCCCACTTCGCCGCCTATCGCGCACCCTTGAGCAGGCGTCACTACGCCCATGAGCTCCGGAGTCCCAGCCTCGGCGTGACGTCGGCAAGCCTTCCGTCATCGGCGTCGTACCGTCGCGCCAAGCAAGTCGTGCCGTCGCGCCAAGCCACGCGGGAGATCTCCGGACGCGACTCCGGATCGATGGCCTACTCATGTATGTCGCTGCGGTGAAGGCGACGGGCGAGTAAGGTCTGCACGCAACCGCGCCCCGACTATGTCCGAGAGGATCGACTGTGGCCTTCTCCATCCCGCCGGCTCCGCCGGGGTTTGCCCGGTTTGTGATGAAGAGCAAGTTCGGCGCCGGCCGTGACTTCCGGGTGTTCGATCCCCAGACTGAGGAGGAGCTGTTCCTCGTCGACGGGAAGGTCGGCACCCGGCCCAAGGCCGAGGTTCAGGCCGCTGACGGCACGGTGCTCTACCAGGTGCGCGGCAAGCTGTTCGGCATCCCCAAGCGGATGGACGTCACAGACATGGACGGCAACCAGTACGCGCACCTGCACGCCCAGGCCTTCAAGTTCGTCAAGGACAAGATCGACGTGACACTGGCTTCCGGCGAGGAGTGGCTTCTCGAGGGCGACGTCATCGAGAAGAACTACACCGTCAACGACAGCACCGGGCGGCACGTGATCCAGATCACCCAGAAGTGGATCCAGGTCCGGGACCAGTACGTCGTCGACATCGCCGATGACGTCGAGCCCGCAGCCGCGCTCGCCTTGGTCTGGTCCATCGACCGCTGGGTCGAGCGAGACTGACCCTGCCGATGCCGGCATCCCCACCGGCTTTGCCCGGCCTGGCACCCCACTTCTCCTGACGCCTCGCCGCCACGCCGACCCACACCGACATGTGCCAGCAAGCCACAGCGAGCTCAGCAGTGGGCGTGTCACTTCGGCGCCGGGTCAACTAGCACCGAGTCGCACCCGCGTCCTAACGCCGCGTGATGGGCCACGCAGACGACCGAAGCGTGCGCCACGCACCTCGGCCCGGCGGCATGCCCCGGGCCGAGGCCGCCGATCGGAACCCATCACCTCCCGCTGGCTGATGCCACGGGGCCAGCGCTGTCGACTATGGTCGGCCGGTGAACGTCCCGAGGGAACCAGCGCCCTTCGAGGTCTACGAAGCCGGCGTCTACTTGCACGGCACCAAGGCGAACCTCGCGGTGGGCGAGATGCTGATGCCCGGCCGAGAGTCGAACTTCGAGCAGGGCAGGACCATGAACTACGTCTACTTCACCGCCACGCTGGATGCCGCGGTGTGGGGTGCTGAGCTTGCATCGGGTGAGGGCCGCGGGCGGATCTACCTCGTCGAGCCGACGGGCGAGTTCGAGGACGACCCAAACGTCACCGACAAGAAGTTCCCCGGAAACCCGACGCAGTCATTCCGCAGCCGCGCGCCCCTGCGAGTCGTGGGCGAGCTCGTCGACTGGGTCGGTCACTCAGCGGCGAACCTACAAGCCATGCGGGAAGGCATCGAGGCGTTGAAGCGACGAGGCGCGGCGCACATCGAAGACTGAACCCCCACGCGCTGCAACGCAGCTCTCCAGTGCGCATCCGCTGGGGCGCGCGAATGACCTGCTGCATTTCGCCGCGAAACGCGCACCGTGGGGCAGGGCATGACAGCGCCCAGAGAGATGCGGCATCACAGTCCTGGCTGTGCTGGCCCTGGGAGCCTGGGCCCACGGTGTCTGCCGCGTGTGGCGGCGGATGGGCGGGCCGACGGGTGTGACGACCCTCGGGCGGCTTCTGGGAGTCGGAGTCGGAGTGGGCGCGCTGCGCAGCGTTCCACCTGGTCGCGACCTTCCGAGGCCCTCGCCGCAGCGGCCTTGGGCCGCCAGTAGGTCGGACTACCGCACGAGCTGGTCGGGTTGTGCCCCGCAGAGCCCGCAGACGACTTGGTCGTGCGTCCGCTTCACCAGTGGAATCTAGGACGAGAGGACGTATCGATGAGCGCCAGCAGCGTCAACCCGCGTTTCCGTGGTGCCGCATCCGAGCAGGCCGGTTCGCGGGGGCTGCGTCGGGCGACTGACCTCGCCGGCCTGGCCACGCTCCTGCCGGTGTTCATCCCAGGTATCGCGGGCTCCGCCCAGGAACCGGGATTCACCGGGACCTCGGAGCAGATCGCCGCCTTCTTCCGCTCGGTCGACACGACCATGGGCTCGATCGGCTCCCCTCCTCAATCGCCACGCGCGAGGAGTCCTGGGCGTTCCTGAACGTCAGCTGCTGACCGGCCCCAGCGTGGACGCCCGCGGGGGCAGTCCGTCGTAGGCGGCGTACTTGAACGCATCCGCGCGCGTCGGGAAGTTGAACGTGGTGTCGATGAACTCGTCGATGGCACCCTCACGGTGGAGCAGCGCCTGGGCCACGTGGATCAACTCAGTGGCCTCCTCCCCCAGGATGTGTGCGCCGAGGAGCCGACGGTCCGAGGCCCGGAAGACGAGCTTGAGCATCCCCTCGGTCGACCCCGAGATTCGGGCGCGGGCATTGTCGGAGAAGTAGGTGCGACCCGTCCCGACATCGTCGCTGGCCGAACGGGCAGCCGCCTCCGTGAGCCCGACCATCGACACCTCGGGCAGGGTGTAGATCCCCGTCGGGACCATCGAGTCCAAGGACTCCTTGAAGGGGATGGCGAACGCCCGGCACATCGCCACCCGCGCCTGCTCCATGGCCACGGACCCCAGGCCCGGTGGGCCTGTGACGTCGCCGGCGGCGTAGACGCCCGCAGCGGTCGTCTCAAACCGGTCGTCGACCCGGATCCGCCCACGCGAGTCGACCGCGACGCCGGCGTCGGCCAGCCCCAGGCCCTCCACGTTGCCGGTCCGGCCCAATGCGTGGAGCACGGCGTCGGCCGGCAGGGACTCGGATCCGACCCGCACAATGAGCCCGTCCGGCCCCCGCGACACCGAGTCGACCTGCGACTGGAACATCAGGCGGGCACCGGCCCTCGTCAGGCTGTCCGCCAATGATCGTGAGATGTCCGCGTCGAGGATCGGCAGCAATCGGGCCCCTCGGTCGACAAGTGTCACCTGGACGCCCAGGGCCGCGAAGATCGAGGCGTACTCAGCCCCCACGGGCCCGCCGCCCACGACCACGAGTCGCTCCGGGAGCCGTTCGATGGACAGCACCGTCTCGGAGTCGTGGACATCGGGGTCGTCGAACGGGAGCCCCGGGGGATGGTGCGGACGCGAGCCCGTGGCGATGAGCACCACGCCGGCCCGCAGCACGCGCTCCTGCCCGTCCTCGCCGCGGACGACCACCGTGCGACCCTCACCGAGCCTCGCATCGCCGTGCACGAGCTCGATGCCGTGTCGATCGAGGTTGGCGCCCACGGCCTGCGACATCGCCGTGACGACGCCAGTCACATGGGCACGCAGCCGCTCCATGATCAGTTCGCGCGACAGGCTGATGCCGATCCCGAACACCTCGCGCCGCGACCAACCGGTCAGGTACACCGCCGCATCCCGCAAGGCCTTCACTGGGACTCCGGAGACGGCGATCGCCGAGCCTCCGGGGTCGGCGCGGCGTTCGACGACGGCCACGCGGTATCCGTAGTAGGCGGCCTGCGTCGCGCCCTTCTCCCCTGCGGGCCCCGATCCGATCACGACCAGGTCGAAGTCATCAGGTCCTGGGGTCACCGTCCGGGCGGAGCTGCCCGACATCGTGACCTGCGATCCACTATCCGTCATGTGACCACTGCTCCTTGAGAGGACCCGAGACAAGCGATGATCGCATCGAGGGGGGCGTTGACCTCCCTGAGCGGCCACGAAGGGCCCCGCGGAGCCCTGGGGCACCATACCCAGATAGGGGCTAGGAACAGGCTTCTCCCTGCTCGGGCATCAACGATGCCGAGATGCCGTGTCACTTCCGCGTAGCGGCCCACTATGACGCGGCCAAAGGGACCCGCCAGACCGTGGGGCGAATCGAGGAGACTTCGGCACGGCGTTCCCGGTCCGAGGCATCCGGCGCATCCTGCAGTGGCCACCGGGGTTTCGATCGAGTCCGGCACGTGCCGCGGCACAGCACCGCGCGGCGCCGGCGTACGGGGGGTCATCGAGGATCCCGACGGCAACCGCTCCTGCATCTGCACACCCGTCGACCGCTGACCGGTACCCCGAGGCCCGAGTCCGGCCCGTACCAGGATCTGGATCCGCTTCTCATCCACGTGCCCTTCAGGTGAGTCCTATCGCCGCCTGTCGACCGCCGCCCCCTGGACTGAGGAGGGCTCGCGCAGAGGCGGCGGCGATGACGCATGCGGGCCGGTCGGCGCTGTGGCAGTCGGCGCTGCTGGGCGACGTTCCTCTCGGCGTCGCCAATGGCAGGCGCTGGCGCGCCGCGCCGCCGCGCCGTGACACGGATTGCCCGGCTAGTGCCGACCGGCGGCTCATCTGGCGGAGCGCCGGACGCTCGGGCGGCGGTCGTCTCAAGACGTGCCTGGCGCAAGCACCGGGCCTGGAGGTGTTCAGGGGTAGGTTGCCGTGCATGGGCATGCGTCGGGGGCGTACCGCTGGGACCATCGGGTGAACTCCCGCACCGTTCGCGCAGTCGCGTTCTCCTTGACTGGAATTGCGTTCTTCATGTACTGGATCGTTGTCCGGCCAACGACGAGCGCGACCGCAACCCAATCCCAGTGGCCGTATGTGCTGTGGTTCAGTGCCACCATCCTCACGTTGACGCTCGCCATTCCCATGTACGGGCGGATGATCGGCGGAAGGTGGGTCACCAGACTCGCAGCAGCCGCCGGGGCGGCAGCACTGATGAACAGTGCTGTGAACATCATTGAGGACGGCTTCGGGCAGGACTGGGCCTTTCTGCTCTTCGCTCTTGGCTCTGCTGCGATGCTGTTGAGCCTGATCGCTCTCTCAGCTGTTCTTGCCCTCGGCGGTCGCGGAGCACGTCGGATGCTGGCCCTGATCCCGTTCGGGACCGCAGCAGGAATCGTGCTCTTCGTGAACGCTGGCGGTGCCATTCTGCTCGTGACATGGTTGGGGGCCGCCGGCATCGCCATGCGGTGGGAAGACCAGCACTAGCGGTAGGGGCGCGAGGTTCGACCTGTTGCACACCGCCGCGAGTGATCCGTCAGCTCACCGGGAGCGGGATCGTCAGGAGGCGGAACTCGATCCTTCCGCGGGCCCGGTGGCGCGGGGCAGTTGGCCGCCCGCGGCCCGAGCCGCGTCGAGCGGCAGTTGGCAGGACTGGACCCGGGCGTACCGACAGCGGGTGAGGTTGGCGGTACTGCCCACGGGGTAGCGGCTATCGCCCGACCGACACACCGGGGGACTCGGTGGCAGCACGTGCCGGCGCCGAGTGCGCGAAGCCCCATGACGTGGCGGCGATGATCGCCCCGAGACCGATCTCCAGCGGGGGGCTCACTGACGAGCCCTCTGGGGTCACGACCATCACCGGCAGGATGGCGAGGTAGTACAGGGCCCAACCCAGCGGCGCCCAACGCAGCCAACCAGGCATGACGCCAGCACGCGCGATGGCAATCCCCGCGATCAGCCCGCCGATCAGTTGGCCGAGCCCGCCGATCGCGTAGAAGGGGTTGTCCTCCTCGCTCAGGTTCGAGACGAGCTGCACCGTGGCACCCAGAGCGATCGACGCCGTCCCGATGATCCACAGGACCAGGCCGACGCGACCGACCCTACTCGGGCCGGCGGCGCCGGTGCGGAGCATGCCCACCAGAATGGCCGTGACGCAACAGAAGGCCACCGCGCTCACAAGCGAGTCCGTGACGTGACCCACCTCCCCGGTCAACTGCATGACGGCCTGAGCCATGAAGAGGGCGCCACCCAGGGTGCCGAGCAACCCCGTCGTTCGTGCAATGCGGGTCGTGTCCATCGTGAAGACCTCCGATTCGCTGGAAATGCCGTTCGAGGTCAGCGTGCGCCGTCGGCGAGCGCGGCACATCCGTGTGACCACGGTTCTGGCACTGGGTGATTCCACGGAGGCCCTACCTGCCCGTGCGCCCCTACCATGCCGACATGACCCGCTTGCGGTGGTCCGCCTACTTGGTCACCGCGGCTGCCGTCGCCGTGGACCTGCTCTGCTGGGTGTGGACCCTGAATTGGCTGGGCGACGAATGGGCCATGTATCTGGCTATCGGGACGCTGCTCGTGGCTCCGGTGATCGTGCTCGGAGTACTGGTCGCCACGCGGCGGCCGGACAACCCAGTCGGACTGCTGCTGACCCTGGCCGGCTCGGTCCCGCTCGTCGTCGTGTTGCTGCCTCTGATCGCGGCCGAGGTGTACGTCGAGGCGCCGGGTGCCCTTCCTGTCAGCGCCCTGCTGGTTGCCGCCCAGCAGGGCGCCTGGATGTGGCTCTACGTGCCAGGCGCCCTGCTCATGTTGGTCTTCCCGGACGGGCGGTTGCTCAGCCCACGCTGGCGCTGGATCGCCGGTGGGTTGCTGGTGGTTCCGATCGTGTTCATGGTCCCCGCCCTGCCAGAGGGTGCACTCCCAGCCCCCTACGAGGCGGTGTCGCGCGAGGCAGTGCCTCAGCCACCTGAGTGGGTTGGTGTCGTCGGGTTGGCGCTGCTCCCCACCTTCCTCGTGCTGCTGGTCTCCAGCGCGGTGTCCATGGTTCTGCGTCGGCGGCGCAGCACGGATCCCACGGTCCGCGCCCAACTGCGATGGTTCGGCCTCGGGGCGCTCTTCCTGCCGGGAGCCCTACTGCTGTGCTGGCTGTCCTACCTGCTGTTCGACACCGCCGACCTCGGGTTCCTTGTCATAGCTCTGACCCCACTGGCCCTTGCCGCCGCCACGGCTGTGGCTCTGCT
>Ga0316195_10001417_pt1 | contig 10731 bp, 13 predicted proteins | sample Phised1_MG_FD_204937 | JGI IMG/M metagenome (GOLD analysis project Ga0316195, IMG submission 204937) | Coastal sediment microbial communities from Maine, United States - Phippsburg sediment 1 | ecosystem: Environmental > Aquatic > Marine > Coastal > Sediment | place: USA: Maine | collected... | reverse complement strand
GTTGTCTATAGCAAAATCGGTCTGCTTATTCAAAAAAGAATTGATCACCCCGTGGGTTTCTTCGGGTTCGGTGCTACAGACCGCATACACCAATACACCGCCAGGTTTGAGTCGGACCGTCAGATGTTCAAGCAGTTGAATCTGTTTTTGAGCACAGCGTTCGATGTCCTGTGACGTTCGAGCCCACTTGGCATCCGGGTTGCGGCGAATCACCCCCAGACCCGTGCAGGGGGCATCCAGCAAAATTCGATCAAACTTCTCTATATTGTCATTGATATCTGTGGCTTGCAGATCGGCCGATTTCGAGGATACGATGGTGATGCCCAGGCGGTTCATCTCCATATTGAGTTTTTCAAGCTTGCGGTCATCTCTATCGATGGCGGTTATGCGGCCGGAATTTTCCATCAAAGCTGCAATATGGGCGGTTTTCCCGCCAAGACCGGCGCAGGCGTCCAGCACCATTTGGCCCGATTTCGGCGCCAACAGGTGGCTGACGGCCTGGGCGGCTTCGTCCTGCACTTGAAACCAGCCTTTTTCGAACGCCGAACTTGAAAAAAGGCGTCCCTTCAGACCGTCCAAGACAATACCGTCAGGCACGTAAGCTGAAGAACGGACCACTTCTGCAGTCGCTTCGAGGTGGCGCATAAGGGTTGCTCGATCGGTTTTGAGCGTATTGGTCCTCAGGGTCAGGGGCGGGATCCGGTTGGAGGCTTCGCACAGAGATTTCGCCTCTTGCGGACCAAATTGATTGATCCAGCGTTTCACAAGCCAATCGGGCATGGATTGGGCAACAGACAAGGCGTGAACGGGATCCTTTGCGGAAGAGGGCAATTCGATTTCCGACAGTCGCCGCAAGGCATTGCGCAGCACCGCATTGACAAAACCGGTCAACCATTTTTTATTGAGCGTCTTGGTTAGATCAACCGAGGTATTCACGGCGGCCGAGTTCGGCACACGATCCATAAAGATGATTTGATAGAGGCCTAGCCGAACAATATTGATGACCTGGGGATCCAATTTGGCCAGCGGTGTCGCGGAGACCGACCTTATGATCCAATCCAGGCGGCCTCGCCATCGCAGCACCCCGTAGACCAGGGCCATGACAAAGGCTTCATCCCGGCGATCGAACCGGCTTTCATGGTGGAAAAGGTCGATATGGTGGTCCAGCGTATGGCGGCCTCGGTCGATATCGGTCAGGATGGCAAGGGCTGTTTTGCGCGGAGCGAGGTTCATGAGGGGTTTATTCCAGCTGTGAGCCGGGAATGATGGCCGTTCCCTTGAGGAAATCGGTGGCGGCCATACGGCGTCCGGAAGCACTCTGGAGTTCAAGAATGGATAGGGCGCCATCACCGGTCGCCACGCGGATTTCATCGGAAAATCCGGGGATGACGGTGCCTGGCGGGGCCGGTTGCGGGAGGAGTGCCGGTCGAATTTTAAAAATTTTCAGCCGTAGGTCGCCCAGGAAGGTGAACGCACCGGGCCAGGGCGTCATGCCGCGAATAAAGGCGTCAATGGCTGTGGTAGACTGGTCCCAGCGAATCTGACCGTCTTTTTTCGTTAACAGAGGCGCATACGTCACGGCGGCGGGGTCCTGTTGGACGGGTTGCAGGCGGTTACCAGCCAGTTGGTCGAGTGTGTCGAGCAGGAGCGGTGCTCCGATTTCGGACAGGCGGTCATGCAGCGTGGCGGCCGTGTCGTCGGTCGTGATGGTTGTGCGGGCCTGCAGCAGCATGTTCCCGGCATCGAGTTCCTCCGCCATGTACATGGTGGTGACACCGGTTTCCCGATCGCCATTGATGAGTGCCCATTGAATCGGTGCGGGGCCACGATAACGGGGCAGGAGGGACGCATGCACGTTGATGATCCCATGGGGTGGAATGGCAAAATGATGGGATTTCAACAAACGCCCGAAAGCGATGACAACGAAAAGATCCGGCGTCTTGGACTTTATGAAGGATAAACAATCCGGTTTGTGAATGCAGACGGGTTGTTCAACAGGGTATCCCAACTCGAGCGCGGCAACCTTGACCGGGGGCGGTGTCAATTTGCGGCCGCGTCCTTTGGGGCGATCCGGCTGGGTCAGTACGGCCACAACGTCATGACGGCTTGCATGGAGGGCCTTGAGCGCGGGCACCGCAAATTCGGGTGTTCCCATGAAAATGATACGAAATGATTTCATGTCTGCTGCCGGAGTTGTTTGTTGCGTTTGCGCTTGTACATTTCGCGCTTCAGGGAGGAGATGCGGTCGATAAACAAGACCCCATTCAAATGATCGATTTCGTGCTGGAGGACAATTGCCAGAAAGTTGTCCGCATCAATATTGACAGGGTTGCCCTGTCGGTCCAGGCCCTCGACCCGAATATGCGCATCGCGCTTAACATCACTGCGAAAGTCGGGCACACTCAAGCACCCTTCGTCTTCCGAGATCATAGAGCCCTCGCGAAAGACGATTTTGGGATTGATCAGCGCCTCCGCCTGGCGTTCACCTTCGATTTGCGTGACATCGTAGACAATGACACTCTGCTCGGAACCAATTTGGACGGCAGCCAGACCAACCCCCGGTTCGTCGTACATGGTCTCGATCATATCATTGATCAGTACTTGCAGGTCATCGTCGAAGGCGGTGACCGGTTTAGCTGTCTGTCTGAGAAATTTATCAGGGTATGTCAAAATGTTGCGAATGGTCATGGGAAGCCTCAAAGCCAATTTCAAGCTTGATTCAAATGTTCGTTTCTAATAGCGGCACTCGAATGCAACGCGTGTTGAATATGGTGGAGTTTTCCGAAATTGTCAAAGCCATGCGCGATGAAAGGCAAGCTGCCTACCATTGGGCAAAAGGAAAAAGCAGACGCCCTCATGTTTAAGATCCATCGCCTGAGCGGCTTATCCTCTGATAGGGTCAGAAGAGGTCTTTTTAGCCAACCCCGTCCATCGGAACCCGAGGGCCATGCATGACAACCAGCCGGCAGCGATGACTGGAATAAGGTTGAAAGCGTGGCTGAACAGTGAAAAACCGGCGGCAACATCATCCGCAACACCAAAAAAAGACAGCGCAAAAACCCCAGCTGCTTCCCATAGACCCCAATATCCGGGAACGGAAGGTAAGGCAATAAAGAAGCAGATGACCACCATAACCCCACAGATGCTGATGAAGGGTAACGCAATACCCGGACTACCGATCGATAAAAAATAAAATGAGAGGGCGTTGAAACTCCAGAAAACCAAACTGGTGAGAACCGCTATCGAAAATCCTTTCACGTTACATATATATTTTACGCCCTGGGCGCTATTCTCGATAAATTGAAGAAAATGCGGCATAGCCCGCTGGAGGGTCCGACTCAGCTTCCCTAATTTGATGCATTGAAAGAACTCCGGCAACCGACTAACAAATGCAAGCAATTGTTTTCGGAGTCCGTCGTGACTGATGCAATACACCACCAGCATCAGAATAATAACGGTGAACAGCGACATATTAACGAGATCGACAAGGAAGGCCCGACTTAGTTGATGATCCCCGAAGTTTACAACCGTGCCTGCATCAGGCGCCAAGGTCATGAGGGTCGGCAGCAACAGTATCAACAATGCCAGAAGATCGAGCAATCGTTCGACGCCTAGCGTTGCCAGGCTGGTTGCGTAGGGTATGGTCTCTTGCTTTTTCAGAACCATGGGCCGGGCCAGTTCACCGATACGCCCGGGAAGCAGGCAATTGAGCATCATGCTTATGATCAGAGAATGATAAGCAGAAGAAAATTTTATGTGTCCGGTCGGCAAGAGAAGCCATTGCCAGCGAATCGATCGGATCAGGAACGCGATCGCTAAAGCTCCCGCAGCAGGGACCATCCACCCGTAGTTGACCTGCGTCGCGTATTGCCAAAGAGATGACATCGGGACATTGCGAAAGGCCAGGTAAAAACCGATAGCGGAAAAGACGGCACCAACCAGTAGCGAGGCGATATTTTTCTTATTCATGCGAATTTGCTGCTGCGAGACAGATTGGATAGGGTGCGATCGTGTTCAGTTGTCGAAAAGATTGCGCGCGACGGTGATGTCCTGTCGAATTTGCTCGGAGAGTGACGCAAGGCTGTCGAATTTGATTTCATCCCGGATGCGTTTGAGGAAATTGATCTTAATCTTTTGACCATAAATATCCTGATTAAAATCCAGGATATGAACTTCAACCGTGAAAAGGTGATCGTCAAAGGTCGGACTGTATCCGATATTGGCAACGCCATGGTATAACTGCCCTTCCCATTCGACCGTAACTGCATAGATGCCGCTTTTGGGACAGAGTTCGTCCTGCAGGGCAAGGTTGGCGGTTGGGAAACCGAGCAGTTTGCCGCCGCGGTTGCGTCCGTTCACAACGGAGCCTCGGAGCTGGTAATTGCGCCCCAACAGTTTCTGGGCTTTCTCGATATCGCCGGAAGCAACCAACTCGCGTATTCGGGTACTGCTGATGCGGCCTTCGTCGTGGTGGGTGGATTTGATCCAATCGGCCAGGATGACCTCAAAATCCAGTTGGCGCCCCAGTTCCTTCAATAAATCAATACCGCCTTCACGGTTTTTACCGAAAGAATAGTCCGGCCCGACGATAACCGCTTTCATGCCGATGCGTTTGACCAATAATTCAGAGATGAAATCCTTTGCGGATATGGCCGCAAATTCTCGCGTGAATGGAATTACAAGCAACACATCCAACTCAGTGGCCGCGATAAGTTCCTTTTTTTGTTCATTGAGGGTTATAAGTGGAGGATGGCGGTGTTTGGTCAGCACTCGCAGAGGGTGAGGATCAAACGTCATGGCCACCGAGGTGCCCTGGAGGCTGACCGCTTTCAAGACGACTTCATGGAAAAGGCTCTGGTGGCCGATATGCACACCGTCGAAGTTGCCGATAGTCAGCACGGCATTAGTGAAAGGTTTGTCAATATCTTCAATATGTTCGATTATTTTCATAGGGATGTGATTGCCGGGCAATATTTTCTTGACACGGAAATTAAAGCGGTATAAATAATCCATCTTGCGTGATTAATCAATGGTTTTCATTCACGCAGGCCGGTGTGCCGAAGTGGCGGAACTGGTAGACGCGCTAGGTTCAGGGTCTAGTGCCCGTTCGGGTGTGCGAGTTCGACTCTCGCCTTCGGCACCATAACAAATTCAAGGGGTTACGGCAAAGTCGTAGCCCTTTTTTACTACCAGCGTAATGGACTGAGGCACAGATTCGGTACACACGATTCTAAGACAACCGAAGATATAGCAGCCCCGGTACAGATTTGGTACAGATTCAACTTGCCTCTGGTTAGTTCCCACCGCCGGGGCTTTGCCCCCGGTATCAGCACCTCGCTTAATTGATTCCCTCTTTAAATTTCCCCGGCAGCTATTGGCAGCTTTTTATTTGCTGCTCAAACGCGAGTTGTGATAGGGTTTGTACTAATCATCCACGAACAAAAAACACCGTGGTGATAGACTCAGATCTGACCGTAGATTCCCAAATGGGGATGATGACCGTGGCAAAATCTGCCAATCTAAGATACCGAACCCTGTCTAAAGCCTTGGCGATTATCGACCCGGAAAGTACACTGGCGCCAGGGACTAAGGAGCATAATCGGGTTACGGAAACGATCCTTTCCTGGATGGCTAAAATGGAACCTGGTGAAGTGTTCCGGATGTCTGAGGACGCTCGGCACATTTTCAATCCCGAACGGCTTATTTAGCAATGACAGCGAACCGACCAGAGGAAGTTTATTTGATATAGGCTTCCTTCAGCCTCCGGTATCGCCTTACCCATATCCAAGGCACAAAAAAAGGCAGAACCCCAAAGGGCTCTGCCGGTTTCATCCTGCATCAGGATCTATTCAGTTGTCAGTTCAGGTCAGTTCAGTAGGGTGTGGTATCTGTTGCCTTTTTATTGAAGCTCTGCCGTTTGTCTCAGACCTTGCAGGTAGCATATTTGTTTACGCTCGCTACGCAGCTGTTGATGTAGTACCCAAGGATCGCTATCGTCAGTATGGTTCCTATCATGGTGCACCTCCCTGTGGCTTACCCAGCCACATCAATTCCCAAGTCACATCCCAGATGGGGATCCGGTTTTTCACATTCATGGTTCTGAGCACGGGTATCAACATGACCTTCGCTGTCGTCTTTGGTGTAGTCGTCGGTGCGTGTATTTTCCATGGTGGTTCTCCTCGTAGTTTGCTTGGTTGTGGGTTGCTGTCTTTCCTACCAAACAAGTTAGCCATGGAATGAGATCTGGCAACAAGAGAGGATTGTGAGTTAAACGATAGGTAAAAACTATCGTATTGGGTTAGATGAAGCAGGATGAGGGTATTGGGGCGGCGCCGGAGGGTGGGGTGCAAAGGGGGCGCAGAACGCCCCCGCATCCAACTCTAATTGCCCAGCGATGGCTGTTTTGTTATATAGGCAACGAACTTTTTATCGTGGAGAATCTTGCGAACGGAATCAGCAATTGCTGAGTCAATGATTTTCTTGACGTCCATTCCTTCGATTGTGGAAACGCCCTCGATTCCCAAAGTCTCATCGCCCAAAAAGACAACAACATTCAAATCGCAGCGATAACTCTTCGGATAAACAAGTTCCACATCAGCTAGCTGATCCGTTTCCATTTGGTGGAGGGGATTCCGATGGGCGAAGGATATTCTGTTTCGTGCGATAGGTGTGGATTTGGTCAGCACTTCATGGTTGGTGTAGGCATGGGATATTATTCGCTCGAGGCTGTCATTGATCTTATCCATCCCAAAAGGCGTTCCAAGGTACTCAAACTGCTGAATGAGTGCTCGGTTCATGAGACGGATTACGAGCACAGGATCTATTGCTGTGAAGTCTGTGGCAACCTTCGCAGTGCTTTCTGGGCAAAGATCGTTCATGACGATGATGAGATTTACGAAACTCAATTCTTGTGTGGAAAATGCCGTACGCCCATGGAGCAAATCAGCAACCCCCTTCAGCTAAAAACCAAGCCTTGCCCATCTTGTGGGGAAGAGAAATTTCACGTCGCAGAGGATATGCTCTGGGATTAAATGACCGCTGGTGCTTCCTCAAACGAGACAGAAGCGTGGGATTATTTCGGAACTTGGAAGGGAGGAAACGATGAATGAAAAACCGGGAAAGGATATCGATACACTCATTGAGGCTCTTTATGACAGCATTTGCGGTCCTGCGGGGCAGGAACGTAAATGGGATCAGATGCGTCCCCTGTTTTTCGACAGGGCGCACATGATCAGAACGAATGTTTTGGAGGATGGCACCCCTCAAGCTGTTGTGCGGGACCTCGAGGAATACATCGAATCCACCGCTGGTTTCTTCGATCAGCAGGGTTTCTACGAGTGGGAGGTCGCCCGACGAACCGATATATTTGGAAACGTCGCTCATGTATCCAGTGCGTACGAGGCTCGGTTTGATCCCGACGACCCAGAACCGTTCAAACGGGGCATCAACAGCATTCAGCTTTTCCATGATGGGCAAAGGTGGTGGATCATCAACATGCTCTGGGATAACGAACGAGATGATAATCCACTCCCTGCAAAGTACCTAATCACAGAGTAAGAAGTCCCATGGCAACGAAACTCAGTGACGAGAAACTTATGTGGTCATGCACCAAAGAGGCTTATCGTAATATCTTGCACAAGGATGAAGCCTCGGCTATCATCATCGGCAGGTTGGCTGCGGAGCTTGAGAAAAGTCACAAGCTGCGGACGATATGAGGAGGAAAAGAAGTCTCTATATGGAGGCTCTGAGAGCCTCAGGGAGGTGATTATGAAGCCCTTTCTGAAGGGTGTTATACGACGGTTTGCAGTCCCAATTTTACTTTTCCTGATCTCCCTGATCCTCGCTACAACTGCTCTGTCCAATGACTTGATTACAGCCCGTGTCATCGGCGTAGCCGACGGGGATTCCATCACAGTTCTCACGCCCACTAACAAGCAGGTCTTGATCCGATTGTACGGTATAGATTGTCCAGAGATCGGACAAGCTTTCGGGATGAAAGCCAAGGAGTTCACATTCGGTCTGTGCTTCGGCATGACTATTCAGTACCGACTTCTGGGCATAGATCGGTTCGATCGGACTGTGGCTATGGTGTTCCTTGAGGACGGCAGGGAACTTAATCTTGAGATCCTAAAGGCTGGGTTCGCATGGCACTTTGAACGGTATTTAAAGAGGCAGGACTATGCTGATGCTGAGGAGGAAGCTCGGAAAGCTGGGGTTGGGCTGTGGGCTGATAAGGATGCCACGCCGCCATGGGAATGGCGGCGGGAGAGGCGTAGGAAGTCATGAGATCCCGTTTCAAAGGGTAGTATGATATGTAAAAAATGATGTGATCGCCTCTTTAAAACATCCGTTCTAAGGAGGATGGCATGGTTAACAACATTAAAGCGTTCCTCAATAGCCTGAATGAGTTCCCTGATGGCAAGTATCCTCCACAATATTACACCCCACTCTGGCGTCGCTCAATAGTATTAGGCTACTATTGCTATCTTACAGCTCTCTTAGCACACGCTCTCTTCATTATTCTGTTCTTGTACATAGGGGTTTATTTCCTGGCGCTATTTAACATTCTTAGCGTATCTATATGGGCGACCTCTTTTTATCTTCACAGAAGAGGTGCTATTTTATTTGGTTTTAATCTTGGGTCGGTAGAAGTAATTATCCACGCCATTCTTTGCATAGTGATGATCGGCTGGGGGACTGGATTTCAGTACTACTTGATCTATCCAGCAATAGTCTTGTTTTTCACACCCTGGTCATCATCTGTCAAAGCAACGTGGACTGTAATCTACAGTTGCACGTATTTCGGTATGTTCATCTACTCACTCGGCTCAGAACCGTATGCCACAGTGAATCCCAATTTATTGCTGCTGTTTTACCAATGCAACATCATCATCCTCTGGATATTTGGCACATTGGTTGCTCATGTTTATTTCAACACCATGATTGAGATTGAAGAAAATCTTGAGAATGCACACCAAAGAAAAAATAATGTTCTGACACAGCTCAACGGGGAACTGACTGAGGCCGCAGATTACGTAAGAAAAATTCTACCACAGCCTGTTAGAGAAGGGTCCATAAGGACAAACTGGCACTTTGTTCCATCGACATCGTTAGGCGGTGATGCATTTGGCTATCATCGAATTGATGATGAGAACCTTGCAGCCTATTTGATTGATGTAAGCGGTCATGGAGTCGGCGCTGCTTTACTTTCTATATCGGTCATCAATGTTCTCCGTTCCCAATCTTTACGGAAGACTGACTTCAAAGACCCCGGACAGGTATTACATTCGCTGAACAAGGCTTTCCCAAGCGAGTCCAATAAAGACATGTTCTTCACCATATGGTACGGCGTTTACAACCAAGACAGCCAGGAGCTTTCCTATGCCAGTGGTGGTCATCCTCCAGCCATACTTTTTGACGATAACTTTGCGAGTGATTCTAAGATTAAACTGCTGAAGACACCTAATTATGTGATTGGAGGGATGCCGGAAGCCACATATACGACAGAAAAATGCACCGTTGGAGAAGGCAACACCCTTTATGTCTATTCCGATGGAGTGTACGAGGTCGAAAAATCAGATGGTTCAATGTGGCGATTCAATGAGTTTAAAGATTATCTGCAACAAGTCCGAACTGAGACAGGGTCAGTTCTGGATAGCCTGTATGAACATGTAAAAGAACTGGGAAACGCTGATACCTTGGAGGATGATTTTACCATCTTGGAGGTGGCTTTCACATAAAGTCACACTCCCCCCCCGGCACTCGGATTGACATCCTCGTGCCGTTAGGCTAATCAGTACTCGAACATATCATGAAGAGTGGCGTGAGGAATCTGGTCCTGTGACCGCCCAGCAACCGACCCGAGAGGGTACGGTGCTACAGCCAACCCTTTAGGGGAACCATGAGGCAGAATACACGTGGACCTCCCGTTTGGGAGGTTTTTTATTTGGTAGAGCCGTGGGTCGATTTGATTCGGCAGCTTGCATCCCACGTTAAAAGAATCTTGCTAAAGCGCCAGAGCGACCCCGTTCGCCTGACGGCGACGGGGCTTTTTGCTTCTGGGGAAAGGGTTTTCCCAATGTACAACAACATGCATGTAGCCTATACCTCGTTTCCAAAACTCCGATGCGTCTTCTGCAGTGCCATCATCAGAAACCAATCCCTTCAGATGAAGTACCCAGGAGGACTGGAGGCTTTTACACAGAACTTCGGGGTTCAGAGCAACAACCGCATTTCGGTCTACAACGACATGGGATCAGATATCGGTGACCTACTGGTGGTCCTTCACCAGTGCGGCATGAAGGAGTTCGAGGACTTCACCACGCTGGATACGGTTGATAGCGAAATGTGGTGCTGTGCTAAGCCCGAGATGCGGAAACGACCATTTCCGGTCGATACTTGGGTGGACTGGTTAAAGGGGCAGTTTTGGAAGGGGAACGTCTGGGTTTGGTTCTGCGGGTGATGTTCAGGCGTCATTTTCCAATACTTGACACCGTTATCAGCATTACTATCCTTCGTTTGTTCTCTGGGCACCCCCCAGAGGACAATTAGGTAGACTAACTTGTACTACCTTTCCTTCCTCCAGTGGGCGAGGCGAAAGCCTCGCCCTTTTTATTCCGAGGTTTTCTAATGGATGGAGGTTGCATCACCGAAAAGAGCACTTAGCTTGATGACTGAGAGATACCATCACCCTTGGTGTTGGTACGCCTGAGTACTCTCATACCCCTTGGC
>Ga0316195_10001416_pt1 | contig 10733 bp, 15 predicted proteins | sample Phised1_MG_FD_204937 | JGI IMG/M metagenome (GOLD analysis project Ga0316195, IMG submission 204937) | Coastal sediment microbial communities from Maine, United States - Phippsburg sediment 1 | ecosystem: Environmental > Aquatic > Marine > Coastal > Sediment | place: USA: Maine | collected... | reverse complement strand
TCAGCAAGATTGTCGTCATCAGAAGCAAGCAACGCAGCAAAACTGTTCTTCAAAGGGGGGCCGATATACCTGCGCAAACTTTCTTTGGGCGGCGATCGCCTGCCCAGCCTATCCAACGCATATGAAATGCATTTTGAAATGCCTGGAAAGGCATCCGTCAGTGTGCCATCTAAATCGAATAATAAGTTCATTGTTTGCGGTCCGACTTTCTGGACTATCTGTTGACCAGCGCAATTAGAACACAGCGAAAACCGCCGTTTTCTTCCTGTTAGAATCGTCCGCGGGAGCGATGGCTCTAGATTCGGCTTCGGACCCAGCTTTCATAATAAATTTACGCTCACCGAGTGGGTTGTGAAAAATCCGGTGGTACAACGGAAATATCACCCACCGGATTTTTCCACGCTTGATAACCGGCGCGGACCAATGCTTCTACCGCACCGTCGGTATAGCCTTCCGCTTCAAGCTGATACCACAGCGCCGTCGTTTTTTGCATGATTATATTGGGAGGCGCGGTCCGCATCTCGTCCGTGAAATAAATAAAGCCGTCATTGTCCCGCCTGCAAATACCATATTCAGCCCGCAGAACGTCAACGTATTGGTTGAAATCCGCCCAGAAACGCAGGTCGGCACGAATGGTGCCTGTCAGGTCGGCAAGCAGTTCAGCGTTTTCGTCCTCACCCTTGATGGTCACCCAGGGGCCGATGCCCAGCGGTCGCAGATTGTCGGGGCTGAAGGCGAATTCACAAGGTTTCAGTCCGGTTGAGTCCTTTTTATCGACAGTATATCGGGCGTATATGCCAAGAGGATGATTGAATCCGGAAATCAATAGGCCGCCATCATCCAGTAAGTCGCCTATCGATTGCCGCATCCTTTGCCTGACCCTTTTTTCGAAATATAAAAGCAGGTTCATGCACCGGATGACACGTGCGGGCGGTGATTGGAGCGCCTCGATATCCGATTCGACAAATTTCAGGTTTTGCGCTTCGAAGTCTCGGACATGATTATAGACGAGCCGGTTGCCGTCCTTTTCAACCGTTTCGCTGTGGTGATCGTCAAAAATTTTTATGGATGGTTGGAGTCGTGCAAAAAGGAATTCGAACCTATCTTGGGTCTTCTTAGGGTTATCATGCAAAATCTTCTTAAACATCTGCAAATATTTAAATTTCCCTTTACGGTTGAAACAGGCGTAATTACCTTTGGCATCATAAAGCAGATAGCGGGCAAAGGTGCGGTCTACGCCAATAACGGACCAGTCCGGCATGGACTTAGCCGTATCGGCTGTCGTCACCGGAGGAAATCCGCACCCTAAATCGATGAAAACCGGTGGGCCGCTGTTTAAATGCCAGGTTTGTTGAGTGACATAGGCGTCCAGTTTTCTGTGACGGCCGGGCGAGGTGAGCGGCGGAATTTCACCACCCCAGGCTGAAGGCAGCATGGCCGGATTGACAACGAATAACAATTTGACCATATGTGAGTTGAATTCCGTTGCCGGGAATGAAGCCCGCTTCATCAGAACCAGCATGCGCAGAATGAATTCCTTTGCTTCGGCCGGTAGCGCTTCAAACTGGGCTTTATCGGCAAGTCTGCCCGGCAGGCGTGCGCCCAAAAACTGTTCCACGAGGGCGTTGAACGATCGGTACTCAACAGATACCATTGCGCGGCTCCTTTAATAGGCTCATATTCTTATAATAAAGGGCAATGCGGCCAAAATAACCCCTGCCAGGATCATAATATATATATTTGCAATAAAATAAGGAAATAGCATTAGCCCTATGCCGCTTAAAATCGGAACAAGCGCTTTTTGTTTTTTGCCATAAACAAAAAAGCCTAAACCGATTGAACCAAATATAATTCCGCCCATTAAAGTCGATGTGTTCATTTAGAGCCTTTCATGTTTTTGCTGTACAACGCTTGAGTGTAGCCGGATGGTGCCAGTTTAGCCGCCCGGAGGGGCGAAATGGCACGGTTGTGGTGTATGTCCGCTACAGCGACTTGTTAGGTGCTGCTGTCAGCGACAAAAGAGCCTCGGTCATATTTGATTTCAACATCGTGAATTTTTTGGCCGCTCTGGTTCGCCACCGTAAGTCTTGCACCAGCGAAAAACACATAGAGTGCAAATAGAATACACAATCCTCCAACTATTTTAATCGGTTTCATTTTGTTTTTCGCAATAAATACTCAAGAGATTGCCCGTTGTTTCGTGTCTTGCAAAGAGGCCAATTCGTTCAAAAATATCTTTGTGATCGGAGACGGTTCTTGAAATCAATTTGCCGCTGTCCGCTAAAGCTTCAAGATACTTGTCAGCTAAACGATCGTTTTTCACCAATGTCGTGAAATACATTTTTCCGTTCTTTGCTGTGATTGATTTTAATTGTTTCAGCAAGATACTTGTGTCACTGAGGCAGTGAAGCAGGTTCTCGGAAAGGATCGTTGTAAAAATATTTTTTTGAAATGGGAGCTGTAGAGCGTCGGCATGGACAAAAAGCAGATTGTCTGGAACTTTGCCGTTTTGTTTCATTAACCTTGCTTTAGCCATGCGGAGCATTTTAAGCGATTGGTCCACCAAGACAACAGGCCGGTCGATATATTGACTATATATTTTTGCTGTGAATGCCAGAGAGCCACAGCCGATATCTAAAACGTGCCGCTCATGACAAGAATACAGTGCTTCAGTGGCTGTTTGAGGAAATATTTTGACAGAATAACCCCAAATAAGGCGGTTATAAATTGGGTTGCACGCTATCAAGTCGTATATAAAACCGAACTGACTGTCATACTGATTGCCAGTTTCATTGTCATGGAGAACAGAGTAGATATTTGGCTCAACAGCCCTGAGCGTAAAATTCTCCAATAGCATTGCGGACAATTCATTTTCATTGATTTTTACCATTTTAATCTAATCGGTCCTGAAAAACTCATATTTTGCCGACAACCTGGCAATACATGTTTCTTTGATAAAATAGAAGCCAAAGGATCAATTGTCGTAAAAAGTTAGCCGCCCGCTTGCCTAAGTCTGCGGATATAAAGGGGCTCCATTTTTATTCTATATGCGCCATAGCCTTTTGGAGAGCAAGCGCTTTATCCTTTGTAAACAGCCTCCACTTCATTTGTGATGAATGAATGCCTGCTTTCTTGTCCTGGCCCCTACTATAAAACCAGTGTCCAAAGCGTTCGACCTTAGAAAAGGGATGATTTTTGGTACAGAGAAATCCGCAAGGATTGTCCTCTTTGAAAAAAATTGTTTCATCGGGAACTGCATCAAACGATATATCTTTAGGCAATTCGATTTGAGATACATCCACCTTCTCTGCTTCTTTTTCATCCAGCCAATCTGAAATTTTCATTTGGTTTGTTTCCCCTTAAAGAATTCAACCCAATTCCCGCAGTTTTTGCATTGTACGTCGAAGCAAAACGTTTGCGCTCAGCCGCAATGCTTTGCTGTGTCTGCTGGAGTGCCTCGCTTTGTGTGAAATGCGTGCCCTTACCCTCCGTCTACGATAAATAGCGTGCATTCGGCATTATTTAAACGCATCGGTTTTACGGGAGCATATTCTTCTGAGTCTAAAAACGTCTGTGCACTTTTAACATCAGGAAATTCGATAATTACGATTCTGGTGGGCGTCCAAAGCTCAGTTTGCCTGACATCCATCGCTCCACCCCTAACTCGATAAACGCCTCCGTATTTTTCAACGATGGGCTTGGCAAGCTTTTTATACGCTTCATATACCTCGGGATTGCTGATCTTGGTGTCTACCACAAGATATGCACTCATATAAAAACCTCCTTATTCTTTGTCGCATAACGAAAAGTTAACTAGACATCAAAAGCCTTGCGGCTTTTTGTCGTAGCTTAATTTATGAGCCCCGCTTCCTTAAAATATTTTATGGCGCCGGGATGAAGCGGGGCGCTGAGCCCTGAGCGCATGGTTTTTACCGTCCAATCCGCTAAAGCCGGATGCTGCTTTTTTAAGGTGTCGAGATTGTTTGTTACTTCTTTGGTAATTGCATAGACCACATCAGTCGAAACCCTGGAGGAGGTGCAAAGGGTCGCAACGACACTGAAGGTTTCAACTTCCGCCGGGCCCTGAGCGCCTGGGTAGAATTGTGCCACCGGAATGCTCGCTTTTGTGTAATATTCTCTAGTGCGGATCAGTTGGTCGATACCTGGTCCGGTCAGCGGAACGAACCGAACCATGCGATTGCCGGAGGTGGCCGATAGAAGTATTTCACTCGGATGCCCCAAAGTGCAGAAAAAAGCATCGATGCGATAATCTTGGAGTAGGTCAATGGCCTTAGAAGTGCTCACAATCTCGGGGAAAATATCTTTCTCTGGGTTGAGCCCCTGGGCTAATAACGCATTGATGGCATCCTGGTGCTGGCCGGAACCCTTATTGCCGATGTTGACCCTTTTGCCTTTTAACTCTGCTAGGGCTTTTGCGTCTGCGTCCATCGCGACCACCAGGTTAACAAACTCATGGTGGAGACTAAACACGGAGCGCAGTTCTGTCTGAGGGCCCTTTTTGCTCCATTCGGCCAGTCCCTTGACCGCCTGATATTGTTTATTAGATTGTGCCAAACCGAACTCCAGGTGGCCGGCTGTAATCGCATTGATGTTGAAGACCGAACCCTGGGTGGCTTCGACCGTAACCCGGATTCCATATTCCTGTCGCCTTCCGTTGAGCATTTTAGCGATAGCCAATCCAATGGGAAAATAGACGCCGGCTGAATCGCCTGAGCCAATGGTCACGAAGCGGGGGGCGGCCTGACTATCATGTGGTCCGGGTTGGAAAATAAGGCCTGCGACCACAACCAAAATTAAAGCGCGTATCTTCATTTGATCATCCTAAGTTTAATCCCCGGTGAAGGAATCGTAACTGATAAGCGGAGGTCGGACCCAAGCATCAATGGTGCGGATTTGTTCCAGAGAAATGGGGCCCGGTTCAAGGAAGAGCACAGCACGCAACCCATCTGTAAAGTACGGATCTCCAGTCAGGTTCAATCTTGGTTTGGAAGGCTTGGCTGCGCCAACGCCATTGACAAAACCGACATGGGCAAGTGCTTGGGAGAACAACAAATCCTCGATGAGCGCACTGCGGGCTTCGTCGATGTCGGGATCTATTTTATGGGTGACGGGCGGCCAGGCCTTGGAAGTGAAGCGGACGCCGATATCGCGGCTGATCTGGCCGACAAAGATGGGTTTGCCGGCAAATCGCATTGGTGTGTACCAAAGGCGCAGATGGTTGCGTTCGTGAATGTCGTGCCGCGGTTTCTGGCGTGCAAGGTCCTGATGACGACCATCAAAATACAACGAACTGACCGGAGAATATCTGTATTGCGCCCCAAAGAGAAAGGATTTTATGGTCTTCCAAACAGCGCTCGAATAGGTTTCTTCGGCCGGAAGCCAGCCTCTGCGGACGAAAGCGGCAGCTACATCGGTAAAATCACCGACGATTACCAGGTTAAGGGGATCTCCAAATTGCTTTTGCTCTTTGTCGGTGGTGCAACAGGGAAGTTTTTCAAGTTCAGTCCTCAGCGCTTCTAAATTTAACTCTTTTCTTTCAATCCCTGGATATAGGTTATCAAAATTTACTGTCCTATAGTCGATCCGCATACCGGGGATCTCAACAAAAAAAGTAAAAAATTTGATCTGCTGGTTGCCAATGAGGTCGACTTGCACTAATTTTTCGCCCTGGTCAAGATTGGTGAAAATAAATCCCGAAACCGATGTATTAGGCAAAACAGGGTTTCTGAAGCTCATCAATCTAAAATATCTTTCCATTGCGTTTTTAGCTGGTCGGCTCAAGCCGGAATGGACGGCAAAAGCAGCCTCCATGGGAGAAAAATAGTTCTGATCAACGGCATTGGTTATGAGGTAATAGGTTCGATTGCTGTGGTTTTCCACTTTAACCCAAATAGGTTGAATCTCCTTGATGGCCAAATCCGCACTGAACAGCGCTTTTGTTTCTATTTCGTTGGGTACCGCCACGGTCACGCGAACATCTTCGTCATATTCAGCTACCGAACGATCACGAAAATTGATTTCGTTTATCGACGACGGTTTGAACCCGCCAAAAGCACAACCGGCGATTATGGCCACCAACAGGCATATCAATCCAAGCAAGGAAGCTTTGGTAGCCAATCGGGGGACCAATCGGGGTCGAACCAATCTAATCTTTTGATATTTCGGCATTTTAATTCCAAAAATATTGGTTTCCGTCTTCTATAGAACTCTTTTCGGTACCAAAAAAGGTTTTATAGGTTGAATGTGGCTCACGAAGTTCATAGCCTCTATTATCGTATCAAAAACGAGGCTATTGCCCCGAAATGAGGTTGTCTTGATACGTAATTTTGTTTATTAACAGTCAATTATCTTGGTCCGACCCCAGATCACCCCAGATCCAGATCTCCTTTGGGCTTACAGGCGTGTGGGCGCTATTTCCGCACATCTTTGTCCAGCCCTTTTTTATGCGTGTCTCATTGGGGAATTTTTACATTATCATTTTCATAAATGCCTTTTTCGGCTGTTGTGTGGCACGCAATACAGTTTGATAATGAGCCAATGGGTTCACGCTTAAAAATGTCTGGATTTAGTTCATCATGCTTTTCTATGATATAAGGGATATCAGTAATCCTTTTAAATTTGGGACAAAAAACTCGCAAAAGCTCCCGTCGGCTCCACTGGGTGGTTATCCTGCGGTCCATATAATTAAAATACAAATGATGAAGAAAAGACTAATCAATAAACGCGCAAACAGACTCAGTGTTCCGTCATTTCTTAGCAAAAGCCTTTTACTGTAAGCCTGTCCTTGCCACCTCCAGGCTGAACTTGCATTCTTGGTGTCTTTTGGATTGACATTCCAAACAGAGCCAGCAAGGATGATAAAGAAAACTGTTGCAAAAAGCTTAAATTCATATGTCATATTAAAATTTGATATTGCAGGATAACGTTTCGCTTGCCGCCGCCGCGGCTCGCTATCGCCGACGTCGGCTGCAAGCGCTTGTTAGTCTGGAAGCTCCGCGAAACAGGGTTCTCTCATCGTGCAAATTCATAAGCGACATCGGTAGCGTAACCTCGCCAGTATGGCCAAAGGCCATTCGGCAGTTCCCACGACACTTCACCCTCCAACGGAATGCGCATACCGTCTCGGACTTCATAGTTCCAGAATCGACCTTGCCAGGGTGTTGCGATCAGTATGCCATTGACCATGCGGTAGCGTGCCGCAGCCCGTACACCACTGATTAGCCCTTCTGCATCGAACTGGAAATCGAGAGAAACACTAGTCGAGCCGTCGGTGAGCGTCGCTCGCGCCGACATGTCGTCAATTGCTTCCCAGCGAACGCCTTGGCTCGGCAGCAGCGCCGTTGGATACCACGCAGCTTCGGCAAGAAACCGCATCAGTTCACCTTGTGCCGCCTCGGGTGTTCCTCGTATGTCCGCAAGTGTCACGAGGCCAAGCAACGCCACATGCAAGATACCCTCGCCGGCAACATACGCGTCGTGAGCGAACACATTGATGCCTGTCGCCAAGCTGATTCGTCCATCCCAGACTAAGCCCGGACGTTGCATGATGGCTAATTGAGAAGATTTGAACCGGGTCCACTTTGCCTCCGTTTCGCCCATGTTGAACTGCCCCTCGTGCGAGAGCCTTACCGCAGAGACAATGGAATGGGTATCTATCAATACCACGCGAAAGTATCGGCGCACAGGCGGAGGAAGATTCTCCGTTTCGCGTGCACAATATGTTGTCGGCACGATTGGAATGCTTGCTCCCTCTAGTTTAGCACGCAAATCGTTGGTACCTGTTTTCCAACGATATGACCCGAAGGCAATGCTACCGGAAATGACAACCGTGAGCGCGACAATAATGAGCAGGACTGCTTTCAACCACATGGCGATTCAACTCCTTGAGTGTACCCGATTAAACGGCCTTACGCCGAAAATCACCGGCACATTGGAGTAACGAGAGGATTGTACAAACAGGTGTTGCGGAATTGTATCCGCATGCATTTGCCTAGTTAGGCCGTTCTTCACACGCACTTCACCTCCCTTCTCTTCAACATGATCGCGAGTAACACCATGAAGAAGGGCGCAGTGATTGCCCACGGGAAACCGATAAAAAGCAGGTTATGGGAGTACGTTGGATAAAAATACACGATACTGATTAGCGGAGTCACAAGAGCATGGGCGATAAAGGATATCCTGACCCACTTCTCAAAGCCAAATTTATTCAGCGCAGGAATGGCAAACAAGGTCGCTAAGCCCATTGATATGTAACCAACAGCGTCGTAGTTCCAGAACATAGAATGTGGCGTCTGTTCGAGAACAAAAATAGCCTCAGACGTTTCTTTTAACTTCGAGGGGATTACCGTTGCGAGCTGTACGACATAATTCGAAATAACAAATATTGCATAAATGATCGTGAAGATTAGAGATGCATGGGTCCAGAATTGTTTGTCCTTTGCTGTTAAGTAGTGGAACGCGAGCATCTCCAGAACGAAGGGTACGACGATGCATAGGGATATCCCGTAGATTAGAATCTCGTCAATTGGAAATTGGAGCATGCCCATAACCTGTAAGATCTGCACCACATCGTAGGCCACGACTGACGTGAATGCGACCAACCCGGACCAGTATCCAAATTCGCTAATCTTTATTGCCATGGCGGTTCTCTCCAGGTCCTATTTTCGTCCAGCCTAACGCTGCAAATTGTGAATTGGGGTTGGACCAAGCTAACAGTTTGAGATTTCAGCATTTTAATTCAGAAAATATGGGTCCTTTAAAAACCCCTTATTCTCCATATTCCGTCATAACTCTTTTCAAATAGGAGAAAATATGAATACTGTTTTCCGTCGTTGGTTAATCTTAAATCATATTCCACTGTATTTCCCCTTTCTTCGATAAGCTGAATATCGGCGAGGCTTTGGGCAAATTGAGATCGGTTTTCAGGTGGAATAGAAGAAAATGTTTTTCTGTAGGCATCTTTTGTTGAATCATAAAAGCAGCTTACCGCTTTATCTATTTCATTCCGAGAAAGGGCTTCTCTCATTTTGTCCCATATTGATCGCAGCCGCTTATCCAAATCTGCCAATTCAACGGATGTGAGTTCGTCTCTATGATCTTGCTCCCATTTCGCATTCATGTAATCCAATGCTTGTTTCAGTGCCGCCAACTGCTGGTGCGTCAATGCGTCCTTTGCTTCTCTTGCTTTTGATAACAGACTTTCCACTTGAGCTCGTTCATAAGGCGTTAATTCATTAATTACTTTAGGTTTATTTGTTTGTTTCAGAAGCCATTCAACGTCCACCAGTTCCTGAAATGTTAATCTCCCCTCAATTATTAAACCTACGCCTATTCATAGCTGAGACGCGCGGTTTTTCGCGTCGTTTTCCAGCGATTTGTTGTGAAAACTTATTAAATTAAAAGCCCTGCAGCAATAATTGCGATTAGTAGTATGATTGGGGCAGATACATAGCGAATAATAATTCCAATAATCCTTTCACGCTTTGATTGACTATCATAAATCCATTCGGTTTCCTCGTCTCGTGATGGAATTACCCCTTCAGACCATTTACCGAAATATTGCCCTGCGCGCCCAACTCCGAATCCGCCAATGTATGTTACGCCAGGTTTCGTTTTACCCCTACCACCACGGTATCCAGAAAATATCCATCTAATTGAAAGTGGTAAGAATAGACCGACAATATAGGAAGCTACCGGGATTAATATCCACTGGTGATTATAAAATTTAACTGTAAAAAAGCAGAACGTTATGCCTATGATTAAACCAGCAAAACCGCCATATATCGGTTTTTTTAAACCGATAAGTATCGATGCGAAAAATATGATCAGAAAAATATCAATCATTAGATTCACAAGGTTTGGTTGTGGGGCCGCTTTCCTCAGCGGTCCCACACCAACCAAAGGTTATACATTTCTTATTCCAGCTTTGTAAGATAAGCATCCTTTGTCAGCCAAAGCTCTTCCATTCTGTACATATGCCAATGGTCATGCATCAAGGTATGTCGAGTTAGAATGTAGAGAGAATACTGTTCATATTCAGGGTGTTTTGCAGTCCTTTGCCAAATAATGTCATTGGAATTTTGAAGAAGTACAAGTTGTTTATTCCGATACTGTGCAAACTGCTCAATGGCAGAGGCCATATCCATACGTTCAGGCGTATCAGGCTCAATTTCATCTTCGCCCGGAATGTATGGGACAAACTCTGGATGATCCTCATTAATAAATCGATCAAAACGATCAAGCAGCATTGGCTGTACTTGCGCCAAATGACTCACATGCTCGGCGATCGTCCAGAAGCCATCTCCTCTTCGCACGTCCAGCTTGTTTTTTGGTATATTATCTATAAATTCTGATAATATCCTGGGTGATCTCCGTAATCCGTCCAATAAATCGGGTATATCGTGCATCATCCGTATTCCTTTGCTTGGCTGTATAACGCCGCTAATCAGCCGTGCGGCTTTTTGCGTCGGCTGCATTAGCCTTGTTATGAGTTTTTAGTCCATTCAAACTCCATTTGTTTTTCCGTGAGGTTAGCAAGATTTTCACTTTCTATATACGATTCTTCGCCAGATAGAGCCACAGTTATAAAAGTTTATTTTATCCAATCAATATCCTGAATAGCTCTTTTTACAGCTCTTTTATATTTATATTTAGGATAACCAATAATCACTGACATTACTGCTTCATTCTCTTCTGGTATCTGGAATATATTT
>Ga0316195_10001415_pt1 | contig 10735 bp, 7 predicted proteins | sample Phised1_MG_FD_204937 | JGI IMG/M metagenome (GOLD analysis project Ga0316195, IMG submission 204937) | Coastal sediment microbial communities from Maine, United States - Phippsburg sediment 1 | ecosystem: Environmental > Aquatic > Marine > Coastal > Sediment | place: USA: Maine | collected... | reverse complement strand
GGTGGCTGCTCTTGCCGTTGCTGCTGGCGGCGCTGATTTATGCGGGCTACCAGACTCGATCCCAGTGGATGCCCTGGGCAATGGCCGCCATGCAGACCAGTTTGCAGTCGGAACCCGCGCCTGTTGCCGACTATGACGCGGCATCGGCGTCGCCATCGGTTGATAGCGACGCAGCTGTTACTGGCACTGACACCCGGATGGTCGAGCCGTCAGGTAGTGCCGGGTTGGCGGATCAGGGTTCCAGTAGCGCAGCGTTGCCAGGCCAGGCAGCCGTCGAACCGCTGCAGCAAACGGAAGAGGTCGTCGTTGTCGAAAACGCCAGGGTTGTGGATCCGCCGAAAAGCTCCCAGGCCAGTATTGAAAATCTGAGCGCCGAGGCCGAGGTACTTTTGTCGCAGGTTGAGGTCGCCGTGCAACAGGCCGAGGCAGACACCCAGGTAACCGCCGAACCGTCGCGGACGCAGGCCACCGTCAATACGCCGCAAGCATCCGAACAGGTCGTGGAAACCCTGCCCGTGGCCACTGTCGAACCCGCCACCACGTCCGCGAACAGCTTGACCGATGATTACCGTCAATGGCTTAATGCGAAACTAGAAGAAAGTAAATATTGGCTAAGCAACGCGACCCGGAACAATATGTCGATCCAGGTAATGATGCGCGGCAAGTCCGCAGCGCCAGAACTGGTCTATTATCTACGTAACCAATGGCCGCTTGAAATATCAGATACATATATGTACGAATATACGGTCGACGGTCGCAGCATTTACCGGGTATTTTACGGTGAATATAAATCCCTGTCTGAGGCAAGAGCCCAGATCGAGCGCTTCCCGGAATCGGTCAGGGTCAATTTACCGTACGTGCATTCGATTTATCGAATGCGAAAAGCTTTCCTGTAGCTGACTGGATACAAACTGGACTAACACAATGAAAAAAATTGTACTGTTACTGACACTCGCCAGCCTGACTGCCTGCGCCAGCCTGATGGAAGAAAAGGATGAGCGGTTCGATAACGTTTCCGACGGGCATATCAGTGGAAGCCCACCGCCGGCTGCCGAGTCCCCGGACATTCCGCCCGTGGTGCAACAGGCGCCGATCATAGCCGCGCCCGAGCCGGCCGAACCGCTGCAGACTTTCACTGTGGTCGCAACCGATCTGCCCGCCAGTGAGTTGCTGTTTGCGCTGGCGCGGGATGCCCGCTTGAATCTTGATGTCGATCCGTCCATCGACGCTCGCGTCAGCATCAATGCTATCGATCAGACCCTGCCACAGATTTTGAAGCGAATCTCGCGACAGGTGTCTTTGCGATACTACCTCGACGGCCCGAACCTGGTCGTCGAGCAGGATCGTCCGTTTACGCGCGTTTATCGAATCGATTACCTCAACATGGCGCGTACGACCACATCGAGCGTGGGTATAGAAACGGCACTGGCAGATGCCGATGAAGGCGGATCTGGCGATTCGTCGACGACCGTGACAAACGATGCCGCCAACAATTTCTGGCAGTCGCTCGAGGACAACCTGGCGTTGATGGCCAGCCGGGAGGGTGTCGAGGGCACGGTGATTTCCAACCGGGAATCGGGAACCATCTCCATTCGCACTACCGCGGCGGCGCACGAAGATATTCAGCGCTTCGTCGACCAGGTGACGCGTAGCGCGCGCCAGCAGGTACTGATCGAAGCCACCGTTGTTGAAGTGACCTTGAACGACGATTTCCAGGCTGGCGTCGACTGGTCGCGTATTGCTAACGGTGAAGGCTGGAGTTTTGGCCAGGATCTGTTGGGGTCCACCACCACGTTGGGTTCGCTGGCTACCGGCGGGCCGGTGGTCGAGGCTAACTACTTCAGTACGAATGCCGACCGGGATATCACTGGCGCCATCCGCGCGCTGGATGAATTCGGTGAGGTGGCGGTCATGTCGAGCCCGAAAATCATGGCCCTGAACAATCAGACCTCGATCCTTAAAGTCGCCGACAACACGGTTTATTTCGAGATCGATGCGACCAGCAATACCACTGGCGGTACGACCGCGGTGGTAACGCAAACTTTTAATACCACGGTTAAAACCGTACCGGTCGGATTCGTCATGAACGTGACGCCGTTTATCACCGCGGATGATGAAGTCATTTTGAATATACGCCCGACCATCACCCGGATTCTTCGATTTGTAAACGATCCCAACCCGACGCTGGCGAACGCCGGCGTGGTCTCGCAGATTCCCGAAATCCAGGTGCGTGAAATGGAGTCGGTGCTGCGCGTGAACAGCGGTGATACCGCGGTCATCGGTGGTTTGATGCAGGACACTAGCAGTGAACAGAATGCGGGTGTGCCGGGACTGCACGACGCCAAGGGGTTCGGTATCCTGTTCGGCACCAAGACCAGGGAGGCCAGGAAAACCGAACTGGTGATTTTCCTGCGCCCGCGTGTGATGAATAACGCGAGCCTGGATTCGAGCTTGCAGGATTTCCAGAAGTTTCTGAAACCCGAGAAGTTTAACCGGGAATAGAGAAGACGCATGAGTTTACTGCTAGACGCGCTGAAAAAAGCCGCGGAGCAAAAAGCGCGGAAGAGTAAGTCGGAAGAGCCCGAAAATCGCTCGTCCGATGAGACTTTGCTTGATGTCGGGGCTGTAGACGAAACCGCCAGGCTTGCTGCTGACGACTTGCCGAGATCCGCTCGCGAAGACGAAACGATACTCGATCAGACCCAGGTCGAAGAGCGTCACCTGCGCGCCAATCGAGTTGCGGACGACGACACCAGCCTGGACACTGGCGATAGCACCCAGACCCAGTTAGAAACCGATTCGCGCGCCGCAGCGGCCGTGGCCGATGACACCGGTATCGACATTCCGGATACGACGGAAACCGTGCTGATAGACGAGCAGCCCACGCCGGCTGCCGACGATGACACCGGCATCGATATTCCGGATGCAACCGAAACTGTCATCGAACAAAAATCGGACGAAACCGTTTTCGATGAAACCGGGCTCGATTTACCGGAAGTGACCGAAACCCAGCTCATGCAGGAGCAGGACGACGTTGATGAGACCGGTATCGATATTCGCGAAACAACCGAGACAGTGCTCGACCAGGAACGTCCCGCAACAGCAGAAACCGATGAAACCGGGCTGGATCTTCCGGATGTCACCGAAACGGTGCAGGCAGAAGAAGATTCGCAAGGTCCGGGCGGCGATGACGCCACCGGTGTGGATATCACCGAGGCCGGTTCGGTACCGTCTGCGGGTCGAGGCGAGCAGCTGCGCAAAGGCGAGGACGAGACCGTCGTGTCCGGCCTGGGTGACGTTGCCGATTTTGCTGCCGACAGCGAACTCGATTCGCGCCGTCCTGTAGCGCGCGATGATATAACCGACCTGAATCATCCCGGCGCCAGCGATGGTGAGCAGATGCAGCCAGGTTTTAAAACGGCAGCGGATTCCGGCGATAGTCACCCGGAAACGGATGACGATACCTTGTCGAATGCCGGGGCGGACAGCGATGAGGATCTGTCGCTGGTGCTGGAACTGCAGGAAATGGATTCAACGACTACCGGGGCAACGACCGGTTTTACGGACCCGAAGATCCTGGTTAACCGGGGCCAGGTGCCCGCGCCGGGCGACCCGGGGCCGGGTCGTGCCGATATCACGCAAGGCCGAACTAGCGCGGATCAAACCGACACCCAGGGGCCGACGCTAACCAGTCCGACCGCAACCGTGTTGCACGGTGACGACACGCTGGGCGCGCCCACCAGGACCAATGTTACCCGCACGGACAGCACCTCGACGCGTACCTACGCGCCGGATAATTACGATCGTACGCTGATGAAGCTCCCCAGTGACGACGCCTCGAAACTGTTTGCCGGCATGAAGCCAGATGCCGACGTTGTGATGACGCCGGACTATGCGAAAAAGGTATTTCAGAGCAAGAACTCTACACAGCGCACGCGGCATTACCAGACTTACCTGGGTATCGGGCTAATACTGGTTCTGCTGGTCGGCGGTTACGGCGTTTTTGAGTATGAGGCGGAATCTACCCAGATCGAGAACAGTTTGCGGCCGCTCAAACGCGACCCGATGCCTGGCGTCATCAAAACCCAACAGGAGCCAGACACCAACCTGTTTGGCGAATCGAGCGAACAGGTAGATTCGCGTACCATCGAGATCATTGCTGCGGCTTCCGATGGCGTGGTTGCCTCCGAGCCGGAGAGCGCAACCGAACCCGCCGCGGCCGAGCAACAAGCGACTGCTGCAGACGATACGGCCGTCGCCATGGCGCAGCCACCTGCGCAAGCGACCGCGGTACAGTCGAAGCCACCGCAATCCTCAACAACGGTTGCCAGCGCCGATATGGATGGTGGCGAGGCGATGACGTCGTCAACTACATACGCAAAGGGAAATCTGAACATCAAGTCCAGCAGTCAGTTCCAACAAGCCGATATCTGGCTGCGCGAGGCCTACGAGGCTTACCGCGCGGGTAATGACCAGCTGGCGATGCAGCGCTATAACCAGGTGCTGACGGTGGATCCGGGTAATCGCAATGCCCTGCTGGCCCGCGCCGCAATCAGTATACAAAATGGCGCTATCGATGCCGCCATCCGCGATTATCAGGCGCTATTGCTGATGAATCCGAAAGATTCCATGGCGATGTCGTCGTTGTTGGCGATCGCCAGTTTCTCGCCGCAGGAAACCGAGTCGCAGTTGAAGCTCATGATCCAGGAAGAGCCGGAGTCGCCTTATCTCAATTTTGCCCTCGCCAATGCCTACGGCGCGCAAAATCGCTGGCATGAAGCCCAGGGACATTACTTCAAAGCCCTGCAAAACAATCCCGGGGATCCGAACTATGCTTATAATCTGGCTGTGAGCCTGGAGCATATTTCGCAACCCCGCAGTGCTGCTACGTATTACCAACGCGCACTGGACAATTTTGGTAACGGGCTGGCGACTTTCAGTCGCGAGGTTGTGGCGCAGCGTCTGGAAGTACTAGGAAAACTATGAACGCGGAAAAAAAGCCCAAGCGTCTGGGTGAGATTCTGATCGATGAAGGTGTCATTACCGAAGATCAGCTGAACATCGCCCTGACCGAGCAGAAGAAAGTCCACGAGCCGCTGGGCAAGCTGCTGGTTAACCTCGGATTTGCGACCGAAGCGATCATGCGCTCGGCGCTGGGTGAGGCGCTGGAGCAGGAAAGTGTCGACCTGTCGCGCGTCGTGCCGGATCCGGATGCGATCAAGATGATCAATTCGGATACCGCGCGCAAGCACAAAATCATTCCGCTGAACTACGATCCGGTGCGCAGCACGCTGACGATCGCGATGTCGGATACCTTCAACCTGTTTACCCTGGATCGAGTCAGAATCCAGATCGGTCAGCACATCGAGCTGCAACCGGTGCTGGCCGGTGAAGCCGAGATTTCGAACGCGATCGACCAGTTCTACGGCTATGAATTATCGATCGACGGCATCCTGCGTGAAATCGAAACCGGCGAAGCCGATTACACCAACTACCAGGGCGATATCGAGGAATACAGCCAGCCGCTGGTGCGACTGGTCGACGTCATGCTGTCCGATGCGGTCAAGCGCGGCGCCTCGGATTTGCACTTTGAGCCGGAAGAGAGTTTTCTGCGCATTCGCTATCGTATCGACGGCGTGTTGCGGCAGATCCGCAGCCTGCACAAGACTTACTGGGCGGCCATCGCCGTGCGCCTCAAGGTAATGGCGGACATGAACATCGCCGAAACCCGTTCGCCCCAGGACGGCCGAATTTCGCGCACCATCGTCGGTCGCCAGATCGACTTCCGCGTGGCCTCGCAACCGACGATTCACGGTGAGAATATCGTGCTGCGCGTGCTCGACCGCGAAAAGGGCGTCATTCCACTGGAAAAGCTGGAATTGCCCGCCGAGTCGTTGCGCATGCTGAAAATCATGATGTCCCGTCCCGAGGGCATCATCCTGGTCACGGGTCCGACGGGCAGTGGTAAAACGACTACGTTGTATTCGCTGCTGAATTTCCTGAGCAGTGAACAGATCAATATCATGACACTGGAAGACCCGGTCGAGTACCCGTTCCCGCTGATTCGCCAGACTTCGGTGAATGAGGCCGCCGGCATGGATTTCGCCAGCGGTATCAAATCGCTGATGCGACAGGACCCCGATGTCATCCTGGTGGGTGAGGTGCGCGACGAGGAAACCGCGGAAATGGCGTTTCGCGCGGCGATGACCGGCCACCAGGTATACTCAACCCTGCATACCAACTCCGCCATTGGCGCACTGCCGCGACTGCGCGACATCGGCATCATCCCTGAAATCATGGCGGGCAATATTATCGGCGTGGTTGCGCAACGGCTGATTCGAAAACTGTGCAAATACTGCAAGGCGTCTTACAAACCGAGCGAGGATGACCTGCGCCTGTTACGCAACGATCGAGGTATCGTCCCGCAAAAGATCTACAAGGCCAAGGGTTGCACCAGCTGCGACAATACCGGCTACAAGGGGCGTATGGCGCTGCTGGAAATTCTGAAGATGAATTCCGACCTCGACGATTTACTGGCGCACGGTGCTACCACCAAGGAAATCAAGGAAGCGGCATACAAGCAGGGCTTTTTTACCCTGGCCGACGATGGCATCCGGCATATTCTGGAAGGAACGACATCGATCAAGGAAGTTGCGCGCGTTGCCGACCTGACGGAACGGATGGAGTAGCCATGCCACTCTTCCAGTACAAGGCGATCGACGCTTCCGGCAAGTTCATTTCCGGTAGTCTCGATGCGGGCAACATCAACGATCTCGAGTTGCGCCTCGAGAAGATGGACATGGATCTGGTCACCTACAAGCAAAAAGAGCATGGTGCCGACCTGTTTGGCCGCAACAAGATCGGCCGTCGCGACCTGATCAACTTTTCCTTCTACCTCGAACAGTTGACCCGGGCCGGGGTGCCGCTGCTGGAGGGTCTTTCCGACCTGCGCGATGGCGAAGAGAACCCCACCTTTCGCGACATCATTACCGGCGTGATCGAGGCGATCGAGGGCGGTAATTCGTTTTCCCAGGCGCTGGAACTCTACCCCAAGATTTTTGACGAAGTGTTTGTCAGCCTGATCCGCGTCGGTGAGCGCAGCGGTCGCATGAGCGAAGTGCTGGTCGATATCACCGAGACGCTCAAATGGCAGGACGAGTTGCTTTCCAAGGCCCGCAAAATCATGACTTACCCGGCGGTAATCGGCTCGCTGGTGTTCTCGGTCATTATTTTCATGATGATTTTCGTTGTCCCCGATATCATGGATGCCATCGTTTCGCTGGGCGGTGAGATCCCACTGGAGACACGCGCGTTGATCGCTGTTTCCAACTTTCTGATCGATTTCTGGTATATCGTAATTGCAACGCCATTCGTCATATTTTTTGTGCTCAAGTACTTTTATAACAGCAGTAGCAAGGCACGATTTCGACTGGATGGTGTGATGCTAAAACTCTGGATCATCGGACCGGTTAACGAAAAGATCAAGATTTCACGATTCACGCGTTACTTTTCTCTGATGTTCGCCTCCGGTATTACGGTATTGGATGCGATCAAACTGAGCAAGGATGTCGTCAGCAATGCCGTTCTCGAAGATGGCATCGATCGCGCCTGGCAGCAGATTTCGGAAGGCAGCAGCATCAGTGAAGCCTTCAAGAATATCGGTATTTTCCCACCACTGGTGGTGCGTATGTTGCGCGTCGGCGAGTCCAGCGGCCAGATGGACAAGTCACTGGACAACGTCAGTTACTTTTTCGATCGCGACATCAATGACGCCATCGAAAAAATGGAACCCGTACTGCAGACCTCGTTGATGGCCACCATTGGCATCATCGTCATGTGGCTTGCGCTATCCGTGCTTGGCCCGATTTACGACACCATCAGCACGATCGAATTTTAGCGGCATATATATGAGAAGAGTCCTATATTTCACCGGTTACAGAATGGTCGCACAGGAGTGGGCCGGCCATCGACTTGCCAGCAGCGTCTACTTCGAGCCGGACGAGCAGGGCCTGGATTTGTTCAGTTCCTACCTGCGTTCTTTCCGCGGCGAATCGGTGCGCCTGCTGGTCGACCTGATCGAGGAGGAATTTCGCCAGGTCAGGGTGCCGCTACTGCGCGGCTCCGATCGAAAGGCCATACTGGATCGTAACTTTGCCAAGTATTTTCGTACTTCGGAGTACCGCTTCGCCATTTCCCAGTCGGTGGAGAGGAAGACCCGCAAGGAAGAAAAGCTGCTGCTGATCGGCCTGACCAACCAGTACCTGCTCGAGCCGTGGCTGAAAATTATCGAAGAAACGCGCACGCCACTTTCCGGAATTATCAGTTTGCCGCTGTTGGCCGAAAACTTCGTCAAGGAGTTACGCGCCGAGCATCGCGCCGTCATCCTGGTAAGCCAACAGGTACCCAGTAATCTGCGCCAGTCGGTGTTCATCGACGGCAAACTGGTATTGAGCCGACTGGTGCCGATCGCGAGCTTTTACCAGGGTGACTATGCGTCCGATATTCTGCGTGATATCGAGTCGACGCAGCGTTATCTGATCAGTCAGCGCATCGTCGAGCGCTCGGAGACGGTCGCCGTACACATCATTACCAACAAGCGGCACTTTGAAAAGCTGACCCAGCGCACCGGCAACGAAAGTAACTTCGAATTCAAGATTCTGGAAATAAACGAGGTACTGGAGCGGGAAAAGATTGTCGTTCCGGATGAGCAGGATTTCAGTTCGGCGCTGTACTGTTACCTGGCAAGCAAAAAACTGTTTCTCAATCATTATGCGAGAGCGAGCGAACGGCGTTACTTTACGCATCATCGCGCCGGGCTTGCGCTACGCGCAATCAGCTTTGCAATTCTTGCGGTTGGTTTCGGTTTCGCAGCGGCCAGTGCCGCCAAGGGCTGGCTCTACCAGGAAACCACTTTTGAGACAAACCAGGTCGAGCAGAAATACAAGGCCAAGTTCAACCAGCTCAGCGAAAATCGTATCGATTCGAGTACCTCGACAACCAGCATGCAGCACATCGTGCAGACCGTCGAGATCATCAAACAGAAATACCTGCGCGACCCCGAGCAAATGATGGCGATGATCAGCCGGGACGTGAGTATTTTCCCGGACATTCGTGTCAGGGAGATCGATTGGTTCGTTTCCAATATCTCGGATTCGGAAAGTGCAGAGAGCGTCAACTGGGGCAAGCCGGTGATTCGCAAACGCGACAAAGCCGACCGAAACAAACCCAAACCGAAGAAAGGATATTTTGAAATCGCCTACGTCAATTGCGAGTTTCTCAATTTTGACGGCAACTACCGTTATGCGTTGAGCGCCGTTGACGACCTGGAAAAAACGATGCTCGAATCGGGCAAATACTACTCGGTGGAAATTACCAAGCGTCCGCTAGATATCGAATCGGACAATCAGCTGAGCGGCAATCTTGTCGCCGGTAAGCGCAAGAGCACCCAGGCAGCAGAGCTTGCATTCCGCGTGGTCAGGGAGGTGTCGGCGGATGAATAAAATCGACTGGTTCTACCTGCGCCGCCCGCTTGCGATACTGCTGGTCGCCATTATCATATCCGCCGCCGTCGCGGCGGCCGGATACCAATACGAGGCCGCGCAGGAGAAAGAATACAGCGCCGCGGTATCGACCCTGCGTTCGACGCACAAACTGTACAGCAATATCATCAACGATATCGATTTGCTCGATCAGTACCGCGCTCTTTACAGTGAGTACAAATCATCCGGTCTTGTCGGCGCCGAGCGGCGTCTGAGCTGGATCGAAAGCCTGGATGCGACCAACCAGGTGTTACGCCTGCCTGCCCTCAGCTATAGCCTGAAACCCCAGGAAGATTTCCAGCGCCCGGGTCTCAATGTGAAACGGGGCGTCGAGGTATTGAGTTCACCGATGGATTTAACCATCGGCCTGTTGCACGAAGAGGATCTGTTCGCATTGCTGGAGGGACTCAGGTTATCGATCCAGAATCTGTTTACCGTGGACAGGTGCATCATTACCCGGACCAGGGCGATGAATCAATCGCTGGATACCAGTCGGTCGAACCTGAATTCGCAATGTACTATTCGCTGGGTGACCATTGATGCCAAGTAAACTACTGAAGTCGATTTTCTGCCTGCTGGCGTTTTTGTCGGTATCGATGCCGGTAATGTCGGCGGACGAGCTTTCCACGCTGTTTACCACGCCGCAGGAACGTCAGTTGATCAACGCGAATCGCTATAAAACCGACGAGGTAAAACAGCAGCAGCAGCCGGTTGTCGATGAGGTGGAGCAATCGCCGGTGCAGATGCTGGCACAGGAGGAAAAAACGGCCAGCTACCGTATTTCAGGTATCAGCCTGTCGGCTGATGGCCAGCACACGGTCTGGATCAATTCGCAGGCCTACCAGGATGGTGAAACCCTCGATGACAAAAGTCGCATCAAGGTCATCGCCGGTGAAGATGTGAGGGTTCGAATCACCGCGCCGGATGGCAAGCATTATTACGGTACCAGTGGTGAGACCCTCGTCGTGACCTACATGGCGACCGTCGAAAATTAGTCCTATAGTAAGACCATGAAACGGATCTCCAGGCAAGGGCAAAGCGGTTATGCGCTGATTTTGTTGGTGCTGGCCTTAATGGGTGTTGGTGGTGTCGTGATTGCCGGCTATACCCAGGGCGCGAAACAGCAGACCGAGCACCAGCAATACCTGCACAACGAACGCGTGCTCAAGGAAGCGAAACAGGCATTGCTGCAATAT
>Ga0316195_10001414_pt1 | contig 10738 bp, 8 predicted proteins | sample Phised1_MG_FD_204937 | JGI IMG/M metagenome (GOLD analysis project Ga0316195, IMG submission 204937) | Coastal sediment microbial communities from Maine, United States - Phippsburg sediment 1 | ecosystem: Environmental > Aquatic > Marine > Coastal > Sediment | place: USA: Maine | collected... | reverse complement strand
GCGTATGACTTTTGCCATCGGTTCGGCTCTGGCAGCCGTGGCCGGGATACTCTTTGGGGTGGCCTATCCTGTCTTGGACCCTTATATGGGGGTTATATTCGGCTGGAAGGCCTTTGTGGCTGCCATTCTGGGAGGAAGAGGCTCAATTCTCGGGGCCTGCCTGGCTGGCTTTCTACTCGGATTCATTGAGATCTTTGTAGCGATGGTCTTCCCGTCCACTCTGCGGGATTTCATCGCCTACTCAATCATTTTGCTGATTTTGACCTTCAGACCCCACGGCTTTTTCGGAGAACCTTACAGTGCGCGTCTGAGATTATAAAATGAGTGAGCTTCACGTCGCATGCGAGCTGCGGATGTGACCCCGGAATAACGAGGAACTGGTGGTGGAAATAAATAGCGGCAATTTATCCGAAAAGAAGACACTCGCAGAACGCATCCGGGATTCCTTTTCTCAGGTTCCCCTGCTGGCCTGGCTCTGTGGCATTCTGGTGGCGGTCTTGCTTGAACGTTTTGTGGGCGATCCGCTCACGGAACTCTTGGGGTTGCCCAAGATTCCGGCACTTTTTGGCGCCGTAACTGTTCTCAAGAAGCCTCTCCTTATCCCCGGCACCATGGCATTCTTGTTGCTGATGTATATTTTGCCAATCATCATTGTCCCCCGGCTGTGTGGTCCAGCATTGAATAGACTAGCGGGCTGGCTTTTCAAGGTATCCCCTGCTGTATCTGTGGCTATCCACCTCGGCCTGTTATACGGTATTTTGCATTTGTGGGTTGACATCAGCGGTTACCGCCTCCTAACCCTCAAGCTCACTCTCATTGCTGTAATCGTCACCTTGAGCCTCAACGTCATCAACGGCTACATGGGAGAGTTCTCATGTTCTCATCCCGGGTTTATGGCCCTGGGCGCCTATTCTGCTTCGATCTTCACCCTCCTTTTCTTTGTTGACGACAAAGTGTTCGGATCTGCTCTTCTTCCTGAGTTCCTGGGGCCGTTTCTGTTCCCTGTCGCCCTGATCTTTGGCGGACTCGTCGCTGCCATCGGTGCGATTGCTATCGCAGTTCCTTCCTTCAGAACCAGAGGTGACTATCTGGCAATCATCTCCCTGGCTTTTATGTTTATCATCAAGAGTATAATCGAGAATCTAGAATTCGTCCGCGGGCCCCGAGGCTTGAGCAGCCAGCCCAATTATGTCGATCTGCCTACGGTGTTCATCTGGACCGTAGCCGCCGTATGGATTATCAACAATTTTGTTCGCTCCACCACAGGGAAAGCCCTTAATGCTGTTCGAGACGACGAAATGGCGGCGGATGCCATGACTGTCAACACCAGACGCACCAAAATTGTGGCCTTCCTGTTCGCGGCCTTTTGGGCCGGGGTTGCCGGCGGGCTGTTTGCTCACGTGCTCCGGTATGTTAACCCTAGTACCTTCGGTATCCAAAAACTCGCTGAGGTTTTGGCCATGGTCTATTTTGGCGGCCTGAACTCCGTCTACGGTTCCATTGTCGGCGCCGTAAGCTTGAGTCTTCTCGGTGAGGCTTTGCGACCATTGGAAATCTTCAAATGGATCATCATCCCTCTCCTGCTTATCCTGGTGATGATTTATCGGCCCACTGGGTTGATCGCTTTTAAGGAATTTAATGTGATGAATCTGATTAGACCGAAAGAAAAAACGTAATAGATTGCAGATTTAAGATTTGAGATTGCAGATTTGAGGAAGACAGAAATGAGCTGAAGTTATAAATCTACAATCTCAAATCCTCAATCTGCAATGATAAAAGACATCCGGAAATTTAGATTAGAAATTAGGTGTTACATGCCATTGCTTCAGATTAATGATATGAGCCATGATTTCGGCGGGCTACGGGCGGTCAACAACTATAATCTCGAGATCGAACCCGGCCAGGTCAGAGGGCTGATCGGGCCCAATGGAGCAGGCAAGACCACCATCTTTAATCTTATCACCGGTATTTACCGGCCCACCGAGGGTGATATCCTGCTGAACGGCCAGTCCATAGTCGGCCTCAAGCCTTACCAGATAGCCGCCGAGGGCCTCGGCAGGACCTTTCAAAACCTCCGTTTGTGGCGACACATGACCGTCCTTGATCATGTAAAAATGGCCCAGTACTCGAAGATTAGCTACGGGTTGATTGGAGCCTTCTTTGGCACACCTAAACGGAGAAAAGAAGAAGCAGAGATTGAAGAGAAAGCCTACAGTCTTTTAAATCTGGTGGGTATAGCCAACCTGGCGGATCAGCTGATTGTCAATCTGCCCTACGGGGACCAGCGACGGGTGGAGATGGCCAGAGCTCTCGCTACAGAGCCCCGGGTATTGTTTCTGGATGAGCCCACCGCGGGGATGAATCCCGAAGAACTCATTCAGATGATGGCGATTATCCGGCGAGTCCATAGCGAATTTGGCCTGGCGATCTTTCTCATTGAACACCGGCTAAAAGTGGTTATGGAACTCTGCGAGGTTATTCAGACTCTGGTTTTCGGTGAGGTTATAGCTGAGGGTTCTTCTGAGGAGATCCAGAACGATCCCAAGGTGATCGAGGCCTATTTGGGCAAGGAGACAATTCTTTGATGTTGGTAGTGGAAAACCTGAGGGTCTCGTATGGTAGGATTCGGGCCCTCCACGGCATAGATTTCAGAATTGATGAGGGCGAGATAGTATGCATTATCGGCGCCAATGGTGCCGGAAAAAGCACCACCTTGCGCGCCATCTCCCGGATGGTCCCCGTTGAATCGGGTACCAAGATGATCTACCAAGACGAAGACCTGCTTAAATATCCCGCCGACAAGGTGGTCAGCAAGCTTGGCATATCCCACGTCCCCGAGGGCAGGCGGATTTTTGACAACTTGACGGTTATGGAAAATCTCAAACTCGCCACCTTCGCCAGAAAAGACGGTGCCAAAAAAATAGAGGAAGACCTAGAGCAGGTATTTTCCATCTTTTCACGCTTGGAAGAAAGGAAAAATCAGAAGGGCGGAACTTTGAGCGGCGGTGAGCAGCAGATGCTGGCTATCGGCAGAGCCTTTATGAGTGGCAGGAATGTGATGTTACTAGACGAACCCTCAATGGGACTGGCGCCTTTGCTGATGCTACATATGTTCGAAGCCCTCAAGGCAATAAATGAAGAGGGCGGCACCACCATCCTTCTGGTTGAGCAGAATGCCCGACTGGCACTTAAGTTCGCCAGGAGGGGATATGTTCTGGAGCACGGCAACTTGGTGCTAGAAGGGAGTTCTGAGGAGCTTCTTGCCGATCCAGAAGTTAAAAAAGCTTACCTTGGCGGCTGACCGACGATGGCAGTGAATGGAAACACAGGGATGGAAAGTTTCATGGCCACATCTTTTTAGCAGAATCTTTTGTAAGGAGGAAGGTTTTTTTAGTTTCGATGAATCCCACCCCATAGCAATCGCGGCTGCCTGCCCGCCATCGCTCTCGCTCAGGCGAGGCGGGCGGGGAAAGATGCTCCCACAGTTTCAGATTCTAGATTGCAGAGTTTTACGCTTATCCGTTTCAAGTTACCTCAATCTAAAATCCGAAATCCAAAATTCCTGAAGCTCCAGTTAACAGCATCCATTACCTGACAGGCCCTTCGAAAAAGCCCTAACCTTGGGCCAGAACGACCGCATCCGCGGCTTTCCTGTGGTTGAGAAGGGTAAGCTAGTGGGGATTGCAGGTGACGTACTCGGATGAGTCTGGGGCATCATAACGGAGATATCAGATCCGACCATCGCTGTTTTCGACAGGAAGATTTCCTATTCCAATTTTCCGGCAAATGTTTTATGCTGTGGCACGTGAAAGTTATTTTTTTCTCTTTCTTGCGGTTTGGTATTTTCCCGACGCGAGTGCTCGCTGGTAACAACGGAGTGATAGCAGGTCATGGCGCAGGTGATTTGGAAAGACATTGCATGGACGGGTGAGGACAGGGAACTGGGCATCAAGGAACTCTTGACGATCCTGAAAGGCTACGGTCCCATGGAGGTGCTCCACTTTGAAAAACCCAACCACTACAACGGCAAGATAAGCCTATGGCTGGATGAGAAGGGGGTCAAGCACATAACTCTCTATCATCTGGAAATCATAGGAGAGAAGCGCAAGGGTGTCGGTAGGAAAGCACTAAAACATCTTCACGATATATTTGGCGGCGACGTCCACGTTGAGGACCCAGGGGAACCCACACCGCTGGAGACAAAGACCGGCGGCATCCATGTGCGACAGCCAAACCAAGAAAGTGCCATGTTCTGGATCAAGATGTTTGTAGAGAACCTGGTTCAATCGGTGGAGGGTGATCTTATGAACCTGGACGAAAATATCTCCTCCGAGCAGCTAGAAATTCTTAAGAAGGAGTTCTCAGCTGAACTCGAAGATCCTCTCCAAGCCACCTCTTTTAAATCTAATTCTTCATGACGCCTGATATTCCGTAAGCTTTTCGTGTTGCTCCCGCCTCTGCGCCTTTTTCGCTGGTAGATAATAGCGATAGCCGCCGCACTCAAATACCCTTATGGTTCCGTCAATGGCAAGTCCGCATAGATATTCAGGCTTGTCACCAGTGACTGAGTCGACCCGATGCTTACAGTTGTAGCATTCCTTGTAACGGCAGCGGCTATCCCTGGGTGCGCTCATAAGGACCTCCTTTGGCCCGCATTATTCATGCAACGGCGTGGCGATGCATGAATAATGCGGGCTAGTAAAGGTGGGGTTAAAGATGTCTTCGGACGGGGATTTTGTGAATGGTGATCAGCTTTATTGCAGACGGAGAGCAACACCAGTCGAGGAGGTAGTGAATTGGCGAGATGGTGATCCAATGATATGGCTCTGGCCATCCTTAAGGAATCAATGGAAGGTTCTGATTACGGTCACGTTGTCTGCATGGTATGATTTTATTGTATAGACTCAAACATCAAAAGGCAAAATCTTTTTTGTGAGCCCGTTTGTCTGCTTGCCAGAGAATTCTCAGAGAAGTATGGTTAAGAGTAATAGTAATGCTTATGGAAGCAACTAGTCCGTCATTCCGGAAGGCGCGAAACGGCTGTCCGGAATCCAGAAATAATGACTGCTTGCTGGATACCCCGCCGCCGCGGGGCTTTGCCTCATCCGGCATGACGAGTAGCGTCGCCTATTTTTTTCTTTCATTGCTGAATGCTGACAACTGGAATAGAAAATGACCAAACTGAAAAAAGGCACCGAAATCGAACTGGTGGTGGAAAACCTTTCCTTTGGTGGCAAGGGCTTGGCCCGAATTGATGGCTTTGTCATCTTCATCGATCGCACCATTCCAGGTCAGCGTGTCCTTGTCCGGATCACCCGCAAAAAGGCATCCTACGCCGAGGCTAGGGTGGTGGAGCTGCTCCAGGATTTCCCGAAGGCAATTGCACCACGCTGCATGCACTTTGGAACCTGCGGCGGCTGTCTGTGGCAGAATCTTCCCTACAACGAACAACTGGAGGTAAAAAGGAATCTAGTCTGGGAGTGTCTGGCCCACATTGGTGGCTTGTCCAACGACATCGTTCTTCCAGCCCTGCCTTCTCCAGAAGTCTATTACTACCGTAACAAGATGGAATATTCCTTTGGGGCCCGCCGTTGGTTGTTGCCAGAGGAACTTGAACTCAGCCACCTGGAAAAACCTCGCGACTTCGCTCTCGGGCTTCATATAAAGGGTTTTTATGGCCGGGTGCTGGATATTGAAGAATGCCACCTCCAAAGTCCTTCGAGTGTCTCCATCCTTAAGCAGGTGCGCCAGTTCGCTCTGACCTCAGAACTTCCCCCTTACAATACCCACGACCATACTGGTTTTTGGCGCTTTCTCGTGGTCCGGGACAGCAAGCATACCGGCCAAATACTCGTTGAACTGATCACTGCACCTCACCGCAGTTCCTCCAGTCTGGTACGTCAGCTTTCCACGCTGCTCCAAACCGAGATCCCTGACATAAGTACTCTGGTGCATGGGATCAGTGCGAAGAAGGCGCAGATAGCCATTGCAGATACTCAGGAAGTAATCTTCGGGCCGGGGTACATCGAGGAATACCTAGGAGACTTCCGCTTCCGCATTTCTTCCGGAGCCTTCTTCCAGACTAATAGCAAAGCCGCTCGAATTCTTCTGGATCAGGTATCTGAGAGCTGCGGTTTGACAGGTTCTGAAGTTGTCTGGGATCTCTACTCCGGTACTGGAACCATGGCCATTGGCCTTGCCAGGGCTGCCCGAAAAGTTATCGGTTTTGAACTACTGCAGGATGCGGTGTCTGATGCCCAGACGAATGCCGGATTAAACGGTGTGGATAACTGCGAATTTATATTGGGCGATTTGAAAGATCTACTTCGCAACTCCTCTTCCTTTGCTGACAGCCACGGCTCTCCACACGTGGTGGTGACGGATCCGCCTCGAGCCGGCATGCACCCTTCGGTGGTAAAAAAACTCCTTACCCTGGAACCCCCGAGGATAGTTTATGTTTCCTGTAATCCAGCGACCCTGGCCCGAGATTTGAAAATGCTTATGGAAAAATATCGCCTCCTTCGGGTGCAGCCCGTGGATCTTTTCCCCCACACTCCACACGTCGAGGCAGTTGCGGTACTGGAGAAAAGGTAATTCAGCTGGCAGCTGACAGGAGACAGCCAGCAGTTACTATTCCAGTTATTGGTTTTGGGGGGAAATAAAATCTGAAAATCTGAAATTTAGGCTTTGGATTATCTTCACAAAAAGAATCAAATAACAAAGAAAAACTCACATACAACGCAGCTTTCTCGCCTTTGTCGCCTCCTGTGCCATCCACAACTCACTTTGCGCACACTGCCTGCTGCTCGCTGCTAGCTAACAGCTGCTTTTTAGGCGTCGATCTCGCGGACGAATACAGCGTTTTCCTGGATGAAGGCGTAACGCTTGGCTGGCTCCCGGCCAAGGAGGGTATCGAAGGCTTCGTTGGTGCGGGCTGCATCTTCGATGGTTACCTGGAGTGCCATTCGGCTTTTAGGATCCATCGTGGTTTTTTTGAGCTCCGCCGCATTCATCTCTCCCAGTCCCTTGAATCTTTGGATGGTGACATCATTTGTGGCATGACCTTCCAATAGTTTCTCTTTATCTTCCTCCCGGTACGCATAGTGGACACTCTTCTTTTTCTTTTGCCTGATCTGAATCCGATACAGAGGTGGCTGGGCCAAGTAAATGTGCCCCTTTTCTATCAATTCCGGCATGTAGCGGTAGAAAAAGGTGAGCAGCAGGGTGGATATGTGAAAGCCATCAACATCAGCATCACAATTGACGAAGATCTTGCCGTAGCGCAACCTGCTGTAGTCGAATTGGTCGCCGAGTCCTGTTCCTATGCAACGGCTAAGATCTTGTATTTCCTTATTGTTTCTTATCTTATCTGCGCTGGCCTGCTCCACGTTTAAAATCTTACCTCTCAAGGGCAAAATTGCCTGAAAGCGGCGGTCTCTTGCCTGTTTGCTGGAGCCCCCAGCCGAGTCGCCCTCTACAATGAATAATTCGGTCTCCTTCACCCGGCTTGAAGTGCAATCGGCCAGTTTGCCTGGCAAGGTTAGTCGTCTCGTGGCACTCTGGCGCCGGACACTCTGGCGAGCCTGACGGGAAGCCTCTCTGGCCTGGGCTGCCAGCATTATCCGATCAATTATTGCTTCGGCTGCGGTCCGGTTGTGGAGAAGGTAGTTTTCAAATGCATCTTTGACCACACTCTCCACCAGGGGCTGAATATCGGAGTTGAGCCTCTCCTTGGTCTGGCCTTGAAATTCCAGGTTGCCTGAGACAAAAACGCTGAGCACCGCCACCAGACCTTCCCGTACATCTTCGCCGGTGACCCCTTTCGCCTTTTTGGGCTGACTGTTTTGTCGTGTCAGGTATTCGCGGACCGCCCTGGTGATTCCATGGCGAAAACCGTTCTCATGAGAACCGCCGCCGCTGGTATATACAGAGTTGGCATAAGAATAGACGGCCCTCTCAGGAAACGTAGTCCACCAGAGAACCATCTCCAGCCGCAGGTCGTTGTCGTAGTTGAAGTAGAAGGGTGTCTCGGTCACAACCTCCTTTCCCTGGACCAGGTCTTCTATATAATTTCTGATGCCATCCTCAAAATAAAAGCGATCTACGGTGTCGTTGATCTGGTCGTCCACAACGATGGTCAAGCCGCGGGTAAGAAAGGCCTTGGCCTTGGCCTGCTCTTTGATCACTTTGGGATTGAAAACGACATCTTTGAAGATGTCTCCATCTGGTCGGAACATCACTGTTGTGCCACGTTCTGAGGTGGGACCAAGATCTTCCAATTTACTCTTCTTCTTACCACGGGCAAAATTCTGCTGCCATCTGACCCCCTCACGTCTGGAGGTCACCTGCATAAATTCACTCAAGGCATTGACAACCGAGATGCCAACGCCGTGGAGCCCCCCAGAAACCTTGTAGCTCTTGGTTGAGAACTTTCCCCCGGAGTGCAGGGAGGTCATAATGGTTTCAAGAGTATTTTTCCGCGACTGGCGGTGCATGTCTATGGGGATGCCTCTACCGTTGTCCGTTACAGTTATGTTGTTGTCAGCGCCGATTGCAATATGGATTTGATCGCAATAGCCATTAAGGGCTTCGTCCACTGCATTGTCCAGGGCCTCGGTGAAGAGATGATGCATACCGGTGCTGGAGGTATTGCCTATGAACATTCCCGGTCGCAGCCGCACCGGTGCCAACCCTTTGAGTACCTGGATGTCTTTTCCGGTGTAGGTTGTTGTCATTACACTCCCGTCTTTACTAATATTGCTACCATGTCAGCTTAGTACGCCAGTTAGTGTTTAGAGTCCGCTTAACCACTTACGCGGTAAATAGGCGACACGGCAAGAAATTATATCAGAGTATGAAGTTAAATTTAAGTTTAAACTTAGATTTGCAAATATCAAATTAATTCCACATCTTTCGTTTCCAGAACCAGTAAATTCAGACTTTTCCTCCCGCTGATCATACGATTGTCCAAAAACATATTGTGAAAAGTCCGCTCACGGTAATAAGCGGTGGATAGAGCCAGAGTGCTGGATATCCCCGTCTGCCAGGAATCCATTCAAGTCAGCACCTTCTTCCTCCGCGTCCCCGAGTCGCCGTCTCTCCGCGTCGGCTTGCCCTGCGTCGCCGAGTCAGACTGCTCCTATTCGTCTTCCATCTCAAGCGCACCCAACTCTTCCTCGCTGGGTTTTAGCTGGATGCTCTCAATCCCCCCCCGTATCACCGCCCCCTTGGTGCCGCGATTGTAAATGGGCTGTTCGGCCACAGCCAGTTCATTTACCTTGCCCTTCTTACTCTGGATTAGCAGGTAATCATCTTTGCTCACCGTAAAGAAATCCATTACACCGGGGGGGTCCGGTTTGATCAGTCTCATGCCGCGGCCGGCACCGGCCAGCACACTCACCTGGGCTACTGGGGTCATCAGCAGCCTGCGGCTGGTGGCAATGGCCAGAAGTGGTCTCTCCACTGGACGCACTGCAACCACTTCATCACCCGGACGCAGACGAATCAGGGTTCGCCCGCTTCTGGTGCTGGCTTCCCTGAGGCTGCTCCGCTCAAAACAGAATCCCGTACCATTCCGAGTCGCCACCAAACACAATGGTGGAGGTGGTTCTGACGCGGTTGCTTTTCCAGGTTTTTCATCCCTGCCCATTCCAGGGAAAAAGGTCAATTGACCTTTTGCCTCTTCATCAGTGTCTGCTTCTGCTTGAACCATAAATGACATATCCACTGCCGACTCAGGTTCGGAAGGCAGGACCGCCACAATGCTCTCCTGGTCTTGAAAGTGAAAGAGAGTTTGAATCGGATCTCCATAGCCTTTCCCAGAGACGTCCAGGTCGTAAATACGACTGCCGTAGACCTTGCCGAAATTGGAGAAGAAAGCAACGGTTTCTTTGGTATTGGCGTTGATAACTGCCAGTACCTCGTCCCCTTCCTTGAGCAGTTGCGTCCGCGGATCATAAGATTTAACCCGCTTGAGCCAGCCATTGCGGGTAAGAACCACATAGACATCTTCGTGGACCACGAAATCTTCTTTATCATATGCAAGCTGCGGTCTGCCAGCGATCACAGCAGTACGCCGCTTGTCGCCGTAGGCCTTCTTGACAGCCGCGATTTCTTTCCCCACTTCCCTCCAGATCTTCTCCCTGCTGGCCAAGGTAGCGTTTATCTGCTTGAGTCGCTTTTCCTTGGCGGCAAGCTCTTCCTCTATTTTGCTGATCTCCATCCTTACCAGGGCATGAAGGCGAAGATCCAGGATAGCTTTTGTCTGTTCGTCATCAAGATCAAAGCGGGCTTTCAAGTTTTCGTGGGCCTCAGCTCTGTTTTCGGCCACCCGAATAATGGCAATGGCCGCGTCCAAATCCACAAAAATCTTCATGAACCCCTGAAGTATGTGGATGCGTTTCTCCAGGCTGGCTCGCTCAAACTCCAGCTTCCCAACCACCACTTCCTTACGAAAATCAAGAAAATGATTGAGAATTTCCTTTATGGATAACCTTTCTGGAGTCGCTAGTGGTGTCAAGCAGGTGAAATTCAGCGGAAAGTTTATCTCCATGTCACTGTGTTTATACAAGAAGGTCATTACCTTTTGGGGATCTACTTTGCCGTCTCTTAACTCCAGTACGACTCTGACGCTTTCGGCACTCTCATCTTTAACGTCGGTGACCATTGGCAGCTTTTTGGAAAGAATCAAATCGGCGATCTTCTCCACCAGTCGAGACTTGTTTACCGAATAGGGCAA
>Ga0316195_10001413_pt1 | contig 10738 bp, 10 predicted proteins | sample Phised1_MG_FD_204937 | JGI IMG/M metagenome (GOLD analysis project Ga0316195, IMG submission 204937) | Coastal sediment microbial communities from Maine, United States - Phippsburg sediment 1 | ecosystem: Environmental > Aquatic > Marine > Coastal > Sediment | place: USA: Maine | collected... | reverse complement strand
GCTCAAGAGGGCATACATGGAGATGGGGGGCAAGGATGCCCTCATCGTCGATGACACCTGTGACCTCGACGCTGCGGCAGGGGATGCTGTGCGGTCAGCATTTGGGTTCCAGGGTCAGAAGTGTTCCGCCTGTTCACGACTCATCGTTCTTGACAGCGTGCATGATGCCCTGATGGAGCGAGTCGTCGACCATGCCTCGCGGCTCAGCATCGGACCACCGGCAGAGAACCATCCCATCGGACCTGTCATCTCGTCGGCCCAGCACGCTTCGGTGATGAACGAAATCACCCTGGGCCGCGACGAGGCAACCCTCGTGATGGGCGGGCAGGCGATCGACAGGGATGGTGGGTACTACATCGAGCCGACGATCTTCGACGGTGTCGACCCGAAGGGTCGCCTCGCCCAGCACGAGATCTTCGGCCCCGTCCTGTCCGTGATCACCGTCGAGGACTTCGATCAGGCCCTCTCGGTGGCGAATGGAACAGAGTTCGGGCTGACGGGTGGCGTGTATTCGAACGACGAGCAGCGCCTCGAACGAGCTCGTAGGGAATTCCACGTCGGGAATCTGTACCTGAATCGAAAGATCACGGGTGCGCTCGTTGGTATCCAGCCGTTCGGCGGGTTCAACATGTCGGGGAGCAACGCGAAAGCCGGTGGACCGGACTATCTCCGACTGTTCATGGAAATGAAGTCGGTGTCGCGGAGGGTCTGACGCCTCCGGTCGAGCTCCGTCGACGGCGTCAGCTGTCGTCCGAACCGCTGTAGGTGTACCAGATCACAGCATTGCCGAGCGTGTCACTGACGATCGCTGTGTCACCGTCGTTCGACCAGACCGGCGTATCGCTGCACCAATGGATGGCGTTCGACGGACCGCCGTCGCAGCCCGTGACGACGGTGACGGTGTCCCCGACGGCGAGCACCGTTCCCCTCGGGAAGGTGAGTCGGTTCGTCGAGCTCTCGTCCCGCAGCACCCAGCCAGCGATCGATACCCGTCCGTAGCCCTCATTGACGATGGTGATGTACTCCTGGTCGAGAGCGTCGTCGTCCGGTCCTACCGGGTCGTAGGAAAGCTCATCGACTCGAATGACAGGACGGTCAGCGGTGACCCCCTCCGTGTCGCCACAGGCGAACGTCCCCCACATCCCTCTCCCTGACTGGTAGGCCCGTGCCTCGGATGCCTTCATGGACGGTGCGAACGGGTTGCCTCCCTGCACAGCGACGGCGTTGCCGGTCTCGACCATCGTTGCATTGACGAGTTCCACGTCGGCTCCGTCCTCGAGGTACAGGAATCGCAGCAGTCGACCGAACGGGTCGACGTCCTCATCGCCTGCGACCAGGAGGACCTCCCTACCGAGGAGGAGATTCGACAGGAACGTGAATGCCTCCGGCCCCCAGCACTCGGTCATCTCGGGGGCATTGATACCAAGGAGTCGAACGGTCGCGTCTGCTCCTGCAATCGACAGGGTGACGGTGTCGCCGTCGGTCACATCATTGACGATCCCCGTAACGCGCTCCTCGGCAGGGGGGAGGGTGAGGGTGGTCGTCGTGTCCACCGAACCGCCGGGGAGGGTGGTGGTCGTCGTTGTCGTCTCCGTGAATTCAGGTGCCTGCGGTCTGGCGTCGCACGCTGCAGCGACCAGGGCGATGGCGAGGATCACAACGACGGGAACTCTGCGCATGGCGGAACGGTAGGGGCGGCGCAACGGAAGTCACGGCATCCCTTCCCGCACCGTCGCTCCACCGGCGGCGGTCGGTCGTCCACCTAGTATCGATCACCCATCGATGCGGAGGATCTCATGTCGAACCCATTGGACTTGTCAGGCAAGGTTGTGCTGGTGACGGGAGGCAATGGTGGCATCGGTCTCGGCATGGCCGAGGGACTCGCCTCCGCAGGCGCCGACGTCGCGATCTGGGGCCGTAACGCCCATCGGAACGAGTCGGCGATCGACGCGATTTCTGCGCACGGACGACGAGCGCTTGCGCTCACCGTGGATGTCGGCGAGGAGGAGCAGGTCGTGCGTGCCTTCGCAGAGACCCTCGATGCTTTCGAACATGTCGACGCGGTGTTCGCCAACGCAGGCATCGGTGCGGGGGGCACGCCGTTTGCCGAGATGACGACGGAGGAATGGCGCGCAGTCTTCAGGGTCAACATGGACGGCGTGTTCTGGACATTCCGCGAGGCTGTCCTCCACATGAAGGAGCGAGGCTCCGGTTCGCTCGTCGTGACCTCGTCCGTTTCTGCGGACTTCGGCTTCCCGAGGGGTGAGCACTATGCAGCCACGAAAGCAGGGGTCAGGGCTCTCATCCAAGGCATTGCCGTCGAATATGGGCGCTACGGGATCAGGGCGAACGCGATCGCACCTGGGTGGGTGGTCACAGGGATGACCGACGGCTTCATCGAGCACGACCGGTTCGAGACGACCGTCAAGCCACGCATCCCTGCCGGGCGATGGGGGAGTCCTGAGGACTTTGCAGGCATCGCTGTGTACCTCGCCTCCGATGCGTCGGTATGGCACACGGGGGACACGATCACGATCGACGGTGGGTATCTGAGGAAGTAGAGTTGTTAACCATCGCTAACAATTGGGGTGTCGCATGATTACGTTCGACGAGCAGGTCGCCATCGTTACAGGAGCCGGGCACGGCCTCGGACGGTCGCATGCCTTGTCCCTTGCCGAACGCGGCGCGCGGGTCGTGGTGAACGACCTCGGTGGAGCGCGTGACGGAACGGGTTCCTCCCTCTCTGCCGCTGAGGCCGTGGTCGCCGAAATCGAAGCAAGCGGTGGCGAGGCGATGGTGAACGGTGCCGACGTCACCGATCAGGAGGGCGTCCGGGGCATGGTCGATGAAGCCGTCGAACGTTGGGGCCGCGTCGACATCCTGATCAACAACGCGGGAATCCTCAGGGACCGCTCATTCCAGAACATGACGATGGAGGACTTCGAACTCGTCGTGAGGGTCCACCTCCTCGGCACCGCCAATTGCACCCACGCGGTATGGGGTCACATGCGCGAGCGTGGGTACGGCCGTATCGTCGTCACCACGTCATCGTCTGGCCTCTACGGCAACTTCGGCCAGTCGAACTACGGAGCTGCCAAGCTCGGTGTCGTGGGGCTCATGAACACCCTCCGCGCCGAGGGCGCGAAGTATGACATCCGTATCAACGCCCTCGCACCGGTCGCCCACACACGAATGACAGACGAGCTCCTGCCAGACGAAGCAAAGCAGCTGCTGAAGCCGGAAGAGGTGACACCGGGTGTCATCTTCCTCGTCTCGGAAGGCGCGCCACATGGGATCGTCCTCGCAGCAGGTGCAGGTGGATTCGCCGCAGCACGCATCTATGAGACCGAAGGCATCTGGCTCGCACCCGATGAGCGAACGCCGGAAACCATTGCTTCACGCATCGATGACATCCTCGACCCTGACGGGCAGCGGGAGATGATGGCAGGTGGCGACCAGACCATGAAATTCCTCGGGAAGGCCATGGCTGCCGCCGACGACGACGGAGGACGATAACCATGACCGAGGCAGTCATCGTTGCAGCAGCCCGTACGCCCATCGGCAAGGCCTACCGGGGCGCATTCAACAATCTCGAGGCCCCGAGCCTTGCGTCGATTCCGATCGCCGCGGCCGTCGAGCGAGCTGGCATCGACCCAGCGGACGTCGACGACGTGATCATGGGCTGTGCCATGCCGCAGGGCACCCAGTTCCCGAATATCGGGCGGTTGGCGGCGCTTGCCGCAGGCCTCCCGACATCCGTGAGCGGCATGACGATCGATCGCCAGTGTTCGTCGGGGATGATGGCGATTGCGACGGCAGCCAAACAGGTCATGTACGACGGCATGGATGCGGTCGTCGCCGGCGGCGTCGAATCCATATCGCTTGCCCAGAACGAGCACACCAATACGTGGAGGATGGTGGATCCTGCCCTGATCGAGCGCCACCCTGCTGCCTACATGCCGATGCTCGGAACGGCAGAGGTCGTTGCCGAGCGATATGGCATCTCCAGGGAGGCACAGGACGAGTACAGCCTCCAATCCCAGCACCGGACCGCCGCGGCACAGGATGCGGGCGCATTCGACGAGGAGATCGTCCCTGTGACTGCCCGCAAGATGGTCGTCGATCGTGAGTCCGGAGCAACCACGTACGAGGATGTGACCCTCACGAAGGACGAAGGCAACCGCCCCGCCACGACCCTCGAGGGCCTGTCTTCCCTTCCGCCCGTGAGTGGCGGTTCGATCACTGCGGGAAATGCGAGCCAGCTGTCTGACGGCGCCGCCGCAACTGTTGTGATGAATGCCCGCGCTGCAGCCGAACGGGGCCTCGAGCCTCTCGGCTTCTACCGAGGCATTGCGGTCGCCGGTGTGGATCCCGACGAGATGGGCATCGGACCCGTTTTCGCCGTTCCGAAGCTCCTTGCGAACGCTGGCCTCGAGATCGATGACATCGGATTGTGGGAACTCAACGAGGCGTTTGCCGTACAAGTCATCTACTGCAGGGACGAGCTCGGCATACCTGACGATCGGCTGAATGTCCACGGCGGCGCTATCTCGATCGGGCATCCGTACGGCATGACCGGCGCTCGCATGGTCATGCATGCCCTCATCGAGGGCAGGGCGAGAGGCGTTCGGTACGTCGTGGCGACCATGTGCGTGGGTGGTGGAATGGGAGCGGCCGGGCTGTTCGAGGTTGCCTGATGCGAGCGATCGTATGTGCAACACTCGGACCACCGGAAGATCTCGTCGTCGGAGACATGCCAGATCCGGAGCCCGGACCCGGCGATATCGTCATCGCCGTCGAGATGGCGAGCTTCAATTTCCCTGATCTGCTCATCATCCGTGGTGCCTATCAGTTCCGAGCGGATCCACCCTTCGTTCCGGGGGCCGAGGGCGCTGGCACGATCGTGGCCCTCGGGGACGGTGTCACCGGGCTTCACGTGGGCCAGCGGGTTGCTGCGGTCGCCTCCCACGGCGCATTCGCGCAACGGTGGGTCGTCGACGCTGCGACCGCGATTCCGATTCCGGACGGTGTTTCCTCGGCGGTCGCCGCCGTCAGCACGATGACCTATGGAACGTCCTATCACGCCCTCGCCCAGCGGGCGCGGCTCTCACCGGGCGAAACGCTGCTCGTTCTCGGCGCCGCGGGCGGTGTTGGTTCGGCGGCGGTTGAGCTCGGGAAGGCGATGGGCGCCACGGTCATCGCCGCTGCATCGACGGATGACAAACTCGCCTTCTGCAGGGAACTCGGCGCCGATGCCACGATCAACATCGTCGAGGACGACGTGCGCTCACGGATCAAGGAGCTGACCAGCGGGCGTGGTGTCGATGTCGTGTACGACCCCGTCGGTGGTGACCTCACGGAGACCGCCTTCCGGTCGATCGCATGGGAAGGGCGCTACCTCGTCGTGGGCTTTGCGACCGGTGACATCCCGAGCCTTCCCTTGAATCTCCCGCTCCTCAAGGGGGCGTCGGTGATGGGTGTGTTCTGGGGATCGTTCGCCACCAGGGACCCTGCCACCAACCGGTCGAATGCCAACGCCATCTTCGACCTGATTGAACGTGGTGTCATCGCTCCCCGCACGATGGAAGTGGTGTCGTTCGACGACTTCGCCCGCGGCTTCGAGCTCATGGCGACCAGACGCGTCACCGGCAAGATCGCTCTGTCGATCCTCTGATCGATCGGGCTTCAGTCGCTGAGTGACGTCTGGAGGCGTTGCATTCCTGCGATCCAGCGGTCGTAGTCATTCGCCTTGTTCCGGAAGTACGTTGCGACCTCGGGGTGGGGGAGGATCAGGAATCGCCCGGTCTCCACGGCTTCGATCACCATTGCAGCGACGTCGTCAGCGGGGATGGCAAGGCCCTCCACCCAGTCCTGCATCCGCGTCGAATGACCGGAGAATGCCGACAACATCGGAGTGTCGACGAACTGGGGGCACAGGCAACTCACGCCGATTCCCCGATCGCCATATGTCACGGCGATCCATTCGGCGAGGGCGACGGCCGCATGCTTCGTCACCGAATACGGCGCTGCCCCAAGGTTGGTGAGCAACCCAGCTGCAGATGCCGTCGACACGATGTGTCCCTCTCCTCGTTCGAGCATCCCCGGGATCGCATGGCGGGTCGCATACACGTGCGCCATCAGGTTGACCTCCCAGGTGCGCTGCCATGCCTCGTTCGGCGCATCCACAGAGCCGTCCGTCGCGATGCCTGCGTTGACGCACAGGATGTCGAGGCGTCCGTGCCGTGCGTGCACCGCTTCGATCGCCGCCCTTGTTGCGTCCTCATCGGTGACATCGAGTTCGATGGCTTCGCCATCGATGGATTCGGCCACAGCTCGCGCACCGTCGAGGTCACGATCGGTCACGATCACCGTGTGTGCGCCGCTCGCGGCGAACCGCCCGGCCATCGCTGCGCCGATGCCGCTTGCCCCCCCTGTGATGAACACCACACTGCCGTCAACCCGCATCGTTGCCTCCGATTCAGCGTGATCGCCAATCTAGTAAACTGTCGTTCACATCTCGAGGAGGTATCGGATGGGCGTCGTTCCGCTCGACCAGATGCATACGTACATCGGAACCGAGACCGGCCGGTCGGAATGGTTCACGATCGATCAGGACCGCATCGATCGATTCGCCGAGGTGACCGAGGACCGTCAGTGGATCCATATCGACCCCGACGCCGCGGCGTCCGGGCCGTTCGGTGCAACGATCGCCCATGGATTCCTGACCCTCTCCCTTGTCAGCTACCTCAGCGCAGCAACGACGATCGCTCCCTCGGGCGCCATGATGATGATCAACTACGGCTCCGACCGTGTGAGATTCCTGAACCCGGTCACCGTTGGATCGCGCATCCGCTTGATCAGCACGCTCAAGGATGTGACCGACAGGGGCGGCGGCCAGATCCTCATCACCTCGTCGACCGTGATCGAGATCGAGGGGGAGGAGAAACCAGCCATGGTTGCGGATCTCCTGACCCTTGCGGTCATGCAACCGACGTAGTTCGTCCCCTGTGAGGCGCCACAACCCTGTGATGTCCCGCAACCATCAGACCTCCACCGTCACGACCCGAAGGAGAACCACTGCATGACCATCGATCCCACGGCGGACCAGCGGGTCGCCGACGCCGTCGATCAGCTCCTCGAGCAGTACCCACCATCGGCCACAGAACCGAAGACCTTCTGGGGGGCCCAGTTCGACGCAGGGCTCGCCTGGGTGGATTTCCCCGAGGGCAACGGTGGCCTCGGGGTCTCTCCCAAGTTCAGGGAGTACGTCTCTCGACGACTCGAGGAAGCAGGAGCCCCCACGTGGAACCGGAGTGCCAACATCCTCGGGATCGGCATGGGAGCCGGCGTCCTTGCCGCCCACGGAACCGACGACCAGCGTTCACGTTGGCTGCGGCCGATGTTCACGATGGACGAGATCTGGTGTCAGCTCTTCTCGGAACCCGGTGCTGGATCCGACGTTGCTGGCCTTGCGACGCGAGCCGTTCGCGATGGCGACGAGTGGGTCATCAACGGCCAGAAGGTGTGGACCACACTCGCCCATCTCTCCAAGTGGGGCCTTCTCGTTGCCAGGAGCGACCCGGATCAGCCGAAGCACCGTGGCCTCACGTACTTCGTCGTGGACATGGAGTCGCCTGGCGTCGATGTGAGGCCGCTCTATCAGATCACGGGTGAGGCAGAGTTCAACGAGGTCTTCTTCGACGATGCCCGTATACCAGACGACCAACGGATCGATGATGTCGGTGCAGGTTGGAGGGTCGCCATGACGACCCTCATGAACGAGCGTGTCGCCATCGGTGGGAACACCGTGCCGCGATCCTCCGGTTCCATCGGTCGTGCCCTGGACGTCTGGAAGGAGCAGGGATCGGGCGATCAGGCGACGCGCAGGGAGCTCGTCAGGCTGTGGGCCGAGGTCGAGGCAATGCGCCTGACGACGCTGCGGGCGACAGAGAACATGAAGTCGGGGACACCGGGGCCCGAAGGTTCGACGGGCAAGCTTGCATGGGCCGACCTCAACAAGGAGGTCACGGCGTTCACCGTGTCCATGCTCGGCATGGATGGAGCGACGATCCCGGAGGGTTACGCCCTCGAGGCGACGTCGTACGAAACGAGGGAGATCGAACGGGTGATGAGTCCGCAGCGTCACTTCCTCAGGGCACGGGCGAACTCGATCGAGGGAGGAACATCCGAGATCATGAGGAACATCCTCGGTGAACGAATCCTCGGCCTCCCTGGAGAGCCGCGGGTCGACAAGGACCTGCCATGGAAGGAGGTCCCTCGTGGTTGATGGCGTCACCTTCGTTCGCAACGAGGAACAGACGATGTTGGCAGACACCCTGGCTGACCTCCTCGGCGCCTCGACCGACATGGACAGGACAAGGCAGCTGTCGCTGACTTTGGATGCACATGACCAGGACGTCTGGTCTGCACTGTCCCAGATGGGCCTCGTTGGACTCGCCCTGCCTGGTGAGTTCGGTGGAGCCGAGACCACTTTCACCGACGTGGCGATCGTGTTCGAGGAACTCGGAAGGTTCGTTGCTGCAGTACCGCTGCTCTCAACGGTTTCCGCGTCCGTAGCGATCCTGGCGGCGGGCACGGAAAGTCAGCGCGCAGCACTTCTTCCTCCGATTGCGGCGGGAACGGCGATCGCGACCCTGGCGGTCTACGAGGACCCGCATGGGGGCGTCGATGCACCCTCGACATCGGCGGCGAGGATCGACGGTGGTTGGCGCATCTCCGGTCGGAAGCGGTTCGTCACGGATGCCCCGAACGCCGATCTGTTCGTGGTGTCTGCGGTAACCGACGACGGCGTGAGGCTGTTCGCTGTCGACGCAGAAAGGGAGGGTGTCGTCGTTGAACCTGTTGCGGCGCTGGATGCCACTCGACCGCTGGCCGATGTGACCTTCGATGTCATCGTCGGCGAGGACGCGGCTCTCTCCGGTGCGAACGGGGTCGCCCCGCTCCATCGTGCGCTCGATGTTGCGGTCGTGATGCTCGCCGCTGAGCAGGTCGGGGTTGCCCAGCGATGTTTGGAGATCTCGGTCGACTATGCCAAGGAGCGATACCAGTTCGGTCGTGCGATTGGCTCGTTCCAAGCGATCAAGCACCGATGCGCAGACATGCTGATCGCTGTCGAACATGCACGTTCGGTGGCGTGGTACGCCGCAGCAACCCTTGATGATCCCAGTGAGGCTGCGATAGCGGTCCCCCTCGCCAAGAGCGTCTGTTCCGACGCAGCGATCAAGGTCGCTGGCGACACGATCCAGGTACTTGGAGGAATCGGGTTCACCTGGGAGCACGATGCACACCTGTACTTCAAACGTGCGAAGTCCTCATCGCTCCTGTTCGGAACGGTTGAGGTCCATCGCGATCGTCTCGCTGACGCCATCGGCGTGTGACCCTTGGAGTCAGCGACCTATACGCAGCAACCGGCGACAGAGAAGGGAAGGGTTCGCAGGGACCGCATCATCGCCGAAGCCACGGAACTCTTCTTCGAGAACGGGTATCACGCAACAGGGATCGATGACATCGGCGAAGCTGCGGGTATCACCGGGCCCGGCGTCTATCGCCATTTCGCCGGCAAGGATGAGATCCTCATCGCGGTGTTCGACCGAATCTGGATGATCCTCAAGACGGGAGTCGATGCCTCCCGCGACCTCGGAGATAGGGATGCGCTTTCAGTCCTCGTTGCGGGACATGTCCAGACAGCGGTCGAGCACAGGGCCGAGATAGCCCTGCTGCACCGCGAACTGAGGAACCTGCCTGCGGACTACCAGGCCCGCGCTGAGCGCAACCGGCGCGCATACGAGGATTGGTGGGCCGAGAGGATCGTCGGGGTACAGCCGCATCTCGACGCCGAGGAGGGGCGCATGATTGCGCGATCGGTGTTCTGGCTGATCAACGCCTATGCCGCAGATCCAACCCGGCCGGACATTCCCGTCGACAGGGCGGGTGGGCTCCTCACATCGATGGCCCATGCCGTGATCGGCGACACCTGAAGGCAGGCTGTCCGCTCTCACTCGTCTAGGGTCATCCCATGCAATTCGGAACCTTCATCCCGCAAGGCTGGCGGGTCGATCTCGCTGGCATCGCCCCCGCCGACCAGTGGCCAACCATGAAGAGGGTCGCCTGGCAGGCAGAGCAACTCGGATTCGACTCGATCTGGGTCTACGACCACTTCCACACCGTCCCGGTGCCGACACAGGAACCGACGTACGAGGCATGGACGCTGATGGCATCGCTGGCAGCAGTCACTGAACGCGTGCGGCTCGGGCAGATGTGCACCTGCAACGGATACCGGTCGCCGTCCTACCTCGCAAAGGTCGCTGCGTCCATCGACGTGATCTCGAACGGCCGCGTCGAAATGGGCATCGGAGGTGGCTGGTACGAGCACGAGTACAACGCGTACGGGTATCCATTTCCGAAGCCATCGGTCAGGTTGGGTGAACTCGACGAGGCCGTACAGATCATGCGCCTCATGTGGACGGAAGACGAGGCCTCGTTCTCAGGGAAGCATTACACCATCGACGGGGCGATCTGCCAGCCAAAGCCTGCCCAGGGCACGATTCCGATGTGGATTGCCGGTGGAGGAGAACAGCTCACGCTCAGGACGGCGGCGAAGTATGCGGACTACACGAACTTCGGACAATCGATCGAAGTCTTCCGCCAGAAGTCAGAGGTCCTCGAGCGGCATTGCGAAGCGGTCGGAAGGGACTTCACCGAGATCACGCGCTCGACG
>Ga0316195_10001412_pt1 | contig 10742 bp, 12 predicted proteins | sample Phised1_MG_FD_204937 | JGI IMG/M metagenome (GOLD analysis project Ga0316195, IMG submission 204937) | Coastal sediment microbial communities from Maine, United States - Phippsburg sediment 1 | ecosystem: Environmental > Aquatic > Marine > Coastal > Sediment | place: USA: Maine | collected... | reverse complement strand
CGCGAGGCAAAATCAATCATCTTGTTCCGGTGTATCCGACCATTTACTGCCATCCAGAAGTTTGAACTCGGCGTTGATAAACGGCCTGTCCTGCCATTTGACCTTATCCATATACACCCGGCCCGTTTCGTTGACCGTTTTCTTTTTCAGCGCCTGCTTGTTAACTTTCAGCAGCTCCAGGTTCATCTGGTGTTTCCTGAGACCGAGAATCGGCACAACGAGGGCGATGGCAAGGACGATAAAGGCAGTGATGTAGAGGGCCGTTTTGGGCACAGCGATTGGCAGAGGCGCCCAGAGGACCAGATTAAAGATAACGATACCGACCCAGAAGACCGATTTGAAGATCGTGACAGCCTGCTTGCTCAGCGCACGCAACTGACGAATCTTTTTCACTTCGAGTGGCTTGCCTGCTTCGATTGCCGCTTGGGTGATCTCCAGAATCGGATTGATTTTGTTGCTCATAGCTTTTCTTTTTCTCCTTTATTCTCAGGAAAAAGGGTTTTCTCAAGCTAATCCTTGTTGACCGGCGCAACGCCTTTTGCGCTGTTTTGCTGCCGATTTCTGGCAAAACGCAGATAACTGTGCAGAAACCAGCCGATCACAACACCTGCGCCCAACATGATGAAAACCAGCAGGACAAGTGACATATCAATGGACCAGATGATGAAGTTAACCTGAACAGACTCGGCATTCTGGGCAATAAAGACGAACGCCAGAAGCGACAGGAGCAGGCAGATTCCAAGCTTGATTTTCATTGGTCTTCCTCCACAGGCGGTAAAGAGAAGAGACTTGTCTTTAACGGAATTCAACGGTAATCTATCAGTGATTCGCAACTCCTTCATTTTACACAGTTTCCGGGAGATCGCCATGAATAAATCGATCATTGCACTTGGCATACTGCTGATAACCGGGGTCTGCGCCCAGGCCACCGAAGCGCCCACGTTGGATCTCGGCAAGACCCTTTTTGAAACCACTGAACTCGGCACGAAGGGCCGCGGGTGCGTCACATGTCACGCTGAGGGCAAGGGCCTGGATATGATCGGGGACTTCAACGACACGCAACTCAAGGACATCATCAACGCCTGCCTGCGTGACGCAGTCGGGGCCAAAATGATCTCTCCCGAAGCCCAGGAGATGATCGCGCTACTCGGTTATGTCAGGAGTTTTCAGAAAACCTCGAAGTGAGAAGTGCGAAAAGTCCAAAAGATAAGGAAAAGGGGGCAGCCGGTTTCAGTCTTGTCCAGGTTCAGGTTTGCTCGCCAATGGTTTTCTGCAAAGAAGATCGCATTGATCAGGTACGGATTTATCGATCAAGCTCTGTTCAGGCCATCAATTGTCCCCCGTTGACCTCTATGACCTGGCCAGTCACATAACCACTCAAATCATCACAAGCCAGGTAAAGGGCCGTGCCAACACAATCAGCGGCCTCTCCCAGTCTCTGCAACGGGATTCCGGCCCGGGTCTTTTCCAGTTTTTCCCGGCTGGAAAAGCGTTCATGGAATGCTGTTTCAATGGTGCCCGGAGAGATCGCATTGACCCGGATCTGTCGATCAGCCAATTCCCGGGCCAGGGAGCGGGTCAGGGTGCTGACAAAGGCCTTGGCGGCGCTGTAAATCGAAGAGCCCGGGCTGCCACCGGTTCGGGCGGAAATCGAACTGACGTTGATGATGCAACCACGCTTCTGCCGGGTGAAGATCGGTAAAGCTGCGCGACAGGCAGTCGTGACCGAGCGCGCATTGAGATCGAAGACCTGATCAATAAAGTCATTATCCACCTCTTCCAGGGGACGCCTGTCAACCATGCTGCCGGCGTTGTTGATCAGAATATCCAGCCGGCCGAAGTGTGCGGAGACCTGTTCAATTGTGTCGCTGACTGCCTGGCTTGACCTGAAATCAGCCTGCAGCGGAAAAGCGTCACCGCCGGTCAAACGGATTCTCTCGATAAGTCCCGCAACAGACTGGTCATCAGTGCCATGGTAGTGGATCCCAACCCTGGCGCCCTGGGCGCCAAAAGCTTCCGCAATAGCCGCACCGATGCCGCTGCCACCACCGGTCACCAGCACAACCTTCCCGCAAAGATCGTCCTTCAATAGATTCGTCTGTTTTTTTTGCATGCCGCCTCTCGCGCCGGCTTTACCCGACCAGAACCTTGGACACCGCTTTTTCCCAGCCACGCAGCAGATCGTGCCGTTCCGCAGGGTTAAGCTTGGGGGTGAATAATGCATCGCGCTGCCAATGGTTACCTATATCAGCCAGCGATTCGAAGACCCCGAGCTGGATGCCAGCCAGGTAGGCAGCCCCCAAGGCAGTGGTTTCTGTCACCCTGGGGCGCTCGACCGGAACGTCCAGCAGGTCAGCCAGAAACTGCAGGAACCAGTTGTTGGCAACCATGCCGCCGTCGACTCGCAAAGTCTTCGAAGCTGTTTTGCTATCCCTTTTCATGGCCTCCATCAGGTCATAGGTCTGATAGCCAACCGATTCCAGCGTTGCCCGGACAATGTCAGCAATCCCGGTATCACGGGTCAGACCAAAGATTGCTCCGCGGGCATGGGGATCCCAATGCGGAGCACCCAGCCCGGTAAAAGCGGGGACCAGATACACCCCGCGATTTGAGTTAAGCCCCTTCACCAGGCCCTCAATTTCGCCTACGGAGTCGATCAATTTTAGTCCATCACGAAGCCATTGGACAGCCGCTCCGGCGACGAAAATCGAACCTTCGATGGCATAGCTGGTCTGACCGTCAACACGATAGGCGACAGTTGTCAGCAGGCGATTTTTGGAACGTAAAGCTTTCTTCCCGGTGTTCATCAGGGCAAAGCAGCCTGTACCATAAGTGCTTTTGATCATCCCCGGCTCAAGACAGGCTTGGCCGATGGCGGCAGCCTGCTGATCACCGGCGATTCCGCCGATCGGCATGGTGCGCCCGAACAGGTTCGCGTCCGTCGCGCCGAAATCGGCAATACAATCTTTTACCTCGGGCAACAGGGGTCCTGGAATTTGGAACAAATCCAACAAAGATTTATCCCATTCCTGCGCATGGATATTGAACAGCATGGTCCGAGACGCATTGGTGGCGTCAGTGGCATGCACTTTACCACCCGTTAACCTCCAGAGCAGAAAACTGTCGACCGTGCCAAACGCCAGTTCCCCCTGTTCCGCCCTGGCCCGCGCACCGTCGACGTTGTCAAGGATCCAACCTATCTTGGTAGCCGAAAAGTAAGGGTCAAGCAGCAGGCCGGTCCGTTCGGCGACCTGTTCTTCGTTGCCGAGGGCTTTCAGCTCGGCACAATAGTCGGCGGTTCGTCGATCCTGCCACACGATGGCGTTGTAAAGGGGTTTACCGGTCAGTCGATCCCAGACCAGGGTCGTTTCGCGTTGGTTGGTAATGCCAATGCCGGCGAGTTCGATTCCTGTCGCCTCCGCCTGCTGTAGAAGCTGGCGACAGACCGCGAGCACAGATTGCCAGATTTCCTCCGGGTCATGTTCGACCCAACCATCCTGCGGATAGATTTGTCTGAATTCCTGCTGGGCAAGCGCAACAGTTTGGCCACTCTGGTCAAAAATCATCGCCCGGGAGCTGGTTGTCCCCTGATCGATCGCAAGGATATGACGTCCACCCATAAAAGACCTCCTGTAGACTCATGTTTGGTTCTCGAAAGTTCATAATCGCTCAATACCGAAAATTGTCAAGGCCCTGATTGTTCAGAATCGAATAATAAGTGCGTTTTTGTCTTGCCAAACGAACAAGTTCTGATATAAAGCTTAAACCCAATCTACAATAAAACATAGTTATCGCTTCTGGCAATTCTGGAGACAGGATGAATCAGCGACAACAGGAAATTCTGATTCTCGTTCAACAGCATGGTTTTGTTGCTATCGAAACTCTGGCACAGAATTTCAATGTCACGCCACAAACGATCCGCCGCGACATCAACACGCTCTGCGATCAACAATTGCTCACCCGCTATCATGGCGGTGCCGGCCTCATCTCCAGCGTAGAAAATGTCGAATACACCACCCGTCAAGTCATGAACCTGGAAGAGAAGCGCTGGATCGCCGAGATGGCGGCAAAGCAGATCCCCGATAACGCATCGATCTTTATCAACATCGGCACCACGACCGAAGAAGTGGCAAAAGCGTTACAGAATCATACCGGCTTGCGGATTATTACCAACAACCTGAATGTTGCAGTGATTCTGCGCAATAATCCCAGCTTTGAAATCATTATAGCGGGCGGCGCGGTCAGGCCTCGTGATGGTGGCATTACCGGCGAAGCAACTATCGATTTTATCCGCCAGTTCAAGGTTGATTTCGGCATCATCGGCATCTCCAGCATTGACGCGGATGGAACTCTGCTTGACTTTGATTATCATGAAGTTCGAGTCACCCAGGCCATTATCGAAAACTCCCGGCAGGTATTTCTGGTTGCGGATCAGAGCAAATTCGAGCGTTGTGCGATGGTCAGGCTAGGCAATATCAATCAGGTTGATGCACTCTTTACCGACCATCCACCACCACCACACATCATGGACATTTTAGACGAAACCAATGTTCTCCTATATACTGCTGATGCCGACATTCGCAGGACGATCCGACCAGCAGAGTCAACCTAAGCGAAGGAAATTGCTGCATGGCAATGGTTATTGAAAACGTCACAAAGTTGGTTGCCAACGATTGTCATATCGATGATATTTCGCTGCAACTCGAACCGGGGACTTTCAACATTCTGCTCGGTCGCACCCTGTCGGGGAAAACGACATTAATGCGGCTGATGGCCGGACTCGATAAGCCGACCAAAGGGCGAATCCTGATGAATGGTCAGGATCTGACCGGCGTATCAGTGCGCAAACGCGACGTCGCCATGGTTTATCAGCAGTTCATTAATTATCCCTCGATGACCGTCTATAAAAACATTGCCTCGCCCTTGCGCCTGGCAAAGGTTGCCGAAGCCGAAATTGATCGCAAGGTTCGCGAAGTTGCCGAGATGCTACGGATCGAAAATCTTCTGGATCGGATGCCCGCAGAACTATCGGGCGGTCAACAGCAACGCACGGCGATTGCCCGCGCGCTGATCAAAGATGCCGAGTTGCTGCTGCTGGATGAGCCGCTGGTCAATCTTGATTACAAGCTACGCGAAGAATTACGCGCCGAAATGCACGAAATATTCAAACGGCGGGATTCGATCGTCGTCTATGCCACCACGGAGCCACCCGAGGCCTTGGCGCTGGGTGGTAATACCGCCGTGCTCTACGAGGGGCGGCTAGAGCAGTTCGGCCCGACTGTTGATGTGTATCAGCACCCGCAGACGACCCGGATCGCCCAGGCGTTCAGTGATCCGGCCATGAATTTCGTTGCCGGGAGCATTGATGCGACCAACCTTAGTCTGGGTGATGCCCGGCAAGTAGCACTACAGGGGCATCTCAGCGGCTTAACGCCCGGCAACTACCAATTCGGCATGCGTGCCAATCATATGCAATTGCAACAGAACAACGCTACGGACATCGAATTCCAAACCAGCATTAACCTCGCTGAGATCAGCGGCTCGGAAACTTTTGTGCATGTTACTCACAATGGCGATGTTTGGACGGTCCAGCAGCAGGGAGTTCATAACTATCGGATGGATGAGCAAATCCAGGTTTATGTTGATCCGGCCAGACTGTATGTATTCGACCTGGACGGACACTTGGTTGCTTCCCCGGATAACATCTCACGAACACTGACTTAAAGGCAGCATTCATGGCTCGAATAGATCTAAAAGAATTGGCCCATTCCTATCTTTCCAAGCCTGCCGGTGAGACAGATTATGCCTTACGCAAAATGGATCACGTCTGGGAAGATGGCAACGCCTACGCCCTTCTAGGCCCTTCCGGTTGCGGCAAAACGACGCTGTTGAATATTATTTCCGGATTACTGCAACCATCAGAAGGACAGGTCCTGTTTGATGGTAAAGATGTCACTGCCCTACTCCCCCAGGAACGCAATATCGCCCAGGTCTTCCAGTTTCCGGTGATCTACGACACCATGAGCGTTTATGACAATCTGGCCTTCCCGCTGCGCAACCGCAAATTGCCGGCAGCGGATATTGACATGCGGGTCAAAGAAGTTGCTGACATGCTGGAGCTGAATGACGTACTGCACAAGCGTGCGGCCAACTTGAGTGCCGACGCCAAGCAGAAAATCTCCCTTGGCCGGGGACTGGTGCGCAGCGATGTCGCAGCGATCCTGTTTGACGAGCCGCTCACCGTGATCGACCCGCATCTCAAATTGCTCTTGCGGCGCAAGCTCAAGCAGATCCACGCCCGCTTCAAATTGACCATGGTTTACGTCACCCATGACCAATTGGAGGCGCTCACCTTTGCCGATCAGGTGGTCGTGATGAACGAAGGCCAGGTCATGCAGATCGGCACCCCGCAGGACCTTTTTGAAAATCCGCAGCATACCTTTGTCGGCTATTTCATCGGCAGCCCCGGGATGAATTTTTTGCCCTGCCGGATGCAGAACGGGATCGCCGATATCGGCAACCATGAGATCCTGGTTGGCAACGACACGGAAACGCTAGACGGGAACTTCATGCTTGGGATTCGTCCCGAATTCCTCAAGCTGCATCCACAAGCAGTCCAGGGTTCTCTCCCGGTCGCTGTCAAAGCGGTGGAGGACCTGGGTAATTGCAAAATAGTAACGGTACAGCTTGCTGAAAAGACCCTCAAGGTTAAACTTTCAGAGGAACAGGAGCTCCCGGCAGAGAGGAGTTTTCTGGAATTCCAATCGCAATGGATCAGAATTTATGCCGACGAAAAGCTGGTCGGAAACGGCGTGAAAAAACAGGCACGTCTGGAGCTTGAGAAATGAACAAATGGGAAGACAATAAAGCCTGGCTCATGGTCATCCCGGTATTCCTGGTGGTCGCCGTATCAGCCATTGTGCCACTGATGACCGTGGTTAATTACTCGTTGCAGGACATCTTCGGCCCGGACCAGCGGGTCTTTGTCGGAGTGGAGTGGTATAAGGATGCGCTGACCGATCCACGCCTGCACGACGCGCTCAAACGTCAGCTGCTCTTTTCCTCGCTGGTTTTGTTGATTGAAATTCCGCTCGGCATTCTGATTGCCCTGATGATGCCCAAAAAAGGTTGGGGTGCATCACTCAGCCTGGTTCTGGTTGCCCTGCCGCTACTGATTCCATGGAATGTTATTGGCACTATCTGGATCATTTTCATGCGTCCCGACATCGGCCTGTTGGGAGCGGCGGTCAATGGCCTGGGCATCCCCTTCGATCACACGGCGTCGCCTTTTGCTGCCTGGGTGACAGTCATGCTGATGGAAGTCTGGCACTGGACACCGCTGGTGGTTTTACTGGCTTATGCCGGGTTACAGGCCATCCCCGAGGCCTATTTTCAGGCCGCCCGGATCGACGGCGCTTCAGTCTGGTCCACTTTCCGTTACATTCAACTACCGAAAATGCGTGGCGTGCTAACCATCGCGGTTCTACTGCGCTTCATGGACAGTTTCCTGATCTATGCCGAGCCCTTTGTCCTAACCGGCGGCGGTCCCGGCAACTCAACGACCTTTTTGTCAATCTACCTGGTCAAGCTGGCAGTCGGCCAGTTCGACCTGGGCCCGGCGGCCGCTTTCTCGATCATTTATTTCCTGATTGTGCTGCTGTTCTGCTGGTTGTTCTATCAGGCTCTGTTGAAAGTCGGCACGGGAGATAAATCATGAAGTTCCAGAAGAGAACTATTGGTCTGGTCGTTTACTTTGTCCTCCTGCTGTTGCCGATTTACTGGATGCTCAACATGTCTTTGCGGACCAATGCCGACATCCTCAGCGTATTTTCCTTTTATCCGCAAGAACCGACCTTTGACAATTATATAAAAATCTTCACTGACAAATCCTGGTACTCAGGGTATTTGAACAGTTTTTACTACGTCAGTATGAATGTTGTGATCTCTTTGCTGACCGCATTGCCAGCGGCCTACGCTTTTTCACGTTACAAGTTCCTGGGCGACAAGCATCTGTTTTTCTGGCTGTTGACAAATCGTATGGCACCACCGGCGGTCTTTCTGCTGCCGTTCTTTCAGCTCTACTCAACGTTCAACCTGATCGACACCCATTTTGCCGTGGCCCTTTCCCACTGCCTGTTCAATGTGCCACTGGCGGTCTGGATTTTGGAGGGCTTCATGTCCGGTATCCCGCGTGAAATTGATGAGATGGCATATATTGACGGCTACAGTTTTCCGCGCTTTTTCCTGACTATTTTCACGCCGCTGATTCGCACCGGTATCGGCGTCACGGCGTTTTTCTGTTTCATGTTTTCCTGGGTCGAGTTGCTCCTGGCCAGAACCCTGACGACCACGGCGGCGAAACCGATCGCCGCGATCATGACGCGAACGGTCAGCGCCTCGGGCCTTGACTGGGGTTTGCTCGCCGCTGCCGGCATCCTGACTATTGTCCCGGGGGCACTGGTGATCTGGTTTGTACGCAACCATCTGGCCAAGGGCTTTGCCCTCGGCCGGGTTTAACGAGGTATGAATATGTCCCTGGAGTGGATGGCATGGACCATGCCGACAGCAATTTTCTTTATCACCATCGCCTGCCTGCTGGTGGCTATGACTATCTGGCAAGCCAAGGCCCCCAGCGCAGAACGCAAAGGGTTTTTACCGATTGCCACAACCCCTGGCGATCGACTGTTTATCGGCCTGCTCAGTAATGCCTATATCCACCTCGCCTGGATCGGGTTGACCAGTCTATCGCTCTGGATCGCCTTTGTAATCGCGCTGATCTGGATGATTATTTTGATGCGTTGGGGTTGAACAATACGCAGAAAGTGTTTCACTTTGAGCGGAGCTCAGGCCTTAGCACCGACAAAGCAGCCCGGCAAGCCGGGCAAAACAACGAGGGGCCCACAGAAGGAGGAACAATGATGACAGACTCAACCAGCAGGGGAAAATCACGCGTGAGGCTCTTGATCAGTCTCACGGCCGCATTGCTGATGTGCTTCACGGCATCCGCAAGCGCCGACACGGCGGCAGCCAAGAAATGGGTCGATAGCGAATTTCAGCCTTCAACCCTGTCCAAAGCCGAACAGATGAAAGAAATGGAGTGGTTCATCGAGGCGGCCAAACCCTTCAAAGGCATGAAAATCAAGGTTGTCTCCGAGACCATTCCGACCCATGAGTACGAATCAAAAGTACTCGCCAAGGCTTTTAAGGAGATCACAGGCATTGAGGTCACCCACGACCTGATTCAGGAAGGTGACGTTATAGAAAAGCTCCAGACCCAGATGCAGTCCGGAGAAAACATCTTTGATGCCTACATCAACGACTCCGACCTGATCGGCACCCACTGGCGTTATGGCTACGTTGTCAACCTGACCGACTGGATGACCGGTGAGGGCAAAGACGTAACCCTGCCGACCCTCGATGTCGATGATTTCATGGGCAAATCGTTCACCACCGCCCCGGATGGCAAACTCTACCAACTACCCGACCAGCAGTTCGCCAATCTCTACTGGTTTCGCTATGACTGGTTTAACCGTGCGGACCTGAAGGCACAGTTCAAAAAACTTTATGGCTATGAGCTGGGAGTTCCGGTCAACTGGTCGGCCTATGAAGATATCGCCGAATTCTTCAGCGAGCATGTACGGGAAATCGACGGCAAAGCTATTTATGGTCACATGGACTACGGCAAGAAAGCTCCTGACCTTGGCTGGCGCTTTACCGATGCCTGGTTGTCGATGGCGGGCGCCGGCGACAAGGGCATCCCGAATGGCAAGCCGGTTGACGAATGGGGCATCCGGGTCGATGAAAACGACCGACCGGTTGGCGCCAGTGTCAGCCGTGGCGGCGCCACCAATGGCCCGGCGGCCAAATATGCCCTGCGTAAATACATGGAATGGCTGCGTAAATATGCACCTCCGGGCGCTCTCGGCATGGACTTCTACCAGTCGCTGCCCAGCCTGGCCAAGGGCAATGTCGCGCAGCAGATCTTCTGGTACACCGCCTTTACCTCATCGATGGTCGAAGAAGGCACCGAGGTGGTCAATGCTGACGGGACCCCGAAATGGCGCATGGCGCCATCACCGCACGGCCCCTACTGGGAAGAAGGGATGAAGCTCGGCTATCAGGATTGCGGCTCCTGGACTCTGATGAAGAGTACACCGGTTGACCGGCGCAAAGCGGCCTGGCTGTTTGCCCAGTTTGTCGTCTCCAAATCGGTTTCACTGAAGAAGGCCCATGTTGGCCTGACCCCGATTCGAGACAGCGACATCCGCCACGCATCGTTCACCGAACGCGCACCAAAGCTGGGTGGCCTGGTTGAATTCTATCGCAGCCCGGCACGCGTTGCATGGACTCCGACCGGCACCAATGTCCCGGACTATCCGAAGCTGGCCCAACTCTGGTGGCAGAACATCGGCGAAGCGGTTGCCGGTGAAGTGACGGTCGATACGGCGATGGATAACCTTGCCAATGAACAGGACAAGGTCCTGATCCGCCTCGCAAGAAGCAAGTCTCAGGGCGACAAAGGCCCGCTCATGAACGAAGAACGCGAGGAATCCTACTGGCTGGGTAAATCAGGAGCACCCAAAGCGAAGCTGGCCAATGAAAAACCACCAGGAGAAACCGTCAATTACGATGACCTGATCAAGGCCTGGCGGGCAGGCAAAGTGAAATAGACGCAATCAGCCTCAGCGAGTAAAAAGATCTTTATCCTTGAGGCTTCATTTGAGCGCAACCTTCAGGGGCCA
>Ga0316195_10001411_pt1 | contig 10744 bp, 10 predicted proteins | sample Phised1_MG_FD_204937 | JGI IMG/M metagenome (GOLD analysis project Ga0316195, IMG submission 204937) | Coastal sediment microbial communities from Maine, United States - Phippsburg sediment 1 | ecosystem: Environmental > Aquatic > Marine > Coastal > Sediment | place: USA: Maine | collected... | reverse complement strand
CCGCGACGATCCGCGTGGTGCAGATCGAGCCGGGACCGATGCCGACCTTCACCGCGTCTGCCCCGGCCTCGACGAGCGCACGCGCCGCCTCGGCGGTCGCGATGTTTCCGCCGATCACTTCGAGCTCCGGGTAGTTGCGCTTGATCCAGCGCACCCTCTCGATCACGCCCGTGCTGTGGCCGTGCGCCGTGTCGACGACGACGACGTCCACGCCGACCTTGGCCAGCGCTTCGATGCGCTCCTCGGCGTCGTCACCGACACCTACCGCGGCGCCGGCGCGCAGTTTCCCCTTGTGATCCTTGCAGGCATTCGGGTATTCCGACGCTTTCAGGATGTCCTTCACCGTCATCAGCCCACGCAGCTCGAACGCTTCGTTGACGACCAGAACGCGCTCGAGGCGGTGCCGATGCATCAGCGCCTGCGCCTCGTCGGGCGTCGCCCCCTCGCGCACGGTCACCAGGCGCTCGCGCGGCGTCATGATGTCGCGCACCGGCGCGTCCAGTCGGGTCTCGAAGCGCAGGTCGCGATTGGTCACGATCCCCACGACCTTGCCGTTTTCGATGACCGGCAAACCGGAGATGCGGTGCGCGCGGGTCACTTCGATCACTTCGCGCACCTTCATGTCGGGCGGGATCGTGATCGGGTCCGACAGGACGCCGGACTCGTAGCGCTTGACCTTCAGGACCTCGGCCGCCTGCTGCCCGACGCGCATGTTCTTGTGGATGATTCCGATCCCGCCTTCCTGCGCGATCGCGATCGCCAGGCGACTTTCGGTCACGGTGTCCATCGCCGCCGAGAGCAGCGGGATGTTCATCGCGATACGCCGCGTCAGGCGTGACTTCAGGGAGGTGTCGCGGGGGAGGATCTCTGAAAATGCGGGAACCAGGAGGACGTCGTCGAACGTCAGCGCTTTCTTGGCCAGTCGCATGGGCATTCCATGGTCGCAAAAGCGGATTATACCGAAGCCGCCGCCATTGGCGCCGGCCTCGCGCCCGTTCATCGGACGGGCGTCGCCCGGCTCGCGCTGTGGTCCGAACATCGCATTTGCAGGGACCGCGCGCGGGCGGGCTGCGACGGGTGAAAACGCCCGTGCAGAGGCGATGTATCCTGCCGCCAACGCGGCCTGCCTGCGCTGCAGCCCCTCAGGAAGGAAACGACATGCGACTGCCGGCCCCCTTGCCCGCCCTGATCCGCGCACTGCTGCTCGGTGCGATCTTCGTTCAGGTCGCCGCGCCAGTTCACGCGCAGTGGAAGTGGCGCGACGCATCCGGTCAGGTCCACTACTCGGACCAGCCGCCGCCCAAGTCGGTGCCCGCCTCGAAGATCCAGCAGTTCGAGACCGCCGGAATCGTCGTGCAGTCGGCTGCACCTGCCAACGGAGCCAACGTGGCGGCCGACGCCGACAGCAAGCCGAAGACCACGGCCGACCGCGAACTGGCGATGCGCCGCCAGGAGGCCAAGCGCGAGGCCGATCGCGACGCCCAGCGCAAGCAGGAGGAGCAGAAGGCCCGCGAACTGGCGATGCTAGGCAAGATGTGTGATGCGCTTCGCAATGAGGAGCGCACCCTGGAAAGCGGGCTTCGGATCGCGAGGGTCAACGATCAGGGGGAGCCCGTGGTGATCGACGACGAAGAGCGCGCCGCCAGGCTGCAGGCCGTCCAGCGCGATCTGAACGCGCACTGCCCGACCAGCTGAGCTTTCAGCGCGGGCGACTGCTCTGCGCCCGGCCAGCGGTTCTACACGCGCGGGCGCGGGCTCGCCCGCGGTTCAGTCGGGACGCCACTTGTCCCGACCACCCGCCGCACGGCGATGCGCGACCCGGCGCTGTCTCGCCTCCTTGGGATCGACCAGCAGCGGGCCCAGCAGTTCGACCCGATCACCGGGATGCAGGCGCTCCTGGGGCGAGCGCCGCTGCCCGAACACCGAGACGCCCAGCGCGGCAAGCTCGTCCGCCCGCACCAGACCGGCGCGACAGGCGAGCTCGATCGCCTGCGCGAGAGTCGCGCCGGCCGGGATCGCCAGGCGGCTGAGGTGGACGGCAGCGCCCTGCGCGCGAGCGATCTCGATCTCGATCAGGGTTCTCGCCATTCCGGACGGCTCAGCCCGGAGCAGCGCCGGCGCCCAACTGGTCGGCGCGCTTCACGAACGCCTCCACGAACGAGCGCGCGATGTGATCGAACACCGGCACCAGCGCCTGCCCCAGCAATCCGCTCTTGAACGCGTAGTCGAGGCGAAACTCGATCTTGCAGGCGTCGTGGCGCAGCGTGTGGAAGTGCCACATGCCGTCGAGGCTGCTGAACGGGCCGTCGCGCAGCTTCATCGTGATGCGATGGGGTGAATGCAGCTCGTTCTCGGTGGTGAACGACTGCCGGATGCCCCGGTAGTCGATCCCGACCGTGGCGACCTGTCGCCGCATGGTCTGCTCGTGGAGCACCGCGCCGCCACACCACGGCAGGAACTGCGGATACCCCTCGACGTTCGCGACCAGGTCGAACATCTGCTCGGCACTGTGCGCCAGCAGAACGGATTTGTGGACGGAGGGCATCGGCGGGAGTGATCGCGTTCGCACTGCTAGAATCGGGTGGCATTCTATCTCCTCCAGCCCGCCGCCGCCGCGCCTCGCACCGCGCCTGGCCGCTATCCCTCAGCCCTTCCTCGCACCAGGCCCCTTCCGCAATGAGCATCGTCGAGAACCGCAAGGCGCTGCACGACTACTCGATCGAGGAGCGTTTCGAGGCCGGTCTGGCTCTCGAAGGATGGGAGGTCAAGGCGATCAGGGCCGGGCGCGCCCAGCTCAAGGAAGGCTATGTGATCGTTCGCAGCGCCGAGCTGTTCCTGATCGGGGCGCACATCACCCCCCTTCCCGAGGCATCGACGCACATTCACCCGGACCCGGTGCGCACGCGCAAGCTGCTGCTGCGCGCCGAAGAAATCCGCAAGCTGATCGGCAAGGTCGAGCGGGCAGGCTACACGCTGGTCCCCCTCGATCTCCATTACAAGGGCGGCAGGGTGAAGCTGCAGATCGGGCTGGCCAAGGGCAAGAAGCTCTACGACAAGCGCGCCACCGAGAAAGAGCGCGAGTGGCAGCGCGAGAAGCAGCGCCTGCTCAAGAACGGCTGAGGGTCGACCCCACCGCAGCCGTCAGGCCGATCGCAGCCGGGCCGGCGCTGCGCCGACGCGCCTGGCAGGACGCGCCGTGACCCGATAAGCGAGCGCCTACGCGTCGGTCGCGGGGCGCTGCCGCACGACCTGCATCGCTGTGGCGACCAGCCCGGCGACGTCCCCGAGGTTCGACGGAATGATGACCGTATTGTTGGTGCGGGCAATGCCGGAGAATGCCTCGATGTATCGCTCGGCCACCTTCAGGTTCACCGCGTCGATGCCGCCCGGCTGGCGCACCGCGACCGCGATCCGTTCGATCGCCTTCGCGGTCGCGTCGGCCACCGCCGAGATCGCTGCGGCCTCGCCGAGCGCCCGATTCACTTCCGCCTGGCGCTGGCCCTCGGAGCGCTGGATCTGAGACTCGCGCTCGCCGGTGGCGATGTTGATCTGTTCCTGCTTGCGCCCCTCGGACGCGGCGATCAGCGCGCGCTTCTCCCGCTCTGCGGTGATCTGCGCCTGCATCGAGCGCAGGATCTCGTTCGGGGGTGTCAGGTCCTTGATCTCGTAGCGCAACACCTTCACGCCCCAGTTCAGCGCCGCCTCGTCCAGCGACGACACGACGCTGGTGTTGATGTACGCCCGCTCCTCGAAGGTCCGATCCAGCTCGAGCTTGCCGATCACCGAGCGCAGCGTCGTCTGCGACAGCTGGGTGATCGCGACGACGTAGTTGCTGGAGCCGTAGGACGCCCGCATCGGGTCGGTGACCTGGAAGTACAGCACGCCGTCGACGGTGAGCTGCGTGTTGTCCCTCGTGATGCAGATCTGGCTGGGGACGTCCATCGGGATCTCCTTGAGCGAGTGCCGATAGGCGACCCGATCGATGAAGGGGATCAGGAAGTTCAGGCCCGGCGTCAGCGTCCGGTCGTACTTGCCGAGACGTTCGACGATCCAGGCGTGCTGTTGAGGAACGACCTTGATCGCGCGCACCACGAAGACGATCGCGAGCACAAGGATGACGGCGGCGAAGACGATGCTTCCGGACATGGGCGACTCCTGAGTTGCGGGCGGGCAGTGGCGCGTGGGGCGGGTCAGCCGGGACGGCCGACGATGAGCCGGTTGCCCTCGATTCTGCGGATGACGTAATCGCCAGGCTCGGGCTCGAACTTGTCGTCGCCGGCGAATTCGGCGCTCCATGCGGCACCGCGATAGATCACTTCGGCGCGGCGGTCTGACTGCCAGCGGTCGATGCGCACCCGCTCGCCGATGTCGAGCAGCACGTCACGGTTTCCGTGAGCCGCCACCCGCGCGCGACGCGGACTGAACCGACGCAAAAGCACCCAGCCCAGGAACGAGAAGCCGGCCGCCGCAACCAGCTGCAACGCAAAAGCGCCGCCGGCGAACGCGACCAGCCCTGCGGCCGCAAAGCCGATGCCAAGGACCAGCAGGTAAAGGGTGCCGGTAACCATCTCCACCACCCCGAACAGCACGGCCAGGCCCCACCACCACCAATAGTCCTGCATGCGCGCCTCCCGGTGGCATCCTAGCAGCTTGCGTCGGGCGCCTTCAATCCCGGGAGGTCTTGTTTGCGGGAGGTGGCGATTCGGGCTAGCATTCCCGCCGTTGAGCGTCAATCGGCCGGTCTGAGCCCTTTGGCCCGCTCATCCAAATCACCAGAGGAGAATTCTATGCACATCAAACTGATGAGCGCGTCAATCGTCGCCGCGTTCGCTCTCGCAACTTCCGCTGCGTACGCGCAGACGGTGGTCAAGATCGGCCACGTCGGGCCGCTCACCGGCTCGATCGCGCACCTGGGCAAGGACAACGAGGCGGGTGCGAAGCTCGCGATCGACGACCTGAATGCCAAGCACCTGAAGATCGGCGGCAAGGACGTGACGTTCGAGCTGCTCTCGGAGGACGACGCCGCCGACCCGAAGCAGGGCACCGCTGCCGCGACGAAACTGGTCGACGCCAAGGTCAACGGCGTGATCGGGCACCTGAACTCGGGCACGACGATCCCGGCCTCGAAGATCTACCACGACGCGGGGATCCCGCAGATCTCGCCGTCCGCAACGAACCCCAAGTACACGCAGCAGGGCTTCAACACCGCTTTCAGGGTCGTCGCGCATGACGGACAGCTCGGCGGCGCGCTGGGTCGGTACGCAGTCAAAGAGCTCAAGGCCAAATCGTTCGCGATCATCGACGACCGCACCGCGTATGGCCAGGGCGTGGCCGACGAGTTCACGAAGGCGGTCAAGGCAGCCGGCGGCAAGGTGGTGGGCCGCGAATACACGAACGACAAGGCGACCGACTTCAACGCGATTCTGACCAAGCTCAAAGGCGCCAAGCCCGACCTCGTGTTCTACGGCGGCATGGACGCGGTCGCGGGCCCGATGCTGCGCCAGATGAAGCAGCTCGGCATCGACGCCAAGTTCATGGGCGGTGACGGCATCTGCACGTCCGAGCTCATCAAGCTGGCGGGCGAAGGCATGTCCGACGGCCAGGTCGTCTGCGCGGAAGCCGGTGGCGTCGATGCCGCGGGCGCGAAGGCAATGGACGACTTCAAAGCCAGGTTCAAGGCCAAGATGGGTGTCGATGTGAACCTGTACGCCCCGTACGTCTACGACGCGACGATGGCCATGGTTGCCGCGATGCAGAAGGCCAACTCGACGGATCCGAAGAAATACCTGCCGGAACTCGCCAAGATCAAGTACGACGGCGTGACCGGCACGATCGCCTTCGACAAGCATGGCGACATCAAGAACGGCGCCCTGACGCTCTATACCTACAAGGGCGGCAAGAAAGAACTGATGATGGTGACCCGCTGACCGTCTGAAGTCCGCAGTCCGGGCCGCTCCGGCGACCCGGTGAAAGGGCCGCCCTCGGGGCGGCCCTTTGCATTTCAGCGCGGCGTTCGCGCTTGGCGGACATTCATCGGACGTCCGCCGACGATTCTGCGCCGGACCGACCGATCGCCGACCCTGCGCTCGACCCTGCGAGACGCGGGCGCGCGATCAGCTCGCCAGATCGACTTCCGGCGGCGCTGCCGCGAGCCGCCTCCAGGTCGCCACGACCGTATCGGGGTTCAGCGAAATCGACGCGATCCCCTGCTGCATCAGCCACTCGGCGAGATCCGGATGGTCTGACGGACCCTGCCCGCAGATTCCGACGTACTTGCCGGCCTTGTTGCACGCGGTGATCGCCATTTCCAGCAGCACGCGCACAGCGGGATCGCGCTCGTCGAAGCCCTCGGCGACGAGGCCCGAGTCGCGGTCGAGGCCGAGCGTGAGCTGTGTCAGGTCGTTCGAGCCGATCGAGAAGCCGTCGAAGTACTGCAGGAAATCCTCCGCGAGCAGCGCGTTGGACGGCAGCTCGCACATCATGATGACGCGAAGACCTCCGGAACCGTCCGGCGCCGCGCCCGCACCCCGCTGCAAGCCGTTCTTGGCGAGCAGATCGACCACCGCCCTGGCCTCCGAGACCGTTCGAACGAAAGGCACCATCAGCTCGACGTTGCTCAAGCCCATGTCGTCGCGCACCCGCTTCATCGCCAGGCATTCGAGTTCGAAGCACTCGCGGAAGGCGCTCGAGACGTATCGCGACGCACCGCGGAAGCCGAGCATCGGGTTCTCCTCCTCGGGCTCGTAGCGCGCCCCGCCGATCAGTTTGCGGTACTCGTTCGACTTGAAGTCCGACAGCCGCACGATCACCGGCTTGGGCCAGAAGGCCGCGGCGATCGTCGCCACACCTTCGGCGAGGCGCTCGACGTAGAACGCCCGCGGCGTCGCGTGCCCGCGTGCGACGCTCTCGACCGCCTTGCGAAGCTCGGGGTCGACGTTCGGGTAGTCGAGGATCGCCTTCGGGTGGATTCCGATGTTGTTGTTGATGATGAATTCGAGACGAGCCAGCCCTACGCCTTCGCTCGGAAGCTGCGCGAACTCGAAGGCGAGCGTCGGGTTTCCGAGGTTCATCATGATCTTCACCGGCAGCTCGGGCATGTGGCCCGTATCGAGCTCGGTGATCTCGGTCTCGAGCAGGCCGTCGTAGATGAATCCGGTGTCCCCCTGCGCGCAGGACACGGTCACCAGCGCACCGTCGCGCAAGCGCTCGGTCGCGTCGCCGCAGCCGACGACCGCCGGAATACCCAGTTCGCGCGCGATGATCGCGGCGTGGCAGGTGCGCCCGCCACGATTGGTGACGATCGCCGATGCGCGCTTCATCACCGGCTCCCAGTTCGGGTCGGTCATGTCGGTGACGAGCACGTCGCCCGGCATCACCCGCTCCATCTGGCTCGAATCGACGACCACCCTCACCGGGCCGGCGCCCACGCGCTGTCCGATCGCCCGACCGGACACGAGCACGTCCGACGACGCCTTGAGGCTGAAGCGCTGCTGCATCCCGGTGTGCTGCGACTTCACCGTTTCCGGGCGCGCCTGCAGAATGTAGAGCTTGCCGTCGCGGCCGTCGCGGCCCCACTCGATGTCCATCGGGCGGCCGTAGTGCTTCTCGATGATCACCGCGTATCGGGCGAGCTCGACGACTTCGGGGTCTTCGAGCGAGTACCTGTTGCGCAGCTCGATCGACGTGTTCAGCGTGCGCACGGTTCGACCGGCGTCGTCGTCGCCATCGGCAAACTCCATCCGGATCAGCTTGCTGCCGAGCTGGCGCCGGATGATCGGGAACTTCCCGGCGGCGAGCATCGGCTTGTGCACGAAGAACTCGTCCGGGTTGACCGCGCCCTGCACGACGGTCTCCCCCAGTCCGTACGAGCTGGTGATGAAGACCACGTCCGGGAAGCCCGACTCGGTGTCGATCGTGAAGATCACGCCCGACGAGCCGAGGTCGCTGCGCACCATGCGCTGGATGCCTGCGGACAGCGCGACGTTCGCGTGCTCGAAGCCCTTGTGGACGCGATACGAGATCGCGCGATCGTTGTACAGCGACGCGAACACGTGCCGGATGCGTTCGAGTACCGCGTCGATGCCTGTGATGTTCAGGTAGGTTTCCTGCTGACCGGCGAACGAGGCGTCGGGCAGATCCTCTGCGGTTGCCGACGAACGCACGGCCACGGAGATCTCGGCCCCTGATTCGGCGACCAGGCGGTCGTAGTGGCTGCGGATCTCCTGCTCGAGCGCGGGCGGCAGCGGACTCGTCGCGACCCAGCCGCGGATCTCCGCGCCGCACTCGGCGAGCGCCTTGACGTCCTCGGTGTTCAGGTCCTGCAGACGCTCCGCGATCCGCTCGGTCAGCCGGTTGTGGGTCAGGAACTCGCGAAATGCGTGGGCGGTGGTGGCGAATCCTCCAGGTACCCTAACGCCTGAGGCGGTGAGTTGGCTGATCATTTCGCCCAACGAGGCATTCTTGCCGCCGACCGTATCGACATCGGTCATGCGCAAGTCCTCGAAGGGGACGACGAGGCGCCCTTCGTGGTGGTTCATAGTGGAAAAGTCCTAGCATGATGGAAAATCGTGGGGCCTCGCGCCTTCAGGGCGCTTTGCCTGAATGTTGTAGTCGCACCGGCGCGCCGGTGGCACGCGCGTCGATCGGCGCGGGCCGGCATCGTGTCGCCGGGGCGGCTGCAGCACTCTGGCGAGTGTCGAAAGATTCTACTTCGCGTGTTCGGCGCTCGTAAGCCAATTCGGGACGGGCGGCTTACAGGTTTCGATTCCAATGAGTAATATGCTAAATATGATACCCGATGAACAGGCGGCACGCAACGTCCGGACGGTCTTCTACGTATCCGACGGCACCGGGATCACCGCCGAAACCTTCGGGCATTCGCTGCTCACGCAGTTCGACAGTCTGACGCTGCGCCAGGTGCGCCTGCCCTTCGTGGATACCGCCGCCAAGGCCGCGGACGCAGTGCGGCGGATCGCTACCCAGGGCGAGGCCGACGGCAACCGGCCGATCGTGTTCAGCACCCTCGTCAACGCGGAGATCAACGACATCGTCCGACAGGTCGACGCGATGTTCCTGGATCTCTTCGCCACCTTCGTCGAACCGTTGGAACACGAATTCGGCGTCAAGTCGACGCACACGATCGGCCGCTCGCACACCGCTGCGGACAGCGCACAGTACAAGCGCCGGATGGAGGCCATCAACTTCGCGATGGCGCATGACGACGGCCAGTCGAACGTGGGTCTGGCCAGCGCCGACGTGATCCTCGTCGGCGTGTCGCGCAGCGGAAAGACGCCGACGAGCCTGTACCTGGCGATGCAGCACGGAATCAAGGCGGCGAACTATCCGCTGATTCCCGAGGATTTCGAGCGCAATCGGCTGCCCGACACGCTCTACCGCTTCAAGTCGAAGCTGTTCGGTCTGTCGATCTCCCCCGATCGGCTGGCCGAGGTCCGGTTCGAGCGGAGGCCGAACAGTCGCTACGCGTCGCTGGAAGCCTGCCGCTACGAGGTCGCCGAGGCGGAGACGATGATGAAGCGCGAGGGAATCCGCTGGCTGTCGTCGACCACGAAGTCGATCGAAGAAATCGCCGCAACGATCCTGCACGAGTTGCAGCTCCACGCGAGCTGAGCCCGGCGGGGCTCGGGCCCGGGCCCCTGTCAGGACAGGCGGGTGGAACGGCGCTGGCGCATCTGCTCATAGAGGCAGAGTGCAGCGGCGACGCCGACATTGAGCGACTCGACCGCAGGCGCCTGGGGAATCGAGACCGTCAGCGTCGCGGCCTCGAGGAGTTCCGCTGCGAGCCCGCCACCTTCCTGGCCGAAGAGCCAGAGCGCCGGGGCGCGCAGGTCCGCGTCCCACAGATCGCCTTCGGCAACGGCCGTCGTCGCCCGCACCTGCACTCGCAATCGCGGCACGAGCTCGGCCCAGCCGACGGACTCGTGGATCTCGAGGTGGAAATGCGCGCCCATTCCCGCCCTCAGGACCTTCGGCGACCAGCACCAGGCGGTACCCGGCGCGGTCAGTACGCGGCGCACACCGGCGGCCGCGCAGGTGCGCAGGATCGTCCCGACGTTGCCGGGGTCCTGGAGGCGGTCGAGATAGACCGTGTCGGCCTCGATGCGCGCGGGCAATGCGGGCCGCGGCGTGTCGATCAGCAGCGCAATGCCGACACCGTGCTCGACCGCGCTGATCGCCTTGAAAAGCGGCGCGGCAAGGATGACCGGCGGCTCGTCGAGCCCGGCAATCAGCGCCGCCACCTCGGGATCGTCGAGCGCGGACTCCGCCACCAGCACCTTGCGCGCGCGCCCGTGCCGTTGCAGATAGGCTTCGCAAAGGTGTACGCCCTCGATCAGGCTCGCCTCACGCCGGCGCCGCTCGCGTGCCGAACCCGCCAGGTGCAGCAGCTCGCGAAACAGCGTGTTGTCGCGCGAAACGATCCGGCGCGCCGACCCTGGGTCCCCGGCCGAGCTCATCGCTCGCCCAGGCCTGGCGTGAGCAGTTCGCGCACCGGGCCGAAACTTCGGCGGTGCTCGGGGCTCGGCCCGAAGCTGCGCAGCCTGCGCAAGTGTTCCGGCGTCGGATAGCCCTTGTGCACGTCGAAACCGTACATCGGCCAGGCGAGGTGCAGCTCGGCGAGCACCGCGTCCCTTGCGGTCTTGGCGAGAATCGACGCGGCGGAAATCGCCGGATCGAGCGCGTCGCCACCGACCAGGGTTTCGACCGCGCATTGCAGCCGCGGTGCCCG
>Ga0316195_10001410_pt1 | contig 10746 bp, 9 predicted proteins | sample Phised1_MG_FD_204937 | JGI IMG/M metagenome (GOLD analysis project Ga0316195, IMG submission 204937) | Coastal sediment microbial communities from Maine, United States - Phippsburg sediment 1 | ecosystem: Environmental > Aquatic > Marine > Coastal > Sediment | place: USA: Maine | collected... | reverse complement strand
CTGGCTTTGCGGTTCGGCGATAACGGCGAGGTGACGGATCCTGTTATCAGCCACATTTTCAATCAGCCCGAATATGGTGACACCTACCGGAGCATTGCCGCCTGGATGTACTACGGTACCGGGGCCTGCTTTTTGCAGGACGCCGACAACCTGATCCTGCCGACCAAAGACCTGGTGGGGATTGTTTCCTTATTGAAAGAGAAATTTCCTGAAATCACACGGGTGACAACCTATTCCCGATCGCGCACCGTGATACGCAAGTCGGTCGAGGCCCTGAAACAAATTCGCAAAGCCGGCCTGGACCGGGTTCATATAGGGCTCGAAACCGGGTACACGCCGCTGCTCAAGCTGATGAAAAAGGGGGTGTCGGCTGCCCAGCAAATCGAAGCCGGAAAAAAAATCGTCGCAGCCGGAATGGAATTGTCCGAGTATGTCATGCCCGGGTTAGGCGGACAAGGGTTGTGGAAAGAACATGCCTCCGCAACAGCCGAAGTTCTCAACCAAATCAATCCGCATTTCATCCGTCTTCGCAGCCTGCGAATCCCCAAGCGGGTTCCACTGTATGCCATGCTCGATAACGGCTCCTTCAAAATGCAAACCGACGACATGCTGGCCGAAGAGATCCGACAATTTATCGAGGCCCTTGAGGGGATCGACAGCACGGTCGCCAGTGACCATATTATGAACCTTTTGGAGGGTGTCTCCGGCAAACTGCCCAAGGACAAGGCCAAAATGCTGGCGGTCATCGCCAAGTACCAGGACCTGTCCGATATGGATCGGCTGATCTACCGCGTGGGTAGACGGGGCGGTACCTATCGTTCGACTGACGACCTGCAAAGCGACCCGGCCACCTACGCTAAAATTAAAAACCTGCTCACGGAAGTTGAAAACGAGAATGGGACTGCCGGTGTTGAACAGTTTATTGCCTCGTTAGTTGACCGTTACGTATAACTCAAACTGATCGTTTAGAATTTTCAAAATGTTTGCAAGGAGGTAATACATATGATTAACCATGTCGTTTTGATGAAGTTCAAAGCGGACGCGGACGAAGCTGCCATTGAGGACCTTGAACAAAGCCTGGACCAGTTGCCCAATACCATCAAGGAAATCCTCGTGTTCGAAATCGGCCGGGATGTGGTGCGTTCCGAACGATCCTATGATTTTGCCCTGGTTTCACTTTTTGCTAACCTTGAAGCCCTGGACCGTTACCGTACCCATCCGGACCACCTGAAGGTGTTGGAAAAGATCAAAAAACTCTGCGCCGATATCGTTGCGGTCGATTTTGAAGGCACGGACGCCAGTTCCCTAAAGGAACCGACACCGCCGTCCGATCTGCCGGAATGGTAACAGCGCAGACCCACCGTTTTTAACCGGCTCCCGATTTGATATTCAGGAGGTTTTATATGGCGTACCAGGAGATTCTCTTTGCCGCCGAGGGTCCGATCGGCTTTTTGACACTTAACAACCCTCGTAAAATCAATTCGCTCTCACGCCAAATGATTCAGGAAATAATCGATGCGTTAAACCGGGTTGCATCGGACGAATCGATTAAAGTTATTATTATTCAAGCGGCCGGCAAACATTTTTGTGCCGGGCATGATCTATCCGAGTTAGTCGATCAGGGTGTCAAGGAGTACAAGATGATCTTCGATCAGTGTACCCGCATGATGCAACTGATCCATGAGATTCCACAGCCGGTGATAGCCCAGGTTCAAGGCATCGCGACGGCTGCTGGCTGTCAACTGGTCGCCTGGTGCGATCTGGCCGTGGCAGAGCAAGGCGCCCGGTTCGCCACCCCGGGGGTCAAGATCGGGCTTTTTTGCACAACGCCCATGGTAGCGCTCAGCCGCGCCATCGGCCGCAAAGCGGCCATGGAAATGCTCCTGACCGGGCGTTACGTCCCGGCCGACGAAGCGCAATCGTTGGGTCTGATCAATAAGGTTGTACCGTTGGATGCACTGGCGCATGAAACACGCGCTTTGGCCGAGCAGATAACCGAAGCCAGCGGCTTTACGTTGGGAATCGGCAAACAGGCCTTTTATGCCCAGATTGACCAGCCCGATGACAAGGCCTTTCAGTTCGCCAAACACACCATAACGCTTAATAACATGGCCGAGGATGCCCAGAACGGCATCACCGGCTTTTTACACAAACAGACACCTGTGTGGAAAAATAGGTAACCATGAAGCCATTGCCGGATTCACCGTTGTCTTTGTGGCTGGACACTTTCGGGGCTTATCAACCAGAACCGCCTCTTGCCGAAGATATCCAGGTCGATGTTGCCATTATTGGTGGCGGCTTTACAGGCATTGCCACGGCCCATGAACTGAAACGGGCCGAACCCGGTTTGCGGATTGCTCTGTTGGAGGCCAAAACGATCGGCTACGGCGCCAGCGGCCGCAACGGCTCGTTTGCCATGACGGTTGTGGGTCTCGGCTTTGGAACCATGGCCATGCTGCGTGGCAAAGCCTTCGTCAATGATGCCCATGAATACATGATGCGGGCGGTTGACCACCTGGACGAGCTGATCCAACGCGAAAAACTCGATTGTGATCGTTTGCGCCCTGGGTTCTTGCGAACCGCCACAACCAAAGGCTATGTCAAACGGATTCAGCATGACGTCGATTTGATGAACCGTCTCGGGTTCGATGACATCTACTGGCTCGATGCCGGCCAGGTGCGCCAGCGCGTCAATTCCCCGCGTTTCCTGGGGGCCATGTGGGAACCGCGCCTGGTGCTGGTGAACCCTGCCAAGCTCGTCAGAGCTGAAAAAACGTTGGCCCTGTCTATGGGCGTCGAAATTTACGAAAACACGCCGGTCATGGAAATCGCGACTGACAATAATTATCGGTTAAAGACACCGCGCGGCCGTGTTGCCGCTTCTAAGCTCGTCTTCGCCACCAATGCTTATTCCCATGTGTTCCCTGGATTGCAGCTCAAACAGGTCCCGGCCTTCACCTACATGATCGCCACCGCACCACTCACAGAGCGACAACTGGCACCGATCGGCTGGCAAAACCTGGAAGGCCTCGAAGATGCCCGTAACCTGATCCATTACTACCGGATTACACCAGATAAACGCCTGGTTATGGGAGGGGGGCCGGTTGGCCTGACTTGGAACAATGCCCTTTATGCTGACAAGAATGAAAATGCTTGGAATCATCTAGAGCAGCACATTACCTTCCTCTTTCCATCTTTGGCCAAAGTGCCCATTACCCATCGCTGGGGAGGACCCTTTTCCGTTACCACGAACCTGACACCGGCCTTGGGTTGTCTAGGCAACCGCAACGCGTTTTACAGCCTGGGATGCGTCGGGCACGGCGTGTCCATGAGCCACCTGAATGCCTGCACCTTGCGCGACCTGATTCTCGAGCGTCGGAGCGACCTGACCGACAGCCCCTTTGTCAACCGCAAAAGCATTCCCTGGCCACCGGAACCTTTGCGCATGTTCGCCATCGGTGCCCTTCGCAGTTACCTGCAGCTCGAAGACCGGATTTATGAACGCCACCTGCCGGCCGGAGGGAAAGATTAAAATGCGCTTTCGACCCTGCATCGACCTGCATCAGGGTATGGTCAAACAGATTGTCGGATCGACCCTGACCGACGACTCGGGCCAAAATCCCGAGACCAATTTCCAGGCCGAAAACCCGTCCAACTGGTTTGCCGACCTCTACCGTCGCGACAACCTGACCGGCGGGCACATCATTCAACTGGGCCCAGGCAACGAAAAGGCAGCCAAGGCCGCGTTGGACGCATGGCCAGGCGGACTGCAGATCGGCGGTGGTATCGACCTGGACAATGCCGTATCGTGGCTCGACGCCGGAGCCGAGGCCGTCATCGTCACCTCATGGGTATTTCACGATGGCGTTGTCGATGAGGGCCGTCTGCAAAGCCTTGCCCGAAAAATTGGCAAACAAAGGCTGGTGCTGGACTTAAGCTGCCGCAAGCGCGCTGACCAATATCTCATCGTCACCAACCGCTGGCAAACGTTTACGTCCGAGGCCATCGGGCCTGGCCTGCTGGATTCGATGGCACGTTATTGTCACGAATTTTTAATCCACGGTGTCGATGTGGAAGGCCGTTGTCAAGGCATTGAAACGGATCTAGTTGCAAAACTCGGGCAATGGGGAGGGATTCCCACGACCTATGCCGGCGGAATTCGATCGATGGAAGATATCGAAAGTATCGCAACCTTGGGCCGGGGCAATCTTGATTTTACGGTTGGCAGCGCACTCGATATTTTTGGCGGTTCGCAGCTAAGGTATGCCGATCTCGTTCGCTTATATGCAGCCGATGCGCCCTGATCGACTGTTTCCTCAACAAACAATCAACTCCCGCAAAGCCGGAAAACAAATTCGGGGTTATAAGTTTCCGCTTTGTCCCAACGCAAACACCGACGTTGAAGTTTGAATTTTATCATCAATACCAAAACCCTGTATGTTGTGGTACAGTAGCACTTATATTTACCGGACTCCTGTCAAACCATCCGAATCGGAGATGCGATTTATGCAATGGAAAATTTGGTGTGAAGACAAAACCGGAATTGTTTGTATTCATAATAAGGGATACCTCACCAACGACGATTTTAAAAAACAAGTTATAGAAGCATCTGCCTGCATGAGCGAGCACGGTTCGAAGCTTGTTCTTGTTGACTATCGGGTACTCAGCAGCGAAATAAATATTTTTAATATTTATGACCTTCCGATATTCTACAAAGAAATTCAATTTCCTATCGGTGCAAGGGTAGCGTTCCTGACTTCGGATGAGCTATCAGTTACACAAAAAGAACACTTTGAGTTTTTTGAAACCGTGTGTGTGAACACAGGTTATAACGTAAAGCTTTTTAAAGACGAAGACGCAGCCCGGAAGTGGCTGTCAGAAACTTAACCGAGTATGGAACCGTTGAAAGGCATCGATTTTGTCTGAGTGCAATTGGCAATCGTCCTTGGTCGAGACCGATTTTTGCACATATTGCTTATTATGCTGTATTGTGAGACTGTGTCTCAAAGGAAGAAGACCCCCTGCAGATTGCTGCTGGGAGTCTTCAATTCAGTTACTCACCAATTTTATGTTATATTGCCAGCAAGGACTTACAGATGTCGGGTCCGCTTAAAAAGCCTCACCGAAAAACCGTCGCCCTGGTTCTAGGAAGCGGCTCTTCCCGGGGATGGGCTCACATTGGTGCCATTGAAGCCTTGGAGGAAGAAGGCATTCCCATCGACTTCATCACCGGATGCAGTGTGGGGTCTTACGTGGGGGCCATCTATGCTAGCGGCAGCCTGCAAAGCCTCAAGGATTTTGTCCTTCGCATGGATGGCAAGAAAGTTTTCTCATACTTTGACGTTGTTTTCCCCCGCTCCGGCCTGTTGGACGGCACCAAAAAAGTAGCCGAACTTTTCTCCATGCACACAACAGTTGAAAGCTTTTCCGATTTGAATATCCCCGTTATGATGGTGGCAACGGATCTTCACCGGGGTGAAAAGGTGATACTTAAATCAGGTAATCTGCTGCAAGCCCTTCGGGCCACCATGAGCTTCCCGGGACTCTTTGCTCCGGCCCGGGTCAAGGGACGCTGGTTGATAGACGGTGCACTGGTGGATCCGGTTCCCGTGGGTGTGGCCCGGGCCACCGAGGCTGACGTGGTGATCGCCGTTGATCTGAACAGCGGTATCGTCTCCCGGCGGATGCGAAAACCGAATGCTAAGGAACTCGAAACGCAGGAACAGGAAGCTTCTAAATCCAAGAGCGAACTCCTGATCAAACTATCCGACTATTATGAAACCGCCGAGGTTGCGTTTAAAGAAAAGATCAACAAACTTTTAGGACGTGACGCTGATTTGCCCGACATCATCGAAACCGTTATGACATCCATAAATATTATGGAGGAACGCATAACCCGCATCAACTTGGCTGTAGAGCCCCCGGATATCCTTGTCCAACCCCGATTGGGGGCTTTGAAGATGATGGACTTCGATCAAGTAAGCCTTACCATTGAAGAGGGTTACATTAGCATAAAGGAAAAAATGGAAGACATCAAAGCATTGCTTGAGATTCCCAGCGATGTGGCTGCAATCGACTGATACCTTGCCAGTCACCCATGAACGCGGCTAATCCAGCCGGTCTCTTTTCGTCGACGATCTTGCCTTGATATGGTCAGTCCCAATTTGACAACTTTAGACATAGCAAAGAGAAAGGATCTCAATCATAAACTTGAATAGAAGACATCTCAAAAATGTCTATTGGCCCAATCCGCCAAAGGCGGATAAATCTCGGCGTTGGACGACACGATTTGGTCGGGAATAGCGAAGCGTATCAAAATTGATATGATACCCTTCCGGGAAGCTTCCTTGTCTCGCTAAAAGCGGGAACAACGGATGCTTCAATCCTCAAAATAGCCCGCTATTCCTCCGGTTCAAATCTGTCGCCCGCCTTGACCTTGAGCCAAAATCCGATTTTTGAGATAGCTTCTACATACCAGCTTTAGTTATGGAAAGTCGATAAATGACAACCAAAGAAAAGCAAATTCCGCTGCAGAAGACGGTTGAAAACTTCGAGCCATTGATCATAACCAATGACAAGAAGAAGTTTATCAGGCCGAGCAGACACCCGGAACCGGCAAAAATATCCCGGCAATTATTCTTGGAACTGTGCCCGTCAGCGGTTATCGACAATGAAACGCTCAACCTGATTCAGGTGCTGCGGCTTCACAAAGCAATTGATCAAACCAAAAGTGCAACCGGCTCGGCTGTGTTGCTGAGATCACTGATTCAACCAAGTACAGACCTTAATTATATTCGATCTAAACAGGAATCCTTAAGGGAAATTGCATCCAACGACAGACTGCGACAAGCACTGACGGATTTTGTCCACGAGTACAGCGAGGGTGAAGGCGCGCTTTTTAAATTTTTCAACAAAGGTCTTGTCGCCATGTTTCCTTATCTTGATTTAAAAAGAGCCAAGGCCTCAGCTGCCAATATAATCAAGTTGCTGCAAACCATACCCCCTGCAGAGTCATCCTATTTAAGAGCATTGCTGGCACATCTGCATTCATTCAAGGGATCATCGCTTGCTCAGATGATGAACGGATCAATGTACAAAACTTTTCACGGATTGAAACCTGGTAAAGAGGTGGGCTTTTTTACACCAAAACTAAAGTTCATACCACACCGTTTCACAAAATGGATTCTTGTTGGTCCGGTGGTGGCTTTAATGCCATTGCTCTATGCGAAAATTGGTTTTGAACGCGCCATTTCTCCATTGATGACGAGTATCGGGATAGCATGGACGGGATTATATGCTTTCTACAGCCTGTTGATCAAACCAGTTAAAGATACAGGGAACTTTATTGAGCCCTTGCGGGAGAAATGCATTTACGATAGTGCGTTCAACCTGGCAATTGATACAGTTGGCATGATCGATGAACTCTTAGCATCCCATCTATATGCTAATGACTTGCCACACGCCACAACACTCCCGAAGGTCTCTGACGAAGACCACCATTTTTTCGAAGCAACGGCCCTTAAAAACCCGGTTATGGTAAAAGACAAAACGGATTTTGTGCCAAACAATGTGTGCATGAACGGGGCCAGGTTGACCTTTATCAGTGGACCGAACAGCGGGGGTAAGACAACTATCTGCAAAAGTATTGTTCACAATCAATTGCTGGCACAGATGGGATCCTATGTCCTGGCGGAGAAAGCAGCAATCAACATCGCTGATATGATAAGTTATCAAGCGCCTAAATTCGATGGCTTGCAGGATGATGAAGGCAGATTCGGAACTGAACTCAGCAGGACCCGCGACATCTTCTATTCAACGGGTCCCAAAAGCCTTGTGATTCTGGATGAACTCGCCGAAGGGACAACCTATGAAGAGAAGCTGCATGAGTCTTTCGGGATTCTAAGTGATTTTCACACCATTGGCAACAACACCGTCCTTGTCACGCACAATCATTCATTGGTGGACCGGTTTATGGCGGAGCAAAAGGGACAATGCTTTATGGCTGAGTTTAAGGGAGATGACCCAACTTACAAAATAATCCCAGGAATCTCAAGAAAGGCCCATGCGGACAGAATCGTAAAAAAAATCAATTTTTCCAAAAAAGATCGACATCGCTATATGAAAGACAAGGGCTACTTATAATTCTCAATACTATTGAAAATAGGGATATCTGTCGGAAGGAGAAATAAGGTATGTCAGACAGTGACAAGAATTTTTCAAGGAGACAATTTATCAAAACCGCTGGTGGGGCAGGTTTAGGATCGGTACTTATCCCCTTAAGTTTTTTGACACAGGCAAATGGCAACGCTTCGACCGAAGCGTCGGAACAAATGAGTGTGCCAACCCGGCCATTTGGAAAAACAGGCGCAAACGTCTCTATTCTGTCCCTTGGTGGCGTTTTAGGGGTTAATGACCAATTAATGTTCCGGCAGGCCCTTAATATGGGTGTAACCTATTGGGATACGGCTGATTCATACGGACGAGGAAAAAACGAAATAGCTATCGGCAAATACTTTGCCAAATACCCAATTGACCGGAAGAAAGTGTTCCTGGTAACGAAAGCAGGCACATCAGATCCGCAGAAACTCACGGATAAATTAAATGCATCGCTTCAAAAACTGAATACTTCTTACATCGATTTATATTTTATACATTATGTCAGTGATGTAAGATATGAATTGACGCAAGAGGTCAAAGCCTGGGCTGAAAAGGCCAAGGCTCAAGGAAAAATCCGATTTTTTGGGTTTAGCGCCCATAAAAACATGGAAGATAGTATGTTTGCGGCCGCCAAGCTTGGATGGATTGATGGCATAATGATGAGCTATAATTACCGGCTAATGGTAAAAAGCAAGATGAAGCGGGCCGTTGATGCCTGTGTTAAGGCCGGAATCGGATTGACCGCCATGAAAACCCAGGCTGCGTTCTCGGCCAATTTTTATGCTTCGATCGGATCTAAAACGGATGAAGCTTTGAAACTAACCGAAAATTTCCTAAAAAAGGGCTACTCTGCCGAGCAAGCCAAACTCAAGGTAGTGTGGGAAAATCCCAATATTGCCAGTATCTGCTCAGCAATGCCGAATATCACCATCCTTCGGGCCAATGTTGCCGCAGCCCTGAACAAGAACAACTTATCGGCAGGTGACAAACACCGTTTGGGACAATATGCACAACTTACGGAGCCTTGTTACTGCGCAGGCTGTGCAAATATTTGCGAGGCAGCGGTCGATCTGGATGTTCCGATCAGCGACATATTGCGCTGTTCTATGTACCATCACTCCTATGGAGATCGAGAAAAGGCCTTAACACTATTCAATGCACTGCCAGAGGATGTTAAGGCAAATATTCTTAAAGCCGATTATTCCAAATCTGAAAAATATTGCCCCCAGAAGATCCAAATTGGCACCATTTTGAAAAACACATATGAAGATCTGGCTTAGAAAAGCGTTGAAGTATCAGCAAAGACGGGTATAATTGGCGATATCTCTTCTATCCGCAATTGAAGGAAGGAACCCAAAGCATGTTGTCCTTTACGCGCTACCCGGAAATCGATTTCACCTGGTTTGTTTCCAAGGGCGAGACCTCCATCGAAAACTGGCTTCAAACGGTTGGCTATTACGGCAAAGAGGGTATGACCACGCGCGAACTCTATGATCTGCGGCAGCAAACCAACCTCTTCTCGGTCGAGGACATCGGTATGATCCTCAAACAGACCATCGAAGACCAAGCGCTGCGCCCACCTAACGGGAAAACCGCTGTTGTTGTCGACGAGGTCGTAAAATACGGCCTTTCCAGGATGTATGAGATGCAAGCTGAAGCCAAAGGGGTTTCCTCGAATACGCAGGTTTTCTATCAAATGGTTACCGCCACCAATTGGCTTGGTGACGATGTGGCCCAATGCGTTTCTGAACTACACGGTGGCCTGGATTAACCGTCAACGCATTCAATTGGATTGTATCCCGCCCAAAACCGCATCTTATAATTGCGACTCGATCGGCCAGAAGCTGAAAAAACCGACCCCGAAACGCTGCCAGATACTCGTATGCGGCTCTTTGGTGTAGACGACCGGCTGGCCGTTTTCCCAGCCGTGCCAACGTACCTGTTCGGACCCATCCTTTTGGGTCACCAACTCCAGGCGGAACGTAAACGCCTCAATATTCTGGTCGAACCATTGCCCCATCCCATCTGCAATCTCCTTTGAATCTATAACGACGCCGATTTCGGTATTGTGAATCACCGCCCGGGGGTCGAGGTTTAAAGAACCGATGAAAATCTGCTCGCGGTCAAACACAAAGGATTTGGCATGCAGGCTGGCCTTGGAAGAACCCCCCGTCCCTTTTTTGGCTTTGCGCTGCTCTTTGGTGAGTTGCTTGTTCATTTCATACAACTCGACTCCACCTCGCAGCAAGGCCTTGCGATACTTGGCATACCCGGAATGCACGATGCCGACATCGTTGGACGCCAGGGAATTGGTCACGATGCGCACACGTACGCCACGTTCGACAAGCTGGGTTAGAAACGTCGTTCCCGGTGCGCCGGGAACGAAATAGGGCGAAAAAATGATCAGCTCATTTTTAACCTGCTCCAGGTAGGGCTTGAGTTGCGGCCCCAAGTGATATTCGATCTTGCTGGTATTGTGCAAGAGTTTTTCCGGCCGGTCATAGACGACTTCGGCTGTACCCCAGGCGAAACGTACCTGATCGGCCCGCATCTTTTGAGCCAGGTCCGAATTGCGCAAGGCCCGCAGAT
>Ga0316195_10001409_pt1 | contig 10748 bp, 12 predicted proteins | sample Phised1_MG_FD_204937 | JGI IMG/M metagenome (GOLD analysis project Ga0316195, IMG submission 204937) | Coastal sediment microbial communities from Maine, United States - Phippsburg sediment 1 | ecosystem: Environmental > Aquatic > Marine > Coastal > Sediment | place: USA: Maine | collected... | reverse complement strand
GCGCCAGCGACTCGACCAGGATCAGCATGAACCAGCCCATCAGGGCGTTCTGGTTCATCGAGTACCACAGCACCATCACGATGGCGAACGCGCCGACGATGCTGACCAGCACCGACTGGGGGACCTGTCGGTACACGGACGCCATCACGCCCGCAAGGATCTTCTCCTTGCGCTGCTCGCGCGTCTCGACCGCCAGGCCGAAGCGGGTCAGCGGGCCGGACATGAGGGCGTCGCTCGGGAGGCAGGCAGGTGCATGAGTCGATGATAGGCGAGGAGCAGGGCACCCACATCGTCCGGACGGCCGCCACATCCCGCGCCACTTCCTCGATTTGACGGCCCTGCCCCCTTTCCGAATACTTGAGGCTGCGCGGCGGCCGTTCGGCCGCCGCTTTTTTGCCCCGGGGAGAGAATTCGATGCTGCCGTTCCGACTGACCCTGGCCGCGTGCGCAGTCGCGCTCGCGGCGCCCTGCGTGTTCGCCAAGCCGGTCGACCAGGTCCGCGTCGGCTTCTCGACGTCCATCTCGGGTCCGTTCGCCGCGCTCGGGGCCGAAGCGCGCGACGGCTTCAACCTCGGCATCAAGCAGCTGGGCGGCAAGCTCGGCGGCATCCCGGTCGAGGTGCTGGCCACCGACGAGGCCGGCAACCCGGACACCGGACGGCAGCACGTCGACCGCTACATCAAGCGCGACCGCATCCACTTCTACACGGGCCCGATCGGCTCGAACGTGGCGCTCGCCGTCGGTCCGGCCCTGTTCGCGGCCCAGGTGTTCTACCTCAGCAACAACGCCGGGCCGTCGCAGCTCGCCGGCAGCCAGTGCAGCCCGTTCTTCTTCGGCACCGCCTGGCAGAACGACTCCTACCACGAGGCCGCCGGCAAGTTCGCGTCCGAGCGCGGATTCAGGAAGGTCGCGGTGATGGCGCCCAACTACCCCGCCGGCCAGGACGCGATCAACGGCTTCAAGCGCGGCTTCGGCAAACCCGTCATGTCCGAGACCTTCACCAAGCTCGGCCAGCTCGACTACGCGGCCGAGCTCGCCAAGCTGCGCGCCGAAGCGCCGGACGCGCTCTACATCTTCCTGCCCGGCGGCATGGGGATCAACTTCATCAAGCAGTTCGTCGGCGCCGGACTGTCGACGTCGACGCAGATCGTCGGTCCCGGCTTCTCGGCCGACGAGGACGTGATCCGCGCGGTCGGCGAGCCGATGCTCGGCATGTTCAACACGGCGCACTGGAACCACGATTTCACCAATCCGGCCAGCCAGGCCTTCGTGCAGGCCTACGTCAAGGAGTACGGCCGGCTGCCGTCGATCTACGCCGCCCAGGCGTACGACGTCGTGCTGATGATGGATGCGGCGGTGCGCGACACCCGGGGCGAGCTGGACAACAAGGACGCCGTGCGCGCTGCGCTCCGCAAGGCGAACTTCAAGTCGGTGCGCGGCGACTTCAGGTTCGGGCCCAACCAGTTCCCGATCCAGGACTACTACCTGCGCACGATCGGCAAGGACGCGCAGGGCCGCATCACGAATCGCACGCTGAACAAGGTGTTCACCAATCACCAGGACACCTACGCGGCGCAGTGCACGATGCGCTGACGACGTCCGGCGCGGCGCCTTGCCCGGAGGCGAGGCGCCGCCCGGGAAGCACCGCACGGGAGCACTCTCCGCGCGGAACCCCGCAGCCCGCCCCCGAACCGGCGGCACGATGACCACGACCCTCGTCTTCGAACAGCTGCTCAACGGGCTGCAGTTCGGCCTGATGCTGTTCCTGATCGCCGCCGGGCTGACGCTCGTGTTCGGCATCATGGACGTGCTGAACCTGGCGCACGGGTCGCTCTACATGATCGGCGCCTACCTGGCCGCCACGCTGACCCAGGCGACCGGGTCGTTCTGGCTGGGACTGCCGCTCGCGGCGCTCGGCACCGGCGTGGTCGGGATCGTGCTGGAAGTGGCGCTGGTGCGCCGCCTGTACCAGCGCGACCACCTGGCGCAGGTGCTGGCGACGTTCGCGGTCATCCTGATCGCAGACGACACGGTCAAGATGATCTGGGGGCCGGCGCCGATCATGCTCGCGGCGCCCGCGGCCCTGGCCGGACCGGTCGAGCTCTTCCCCGGGTTCTTCTATCCGGCGTACCGACTCCTCATCATCGGCGTCGGGCTCGCGCTCGCCCTCGGGCTGTACCTGCTGGTGGCCCGCACGCGCACCGGGATGCTGGTGCGCGCGGGCAGCAGCAACCGCGAGATGGCGGCGCTGATGGGCGTGCGCGTCGACCGGCTGTTCGCGCTGGTGTTCGTGCTCGGAGCGATGCTGGCGGCCGTCGCCGGCGGCCTGCTCGGACCGCTGCTGGCCGTAGAAATCGGGATGGGCGAGAACATCCTGATCCTCGCGCTGGTCGTCATCGTCATCGGCGGGATCGGCTCGATCCGGGGCGCGTTCGTCGGCGCGGTGCTGGTCGGCGTGGTCGACACCGCCGGGCGCGCCTTCCTGCCCGATGTCCTCGGGGCCTTCCTCAGCAACGCGGCCGCGGCACAGCTCGGCCCGGCGCTCGCCGCCATCGCCATTTACGTGCTGATGGCCGCGGTGCTGTTCTTCCGGCCGCAAGGCCTGTTTCCCGCGCGCGCATGACCACGGACGAGCGACTGCGTCGTGCCATGCCCTGGCTGCTGCTCGCCGCGGCACTGGCATTCCCGTGGGTGGCGACTGCGCTCGACCAGGCTTTCTACATCGGCCTGGTGCGACGCGTGCTGATCTTCGGCATCGCGGCCGCCAGCCTCAATTTCATCCTCGGCTACGGCGGCATGGTGAGCCTGGGTCACGCCGCCTTCTTCGGGATCGGCGCCTACACCGTCGGCGCGCTCGCGGCGGACGGCATCTCGAACGCCTGGATCGCATGGCCGCTCGCGGCCGCGGTCGCGGCGCTGGCGGCGGTGCTCATCGGGGCGGTCTCGCTGCGCACCCGCGGCGTCTACTTCATCATGATCACGCTGGCGTTCGCGCAGATGGTCTACTACGTCGCCGTCGGCCTCAAGCGCTACGGCGGCGAGGACGGGCTCAACCTGCCGGTCCGCTCCACGCTGGGCTTCGGCGTGGGGCTGGACAGCGACATGGCCTTCTACTACGTCGTGCTCGCGCTGCTCGTCGGCGTGCTGCTCGTGTTCGACCGGGTGCTCGATGCGCGCTTCGGCCGCGTGCTGATCGGCATCCGCGAGAACGAGACGCGCATGGAGTCGCTCGGCTTCCCCACGTTCCGCTTCCGCCTGGCCGCGTTCGCGATCGCGGGCGCGGTCGCGGGTCTCGCCGGCGCGCTGTTCGCCAACCACAACATGTTCGTCAGTCCCGCCGTGCTGCACTGGACGCAATCGGCCACCTTCGTGGTCATGGTGATCCTGGGCGGCATCGGCTATCGCTACGGCGGGGTCCTGGGGGCGCTCGTGCTGCTGCTGCTCGAGGAAATCCTCGCCGGCTACACCGAGTACTGGCACCTGCCCCTCGGCGCGCTGCTGCTCGCGGTCGTGTTCCTCGCGCCGCACGGCCTGTCCGGCTGGCTGGAGCGAAAGGGGGCGCGGTGAGCCTGCTCGAGGTCCGCGGCCTCACCAAGCGCTTTGGCGGCCTCGTGGCGACCGACCGGCTCGATCTGTCGGTGGCCGAGGGCGAGCTGCACGCGGTGATCGGCCCGAACGGCGCCGGCAAGACGACGCTGATCGGCCAGCTGGCCGGCACGCTGCGACCCGACGCCGGCAGCATCGTGATGCAGGGCCTCGACGTCACGCGCCGCTCGGCCCACACGCGGGTCGCGCGCGGCATCGCGCGGTCCTACCAGGTCACCAACGTGTTCCGTCGCTTCACCGCTCTCGACAACGCCGCGCTCGCCATCCAGGCCTGCTCCGGGTCGAGCTTCCGGTTCTGGCGGTCGGCGGCGCGCGAGACGGCGCTCTTCGAGCGCGCGCGTGCGCTGCTCGATCGGGTCGGACTGCGCGCGCGCGCCGACGTCCCGGCCGGCGCGCTCGCGCACGGCGAGCAGCGCCAGCTCGAAGTCGCGCTCGCGCTCGCCTCGCAGCCGCGCCTGCTGCTGCTCGATGAACCGATGGCCGGCATGGGCCCCGACGAATCGGAACGCATGCTGCAGCTGATCGCGAGCCTGAAGGGCCGCGTCACCATCGTGCTGGTCGAGCACGACATGGATGCCGTGTTCCGCCTGGCCGACCGCCTGTCCGTCCTCGTCTACGGCCGGGTCCTGGCGACCGGCACGCCGCCGGAGATCCGCGCCAATGCCGACGTGCGCCAGGCCTACCTTGGCGCCGAGGCGACCGCGTGAACCTGCTCGAGTTGCGCGACGTGCAGGCGGGCTACGGCGCGAGCCAGGTGCTGTTCGGCGTCGATCTCGCCATCCGCGAGGGCGAAGTGGCCACCCTGCTCGGCCGCAACGGCATGGGCAAGACGACCACGCTGCGCGCGCTGTTCGGCCTGCTGCCGCTCAAGGGCGGCGAGATCCGTTTCGGCGGCGAGCGCATCGACGGCCGGCCCACCGATGCCATCGCCCGGCTGGGCATCGCCATCGTGCCGGAAGGACGCCAGATCTTCCCCAACCTGACCGTGCTCGAGAATCTCGGCGCCTTCGCGCAGGAGCGCAGCGGCGCCCGCGAACGGTGGACTGCCGAGCGCGTGTTCGCGCTCTTTCCGCGGCTCGCGGAACGGGCGCGGGCGATGGGAAACCAGCTGTCCGGCGGCGAGCAGCAGATGCTGGCGATCGGCCGCGCGCTGATGACCAACCCCCGGCTGCTGATCCTCGACGAGGCCACCGAAGGCCTCGCGCCGCTGGTGCGCGACGACATCTGGCGCTGCCTCGCCGAGCTCAAGCGCAGCGGACTGACCATCCTCGTGATCGACAAGTACGTGCAGCGGCTGGTGCAGCTCGCCGACCAGCACACGATCCTGGAACGGGGGCGCGTCGTATGGCACGGTCCGTCGGACCGGCTCGCCGGCGACACGTCGCTCTGGCACCGTTACCTTGGCGTGTAAGGTGCGTAACCATCGCCCGCGGGCGCGCATCCAGGACACAGGGAGACCGACATGCCGCTGCTGACTGGCATCGCCCGACGGGCGCTGCAGGGCCACGCGGCGCGCCATCTGGCGCGCTTCATACCGAACCCGCTCGTGCGGGTCGCGGTAGTGATGGTCGCCTCGGCGCTGCTTCCGGTGATCGTCGCCGAGGTCGCAAAGCGCCGCGCGGCGCGTCGGCGGCCGCCGACGGAATCGGCGCCCCGCTATGCCAGCGACGGGTAGCGCGACAGTTCGAGCGTCGCGCGGCCGCCGCGCCTGGCTGACAGGCGGGCGCGCCCGCCCACCGGCAGGGTGAGCTTGCGCGCCACGTGCCCGAAGGGCAGCCCGGTGTAGACCGGGACGCCGCTCAGGGCCCGCAGCCGCGCGACCACCGCCGCGAGGTCGAAGCCGTTGTCGTTCGGCATCGGCGTCACCGGCTCGAAATCGCCCAGCACGATCGCGGCCTGCCGCTGCAGTACACCGGCGTGCGCGAGCTGCAGGAACATCCGCTCGATCTTGTAGGCCGGCTCGTTCACGTCCTCGACGAACAGGATCCCGCCGCGCACCCGCGGCATGAAGGGCGTGCCGAGCAGCGCCAACAGCATGGCGAGGTTGCCGCCCCACAACCGCCCCTCGACCGTGCCCACCGGGCCCTGCAGCGAGAGATCGACGGAATAGGTGCGCGACTGCAGGACGCCGAAGAAGTGCTCGACCGTGTACGGATCCGGATGCTCCGTCCCGAAGTCGCCGGCCGACGGCCCGGCGAAGCTCGTGCCGCCGCGCGCCAGCAGCGCGAGGCTGAACGCGGTGAAGTCGCTGTAGCCGACCAGCGGCGCCCGGCGCGCCCGGATCGCCGCATAGTCGATGCGATCGAGCAGCCGCGACAGGCCGTAGCCGCCGCGGGCCGACAGCACCACGTCGATCGACGGGTCGGTGGCGAAGCGTTGCAGGTCGGCGAGGCGCAGGTCGTCCGGGCCCGCGAAGCGCTGTTCGCGCGCGAACACGCTCTCGCCCGCGACCACCTGCCAGCCCTGGCCGCTGAAGAAGCGGGCCGCGCGGTCGATCACCCCGGGGTCCGGCAGGAAGCCGGACGGCGCCACCAGCCCCAGGGTCCTAGCGCGCGGCATCGTCGTCCTCGTCGGCGGGCAGGCTGCCCGCGCGCTTCAGTTCCCGCCTTTCGCTGAAGAACTTCGAGAGCAGCTGGCCGCTCTCCTCCCCGAGCACGCCGCCGCGCACCGTGGTGTGGTGGTTCAGCTTCGGTTCGGCGAACAGGTCCACGATGCTGCCGCACGCGCCCGTCTTGGGATCGCTCGCGCCGAACACCAGCCGCCGGATGCGCGCGTGCTGCATGGCGCCGGCGCACATGGCGCACGGCTCGAGCGTCACGTAGACCGTGCAGTGGCTCAGGCGATAGTTGCCGAGCAGCTCGGCCGCGGCCCGCATCGCCTGGATTTCGGCATGCGCGGTCGGGTCGCTGTTGCCGATCGGCTGGTTGAACCCGGTGGCGATCACTTCGCCATCCTTGACGACGACGGCGCCGACCGGGACTTCAGCGAGTGCCCATGCGTTGTGCGCCTGGTCCAGCGCGAGCCGCATGAATGTCTCGTCGGCGTCGATTGCCTGCGCCGGCTGCTCGGTGACCTCGATCTGGCGCGCCAGCCATGCCTGTCGCTTGGCCTCGCGCTGGGCATCGCGCGCGTCGCGCGCCTGCTGGACGGTCTCTGCAAGCTGCAGCGGATCGAGCGCCGGAGCCGCCTGCTCGAGCCAGGCCGGCAACGCGCCCCGTCGGTAGTCGCTGCCGAAATCCGAGCGGCGGACGAAACCCGTGTCGACCAGCCAGCGGCGCAGCTCGACGTGATCGGTGTCGAGCATCGCGCCGGCCGTCGACAGGAAGTGCTTCAGCACGGCGTTGGCGCCGCGTTCGTCGAGCAACCTGTCCGCGGGAAAGAACAGCGTCGCCGTGGCGAACACGAGTTCCAGGTCGCGGCCGTCCTTCTGCTGCAGGGTCGACAGGTGCACGCCCTGCCGGACCGCCAGCTGGGCGAGCCGCTCGAGCCAGGCCGGGACCGAAATGGCGGCGTCTGTCGTCATGCCGACAGTCTACCGACCGCCCGGCAGCCGCCCGCCGAGCGGCCACCCGGCAGGCGCAGCGGAAAATCGAGCTTGTTTGACGCGACTGCCCTGCCGGCGGCGCGACGAACGCGCTAGCATCCGCTCGGCCGCCGCGCCATCCCGGAGGAAGCATGAGCCGTCATGTCATCGTGTCGTTCGGTCAGGGCAACGAGTTCGAGTTCAGGATTCCGGCCGTCGATGTCGCGGCCCGCTCAACGGAGCAGGCGCGCCAGTGGTTCGACCGCGAGTTCGTGGAACTCGAATGCGATGTGCCGTCGCCGATCGGCAAGATCCTGCTGGCCGACCGCGTGCTCAGCGTCGCCAAGTATGCCGGCGCGCAACGCTTCCGCGAGCGCCCCGACTGGGCCGAGGAGTTCGCGAAGAACGCCGCGGCGATGCTCGGACGCGACCTGGTCCGCGTCGACGTTCCCAACTACACGGTCGGCTACTAGCCGGGCCTAGTCGCCCGAGAAGAACCAGACGCTCCTGATGCGGCCGTCGCGCACCTGATAGGACGCGGCGACCTCGAATGGCCGGTCGCGCAGGCCGTGTACACGCTCGTGGTCGATGACGACGTTGCCGATGACCATGCGGTTCACGAGTTCCGCGCGCAGCGCCGGCACGCTGAAGCGCTGCGTCGCGTAGAACTCGGCCAGCTCGGCGCGGTTCGTGAATGCGGGTTCCCTGCAGGGCAAGCGGTAGACGACGACATCGTCGTCGTACACCTCGAGGAAACGCTCGAGATCGTGCGCGTTGTAGGCGTCGAGCTGGTGCTGCACCGCCTGCTCCGGGGTCAGGCCCGGCACGTCAGATCCCCATTTCCTTGAACACCTCGCGTGCCGTGCGGAAGCTGTCGATCGCCGCCGGAACGCCGCAGTAGATCGCGGCCTGCAGGAACACCTCCCTGATCTCGTCCTTCGTCAGCCCGTTGTTGATCGCGCCGCGGACGTGCAGCTTGAGTTCATGCGGACGGTTGAGCGCGGTGATCATCGCCAGGTTCAGGAAGCTGCGCGTGCGGCGGTCCAGCCCGGGCCGGTTCCACACGTCGCCCCAGCAGTACTGCGTCACCAGTTCCTGCATCGCCATGTTGAAGTCATCGGCGTTCCTGATGGACGCATCGACGTACTCGGCTCCCAGCACTTCCCGCCGGGTCTTCAGTCCGCGCTCGAACAGTTCCTTGTTCATCCTCGCTCCTCGCTGGTCATGCATGACGCACGGTGCCGCGGTCGCCCGCCACCGTCCCGGACGGCATTCTGACGCATGGGCGACGCGGGCCGGGCCGCCGCGCCGCGCCGATCACGTAGAGTCGCGGCAATGAGCGGTCAACCGTGGGATGCGATCGTGATCGGCGCCGGCGCCGCCGGCATGATGTGCGCCGCGGTCGCGGGCCGGCGCGGCGCGCGCGTGCTGCTGATCGACCACGCCGCGAAGCTCGCGGAGAAGATCCGCATCTCGGGCGGCGGCCGCTGCAACTTCACCAACCTGCACACCGGCCCGGCGAACTTCATCTCGGAGAATCCGGCGTTCTGCCGTTCCGCCCTCGCGCGCTACACACCGGCCGACTTCGTCGCGCTCGTGCGGCGCCATGGAATCCGCTTCCACGAAAAGCACAGGGGACAGCTGTTCTGCGACCGGTCGGCGGAGGACATCATCGACATGCTGGTGGCGGAATGCGACGCCGGCGGCGTGCGCTGGATGCGGCCCGCCAGCGTGGAGCGCGTCGGCAGGGCCGCGCAGCAGTTCGAGGTCGCGACCGCCGAAGGCATGCAGAACGCCCGACACGTCGTGATCGCCACCGGCGGGCTGTCGATCCCGAAGATCGGCGCGAGCGACTTCGGCTACCGGATCGCGCGCCAGTTCGGCCTGCGCATCGTCGAGCCGCGTCCGGCACTGGTCCCGCTCACCTTCGACGCGACGCAATGGGCACCGTTCGTCCCGCTGGCAGGCGTCTCGCTCGAAGTCCGGGCGTCGTGCAACAGCGGGCACTTCGACGAAGACCTGCTGTTCACGCATCGCGGCCTGTCAGGCCCGGCCATCCTGCAGATCTCGACCTACTGGAATCCTGGCGACGCGATCGAACTGAACCTGGCCCCGGGATATGCGGGCGAGGCGCTGGCGGACGCCCTGCTCGCCTCGAAGCGCAGCAGCCGGCAGACGCTGGGCAACGCGCTGTCCGCCTTGCTGCCACGCCGGCTGGCCGAAGGCTGGCTGCAGAGCCAGCACATCGACGCTGGGCAGCGGATGCCGGACGTGCCCGACCGCTCGCTGCGCGCTCTCGCGGAGTCGCTGCAGCGCTGGCGGCTCGTGCCGTCGGGCAGCGAGGGCTACCGCAAGGCCGAGGTGACGCGCGGCGGCGTGGCTACCGACGAACTGTCGCAGGCGACGCTGGAGGCGAAGCGCGCGCCGGGGCTGCACTTCATCGGCGAAGTGGTCGACGTCACGGGATGGCTCGGCGGCTACAACTTCCAGTGGGCCTGGGCATCGGGCCATGCAGCGGGCCTGGCCATCGGCACAGCGCACTGACCGACCCCGGCCCGTGGCCGACGCGGCACGCGGAGCCTAGACGTGCAGCGCGTGCCCCAGCGCGCGCAGCGCCGCTTCCTGCACCGCCTCGCCGAGCGTGGGATGGGCGTGGATCGTCCCCGCGATGTCCTCCAGCCGCGCACCCATCTCGATCGACTGCACGAAGGCCGCAGCGAGCTCGGAGACTTCGTGCCCGACCGCCTGCCAGCCGACGATCAGGTGGTTGTCGCGGCGCGCGACGACGCGAACGAAGCCATCGCCCCCTTCGATCGTCAGCGCGCGGCCGTTGGCGGTGAACGGGAACTGGGCATGGATGCAGTCGATCCCGGCGCGGGCGGCATCGTCCGGCGAGTGCCCGACGGTCACGACTTCGGGATCCGTGAAGACGATCGCCGGAATGGCGGCCGGCTCGAAGCGCCGCCGCCCGCCGCCGATGATCTCGGCGACCATCTCGCCCTGCGCGCTGGCGCGATGCGCGAGCATCGGCTCGCCGGTGGCATCGCCGATCGCCCACACGTTGCGCATCGAGGTGCGGCACTGCGCGTCGACCTTGATGAAGCGACCGTCCATGTCCAGCTGGAGGCGTTCGAGGCCCCAGCCATCCGTCCGCGGCCGACGGCCGACCGCGACCAGCACCCGGTCCGCGGCAACCTCGTGGCCGGCCCCCTGCGCATCGCGCATGCGCACGGCGTCCCCCGCGTCGTTCATGCCCTGCACCGTGCAGCCCAGGTGCACGGTGATGCCGAGCCGTCGCAGCGCGGCCGCGACCGGCCGCGCGAGTTCGGCGTCACAGGCGGGCAGCACCTGTGACAGCGCCTCGATCACCGTGACCCCGGCGCCCAGCTTGCGATAGGCCATCCCGAGTTCGAGGCCGATGTAGCCGGCGCCGACGACGACGAGTTCGCTCGGAATCGCGACCGGCGACAGCGCCTCGGTGGAGGAGATCACCCGGCCGCCGAAGGGCAGCGACGGCAGCGCGACCGGAACCGAACCGGGCGCGAGCAGCAGGTGCTCGCAGGTGATGCGCCGGGTCTGGCGGCCGCCTTCGCTCATCGTCTGCACGTCGACCGTCTTG
>Ga0316195_10001408_pt1 | contig 10750 bp, 6 predicted proteins | sample Phised1_MG_FD_204937 | JGI IMG/M metagenome (GOLD analysis project Ga0316195, IMG submission 204937) | Coastal sediment microbial communities from Maine, United States - Phippsburg sediment 1 | ecosystem: Environmental > Aquatic > Marine > Coastal > Sediment | place: USA: Maine | collected... | reverse complement strand
GGGGCATGGCGGCCGTGCTTGTGGTGGTGCAGTGGGTTACCGGCGGGCTGCTCAATTTCGTCTACGAACCCATTCCCTCGTTGGCCTATAATTCCGTAATGACCATCCGGGATGAGGTGGCCTTTGGCCGGCTCGTGCGCAACCTGCACCACTGGGGGGCCAACCTGCTGGTGCTTGCAGGTTTTCTGCACCTGCTGCGGGTCTTTTTTACCGGAGCGTTTCACCCTCCCCGTCAGCTCACATGGCTGGTCGGGCTGGGGTTGATGGTCATCGTTCTGTTTGCCAATTTTACCGGCTATCTCCTGCCTTACGATCAACTGGCCTATTGGGCCGTCACCATCTGTGCCGGCATGCTGGATTATGTTCCCTGGCTCGGTCCCCATCTCAAGGTCCTGCTCATGGCCGGCGATGAAATCGGTCCGGCCGCCCTGAAACTCTTCTATACGGTCCACACAACGGTTTTGCCGGCATTACTTCTTTTTTTCATGGCCTATCATTTCTGGCGGGTACGCAAGGCCGGCGGGTTGGTGGTGCCGCCGCGGATGGAGGGCCTGCCCGAGGAACCCCTCGTGCGGGTGGCCAGCGTCCCGAATCTCCTGGTGCGCGAATTGGTCGTGGCCGCAGTGCTTCTGGCCGTGCTTCTCCTGTTAGCCGTATTTTCCAACGCACCGCTGCATGCTCCGGCCAATCCGGGCTTGAGTCCCAACCCCACCAAGGCACCCTGGTATTTTGCCGGCCTTCAGGAGCTTCTGCTGCACTTTCCCACGGTGCTGGCGGTCAGCGTGATTCCTGTTTTGGCCGGATTCATGCTGGTCCTGATCCCTTTCTTCGGGGAAGAAAAGGGTAGGGCGGGATTATGGTTTGGTTCCCGGCGCGACCGGCGTGTCGCCGTGATCGCGGCGGCGGCGGGGATCCTGATTGTGCTGCTGTGGGTTCTTTTTGACGAATACGGACGGACGAAGGGCGTACCGCTGTCCGGTGACGCCACCCTGACGAGCGGTCTGGCGCCCTTCCTTTCCTGGTTGATCGGGCTGGCCGGGATATATATCGGCCTGCGCCGTTGGTATGTCCTGTCCCACAATGGGGCTTGCCAGGCCGTGTTTGCCCTGTTGGTAAGTGCTTTAGTTACCTTGACGATCATCGGCATGGGTTTCCGGGGCCCCGGCATGCGGTTGATATGGCCAGGAGGATAGCGTGAAAAAGGCAGGGCAAGATCATCCCGGGAGGAAACCGTCGGGTCTTAAAAGCATGCCTGAAGATTCACAACATTCCGGCCCTGATGTTCCTACTACCCGGCGGCGTTTTCTCAATCGTCTCTGGTTGTTGCTGGTGGCGGTTGGTGTGGTGGAGTTCGCCGTGGTGCTGACCTATTATTTCCGACCCCGCAAACCGCAGGCCGGCCTTCCCAACACGGACACCCTTCTTACGGCGGGGAAGGTCGCCGATTTTCAACCGGCCTCGGTCACCGCTTATCCGCAAGGTAAGTTTTATCTGGTGCGACTCGCAGATGGGGGCTTCCTGGCCCTGTCCCGCCAGTGCACCCACCTGGGATGCACCGTGCCCTGGGATGAGGATGCCGGGCATTTTGCCTGTCCCTGCCACGCCTCCGTGTTCGATATGACCGGCAGCGTGGTCAAGTCGCCGGCGCCACGGGCTCTGGATTGTTTTCCGGTCGCCATCGAAAATAACGTGATCCGTGTCGACACCGGTCGGCGTATTCGACGGGGTCAGTTTCGTGAGGACCAGGTCATCTATGCCAAATCAGACAGCAATTAATTCATGACCTCTTCATCGGCACCATCAAAACCGCGCGATACCATGCGATCCTGGAAAATAACGGGCATCCTGGCGACCCTGGTAATCGTTCTGGCACTGCCCATTTATATCCTCAAGGAACGTCTGGAAGTTCCTGCGGCGATCCTGCCAGGAGAAGGCGACCTGGCGACCTTTGTGGGCAGTGCCGCCTGTCGGGACTGTCACAAACCCCAATATGATCGCTGGAAGGACTCGCATCACGATCGGGCCATGGACGTGGCAACCGATGCGACCGTGCTGGGGGATTTTAACGGTATCGAATTCGAACATGCGGGTGTCATTTCGCGCTTTTATCGGAAAGCGGAACGCTTTTTCGTTCACACCCAGGGACCCGGGGGTGTCATGGGCGATTTTGAAATCACCCATACCTTCGGGGTGGATCCGCTGCAGCAGTACCTGGTGCCGTTTCCCGGCGGGCGCTTCCAGTGTCTGCCCATTGCCTGGGATGCCCGCGCGAAGCGTTGGTACCATTTTTATCCGGAGGCCCCCCCGGCGCCGGACGATTGGCTTTACTGGACCAATGCCGGACAGAACTGGAACGGGATGTGTGCCGAATGCCACAGCACCAACCTCAAAAAGAACTTCGACCCGGAAACGGAAACGTTTGCCACCACCTGGTCGGATATCGATGTGGGCTGCGAAGCCTGTCACGGTCCCGGATCACGGCATGTGGCCTGGGCCCAGTTACCGGACATGGCCCGCTCGGACACCCCCAATTTCGAATTATCGGTAAAAACGGCCGGCATGCGTGCCCGTCAGCAGATCGAACTCTGCGCGCCCTGCCATTCCCGGCGGTCTTCCATGGGCGACAACACCCACGATTTCGACAATTTTTTGGATTACGCTATCCCGCAGCTGCTCACCGAGGGGATGTATTTCGCCGACGGACAAATTTTGGAAGAAGTATACGTTTACGGGTCCTTCATGCAGAGCAAGATGTACAATCGGGATATCCGTTGCAGCGACTGCCACGATGTGCACAGCACACGACGGATCAAGGAGGGCAATGCCCTCTGTCTGCAGTGCCACCGAGCGGAAGCTTACGATACGTCCGCGCATCATTTTCACAAAAAAAAGGGGGAGACCGGGGACCCCATCAAGGGTGCGGACGGCGCCGTGCTTTTCGAAGTCGGGTCGGGGGCGGCCTGCGAACAATGCCACATGCCCGGTCGCGTCTACATGGGCATCGACTACCGGCCTGACCACAGCTTCCGCGTACCCCGGCCGGATCTCAGCAAAGCGGACGGGGCCCCCAACGCCTGCAACCGCTGCCATCAGGATAAATCGCTGCAGTGGTCCTCGGACACGACCACCCAGTGGTACGGTAAAAAAGCCAAGCCGCACTTCGGCACGGTCTTCAAAGCCGCTCGCGCCAATGATCCCGATGCCCTGATGGCGCTCACGCGGCTTGCCAAGGACCGTTTGCTGCCGGCCATTGTCCGGGCGACCGCGTTGTCTTTGCTGGCAAATTATCCCGGCCCCGACAGTCTGCAGGCCTTTGAGGACGGGCTTGGCGATGAAGAAGCCCTGGTCCGTACGGCGGCCGCACGCTTCATGCCGGTCGCGAACGACGTGCGTTCTCGCCGACGGCTGGTGTCATTGTTATACGACGATGTGAAAGCGGTGCGTATCGAGGCCGCGCAAGCCCTGGCATCTTTTTCCGCAGCACGGCTGCAGGGGGCCGAGAGTCGCCGGCTCGACCAGGTTCTGGAAGAGTATCGACGGGCCATGCTTTATTCGGCGGATTTTGCCCCCTCCCAACATAACCTGGGAAACCATTACCGGAGTCTTGGTCAGTTGGAGGATGCGGAGCATCACTATCGGAAAGCCCTCCGGATCGATAACCAATTTTACCCCGCCAAGGTGAACCTGGCCATGCTCTACAATCAGATGGGGCAAAATCGTCAGGCGGAAGCATTGCTGCGTGAGGTGACGGATGCGCATCCGGAACTATTCGAACTGCAATACTCCCTGGGGCTCTTGCTGGCCGAAGAGAAAAACTATACGGAAGCGGCGGATTACCTGAAAAAAGCGGTTGCCGGGTTACCGGAACGCGCCCGCATTCACTACAACCTGGCGCTATTGCAAGCCTATCTGGCGCAGGACACGGAGGCGGAAACTTCCCTGCTGAAAGCGTTGGCCATTGAGCCGGGAAACCGCGATTATTTGGTTGCGGTGGTGGATTTTTACATGAAGCGGGGACGCGTGAAAGCGGCCCGGACCTATGCCGAACAATTGGTGGCACAATATCCCACATGGCCTGCGGGGCATGAACTCCTGTCCATTATCAATCGCAGTATTCCCGCGGGGCAGGCCAACTAGCTCCCGGCGGCGCGCCCCAAAGGATACGACTTTGCCAAAGGGCGGGCATAAGCAGCTCCGATACGCGTAAGCAGCCCTTCCCTTGGCTTGACATTTCCGCAGCCGTCCGATATCGACCCTGCGAGGTATTACTCCTCACTGTGGTGGTCGATGAGGTGACCGCTTGTGGCATTCGCGAGGGCAGATTTTTTTAAAATTGTATGCGGCATCGTGAACGCTTTCTGAACCTGTACCCCATTGCAGAAATAAATTTCCTATCAGACTGTAAACGCCGCTATCATGATGAACTGCGGCCGGAGGACATGGTTATCCAATGAGAAAGAGCCTGTTTTTGATCGTCCTGCTGGCCGCTCTGGCGGCATCCTACGGATGCAGTCCACCGCAAGAAGAGAAGGCTGTCATACCGAAACCCCGTTCGGTGAACACCGTGGTGATTGAGAGTCGCGATTTGCCGATCGTGGTCAATGCGGTGGGGCGGCTGATACCGAATCGTGAAGTGGTTCTATCCTCGGAGGTTGCGGGGATTGTTAAAGCATACAGCGTCGATACGGGGGATGAGGCCTCTGCCGATACAATGGTCGTGGCCCTCGACCCGATGGATTACCAATTGGCGCTGAACGAAGCTAATGCCAATCTTCTTGCCACCCGGGCCCGGCATGCCGCCGCCCGGAATTCCTTCGAGCGGGCCGGACAGTTGCTGCCCGACAAGGTCATCACGCTCGAATATTACGAGAGAATCGAGGCCGATTTCAAAGCCGCCCAGGCCGCGGTGTCCCAGGTTGAAGCCGTGGTCGACATTACCCGCAGGCGCCTTGATAAGACCGTGATCAAAGCACCGTTTGACGGCCTCGTGATCCGCCGGCTGGTGGAGATCGGGCAGAACATCAACGTCGGTGACCCGGTGATCGCCATTGCGGACATGTCGAGCATGCGCGTGAAAATCCATGTCAACGAGCAGGATTACGTCCATCTGGATCGCGACGACGCCGTTACCGTTCTGATTGAAGCCTACCCCGAGCGATCGTTTCCCGGACAGGTGGACAGGATCGGCGTCAAGGCCGACCCGCAGACCAATACCTTTGAAGTCGAGGTTTTGGTGACCAACCCGGACCTGGTCCTCAAAGCGGGCCTGACCGCCACCGTGAACATCGTTGTGGATGAAATTCGGGATGCGATCATGATTCCCCAGGGGTGTGTGCTGTTCCGTGAGAACCGCAAAGAAGTCTTTGTCGTGACAGACGCAGGCAAGGCGGCTGTTCGAGAAGTACGACTGGGCCGGGTGGATGGGTCCTCCGTCAGGATTCTGGATGGGGTCGCACCGGGGGACAGGCTGGTCACGACCGGGAGCCAGTATCTGAAGGACGGGGACAAGGTCGTGGTCGCCGAGACCCGGTAGGCCTCGTCCGATCGGCCTGCCCGGCGGCGCGGGGCTGATGAAAACCCGGTAATGCAAACAGACTTTATAGAGAGCGGAACTTGAAATTTTTCCGATATATCATTGACCGGTGGTTGATATTTGGCCTTCTCGTGATCGCCCTGCCCATCGTGGCCGGAACCTTTGCCTACCAATCCCTGCCCAAAGAGGGCGAACCGGAAATATCCGCGCCCGTGGCCATCGTCGTCACCCTTTACCCCGGCGCGTCTCCCAGTGAGATCGAGAGCCTGGTCACCAACCCCATCGAAGAGGCCCTGAGCGACCTCAAAGATGTGGATGAAATGCGCTCGAATTCGGCTGAGGGGGTATCCGTGGTCGTCATCGACTTTCAAGCGGAAGCCGATCTTGAACGCTCCCTGCAGAAAGTCCGGGAAAAAGTGACCGATGCCCGCAAGGATCTTCCCGACGATGCCGAGGACCCAGAGGTCAATGAGGTCAGTTTTTCCGATATCCCCATCATGATTGCTTCGGTGGTCGGTGACATCGACCCGGTCAAACTGAGAAAACTCACCGAAGATGTGGCCGATGAGATCGAACTGATGCCGGAGGTTCTGGCCGCGGACGTGGCCGGTGGTTTGATCCGTGAGATCCAGATTTATTTAGACCCGGAACGCTTGAGCCAATACGGCCTGACTATTCTGGATGTCTACCAGGCCGTCAAGCTTTCGGACATCAATATTCCCGGCGGGCAGGTCAATGTGGAAGGCCGCCGCCTCCTTCTGCGAACCCTCACCGAGGTAAAAAACGTTGCCGATTACAACAATGTCCCCCTGATTCACCAAGGGGACCGGGTCGTCTTTCTCAAGGACGTGGCCCTTGTGGTCGATGGCCATTCCGAAGACATTACCTACTCCCGGGTCAACGGCGTGGCCTCGGCCTCCATTGCTATCAAAAAGCGCGCCGGCGCCAATATCCTGGAAACGTCCCGCAAGGTTCGGGAAAAGCTGGCCGAACTGGAGAAGACCTTTCCCGCCGGTGTGCATGCCACCGTTACCGCGGAAAAGGCCAAGTATATCAGGCAGGGTTTCGATCAGATGAACAACTCGGCTGTGTTCGGTCTGATCATCGTCGTGATCGTGCTTTACTTTGCCATGGGTTTGCGGAATTCCATCATTACCGCTTTGTCGATCCCGTTGTCGCTGATGCTGTCCTTTGTCTTTTTAAAGATCTTCGACATGTCCAACAACGACATGGTCCGCTTCGCGTTGGTGCTGTGCATCGGCATGATCGTGGACAATGCCATTATCGTGGTGGAAAACGTCTATCATCACTACCAACTGGGCAAAGACCGCATCACCGCCGTAATCGAAGGCACCTCCGAAATCGCCATGCCGGTGATCTCCGCCACCCTTACAACCATGGCGGCCTTTCTGCCCATGTTGCTCATGACGGGCGTCACCGGCGAGTATATGGGATTTCTCCCCAAGACCGTCTCCATCGCGTTATTCGCCTCGCTGGTGGTGGCGCTGGTGGCCAACCCCCTGATCCTGAGCATGATCATGAAACGCTCGCGCAAAGATGGCCAGATCATAAGTCCGGATAAGGACCTCCGGCAGCTGAAACGACTCTATGTGCGCGGCGTCACCTGGGCGCTGAACCATCGGTTTCTGCTGATCGTGATGATTTTCGCCTGCATGGGCGGTGCGCTGAGCCTGGTAGCCGGGGGGCTGGTCAAGGTGGAAATGTTTCCCGATGCTGATTTCGATTATATCTATATCACCGTGGAAACGCCGCGGGGAACCGATGTGGTGCTCACCGATGCGGTTGCCAAACAGGTGGAAGGGATTGTCGACCAACACGTGCCGGAGCGGGTCCAGGTGGTTTCCACGATCGGCCAGAAAGGACAGAGCGCTTATGAATTTTCTTTCGGCGCTGGCACCATGAGCAATTTCGCCGAAATCACCGTGGAACTCAAGGACGGCAAGGAGTTCGCCCGCGCGCCCCATCGGGAAATTCAGGAACGCCTGCGGCCCTTTCTCGAGGAAATTCCGGGAGCGGATATCCGCTTTCGCGCCATACAGTGGGGGCCCCCGACCGCGGCGCCCATTCTGCTTAAAATCGTCGGGCCCGAAATCGCTGTATTGCGTCGAATGACCGCCCGGGTAAAAGAAACCATGGAAGCCATCGACGGGATAGTGGATATCAAGGACGATTTCAGCGATGCGGCCCCGGAACTGAGGGTGGAAATTGACCGCCAGCGGGCGGCCGCCATGGGTATCCCCCTGGAGTCGGTGGCCACGACCCTGCGGGGCGCTACCGCTGGTCTGGATATCCGTGAATTCCGGGACGAACTGGATGTTTCCAAAAAATACGACCTCAAGCTGCGTTTTGCCCCGGAATCACGCACCAGCCCCAGAATGCTGGAAAAGGTCAAGGTTCGTTCCGATACGGGCAGTCTGGTTCCCCTGACCACCATCGCCACCTATCAACAGGGCGAGGGATTGAACAGTATCCGGCATTCGGATCGGCGCCGGATCGTCAGAGTTTCGGCCAATAACCGGGGACGCTCCGCCGTGGAGATCACCCAGGAACTGATGAAGGCCCTGAACGATCTGGAACTCCCCCCAGGCTATACTTTCGACTATTCCGGTGAGTACGAGGAAACGGCGGAATCATTTGAATCGCTGCGATTGGCCTATATTGTGGCGGCCCTTCTCATTTTTACCCTGCTGGTCTCCCAGTTCAATTCCATCGCCCAGCCGTTTGCCATCCTCACGGCCCTGCCGCTTTCGATCGTCGGCGCCATGGCCGGCCTGTACATCACCGGCAATAACTTTTCGATCATGAGTTTCATCGGCCTGGTGGGATTGAGCGGCATCGTGGTCAATGATTCCATCGTCCTGGTGGATTGCATCAACCGCATGCGGATGAACGGTCTCAACATGTTCGATGCCATCGTGGCCGGCGGCCAGCAGCGCCTGCGGCCGATCATATCCACAACGGTTTCCACGGTGGGCGGCATTCTGACCCTGACCATTACCGATGAGCTGTGGGAGGGACTGGGGGTGGTCATTATCTTCGGTATTTGTTTCGCCACGGTACTCACACTGGTGGTCGTTCCGGTCATGTACGCACTTTTCGAAGGGGTGCGCTATTACATCATTTCGGCTTTCCGAGGCCCGCGGTGGGAAGAAAAACCTGCCGGGCAGACTTTCTTCTTCTCCCGACGCCGATACGCGCGTATTGGCGTTTTCCTAATTTCCATTGTTCAACTGATCCTACTTGCCAAAGGCCTGCAAGTGCTGGCGCCCGGATTTATCGAGCGCATTGCGGGGGCGACCCTGCAGGCGCCTACCCTTCTCAAGCTCGCCATCGAATCCGGTGTTTTCTTCATTGCGCTCACCCTTGAAGTCCTTGGCGTTTTAGCCCTGCTTCTGACACCGACCTGGATCGGTTTTATTTTTTTGATGGCCAAACGGAGCCGTGAAGGCTATTGCGTCGACGTCACGCCGGAAGGCGTTTCAGTAGGAACTCCAGTGGACCGGTTTTTTCTTGAGAAAGAGGCTATTACCAGAATTAAAACGGCCCCCCTGTTTCCTTTAATACCGTCTCTGTGTATTTACGCCGGACGCCGTAAAATCGTGTTGCGAAAATTGATCACATCCGAGAAGGTCCCCGAACAGAAACGGCTTTGGTCCTGGATCCGGGGAAAGGCGCCGGCGCGTTCCGAAATTGGGAGCGGCATGCTGGCGTTGAAACAATCACTGGAAAAACTATTGGAGTAAACAGATGCACGAGGCGGTTTTTTCAGACCAGATGTTCCGCGAAGACTTCCCTCTCGTATTGGTCTACGGCATGAAGAAGGGTTTAGAAAAAGAAAGACAATAATTTTTTTTCCTAACCGGGCCGAATTGATCGTGGCGGTATGAAATGTCAGGCATCTTTCTAAAATAGACGCATTGCCACTAATCGCGTCGATGTTCATGGGGGGGTGGTCATGTCAATCAGGCGTTTAACCATGCCCGTCGTATTTATTCTCTTGGTTTGTCCAACGATCGTCTGGTCGGAAACCGTCACCCTCGTGGCTGACGAATGGCCACCTTTCAATGCAACGCCAAACGCCGCCGAAGAAGGTTTCCTTGTCGATGTGGCCAGGGCCGTATTTGAAAAAAAGGGGATTCAGGTGTCCTATAAGCTGATTCCCTGGCGTCGGGCGGTCGAACTGACAAGGGCAGGCACCTACAACGGTCTCCTTGGCGCATCCAAGACCGATGCGCCTGATTTCATTTTCCCATCGGAAGAACTGGCTCGTAATGTTATGTCTTTCTATGTCCGGAGGGATTCGCCGTGGGTGTTCAACCATAGGAGCGATATCGAGGACGTCTCTCTTGGTGTTATCGCCGGTTATGATTATCGCACATGGCTTCTCGACTATATTGAAGCGCATAGAAACGAACCACGGAAGATACAGGTCATGACCGGCCGTCAACCGCTCCAGAGGAATATCCTGAAGCTTCTCAATAATCGCATCGATGCGATCGTGGATAATGAAGCCGTTATTCTTAACGTTGCCCGCCGAATGGGCTTGAACGACCGGATCAAACCGGCAGGTTATGGCTCCGAGATCGCCTATATCTACATCGCCTTTTCCCCGAAGCATGCCGATTCGCAGCGATACGCCCAGCTGTTGAGCGAGGGGTTGGTGCAGTTGCGGCTAAACGGCCAGCTCGCTTCAATATTATCCAAATATGGTTTGAAGGACTGGAAATAAAGACCCGCTGACGTTCGGCGGCCGCTGGTCAAATCGCTATAAGTGGTTTCAAAACCGCATCTAACGCCCAATGGTGGCGTTGGCCGCCTTCGCGGCATTCCTCGTCGTGTTTTATCAACAAAGATGAGTCACCCCATCTTCAAAATACTCACATATCACTGAATATGCACCGCTTTTTCATCAAGCTGCGTCTTGCTCTTGAGCGCGATCTGAGGTTTTGAAACCACCTCTAAATAAACAGACGCTGTGATTCTTTTCGGACAGCGCGCCCTGGCATTGAATTTCGTGTCTTGCGGCATGCTGAGAGGCTATGCGTTGTGTGGCCTTATCGCAAAGCCTCATTTCATAGACGGTGTATCATACCGCAGAAGAAATACAGTCTTCGGAGAGGTCAAAAAAATCTGCAGAAAATATATTTCTGTAAAGGGTGTCTATCGCTTTCTTTTTTTCAAAACGATCATCATGCT
>Ga0316195_10001407_pt1 | contig 10750 bp, 11 predicted proteins | sample Phised1_MG_FD_204937 | JGI IMG/M metagenome (GOLD analysis project Ga0316195, IMG submission 204937) | Coastal sediment microbial communities from Maine, United States - Phippsburg sediment 1 | ecosystem: Environmental > Aquatic > Marine > Coastal > Sediment | place: USA: Maine | collected... | reverse complement strand
AAACACTATTGGCATTGCTGGAACATTGATTCTATGCCCTTGAAGACATTATCAAAGCAGCTTGTGAATAAAGCAAAAATCCTGCTCTCCTGATTTTGAACATTTGCTTAGAATGCACCATCTATAAGACACGAAATGGCCTTCCCTTCCCAGGTGGGCCATTCTTGCATTGCAGGTCCAACAGGAATTTTACACTTCTGCCGACGTCGAACCATCCAAACAATGTGAGATGATAAACAAGAATTACACCTCTTTGACCTTGCCATTCGATGGTTGTCGCATTGTAGTGCTTCATATTGCAGTGTCTAAGGGTTTCTGAGAATCATCACAATGGCCGACTTCAGACCATGAAAAGTCTCAGGCACAACTCCTAGGACAGTCTTGGTTTTGACGTTTTTGTATTATCGACATATATTCTCGGGGGTATGACGCAATGGCGAATAAGAATTTAGGGCTTACCTATAATTATTACGCTACTGCTCTCTGCCCTTCCTAGTTCCACTTTGCTTCGGGAACAACTTTTTGCAAATGTTCCCATGCCAGGGCTGGAATTACTTCATCTAAAATTTTTAGAGAACTTGAAACAACCCGATGTGCGTCGTTAATGGATGTCACCCCTCCCTGTAGAGTGTGATTTAGTTCGGCAACTTTCGAACCGATTAATTCTGTTGTTTTGTTTTCAATAAATTCCCTATCGTGACGAAGCCTTGTCGTGAAGAGGTGCATTAATTTGGCCCTTAAAGCGGTGGCTACAGATTCAAGTACAACTGATTTCCAAAGATCTGAGTCGTCTTCCGGATAATCGGATTTCCATACATCTACAATCCCAACAATGAGCAGGGAACTTTGATGAATGCTGTTATTAATGAAGTTCTTCCTCATTGTTATTGCGTTGCGTTTTACAATCTCCTGAATTTCCTCTGTTGTGATAGCAGGGTTTCGGGGGGCCCTTGTCGGCCAGGCTTCGTTTTGTTTTGCCAAACAATCATCCATTTGATTTAAGGCCAGACATCCCGCCTCATAATGAATTCGTTTGAGAATCGAAGCACTACAACGAGGTAATACTTCATGGGACTTCTTTCCAGACGTAAATGTCTCATTGGCATTTACTAAGTACTCTTTGAGAAGATCCAGTTCATGGGACGAAATACCGGTATCCAGGCGTAGATGAGTTGACTCGATATCCTGCCGAATTTTCGCATAAATTTTTTGTGCCTTGTTCTTTTTGACATCTTCATCTTCGTATTTTAAAGCCCTTTGCCAACCGAAATTTATTTCACTTTCTTCTTCACGCTGTTGTTTTTCAATTGTTTTCTCAAGCGCAATAAGAGACGTTTCGAACTGTTTGTTTAATGGCGCTCTTTCGCTTGGAGGGGGTATTGGTTCTTCTGGATCAGAGTGGTGGAAAAAGCCTAGCAAACGATCGATAAAATCAAAAGGTCCTTGTCCATTGGAGGCATGATTTCCCATTTGGATTCTCCGTCTATATTAATCAGTACTTAAAACTCTATCAGCACTTTCAATTACATCAACCGTCTTTATATTTATTGACTGGGCCCAGTTTTCTGACGGGCTTGCTCCAAAAAAATATCACCTTTCCATTTTGGAATATTTCGGAAAACTCCAGGCAAGACCTTTTGGCAGCTCATTAACCACGACGACCAGAGGAAGGATTAACTCAGACACTCGTTTCTTGCATTGGAGATGATATAATGAACAACAAAGAGGCCCGTTATGAGAATATTGTTACTACTAATTTTATTATGCCCATCTTTTTCTTTTGCTGGACAAAATCAATATGTATGCGAAGTTTTCGGAGAATATAATGTAGATGAAAATGGTATTTTTAAGGAGATAGATAGTCCTTTTGTTGGACAGAGCTTTACTGTTGATCGAGAAAGTGGTTCTGTTATTGGGAAGCCATTTGCTACAGATAAGTATGGAGAGGAACATACAGTTGTTCACAGGGGAGATAAGTCAGGTGCATTCAAACTGGTTTCAACTTTTGAAAATCCAAACATAATACAAATTTTGTCGATTGATGAACCTGTTAACGGCAAGGTGAAACCCTTCTGGGGAACTGACAGCCACTTTGTTTTTACAGGCCTTTGTGAATAACTGATACTGCTCAACTCCCCTAGTGCGCGATCTCTTGTACCTCATCACTGCCGAGACGAAAAAAGGCGTGTTATTGATAGACATTTAGGAGGACAAAATGATGGCCACCCGGCATCGAACCAGGTGGCCATTCCTTTTTCTTTAGATTACTTGTTTTTCCCTTTTCCACCGCCCATGCCACCGCCCATGCCACCGCCCATGCCACCGCCTTTTGGAGGTGGGGAATCCGGCATGCTAAGACCTTGTGACTTGGCCCTATCTCTCATGCGCTCGTGGTGCTCCATGCGTATTTGCTCTCGTTCCTCATTAGTTTTTGCCGATTGCATTCTGGTGCGATACTCATTTCGCTCCTGCTCTGTCATCATTTGGCTTCCGTAGACCTGCCCCTGCTCTTGTGCTTGTATCCTTTCCTGCTCGTTTGCTTGGTTAGCAGCCACTGCAAAAGATGATGTCAACAAAAGTGAACATACCAATGCAACAAAGATTGCTAGCTTTCTCTTCATGGTCAAACTCCTTTCGTCATGGATGTGTACTTTCCTAGCGTTGTGAATTAGACGAAGCTTAACAATTAAAGTTTACAGCCTGGCTTCGATTTGTCCGAGATGTCGTAACGGCTCCTGAGCAACTGGGAGCCGTTCTTATTTATCACGACTTGTGAGACGAAAACGGGCGTGTTACTGATGGAGGTATTTGGGAAGCTCTTTAATGGGCAAAACTTTGGCCATCTGGATCTGTTTCTTGGTGGCCATTATCGCTATTGGCTTGTAGTATGACCACACCATCTACAACCCTACACGAAAGTTAATCATGAAAAACTGTCCCTTCTGTGCGGAAGAAATTCAGGATGAAGCAATAAAATGTAAGCATTGTGGTGAGTTTTTGTACCGCCAAACAGAAGGCAACGATTCATCTGAAAAGCCACCATGGTATTTTAGCAAAGCTTTTATTGTTTTCGCTCTTTGCAGCGTTGGTCCTTTTGCGTTGCCCCTGATTTGGTGGCGGCCAAAAACGTCATTGCCTTGGAAAGTCGGACTTACAATCATCATCATGGTTGTCAGTTGGTTTCTATATCAAACAACAATGAAATCAATTGAGACACTTAAAGAATATTATCAATTGCTTGAAAGTCTGTGAAATGCCCAGAGGATAATATGGAATCATTGTATGTTGGATTGTTTGGTGAAATATATAGCAACGGTTCTTTGCTTGGTTTTGTCCTACTCCTTTACTCGTCATCAGTCTCTGCTCTCTGTATTTTTAAAAAAAAGTACCGGCCCTCCGCCCTTTCTGAAATGGAGAAAACGGACTATGCAAACATAGTTCGTGCACTTTTTTTACCCACAATCATTTTGGAGCTAGCTTACTCAATTGCTTACACTTCACCTGTTAGCGGCTTTTTTATATGGGCAATAGCATACATATTGTTATTACTGATCATCAAGGTGGTTGGATTTAATGTCCTTGCTGGAGTGCATTCACTGTTATCAGGAATAGCCTTGGCGGTTGGTGGTTACATGGTTCTGAAAACTTTTCCATTTTAGGTTGCGGATATTAATGACTCATCAATGTTTAGCCTGCTGAAGCGGCCCCTGGGGATTGTCCTCAGGGGCCGTTTCTTAATTGTCAGGGGCAGATTTCGACACCCTGGAATCGTCTGGCATAATTCATGGGACGACCATTTTTTTGATCTTGTCAACTTGCCGGTTATAATTGTTAACGACTTAAATATGTAGGTCTCTGAGAACCAGATGGAACATTGAGTTCTAGCCGCAAGCCATTGGCACAACTGCGGGGGGCTTTTTATTTTTGATGTCTCTGCCTGTTGATCTGAGTTGATGTAATGTCAGCAAGTGCCTTTTAAGGAAAAGGAATACGTAATGAACAACCTTGACATAAACACTATGAGCCAGCAGATCCTGGCCTTAGCTCCAGACGCAATTATGTTTGCTGACCGTGAAGGCATTATCCGCATGTGGAACCTGGGCGCCGAGAGGATTTTTGGAACTCCGGCGGAGAAGGCCCTCGGCCAGTCTCTTGACTTGATCATTCCGGAGAAAATTCGGGAACGTCATTGGGAGGGCTACCACAAGACTATAGCCACAGGTGAAACACGCTATGGGACCAAATTGCTCGCAGTGCCGTCTATGCACCGGAATGGAACAAGGTTGTCTGCTGAGTTCTCAATTGTGATGCTTCGGGATGATGATAACAGGCCCCTTGGTGTCGCTGCTATTTTGCGAGATATCACTGAACGTCACCAGAAAGAAAACGCATTGAAGGTGCGCTTGGCTGAACTTGAAGCGGGGCAGTAAAGATAGCCATGATTACCAGGAAATCATGGCTACCAGGAAGGATTAACTCTGACACTTGTTTCTTACATTGCAGGGCTAGTAAGAATTTCGCATATCAGCCAATCTGAACAAACCAAATCAATGCGAGAGGATAAATAGTAACCTCTTGACTTCATTTGTTCATGCCCACCTCTTGTCATGTAACCCTTCATTAGTAAGCAAATAAAATAAGGCCTTGTTAATTAAGTGGATATCTGCAATGGGTTAATTCTGATGGTATCCTCAAAGGTACCGTATAGTAGTTGCAGACTAAACATTGGCTTACTAAATAAATACTCTGTAGTTTGACAATTTAAGGAGTTGGGATCATTTTAAGATTCGTATATCTGTTTGACTGGAGTTGAGTAAAAGCATGCCGTCAGAATTGATTTTTACTCTAGCTGGTTATTTTTATCTGGCCCTGGAGATTGCCGCAATATTCTCTGCAATCAATGCAGTTATGCGAGCACGTACATCCCAAGGTGCAATTGCCTGGGCAATCGCACTGATTTCCTTTCCCTTATTGAGCCTCCCTCTTTATTTCATCTTTGGCCGCAGTAAATTCCATGGATACGTCAAAGCTCGTCGAATTAGTCACAAAAAACTAGTCTCTATTTTCGAGACATTTCAGGATAATACAGAAAGATATCGCGCTCAATTCAGCGCGGGCGAACAAATGTTTCACACCTTTGAATCATTGGGCAAAATGCCGTTTCTGAAGGGGAATATAACAGAACTTCTTATTGATGGTGAGCAGGCCTTCTCTGAAATATTCGAGGGAATTAGTCAGGCAAAGAGTTACATCCTCCTCCAATTCTATATTGTCAAGAATGATGGGTTGGGGAAACAACTAAAATCCGCCCTGCTACAAAAACTTGACCAAGGTGTGAAGGTCTATTTTTTGTGTGACGCTATAGGGAGTGCCGCGCTGCCAACGGATTATTTCAATGAACTTCAGAAAGCCGGCGCTGAAGCTGTCACCTTTCGCTGCATGACCAAGTTCAGCCGCCGTATGCAACTCAATTTTCGCAATCATCGTAAGATCGTCGTTATAGATGGTCGCACCGCATATGTGGGTGGGCATAATGTGGGAGATGAATACCTAGGGAAGCTTGCCAGGTTAAGTCCTTGGCGCGACACCCATGTCAAAATCACGGGACCCGCCGCACTGTCAGTGCAATTGGTTTTTGTCGAGGACTGGTATTGGGTGACACAACAGATACCTTCATTAGTCTGGAAACCAAACTTACCGGATGAGGTTGGTCAGAGAGTCTTGGCTTTACCCACTGGTCCAGCAGATCTCATGGATACGTGCAGTCTATTCTTCGTCCACGCGATTAATTCTGCACGGAAAAGATGCTGGATCGTGAGCCCTTACTTTGTGCCTGATGAGTCTGTGGTTAGCGCACTGCAACTCGCAGCATTACGTGGTGTGGATGTGCGCATACTGTTACCTGAAAAAGCAGACCACAAGCTGGTTTATCTTGCTGGGTTTTCATATTTCCATGAAATCCTCGACGCTGGGATTAAATTGTATCGCTATAAGAAGGGTTTTCTGCATCAGAAAGTCATGCTGGTTGACGATCAACTTGCCTTGGTGGGCACTGCCAATTTTGATAATCGTTCTTTTCGTTTGAATTTTGAGATTACCATGGTGTTTGCCGATCAAGAGTGCAATGCAGCGGTATTGAATATGCTGGATGATGATTTTAAGAACAGCACAGCAGTTACCACTGACGACTACGATAAACGTTCACTTATATTTAAATCCCTGGCGCGCATCTCGCGCTTGTTTTCGCCTATATTATAATAAGATGCAGTGCAGTGTTATATCGTGTTCACTGTAACAACGAACAGTTCCCGTCCAATCGAAATGACAATCCAGTTGAGAGAAGAAAATGTTCAAAATAATTGGATTGTTCATAATTTAAGGCGACCTGTGAAAAGGGTTAAACATTCTTGCTTCGTAGCAGTTTGTAAGTCTGTCTTTCAGCTTCAGGGAGTATGACTGACTGCGTCGATTTTATTCCGCGGAGATCTCCTTGTCTTCATGAATAGACATGCATAATGGATGTGAGCTATTATGACAATATTGGTCAGGCATGCGAGTTTACCCCTACGAAAACAGCGAGAGAGGAGCCAGGTGAGGCAATAGCCGGGTCCTCCTCAGGTGCCTGACTTTTCCTAAAACTCAGGAAGGACAGACCCATGAAAATTTTAACCCGCACAATCAAAGAATACTTTCCAGCCCAAAATACTGTCAGTGCTCACTGCGATGGCCCTTGCGGGGTTTATGATCCTGCCTCAGCACGAATTGCTGCCGAAGCGGCTCTCTCAATGACCAAAAAAATTCTCGCCCTCGATCCTAATGACCAAAACCATGCTACCGTAAACAGTCTTTCGCGCTTTATCTCTATCAAAGAAGAGCAAGCTCAATTGGCCAAAACCGAATTGCTTGTATTGTGGACTGACTATTTCAAGCCACCTCACTTGGAACAATACCCTGATCTTCATGACACCTTCTGGAAGGCGGCCAAACTCTGCTCAGCGATCAAAGTGGAGATAAATCTCGAAAAAGCAGAAGAGTTAATGAAGGTCATTAACAAGATTCACAACATCTTTTGGGCGACCAAAGGTCGTGAGGTGCCTTTTTACTCGGCCAGTTAATTATTACGGTCTTGATGGACTTAAAGAACTGAGGAAGATACAACATGCAGGTAAGCAACAGTAAAGAGATTTTATTGTGGCTGATCAGGCTCCGGCAGCGCTACCGAGTGACTGGCGCGTCCATGCGGCCCCTGCTCACCGACGACGACGAAGTCCTCGTCGATCTACGAGCCTACCGGCGTCAACAACCGCGCAGTGGTGATATCGTCATTGCCCAACACCCGACTCAGGTCGGCCTGCTGATAATCAAACGGGTTATGGGGGTCCACGAGGAAGGCCTTTATCATTTACAGGGGGATAATTCGGACCCCTCCCAAAATAGCCCCAGCCTGGTAACCGCTCAACGAATCAAAGGGCGAGTCACCAGCCTCTTCACGTTAGCCACATAACCTGTGATCCCGGAATCAGCTTATTATTGATAGGCATAAGACGACAAAATGATGGTCATCAGGGTTCAACCCTTGGTGGCCTTTTCTATTCTATAATGCAGGGTCAATAGTAATTTCGAATTTTGGCCAAGATAAGCACCCCGAAGCAATGTAAGAGCATAAATAGGACTAACTCACAAAGTGAAGGCCACCAGGTCAGCGTCTGGTGGCCATTTATATTTGTCAGAAAAAGCAAGAATCTGGCGTGTTTACCAAAGTAAATGGTTCAGAACAATATTTAAGATGGCTTGGACAACTAAATCATCCCGGTTTACAGGCACCTTTTCATCGCTCGTTGCTCGCGGCACTTATAATGGTAGAGACCAGGGCAGATTGAGATGACAAGCTAATCATCGCATAAACTACAATCCTGCATGATAGTGATCTCAACAGGCCTGCCCCATTCGCTCCATTTCTGTTTCTTTCGTTCGTTTTTATCGTTGCCGCGATCCGTTATTGAGGTGTTGAGCTTCATTGAGTCAATCTCTTCTTCAGAGATGAATTCGATTGAGATTGTCACTTCTCCATCAAGCAGTGAAATGTCTGCCAGCAAACCCTCGTCGATCAAGTCTTCTGCGGCACTCACCGTATCGGTCGTGATGATGGTCATCTCGGTATTATTGCCCATGTCGATAAATTCCAGTTCAGCATGGGGCGTGTCTGAAACCATTTCGTCAATCATTGCGTAGATCTCTTCATCGACGATATCCGCAGCAGGATGATGGGCGAAGGTCAGAAAAGGTATCAATAAAAAACAAGCAACAAGAACGACAGTTATTTTCTTCATAGCGAACCTCCTTAGCTTTGTGTGTATTGTGCTATTTATGGCTCGGCGTGGCGTCACTTCAAACAACTCTCCCACAACACGATTGTTACATATAATAAAACGTCTGCAATGATTCTTTGGGCTCTAAATCGGAGAGTTAGGACTACGACCAAAGTTACTCAGTTGTTAACTAAAGGCTCTTTCCGAATGTAACTGTTTGAGCTAAAGAATAGCTTTAAGCCAAAGAAGTTAGCTAATATATGGCCTGGGAGAGAAAGATGAAAAAAGAGGCGGCTCTTATATGTCACGACTTATAGAATGAAAAATGGCCACCTGGAGACGGGTGGCCTTTTCTTATAATGCAGGTCAACAAGAATTTCGCATTTCAGCTAATCTGAGTAACTCAGAACAATGTAGGAGGACATATCAGAAATAAAGAGCGACCTCGGGAAGGACGCTCCTTGTAAATACTGGTCGGGATGACTGGATTCAAACCAGCGGCCCTCAGTTCCAGTAGTAGTGATGTTCGCTCCGCGCCGCCTTCTAGGTTACGTACAGTGCCCGCGACGGGAAGTTTGGATCGCTGGTCAGGTTGACGCCAAGTCTCCGCAAACCTGTTTCATCACCCGGTGTCGGGATATGGGTCAGGTGCACCTCACAGTTTTTTAGTTGCTTCAACTTAGTCATGGCCATCTGACTGGTCGGGTTGGTTGTGGTGCTCACACTCAAGGCTATTAAGGTCTCTTCAAGGTCAAGACTGATGGATTTGCTATTGAGGATGTCTTTTTTCAAACTCCCTATCGATTCAATGATCCCCGGAGACAGCAAGTGAATATCATCAGGAAACCCGGCAAGGGTTTTGATGGCGTTAAGCACCAAGCTGGAGGCTGCATGCATCAAAGGAGTGTTTTTGCCTGTGATAATCGTTCCATCGTGAAGTTCGACAGCCGCCCCACAGTAGATCCCATCATTCCCTTTGCCTTCCATTTCGCCATTCTCAATACATCTTCTGGCCGGCTCAACGATCCTGCGGTCTTCCGGTTTCAAGTCAAGTTCCTTCATGATCAACTCCGCCCTCTGGACAGTTGCCATATCAACATAGCCCAGAGCATACTCACAACGATAGCGGAAGAACCTGCGGATAATCTCCTGTTTGGCCGCCTCGCTGACTAGGTCGTCATCGATAATCCCGAAGCCCGCCATGTTGACACCCATGTCAGTCGGAGAATTATAGACCGCGTGACCCATAATCTTCTCCAAGATGCGCTTGAGGACAGGAAAGACCTCAATATCACGGTTATAATTAATCGCGACTTGATCGTATGCCTCGAGATGATAAGGGTCGATCTGGTTAAAATCACCGATATCAGCCGTTGCTGATTCATAAGCCACGTTTACCGGATGCTTCAGAGGGATACTCCAGATGGGAAAGGTCTCAAATTTTGCGTAGCCTGAATTTACACCCTGTTTGTGCTCATGATACAACTGAGACAGGCAGGTCGCGAGTTTACCACTACCCGGACCGGGGCCGGTAACTATAACCAGGGGGTTTGTCGTTTCAATGTAGTCGTTGGCACCGTAGCCTGCATCGCTGACGATCATATCGACATCCGTAGGATACCCCTTGGTGAAACGGTGAGTGTAGACCTTGATATTGCGTCGTTCCAGTTTGTTCTTGAAAATATTGACCGCTGGCTGGTCTTCGAAGCGAGTAATGACTACTGCAGTGACATCGATCCCCCAACTACGCAGGTCATCGATCTGTCTCATGACATCAACGTCATAGGTGATCCCGAAGTCTGCTCTCATTTTTCGCCGTTCGATGTCGCCAGCATAGATACACAAGATAATATCTGCATTCCCTTTTAACTTTTGCAGCAATCTCATTTTAACATTGGGGGAGAACCCGGGCAGGACCCTGGCGGCGTGGTAATCGAACATGATCTTCCCGCCGAACTCCAGGTAAAGTTTGTTATCAAACTTCTGAACTCGCTCCAAGATCTTCTCGTGTTGCTCTTCGAGGTACTTTTCGTTGTCAAAACCAGTAGTCTTTGTCATAGAGAATAATCCTCCTTAGTCGCATCAACTTGTAAGACAGATCGTGCATAGTACATCAATAGCAAGTTTCTTTGAAGTCTTTGCAGGGACGTGTTGCATCCCACAAATCACCACATAGGAAAGCCCTCAATCTTCCGATCGGGGGCTTTTCTTACATTGCAGCTTGCAGACACCTTTTCACTGTAAATTCGATCACAATCTGATAGTCGGAGCCGGGGACACTTGAAAACAAGTGTCCCTTTTAAGTGTCCCCGATTTAGGTCCTTTAACCGGCGAGTCGACGCTCAGATACAAATTCCATAACGTCCCCGGAAACCGGGTCGGTGAATTTGACCCGGCGGGCGATCAGCTGCAGCGGCCTGCTCAGGTCGTCCTCCTGCTTG
>Ga0316195_10001406_pt1 | contig 10757 bp, 10 predicted proteins | sample Phised1_MG_FD_204937 | JGI IMG/M metagenome (GOLD analysis project Ga0316195, IMG submission 204937) | Coastal sediment microbial communities from Maine, United States - Phippsburg sediment 1 | ecosystem: Environmental > Aquatic > Marine > Coastal > Sediment | place: USA: Maine | collected... | reverse complement strand
GCGCCGGCGCCGGCGGACACGCGGGAACCACAAGCCCGTTCGCGCTGGTCAAAGAGGTTCGCGAGGTCTTCGACGGCACGATTATTCTGTCTGGCAGCATGAGCCAGGGCAATGATGTGCTGGCCGCTCAGGCGATCGGTGCAGACCTCGCCTACATTGGCACTCGATTTATTGCGACGCAGGAGGCGAATGCGCCGACTGACTACAAGGAAATGATCGTCGCGAGCAAGTCTGCGGATATCGTTTACACCTCGCTTTTCACCGGCGTCAGTGGCAGCTATCTGAAAGGCAGCATCGAAAACGCGGGCATGGATCCGGACAACCTGCCGGACGCCGATAAGAGCAAGATGAATTTTAGCAGCAGCGAAGCCAAAGCCTGGCGCGACATCTGGGGTGCAGGGCAAGGAGTCGGGACGATTCATGACATCCCCTCCGTCGAAAGCCTTGTGCTGCGAATGGAACAGGAATACCGCGCCGCAGTATCCCGGCTGGCGGGCTAGAATTCGCAACTGTCGGTCCTCACTCCAGGGATCCTCCGGTACAATTCCCGCCGCATGGACCTCATCGCGTTAGCCGTTCCCTTTTTTCTCCTGGCCCTGCTCATTGAGCTGGCCATCGACCGGTATCGTGGCTCCGGTCTCTACCGGGTTAATGACGCGATCAACAGCCTGAGCGCCGGGACACTCAGCACTACGATCGGCTACTTCACGAGATTGCTGCCTGCGGTCATCTGGGCCCACGTACTGCAGAATTTTGCAATATTCGATGTCGACCCTTCGTGGTTCGACCTTTCGCCGAGCGGGCTTGCTCTGTGGGCATTAGCGCTCCTGAGCTTCGATTTCTGCTATTACTGGTCTCACCGGATGGGCCACGAGATCTCGATTCTCTGGGCCTCTCATGCCGTCCATCACCAGAGCGAGGACTACAACCTGTCGACGGCGCTCAGACAAACGAGCACCGGCTTCCTGTTTACCTGGATCTTCTATCTGCCGCTGTTTGTCCTTGGTATGCCATTCGAGGTCTTCGTGACCGTCAATGCACTGGACCTGATCTACCAGTTCTGGGTACACACCCAGCTGGTGGGCAAACTGGGCTGGATGGATCGCGTGTTCGTGACGCCGTCAAATCACCGGGTCCATCATGCGCAAAATGCAAATTACATCGACCGGAACTACGGGGGCATCCTGATTCTGTGGGACCGGTTATTCGGCACATTCCAGGAAGAGCTGGACGAGGAACCCGTGGTTTTCGGGGTGCGCAAACCGCTCGCCAACTGGAATCCGTTCTGGGCCAATCTGCAGGTGTACAACTACCTGTGGTTTGACGCCACGCGGACCCGTCGATGGCAAGACAAAATCGGCGTGTGGATTAGCCGAACCGGGTGGCGGCCTGCCGACGTTGCAGAACAGTACCCGAAAGCAGCCGCAAACCTGGCGCATTTTCACAAGTTCGATCCGCCAATAACGCCAACAATGCGACGCTACATTGTTGGCCAGTTTATGTTGGCGGCTGTCGGGATTCTGTGGATCGGTGGGCTGTATGCCCGCGAAGGTGTCGCCGCCGTGATGGTGCCTTGCGTGATGCTGTGGGCGACCCTGTTTGGTCTGGGGCTGATCAGCGAGGGCAGGGGCTATGCCACGCGTTTCGAGCTGGCAAGATTGCTGGTGCTGATGCCCGCTGGAGTATTCGCCCTGGATATTCTCGGCATCGTGGAAAGTGCGGGAATGCGCGCAGCCTGGGTCGGGCTGGTGCTGTATGGCGCCGCGTCGCTTGCTGTTCTGACGGCTGCATCGAAGTCGATGCCGGTAGCAGAGTTAGACTAACTTCTATATATATCAATGACTAATTGTTGATTATGAATAATTTACATTAATTAATTTTCGCCCCTTCGCACCCAGACCTCCGTGCGCCCAAACAGCGAAATACCGATAAACCCGCGCAGCTTCAATGTTACGTCGTCAACCACCGTGATGGTCCCTTTGTACGTGTTGCCGCTGTTCGGGTCATAAACCCGCCCCCCGCCCCAGCGTCCGTCGCCTTCGTTCCGAAAGCCGCTGAGAATAGTGAGCCCCCGGAGCGGCCTGTCACGCAGACTTTCCTGAGGGTTTTGATTATCGAGCCTCGATGGATTCCTGTTAAACGGGTCGGCGGGCGAGCCAAGGATGCGGCCAATCAGCTCCGAGCCGACAATCTCCAGCTCTATCCAGCCATCACCATCACCGTTCACCCAAACCCCTTCAATCGAACTTTCGTCCTGCGCAAGGGTGTTCGCTGCGAGAACCAGGCAGGCAAAACATGCGACAGCTACGGCAAGCCGAAACAGGCTCATTCAAATCTCTACAGGCTGCATGATTGAAGGCTATTATGCGGTCTCGGGGCAGTGGACGTCATAAATGCAGCGTAGAAAATTTCTCCAGTCGCTAAGTATCGCCATGTCCCTGGCCGTGGCCGGATTGCGTGACGTGATGGCATTTTCGCGGCCGAAGACGGACTTTCGCCACGGGGTCGCGAGCGGCGACCCGACCGATCGAAGCGTGATTATCTGGACGCGAGTGACTACGGCAGTTGCGGTCGATGTCGAAGTAGCCTGGCAGGTTGCAAGAGACGAGGCCATGCTGGATGTCGTCGCCGACGGCGTTTTCACGACTGGCGCGTCCCGCGACTTCACTGTCAAGGTCGATGTCACCGGACTGGACGCCGGGAACTGGTATTTCTACCGCTTTACCTGCAATGGCCAGGAGTCGCAGACCGGGAGGACACGTACGCTGCCCCAGGTCGCCTCCGGCGTCGCGAAATTCGCTGTGGTTTCCTGCTCGAACTATCCGGCCGGTTTTTTCAATGTATACCGCGATATCGCATTGCGGGATGACCTGGATCTCGTCCTGCATCTCGGCGACTACATTTACGAATACGGCCTGGGTCAGTATGGCACTGAAAACGCGTCGGCCCTGGGCAGAGTTCCGGAACCACAGGGTGAAATACTGACGATCTCCGACTACCGCGCCCGTCATGCTCAGTACAAAGCGGACACCGATTCCAGGGCGATGCACGCCAGGCTACCCCTTGTTGCGATTTGGGATGACCACGAGTTTGCTAATGATTCGTGGAAAGATGGTGCGGAAAACCATAACGATGATGAGGGTAGCTGGGTGGCGCGCAGGGATGCCGCGCTGCAGGCCTACTTCGAGTGGATGCCCGTGCGGGGAGAACCGCAAGGCGGAAAAACCCGGATTTTCCGCGAATTTCGCTGGGGAAAGCTGGCCAGCATCCTGATGCTCGACACTCGCCTGTTCGGGCGCGACATGCAACCCAACGTCGGCAATGACGTCACACCCCAGTCGGTGGGCCAGGCGCTGCAGGACGCGACTCGTCGAATGCTCGGCGCAGAGCAGGAGGCATGGCTCAAGGACCGGTTGCGCAAGTCACACGATACGACATGGCAGCTGATCGGCCAGCAGGTGATGGTTGCGACGATGGGGCCGCCGGATCTGGAACCACTAATCGACCGCAACGCACCGTCCTATTTCAACGCCGAACAAATGGACATGGTGATCGCGAGCAGCAAATCGCACAGGCCGCAGATACTCGACGTCTGGGACGGCTACCCGGCTGCCAAAGCGGATTTTCTTCAGGTTCTCGGCGCATTGGCGAGCAATCCGGTGGTGCTGAGTGGCGATCTGCATACCGCAATGGCGGCTAATCTTGTCCTCGCCTCGACCGATGGACCGGTCGCTGTCGAAATGATGACCACATCAGTCACATCACCCACTCTTTCCGGCTACTTTCCGTCCAGGGAGCCAAATGGAGTTCGGGACGGAATACTGCAACAGAATCCTGATCTGCGATTCCTGGATATCGAAGATCATGGTTGGTTATGCGTCACACTGACCGCAGAAGAGTGCACGGGTGAATGGAATCTGTTGAATACAGTCCACAGCCGCGATTTTGAGAGCAGATTGGCGAAGAAATTATCCGTCAAAGCCGGTGCAGTAGGTAAGGGGCTTCACTGATCAGGAATCGCCCCTGGGAAAAGAGAGCCCGGGAAGCCCTTCGAGGCTCTTGCTGTTGCGGTCCTGACGGTACTTCAGAACATCTTCCTCGGACTGCTTCTTGAAGTAGCTTGGTAACGAATCGCGGTGTTGCCTGAAGTCATAAAGGGGTACCCCAAAACCGCAGGAATCGATGATTCGTTCAACGTCTACGAAAATGATGTTTCGCGCGGCAGGCATCTGCGGAAACTTCGCCAGCAATTCATTGAAGCGATCGTCATGCGGTTCGATCGCGGATCCCCGACCATAAAAACGAAAGATCTTCGGCGGACCTTCGAAGGCACAAAACATCAGCGTGATGCGCCCGTTCTCCTTGAGATGGGCGACCGTTTCGATGCCACTGCCACCGGTGTCCACGTAGGCGATTTCCCGAGAGCCCAGTACTCGCAGGCAGTCCAGTCCCTTTGGCGAGCAATTCACCAGGCCATCCGCTGCCGTCGGCGCCGTTGAGACGAAGAACATATGCTGTCGCCCGATCCAGTTCTGAATACGTTCATCGATTTCCGTATATTCTTTGCCCATGCTCGTTCCTTGGTCGACTTTCACTGCATCCGGATAGCATAGATGCCAAGACAGAAAATCTCACTACCGGAAGCTCGGCGAATCGCTCTGGCAGCGCAAGGTTTTGATCGTGATCGGCCGCGCGGCCCAATCAACTCAGGTCACATTCGGCGGGTCATCGAGCGACTTGGTCTTCTGCAACTCGACTACGTCAACGTGCTCGTGCCGGCTCATCTGATGGTGCTGTTCTCGAGGCTTGGAGCCTACGAGATTTCCAGGTTCCACAAACTGGTCTACAAGGGCAGGGACTTTACGGAACAGTGGGCGCACGAGGCGTCGATTGTCCCTACAGAACTCTGGCCTGTGCTTGAGCATCGCCGTCAGGCGTATCGACCCTACCCGAACAGCCCGATCATGAAACTTAAGGGAAAATCCACATACCTGAAGCAAGTTATTGAAATTGCACAGAATAACTCTCCCGTTACTGCTCACGATTTGCCGGAGTTCGCGGGTCCCAAGCGGAAACCAGGCGACTGGCACCGGTCGGTGCCGCGCTGGGCACTCGAGTATCACTTCGGCTGCGGCAATGTAGCAGTAGCCGATCGATTGCCAAATTTTCAGCGAGTCTACGACCTCCCCAAACGCCTGATCGACGACCATCACAGGGAACGTAAAATGTCGCGGGAAGAAGCCCAACGCGAGCTGTTGCGGCGATCCGCAGAAGCCTCCGGCATAGCGACGCTGCACGACCTTGCCGACTATTACCGTATGTCCGCGAAGGAAGCTGCGCCGCGTGTTGCCGAACTGGTCGCGAGAGGGGACGTCGCGGAGGTCGACGTGGAAGGTTGGCTTGCTCCCGCATACCTGTCGCGAGGTGCACGGCGTCCACGACGGATATCGGCAGCGTCGTTACTGTCTCCGTTTGACCCGGTCGTCTGGTTCAGGCCGCGCGTCGAGCGACTGTTCGATTTCCATTATCGAATTGAAATTTATGTGCCCGCGAGCAAACGGAAGTGGGGTTACTACGTGCTGCCATTCCTGCTCGATGATCGTATCGTCGCGCGCGTGGATCTCAAGGCGGACCGGAAAAACAGCGCCTTACTGATTCTTGCAAGCCACGCCGAAGAAGGCATCGACGCAAACCGCACAGCGCACGAGCTTGCCAGAGAGCTTCGCGAAGTCGCCAACTGGCTGCAGCTTGAAAAACTCAAAGTGTCGAGAAAGGGGCCGTTTGCGCGGCGACTGGCCGATCACATAAAAGACGGAAATGGCTAGCGCGTATATTCGTCGATCACGTCTTCGATCGCCGCTGCGCACACACGACAGAAGTCTTCCGTGCGTGTGAACATGATGCAATTCTGCGCCGAACGGTAGTAGCCTTTCGACTGGTACAGCGCCCCCTCAAAAGCGCCATTCGAGTTGGCGAAAGGCGCTGCTGAAAACATGCCTTCGACAATGCGCTGATTATCAGCGAACAGTTTGTTCATCTCGGATTCCGCTACATTTTCGGCCCGCATATTCGCGCGTCTCGCCTGATAGGCGAGCGAATGCTCTTCGTATGCCTCCTTGGGCCAGGGCGTCGGCAGCGGCGTATCTGCATCTACCAGGTGTTTCCACTTGAGATTCCCGGGGTCGAGGAGGGCTGTTACGTTGGGCTCGTACGGCTCGATAATCTCGGCCGGCGCTTCATAGGCGACAGAGCTCGTATAATACTCATCGGCCAGTCCGGCGAAATGATGTCCAAACTCATGGATGAACAGGTAGCCAGCCCACTCACTATTGGCGGCCGCGGTGCTGAATAGTCCGTAGATGCCGCCACCGCCGTAGATGTCGCTGTTCGTCAGTATTTCCACGAAATCATAAGGCACCGATGACGCAATACGGCGCCAGTCATTGTTGTTGTTCGTCAGGATATAACGCTCACTTCGGAATGCATCGTAGGTTGCACCTAACGGTGAGTCCTTGTAGGTCCCTGTCGATGGACGCGAAACGCCAGATTCGTTCGCTGCCGGCGCAAGTGCCCAGATATTGAAATCTTCCCGCCGTTCCCTGAACGGGGAGGTCGCGAAAAGCAATTCGGTCAACTCGCGCGCCTTTGCGACAAACGCGTCCTGCTCGTCTGCTGTATAACCATCGCCGAGCAACAGGACGTCGACCTTGGTTGCCGGATCGCCATTGACTTCAATCGCGACAACTTCATCGGCGTAGGCGGCCGTTTCCCGGTGCACCAGGTAATCATCGGGATCGACACGTATTCGCCAGATTTCCACGAACCTGTTCCCGGCGCCGCGCTTCTTCAGCACCAGTTCGAATTCACTTTCCTGGTTGGGCAGCCTCACTGATTCATGAAAAGTGCGATTCATCTCTCTGGCCTCGCCAGTCGTCTCCCACTCGCCATAGATGCTGCTGAAGCTTCTCGACCACACGGTCTCGCCTGTACCGGGGTCGACGATCTCAAAAGAATACTTTCCGCGCAGCGTGTGATCGACAGGCTGATTCAGGTTCCCCGAAAATGGCAGTGGCTCGAGAACAACCCGGTCCAGGCTGAATATTTCGTTGTCGGCGTTTCCACTATGGTAATAGTCGATCCGCAGCGTCCGGGGATTGTCCGCAGTCGCCGCGAATGACAACAACAGGGATGTCAGCATAAAAATTGCGCGCATGTCGCAGGCCCTAAATTGTCGACATCGGCCGAATGGGCGTGCCGTCGAAAAACCGACTCAGGCGGAACGGCTTCAGGTCGATTGGATTTTCGCTATTCGTGAGCATTGCAGCGAGGGCCTTGCCGGCGCCTGGCCCGATGCCGAAACCATGGCCGCTGAACCCTGTCGCGATGTGAAAGCCCGCAATGTCGCCGACTTCGCCAATCATCGGCACAACATCCGGTGAGGTTTCCACCATTCCGGCCCAGGCCTCGACAATGTCGACACCTGCGAGTTTGGGGAACACTTCGTAGAGATTTCTTTGAATGCCCCTGAGAACCCGCTTGCTGGGCTCCGGATTGAGGACACGATTACTCTCGAACGGCGATGCCTGGTCCAGCGCCCATTTTGTCGGCATCCCCAGCTCATCGAAAAAGTCCTTGCCAAATCGTAGCCGCAGAATCTTTATCTCCTGCATCAGCGCCGGGATAAACTTGAATGAATAACGGAAGGTGGCCGGTGTGATGCCATGATCGAGTACGGATCCATGTGCGATCGTATAGCCACCGTCGTCGCGCCGCCGAATACCAATGCGATCATCGAATATGTTGCTATCCAGAATTTTCTCCGCCGGAGCGGTGCGTGCGACGGTACCCCGGACTTTCAGCTGCGGAACAGAGATGCCCATGGAGCGGCAAAACATCGAGGTCCAGGCCCCCGCCGCGCAAAGCACCACAGACGTGCTGATCGGGCCGTGCTCCGTTACAACCGCGGACACACGTCCTGCAGAAGATTCGATGCCGCGCACCGCGCAGGAAGTGAGAATCGTTGCGCCAGCGCGCGCAGCGGCCCTTGCAATTGCCGGTGTCGTTTTGTGCGGTTCTGCACGGCCGTCGCTCGCGGTATACATGGCGCCATGCCAGTTCGGCGTCGCCCCCTCGACCAGCGTCGAGAGCTCGGTCGCATCAATGACCCGGGTATCCAGCTCAAAATCCCTGGCTATTTCCACCCAATCATGGAACGCCTGCAAGTCTTTTTCCCTGTTCGCCGTGAACAGGCATCCGCCCCTCGAAAATCCGACGCTTTCGCCAATCTCCGCTTCCAATTCACTGAATATGCGAATGCTCTCGATTATCATGGGCAATTCGCGCTTGTCGCGACCTTGCTGCCGAACCCAGCCCCAGTTGCGACCGGACTGTTCACCCGCGATATAACCTTTCTCGCAAAGCACCACATCCACGCCCTGGCGAGCAAGAAACCAGGCGGTCGATACACCCACGATTCCGCCACCAATGATGACGACATCTGCTTTGGGGGGAATTGAATCCGGAGGAGTCAGGTCGCCGCTCCATGTTCCGGCGACGACTTTGTCGTTGTTTTCTGTTGTCACTATTGCGTGCTACTCCTATATAGGCGATAAGGATTATACCGGCATGCAGGTCAAACTTTTCACGCAATGAGGCAAATCGGTCAGTGAGCGTTGTGCAACCCAAATCCATTTCGCTCGTTATCGAGCCCAGGACGACGAATCTCGGAGAATTCGAGGTTCGCAGGACGCTGCCGCACAAGCAAAGGCAACGGGTTGGCCCCTTCATTTTCTTCGATCATATGGGACCGACCGATTTTCCGCCTGGTGCAGGGGTCAGTGTTCGGCCACATCCGCATATTGGTCTTGCCACGATCACCTATCTGTTCGATGGTGTCATCGTGCACAGGGACAGTCTCGGTTACCACCAGCCAATTACGCGCGGCGCCGTGAACTGGATGACCGCTGGCCGCGGCATCGTCCATTCCGAACGCTCACCGGAGGACCTGGTTGCAAGCGGCTCGCACCTGCACGGCATCCAGGCGTGGGTCGCCCTGCCAACCGAGCTGGAAGAATCCGAGCCCCGATTCGAGCATTATCCTGGCAGCGAAGTTCCTTCTGTCGCATTGCCGGGCGTGAATCTCGCAATCATCACGGGCGAGGCATACGGCAGCCGCTCGCCAGTGCGAACGTCCAGCGAAACAATTTATGTTGAGGTTGATATGGAGGAGGGCGCTGCGCTGGATACACCCGAAGACGTCGATGAACTGGCCGTCTATTCTGTTGACGGCGAGATAACGATTGACGGATACCCGGTGTCGCCGGGAAATATGGCCGTACTTAAAGAACGGACATCTGCGACAATCGTTGCCAAGGTACGCTCCAAAGTCATGCTGGCAGGAGGTGCATCGCTGGAAGGAGAACGAATCCTCTGGTGGAATTTCGTCAGCAGTTCGCGCGAGCGCCTCAACCAGGCGAAGCAAGACTGGCTGGACAAGAAATTTCCTGAGGTTCCCGGAGAAACAGAATTCATACCGCTACCAAAAATATGACCAGACAGATCCTGGCTCTCGCCTCATGCGCACTTGTGCTGACCGGCTGTGGTGCGCAGGAAGTGCTGGAACCAAGAGACGGAACCGTTCCACCGGGCATAGATCTGAGCGGGACCTGGGATATACAGGACAATTCGCGCGAAATCGAAAGACGCGTCCGGGAAGCCATTCGCAAAACGGACGGCGTCAAGGACGATGAGATATTTCGACCAAGCCAACGCCAGTCAACGACCCAGCGCAGTTCGTCGCAAGGGAACGTGCGCGGCGGACTGGTCCACGTGTTTCTCGAAACAGGAAAGTCCCTCAAAGTGACCCAGACACCTGACGGGCTTTTCATCAGCTTCGACCGATCGGTAGTGGAAGAATTCAGATTCGGGGAAAATCGCATGGTCAGTGTGGGAGAAATTCAGGCGCAAAGGGTCACCGGTTGGGAAGGTGACCAGCTTGTGGTGGATTCCCTGGACCGGAATGGCATGAAACTGACCGAGCGGTACCGACTGTTGAACAACAATGCGGTACTCGAGCGTAGCATTACTTTTCGCAGTAAGGACGGTCAAACCGAGTCGGTCACGCAATTGTTCAACAGGCGGAACTGAAGCCTGAAATCTGGAGGCGAAGCCCGGCATACCCGGCGGGATAGTAGGCTTACCGGACCTCGCCTCCAGTGGAGTCACCGAAATGACGCCAGAACACATTTCTACTCAGGTTTCTCTTTTGATCGGGAGCCCTATCTGCTCCGATCGCAACGCCTTGAACTAACAGGTATCGTACATACCTAGAATGCCGATGTATAGATTGACATACCTATTTGTTCAAGGTATTTTTTCCAGATCCCGCACCAGCCGAGAAGCCTTCCTAAATGGGTCAGACCAATCCACCATTCATGAGCGGAGTTCCGGAGCTTCTACTTCTCAGACTGCTTGAACAGCGAGAGATGTATGGCTACGAGCTGGTCAAAGCCATCAAGATTGTCACCGGAGAGAGCATCTCGCTGGGCGAGGGCGTTATATATCCGGTCCTGCACTCGCTGGAACGCGGCGGCGCACTCAAAGCGAAACGCAAGAAAGTGGCTGGACGAACGCGTGTCTATTATTCCCTGAATGCAAAAGGCAAAACGCGGCTCAGCCGACTACAGGACGAGTGGCTGCGGATTCAGTCGGGCGTGACTGCAGCATTAGGAGAGCCTGCAAATGCCTGAGCAGGCATT
>Ga0316195_10001405_pt1 | contig 10758 bp, 4 predicted proteins | sample Phised1_MG_FD_204937 | JGI IMG/M metagenome (GOLD analysis project Ga0316195, IMG submission 204937) | Coastal sediment microbial communities from Maine, United States - Phippsburg sediment 1 | ecosystem: Environmental > Aquatic > Marine > Coastal > Sediment | place: USA: Maine | collected... | reverse complement strand
CCCAAGCCTTCCGTTGCGGCCGGCGAAGGTGGCGGCACCGTGCGATGAAGATCTCGGAAGTCTCGGTCAAGCGCCCGGTCTTTGCCGCGGTCATCAGCCTGATGCTGGTGATCCTGGGCCTGCTGTCGGCCTCGCGGCTGGCGGTGCGCGAGCTTCCCGACGTCGAGGCCCCGATCGTCTCGATCGACACCAATTACCTCGGTGCTTCGGCCGACGTCGTCGAGACCAAGATCACGCAGGTGATCGAGGAGCGCGTGGCCGGCCTCGAGGGCATCACCAAGATCACCTCGCAGAGCACCGACGGCCGCTCCAGCATCAACATCGAGTTCGACCCGGGTCGCGCGATCGACGAGGCCGCCAACGACGTGCGCGACCGTGTCGCGCGCGTGGCGGACAACCTGCCGCCCGAGGCGGATCCGCCCGAGGTCGGCAAGGTCGACTTCGGCTCCGATCCGGTCATCTGGCTGGCGCTGTCCAGCGACACGATGAACGTGCTCGAACTCACCGACTACGCGGAACGCGAGCTCGTCGATCGCTTCAGCGTGCTGCCCGGTGTCGCGCGCGTCCGCATGAGCGGTGCCCGCCGCTACGCGATGCGCGTATGGATCGACCGCGAGGCGCTCGCGGCGCGCCAGCTCACCGTGGCCGACATCGAAGCGTCGTTGCGCCGCGAAAACGTGCAGCTGCCGGCGGGCCGTCTCGAGTCCTCCCAGCGTGAGCTCACGCTGCGGACCGAGACCGGCCTCAACACCGAGCAGGAATTCCGCGATCTCGTCGTCGGCCGCGGTGCCGGCGGTTACCTCGTGCGTCTCGGCGAGGTCGCCGACGTGCGACTCTCGGCCGAGAACGAGCGCACCATCTCGCGTACCAACGGCGTGCCGGGCATCAGCATCGGCATCGAGCAGATCTCGAAGGCCAACACGCTCGAAGTCGCGCGGGCCGTGCGCGCGGAGCAGCAGCGCATCATCCCGGACCTGCCGGCCGGCACGCGACTGCAGATCAACCTCGATCGCTCCGATTACATCGAGGCGTCGATGTTCGAAGTGGTCAGGGCGCTGCTGCTCGCGATGGCGCTCGTGATCGCAGTGATCTACGTCTTTCTCGGCAACCTGCGGGCCACGCTCGTGCCGGCGGTGACGATCCCGGTGTCGATCGTGTCCGCGTTCATCGTCATGGGCGCACTCGGTTTCTCCATCAACACGCTGACCCTGCTCGGCCTCGTGCTCGCTATCGGCCTGGTGGTGGATGACGCGATCGTCGTGCTCGAGAACATCTACCGGCGCATGGAAGGCGGCGAGCCGGCGCTGATCGCCTCGGTCGACGGCTCGCGCGAAATCGGCTTCGCCGTGGTGGCGACCACCACGGTGCTGGTCGCCGTGTTCCTGCCCATGTCGTTTCTCTCGGGCAACGTCGGCAAGCTGTTCCGCGAATTCGGGTTCACCATCGCTGCGGCCGTGGCGTTTTCTTCCCTGGTCGCGCTGACGCTGACGCCGATGATGACGTCGAAGCTGTTCGCCGGCGGCGCGCACCGCTCGCGCATGGCAATCGTCGTCGACGATTTCTTCCAGCGGCTCGCCGACTGGTACGACCGCAACCTGCGCCGTGCGATGCGCCGGCCGTGGCTCGTCATCGGCGCCACGCTCGCCGCCACGGCGATGGCCGCGGTGCTGCTCAAGGCGTTGCCGAGCGAGCTCGCGCCGGTCGAGGACCGCGGCTTCGTCTTCATCGGCATGAACGGGCCCGAAGGCGCCTCGCTCGAATACATGGACCGCCACCTGCGCATCCTCGAAGGGATGGCGGCGCAGCAGATCGAGACGGGCGACGTGATACGCGTCAGCGCGCGCGTGCCGGGCGGGTTCGGCGGCGCCGGCAGCCAGATGAACGAGGCGCGCGGCTTCCTGCTGCTGGCACCCTGGGGCGAGCGCACGCGCACCGCGGAACAGGTCGCGCAGTCGCTGCGCGGGCCGCTCAGCGCGGTGCCGGGCGTGCGCGGCTTCGTGACGGTGCCGGGCGGGTTCGGCGGCGGTGGCGCGCCGGTGCAGGTCGTGCTGCAGGGCACCGAGTACAAGGACCTGGTGCAGTGGCGCGATCTCCTGATGCAGCGCATGGGTGACAACCCGGGGCTCACCAACATCCAGTCGAACTACGAAGAGCGCAAGCCGCAACTCAGCGTGGCGGTGGACCGCAATCGCGCGGCCGATCTCGGCATCTCGCTGCAAACCGTTTCGCGCACGCTCGAAACCGTGCTCGGCTCGCGCATCGTCACGACGTTCATCGATCGCGACCGCGAATACAACGTGATGCTGCAGGGCCGCGCCGAGGACCGGGCGACACCCACCGATCTCGACAACCTGTACGTGCGCTCCGATCGCACGGGCGAACTCGTTCCGCTCTCGAACCTGGTGAAGCTCACCGAGCTGGCAGGACCGACGCGTCTAAACCGGTTCGACCGGCTGCGTTCGATCACGGTCAGCGCCGCGCTGACGCCGGGGTACGCCCTCGGCGATGGCCTGCAGTACGTCGAGAACGTGATCGAGAAAGAGATGCCGCCCTCGGTGAAGCTCGCGTACGACGGTGCGTCGCGCGAGTTCAAGCAGTCGGGCTCGCAGCTGTACTGGATGTTCCTGCTGACGCTGGTGATCGTGTTCCTGGTGCTGGCGGCGCTGTTCGAAAGCTTCCTGCATCCGTTCATCATCATCACCACGGTGCCGCTCGCCGTCATCGGCGCGCTGGTGGGCCTGTGGATGTACGGCATGTCGATCAACGTCTTCAGCCAGATCGCGGCGATCATGCTGGTGGGGCTCGCCGCGAAGAACGGCATCCTCATCGTCGAGTTCGCGAACCAGTTGCGCGACCGTGGCGTGGAATACAGCGAGGCCGTGATCGAGGCCGCGGCGATCCGCCTGCGTCCCGTGCTGATGACCAGCTTCTGCACCGCGTTCGGCGCGTTGCCGCTGATGCTGGCCGCCGGTGCGGGCGCCGGTTCGCTGCAGTCGATCGGCGTGGTCGTCTTCTACGGCGTCGTGATTTCGGTGCTGATGACCCTGGTCGTCGTCCCGGCGGTCTATGCGCTGGTCGCGCGCAACACCGATTCCCCGGAAGAGGTGGCGCACCGGCTCGAGCGGTTGCGCCAGAAGTTCGCCAGCGAACGCCAGGCAGAGGGCGTTCAACCAGTTGAATAATAAGTAAAAAGAAGCATTTTTTCGGGTCCGGCCCGCGCCCGGACCGGCGGCTTGCTACAATCGCTGCCCGACCCCGGGACAATTTCAACCGCGCATCGCGCGGCCTCTTCCGCAGTTGCGGGGGAGCGGCAGAACGTCCGCGACCGGCCATGGCACAGAGTCCTTACCAGCAGCTCGAGCAGGAATTCCGCCGACTCCACGCCTTCCAGGGCGCGGCGAGCCTGCTGCGCTGGGACTCCGCCGTGATGATGCCGAGGGGCAGCGCCGACGTCCGTGGCGAGCAGCTCGCCGCGCTCGATTCAGAATGCCACGCATTGCTCACCTCACCGAAGGTGTCGCGCCTGATCGAACGCGCGCAGGCCAACCGGTCGCAGCTCGAGGACTGGCAGCTCGCCAACCTGCGCGAAATGCGCCGCGAGCGCGATCACGCGATCGCCACACCCCTCACCTTGATCACCCGCCTGGCGCGCGCCACGTCGCTCGCCGAAGTGCGATGGCTCGAAGCGCGCCAGGAGAACAACTTCGCGCTCTTTGCGCCGCACCTCGAAGAAGTGGTCGCGCTGACCCGCGACAAGGCGCAGGTGCTGTCGCAGGCACTCGGGCTCGCGCCGTACGACTCGTTGATCGACGGCTTCAGCCCTGGCTTCCTGAGCGCCGACATCGACCAGTTGTTCAAGGTCGTGATCCGGCGCCTGCCGAACCTGATCCGCGAGGCCATCGAGCTGCAGGCGCAGCGCCCGCCATTGCCGATCGTCGGCAAGGTGGGCTTGTCGAAGCAGCGCACGCTCGCGCATGAAGTGATGCGCATCATCGGCTTCCCGTTCGACCGCGGCCGGCTCGACGAGAGCAGTCGCGCGTTCACGGAAGGCGTGTGGGGCGACGTGCGCGTCGCCACTCGTTACGACGTCAACGAGCCGTTCACCGGCCTGATGGGTGCGCTGCACGAAACGGGGCAGGCGATGTACGACCTCGGCCTGCCCGCCGCATGGCGCGACCAGCCGGTGGGGCGCGACCGCGGCATGGCGCTCGAGGAGAGCCAGTCGTTGCTGCTCGAGATGATCATCGGCCGCAGCCGGCCATTTCTCACCTGGTTGCGGCCGTTGCTCGAGAAGCACTTCGGCTGCACCGGTCCCGAGTGGGAAGTCGAGAACCTCTATCGCACGCTGACCCGCGTGCGACGCAGCGCGATCCGCGCCGACGCGGACGAACTCACGTACCCCGTCCACATCATGCTGCGGTACGACCTCGAGAAGCAGATCTTCGACGGGACGATGCCGGTGCGCGACCTGCCCGAGGCGTGGCGCGCCGGATTCGATCGTCGCCTCGGTTTGCGCCCGTCGAACGACGCCGAAGGCTGCCTGCAGGACCCGCATTGGGCCCTGGGGCAATTCGGGTATTTCCCCTCGTATGCGCTCGGCTCGTTCATTGCCGCGCAACTGCACGAAACCCTGCGCACGGAGAGCGAGCACTTCGACGCGGAGATCGCGAACGGCCGCTTCGGCGGGCTGTTCGAGTGGCTGCGGCAGAACGTGCACGGTCGAGGTGCCAGCGTCGGCGCGCAGGAACTGATCAAGGATGCCACCGGCAAGGCGCTCTCGGCGGCACCGTGGCTGCGTTACGCGGAGTCGAAGTACCTCGAGACCGACATGGAGGCCGCCGAAAAGCTTGCCGCCGGGATTGTCGGGGCCGCGGAACCGGGTGCTGACGACTCCAGGGCGGCCGTCGTCCGCTGACGCCCGCAGCGGCGGGATCGCGCCCTGGTCATTGCTGCTACCGAACCCAGGTCTTGGAGCTTCGCCGCAGGTCAGCGTCAGGCAGCGTGGGATCAACGTTGATCTTTGCGGCTTCCAGCTCCACCGCAATCGCGGCCGCCCTGCGCCGCGCGAGCACGACCGCGCCACCCGCATCCATCCAGTCGGCGAATTCGCGGGCCTTTAGTGGTGGCGAGATATAGTTCCCCTGGACCTCCTCGCAGCCGAGCCAGCACACCATCTCCAGCGACTCCGGGTCCTCGATGCCCTCGGCCACCGACCGGATCCGCAGTGCTTTCGCCATTGCCAGGACCGCCGCCGTGACACCCTGCGCGCCGACGTCGGTGTACAGGTCGGCCATCAGCGATCGATCCAGCTTCACGCAGTCGAACGGCAACCGGCGAATCTGGCCAAGCGACGAATGCCCGGTGCCGAAATCGTCCATGGAGACCCGGACACCCTCGCGCCGGAGTGCCTCGAGCGTGCGACGGGCTTCCTGCGGCGCGTGCACGATGTTCGTCTCGGTGATCTCGATCTCGAGCGCCTGTGCCGGTAGCCGGTGCTTGTCGAGCGCCGCGTTGATCCTGGCGGCGAAATTTGGCTGGCACAGCTGGCGCGCGGCGACGTTGACCGAGACGAAGAATTCGTCCTCGAAGCGGGCGCGCCAGACCGCGAGCTGCCGACAGGCCTCATCGAGGACCCAGTCACCGATCTCTTCGATGAGGTCCGTTTCTTCGGCGATCGGCACGAATTCCTCGGGTCCGACGCGTCCAAGTTGCGGATGCTCCCAGCGCAGCAGGCATTCGACGCCCGCGATGTCGAGCGTGTCACTCGCTACCCGCGGCTGGTAAACGAGGTGCAATTCGCCAGCCTCGACCGCCCGCCGCAGCGCCGACTCGATCGCCAGCCGCCTGCGCGAGCGCGCCAGTGGCACCGGCGAGAACAGCTCGCAGGACCGCGGTTCCCGCGCCTGCTCGGAGGCCGCCTGCGCGTTGGTCAGCAATTGCTCGGCGTCCACGGTGTCCGCATCGATCAGCGCCAGGCCGGCACTGACGGCCGGCAGGTACTCGGTTCCGAGGTTCGTCGGCTGGCCGCTCACGCGCGCAAGCGCCGCGCAAACGAGGTCCGGGAGGCTTTCGACCGGCTCCCGGCTGTAGACCAGCATCGTGAAACCGGCCTCTGAGCTGCGGCACACCGTAGCGGCGCTGGCATGCCTCGGCAGAATGACCCCGGCGCTGGCCTCGGCGAGGTTCTGGCCGATCTGCCGAGCCGCCTCGGCCAGGAGTTTTTCCGCAACGTCGTTGCCGTGCGCCTGCACGATGCGGTCGAGTCCGTGCAGGCGAAAGGCCGCCACGCACATGGCAACCCCGGGCTTGCGGTCATTGAGCGCGATCGACAGTTGCTCGAGGAGGTAGCGGCGGTTGGGCAGGCCCGTGGCGCTGTCGAAATAGGACAGGGTTCGCACGGCGTCTTCGGCCCGGCGCAAGCGGGTGAGATCCTGCAGCGTGACCAGGACCGTGCGTGCGTGAGCCGAGCCGGCGGCCTGGACGAGTTCCGCCTCCTGGTGGATATAGAGATCCTTGCCCGCCGAGGTTCGCACGCGGTGTTCAGAGCTGAACCCGCTGTTGTCGGTGGCGCAGGCGATGAAAGCCTGCCGCGCCTTGATTTGCTCGGCGGGGTCGAGCATCGAGACGAACGACTCGTACCGATCCATGGGCTCGGAGTCGCGCTCGAGGATCTGGCCCACCATGGGTGACATCTCCAGGGTCTTGCCGTCGGGCGTCAGTTCCCAGTGGCCGACCCGCGCGATGCGCTGGGCCAGCAGCAACCTGGCGCGGCTCGACCAGAGATCGTCCTGCATGGCGCGGTCGCGCAGCAGGAATCGCACCCGCTCGACCAGCAGGCGCGGGTTCAGGCCCTTCTGGGCGAAGTCGCTCGCTCCCGCGGCAAAGGCGTCGCTGATCGACACGATGTCGTTGCGCCCGGTCAGCATCAGGATCGGCAGGAGCCGCCCGTCGGCGTGCTCGCGGATTCGACGGCAGACCTCGATCCCGGTCATCTTTGGCATGTTGACGTCGAGAATCACGCAGTCGGGCCGGGTGGGCTCGAATTGCCTTACCGCCTCTTCACCGTCGTTGGCGGTATGCACCACGAACCCTGCGCCGCCGAGCGCGGCCTCGGCGAGCAGCAGGTGTGCGGGGTCGTCGTCCGCGATCAGGATCGTGGTGATTCGGGTCGAATCCATGCGTGCTAAATCCCCCTGCGACCTGAGCAATCAGCCTGGTCCATCCCGGTCAGGTCCCGGTGCTGCGCTTGGCCTGGCCCCGGAGGGCCGTTTCGAGCTGCGCGTACGCCTGTTCAAGGCCCGAGGCCGCGCGACGCGCGGCCTGCAGGTCCGCCTGCTCGACGACCGCGTTCTCCAGGACGTCGAGCTGCTCGGCGAGCCGGCGTCCGCCGAGGTTGTTGACTGCAGACTTGAGCGAATGTGCAGCGGCTCCGGCCGCTGCGAGCTCGCCGGCCTCGAGCGCCGAGCTGATCCTGCGCAGCGCCTCCGGCGCGGACTCGAACAACATGTCGCACAGACGCTCGAAGATCTGTGGCCGGCCCAGTCCGCGGATCGACTGCACCTGCTCCTCGTCGAGGACCGCAACGGCGGGCACGCGGACCTCTTCGAACAAGCCCGTGTCGAGCAGCGTGATGGTTGCCGTCGCCGTCAGGTCCGGCGCGTCGTCCATGCATGCTGGATCGCCGGACATGGCCGGGCGGGCTTCCCGCCCAGTCGCGGGTTCGACCAGCTCGACGGGCCCGGGCGGCAGCAGGGTGCCGCGCGCTTCGGCAATCGGCCGGAGAATCTGCGCGAGCTGGGCCTGCGTGAACGGCTTGGCCAGGAAGGAGTCCATGCCCGCCGCCAGGCAACGCTCCCGGTCCCGCGTCAGCGCGTTGGCGGTCAGCGCGATGATGGTCGTCGGCGGTGATGCGCGGGCACTTTCCTCGCGCCGGATCGCGGCGGTTGCCTCGTAGCCGTCCATGATCGGCATCTGGCAGTCCATGAGAATGGCGTCGAATCGGCCGGTACGCCCTTGCTCGACGGCCGCGCGCCCGTCCTCTGCGATGACGACGCGACAGCTGAGCTGCTCAAGCATGGCGCTCGCCACTTCGCGGTTGATCACATTGTCGTCGGCGACGAGTACGTTGAGCCCGAGACCCGACGGGCGCTGGCCGGCCCGTGTGACGGGTGCCTCCGACGTGTCCGGGTCCACGTCAGTCCCGTCGCGCGCCGCGCACACCGTCCGCAGCAGGTTACGCAGCTGCTGCTGCCGTACCGGCTTCGCGATGCAGACGTCAGGGCGTATCGCCCGGTCGCCGACCTGACGGGGCTCGAAGTCGAACGCGCTCAACAGTGCGACATAGGTATCCGGTGCGGTGGAATCCAGCCGGATTGCCCGCAGCACATCTTCGGCCGTGGCGTCGGGCAAGGCATGATCGAGCAGGACCACATCGAAGCGAGCCCCAAGCCGCGCCGCGCTGCTGACCATGTTGTCGATCGCGCGTCCGCTCGTGGCCACCGTGACGTCGACGCCCCAGCTCGCGAGCACCTCCTGCAGGGCCAGGTAGCTGGTCGCCATGTCGTCGACGATGAGCGCGCGCAGTCCCCTGAATTCGGTGCTGTCCGCCATGGGCGCGGGCGACTCGATCTCGAACGGCAGTTCGAACGAAAACACACTGCCGTGTCCGACCTGGCTGTGCAGGTCGATGCGCTCGCCGCCCAGCAGTCGCACCAGGCCGGTGGCGATCGACAGCCCCAGGCCCGTACCGCCGACCCGGGTCGCGTTTTCGAGCTGGGTGAAGGCCTCGAAGACTGTTGCGTGATGGCTGGGTGCGATGCCGGGACCCGTGTCGGAGACGCGGAAGCGCAGGCGACACTGACTCCCGTGCTCGAGGTCGTCGATCCCGACGCGGACCTGGATTTCGCCGTGCTCGGTGTACTTGACCGCGTTGGACAGCAGGTTGCCAAGCACCTGCCGCAGGCGCAGCGCATCGCCGATCACGACCGCGGGCACGCCCGGCTCGACCTGGCAGCCCAGTTCGATCTTCTTGGATTCGGCGCGTCCGGCGTAGAGTTGCGTGGCCTGCTCGATGAGGTCGCGGACCTCGAACGGCTCGCAGACGAGGTCCATCTTGCCCGCTTCGATCTTCGAGTCGTCGAGGATGTCGTTGATGATCTGCATCATCGTTCCGGCTGCCTCGCGCATCGAGTCGACGAAGCGCCGCTGGCGCTTGTCGAGCGTCGTGCCTGCCAGCAGCTCGGCCATGCCGAGCACGCCATTCATCGGCGTGCGGATCTCGTGGCTCATGTTGGCCAGGAACTGGTCCTTGGACCGCATCGTGGACTCTGCCTTGAGCAGTCGCATCTCGATGTCGCGGGTGCGATCCAGCACCTGCTGTTGCGCCGCGAGGCGAGCGTTGCGCATGTCGCGCTCGTTTTCGGTGAGCCGGTCGGCAAGCGCGTGGAAATTATGCGCGAGCCGGGTCAACTCGTTTCCGCGCCGCCCGCCCTGCACCCGAACCCGCTCCGGTGGGCCCTCGCTGGTCGTTGCCCTGGCGAGCTGCTCGAGCGGTTCGACCACCTGACGGCTGAGACGGCGGGCCGCGAGCAGCGCCAGCACCCAGCCGAATGCCAGTATGAACGGCGTCTGCTGGAGATGGCGCTGGGCTGCACGCCAGGCAGACGGTGTGGCGATCAGCAGGCCGAGCCGGGCCTGTAGATTGGCGGCAAGCGGGGCGGGTTGGACCACGAACGTCAGTTTTTGTCGCAGATCCGCGTCGAGCCGATTGCGCTCGAACCATGCAAGCCGGTTCTCGCTCAGGGGTGGCGCGCGGTCGTAGGAGACGACGGCGGCCGGGTCGGGCGCGTTCCGATCGAAGCTCCAGAGCACGTCGCCCGTCGGCAGCTGCAATGTCGCCGCAATCACGCTGGGGTGCGCCTCCACGCCAGCGAGTATGTCGCTGCTGTCGAACTCGTGGTCCTGCTGGACAATCGCGGTCGAGACCCGGGACACGTGGTCCTGCGACTCGCGGTAATGGACCACGAACTCGTAAGATGCGACGGCGAGCTGGGCGAGCAGGATCGTCAGCGTGACCGCTGCAATGACGGTGATCCTGAGCTGGCTCTCCAGTGCCATGGAATCCCAGGCCTCGCGCCACCTCTGGCGCAGCTGCGACCTGATCGCGGGCCGGGGCGGTATTGCCCGTGCCACCGAAGTGCGCTTCGCCCTTTGTTTCATGCGGGCAAAGCCCCGTCGCGCAGTTCGGCGGCGGCATGCGATACCATGACGAGCTTGCTGGAGGAACAGTGAATGGTTTGCATCGTCGTGGCGCTTGCGCGAATACTTCCCGTAGGCGGTCCGACCGGGCGGTTGACAGAATACGAACCCGCCAGCGCTGAAACCGTGAACCAGCACAAGCATTTGGGCCCCGGCCCGGTCTGGCCAGCGACCGGGAGCGGTGCGCTCCCGGGCCGTTTCCGCTGCCGGGACGCCGGGTGGACATGTCCCGCCGCGGGTGAGCGATGATCGACATGCCAACCGTGTCCGCTGCTCCACCCAGATGCGATGCGCCGGTCACGGCTGCATCCGCGCAGCACCCGTCGAAAACCTTCAAGCGTCTGCAGGCCCGGCTGCGTGGCCTCGTCGGCAAGGCCATCGAAGACTTCCGCATGATCGAGGAGGGCGACCGCGTCATGGTCTGCCTCTCGGGCGGCAAGGATTCGTACACGCTGCTCGACGTGCTGCTGTCGCTGCAGCGCAGCGCACCGGTGCGCTTCG
>Ga0316195_10001404_pt1 | contig 10759 bp, 9 predicted proteins | sample Phised1_MG_FD_204937 | JGI IMG/M metagenome (GOLD analysis project Ga0316195, IMG submission 204937) | Coastal sediment microbial communities from Maine, United States - Phippsburg sediment 1 | ecosystem: Environmental > Aquatic > Marine > Coastal > Sediment | place: USA: Maine | collected... | reverse complement strand
CTCGAGGCGCCCGGCATCCACGGCGCACGCCACGTGGGCTCGGGCCAGCGCCAACTGACGGTCCGAGCCGGGGACCGAACCGTCCAGGAGCTCGGCTGTCCCTGCGCACAGGCGTGCCGCAAGCACATCCCGCAGCTCCGGGGCGACGTACTTCGACACAGCAAGATGGGCCTGGCCGAGCACCATCTCGAGCGCCAGGGGCCGATCCTCGTCCCCCATCCCGTCCAGGGCCACCGCCACGAACTCCTGGGCCGGCAGGAGCCCGTCACGGACCATCTCCCACAGCGCGCACCAGACCAACGTGCGGGGCAGGGGATCGGCGAGCGATCCCACCGAGCGAAGGGCCGTGCGCAGGCTGCCCGGGTCGAACCGGACCTTGGCGTAGCTGAGGTCGTCGTCATTGACCAGCAACAGGTCCGCTGCCCGGACCCCGACGAGCTCGGGAACCTCCGCAGCGGCCCCCGGGACCTCGACCTCCAGGCGCAGGTCCCGCACAAGGCGGCGCTGGCCGTCGCCGGACCACCGGTACACGCCCACGGCAATCCGCTGCGGCCGCCTCAGGTCGGTGATCCCGTCGGGGCGGTTCGCGGGCAGCTGCTCGATGACCACCCGCGTGTAGTCCCCGTCCGCGTCGATCTCGACGCGCGGCTGGAGGGTCGTCACTCCGGGTGCCTGCAGCCATGCCCGCGCCCACCCGTGCAGGTCCCGCCCACTGGCCGCCTCCAGCTCGTCGAGCAGGTCAGCCAGCGTGGCATTTCCCCATGCGTGCGCTGCGAAGTAGCTGTTCAGCCCCGCCAGGAAGGCCTGGGGCCCGACGAAGGCGACGAGCTGCTTGATGATCGAGGCGCCCTTCGCGTAGGTGATGCCGTCGATGTTCAGGTAGACGTCCTGAAGGTCGCGGATGTCCGCGGCGACCGGGTGGGTCGAGGGCTGCTGGTCCTGCTGGTAGGCCCAGGCCTTGCGCGACTGGGCGAAGGACGCCCACGCCTCGGTGAATCTCGTGGCATCCGCCGAGGTGGAGAACCCCGCCCATTCGGCGAAGGACTCGTTGAGCCAGAGGTCGTCCCACCAGCGCATCGTCACCAGGTTGCCGAACCACATGTGGGCCATCTCGTGCAGGACGATCATGGCCCGCCGCTCGCGGGCCGAATCGGTCTGCTGGGACCTGAAGACCAGGAGGTCCTCCATGAACGTCACGAGTCCCGGGTTCTCCATCGCCCCGAGGTTGAACTCCGGCAGCGCGACCTGGTCGTACTTGCCGAACGGGTACGGCAGGTCGAAGGCCCCCTCGTAGTGCGCGAGGCCCGCCCGGGTGAGGTCGAAGACCTCGTCCGCATCGAGGAACTGCGCCATGGACCTCCGGACCAGCAGCGCCATCGGGTAGGTCCCCGCAGGACCGGCGTACTCGGACTCCACCACGTGGAAGGGCCCGGCACACAGGGCAGCCAGATAGGTCGACAGCGCCTGGGTCGGCGGGAAGCTCCAGCGAGCCAGACCGGCACCCAGATCCTGCGGCTCCGTCGCGGGCGCCGTGTTGGTCCGCACCTCCCAGCGCGCAGGTGCGGTCACCTGCCAGGAGAAACGACCCTTGAGGTCGGGCTGCTCGAAGCAGGCGAACACCCGACGCGCGTCGGCCATCGCGAACTGCGTGTACAGGTAGTGCTCGCCGTCGGCCGGATCCACCAGGCGGTGCAGGCCCTCACCCGTGGTCATGTAGTGGCATCGGGCTGACACGACGAGCTCGTTCTCGGCAGCCAGGTCCGGCAGGGCCAGCCGCGCACCGTCGTAGTCGGCCACCTCCAGCGCAGCACCGTTGAGCTCGGCGCCCAGCACCTCGTCGGCCACCAGGTCGATCCACGTGGTGGCCCCCGGCGCGCTGCTGGCGAAGCGGACCGTGGTCCTGGACAGGAACGTCGGGTCGGTGGCGACGCCTCGCAGGTCCACCTCGATCGCGTACGAGTCCACCGTGATGACCCCAGCACGCGCCGCGGCCTCGTCCCTGGTGATGTTCGAGCCCATGGCTGGACATCCTGCCCCGTGCGGTCCGGGTGCCGCGCAGGGCCCCCGTGCCCGACCGAACAAGACGTCGGTGCGGGGTGCATCCGATTCGACCCCTGCGCCCGAACTAGTAGTAGGAGACACCAGTTCAGGCCCGATGAGACGGACGATCAGGAGAGTGGACCATGAGCGTCATGGCGCCGCCCCGACCCGCCACTGAGGGTCGGTCGCGACTCCCGGTCCTGTTGTTTGAGACCATCATGGACATGCAGTCCGAGATGACCGATATGGAGGTCGCTCTCGGCTTCCGCGACGGCCATGACGACGCGCTGGCTGAGGCATACCGGCGATGGTCGCGCATGGTCCATGCCACGGCTATGCGCTCCACGGGCAACACCGAGGACGCAGCGGACATCACCCAGGTCGTCTTCGTCAACGCGTGGAAGGGTCGGGGCACATACAGGCCCGAGGCTGGCTCGCTGCCGGGGTGGCTGATGACCATCACCCGGCGGAGGATCGCTGACCACTGGGAATCCAGAACTCGGGATGCGAAGGTCAGATCCGCGGTGGAGGCGGTGGAGCCGATCAGCGACTCGGCTCCTCCCGACACCGACCGGGTCGCCGCCCAGATGTTCGTCGCCGACGAGCTCGAGCGTCTGGGTGATCCCGCGGGGCAGATCATCCGCCTGGCGTTCTACGAGGACCTGACACATACCCAGATCGCCGAACGGCTGCAGATGCCGATCGGCACCGTGAAGAGCCACATACGCAGATCCCTGGAACGGCTGCGCTCAAGGATGGAGGTGGAAGATGTCGCACTCTGACCCAACAACCCTGGCACTGGCTGCCCTGGGCGAGGGCATCCCCACTGACGATGCAGCCCACCTGGCCTCGTGCGCCCAGTGCACCACGGACGTAGCCGAGCTCACCGAGGTCGTGGCACTTGGCCGTGAAGCCCCGGCAGAGCTGCCGGCAGTCCCCGACCACGTGTGGGCCGGCATCCAGCGCGAGCTGGCCATGGCCGCCGCCCCGGATGGATCCACCTCCAACGTCACACCGCTCATGGCTCCTGCCCCGCCGCCTGGCACTGAGCCCGGCTCGGCATCGCCAGGCGGCGACAACGTCGTGAGCCTCGAGCCGCGACGCCGGCGCAACCCGATGTGGGGTATCGCGGCCGTGGCGGCGATGGCCGGCGCCGTGGTGGGTGGAGCCATCGTGTGGTCAGCCGTCGATCGAGGCGTCGGCGGTTCGACGACCACCGGAGACGCGTTCGTCGCCCAAGCCGTCCTGGATCCCCTGACCGAGTCCGTCCCCTCGCCTGGCGAGGCCGAGGTTCTCGACAGCCCTGACGGCCTGGTCGTCCGGGTCGATGCCAGCTCGCTTCCCGCCAACGATGGGTTCTACGAGGTCTGGCTTCTGGATGCTGACGCGACGAAGCTCGTGGCGCTCGGGGCCCTGCCTGCCGGGTCCATCGGGACCTTCACGGTGCCACCGGGACTGTCGATCGAGGACTACCCGGTCGTCGACATATCGCTGGAGAGCTACGACGGCGACCCGAGCCATTCGAAGAACTCGCTGATGCGCGGCGTCCTCGAGGCCTGATTCACCCTCCCGTCCGCTGCCTGGGTGCTCAGGCGCGCCGGACGCGCGCCCTGAGCACCTAGGCTCACTGGCATGCCTGCTGCGATCCCCCTGGCCCCCGGCCTCTGGCGCGTCCCCACGACGCGCTGGGACCTCATCAACTCGTTCCTGGTCCGCGCCGACGATGGGTCAGTGACTCTCGTGGACACGGGGCTCAAGTCGGCCCCGCCCCGCATCCTCGGGGCCCTGGCCGAGATCAGCGCCGGGCCCTCGGATGTCACGACCATCGTGCTCACGCACGCCCATCCGGACCACGCAGGTGGGGCGGCCTCCCTGGCGCAGAGCACCACCCGGGGGATGACGGTGCACGAGGATGATGCGGAGTACGTCCGCACCGGGGTCGCTCCCCCGCGCGATGAGTCGCAGCCGCTCGGCCGGCTGACACGCCGGATGTCGAGCACCTTCGGCGCCGCACCCGTCGCCCGCACCATGACCGACGGCGAGCTCCTCCCGGACTCGGGCCTGCGTGTTCACCACACCCCCGGCCACACCCCCGGCCACTGCTCGCTGCTCCATGAGGCTTCCGGCACCCTGATCACCGGGGACGCGATCTGGAACATGCGCTCCCGACGGACCTGGCCGGTGCTCGCCTTCTGCACCAACGCTTCACTCACGATGCAGACGGCCGCGACGCTGGCTGACCTCGACTACACGACCGCGGCCTTCACGCATGGCCCGGAGATCCGCACGAGGGGCCGCGAGGCCGTCCGCGGCTTCCTGACCGACCCAGCTCGCTTCGCTCCTGGGCTGTAGCGGCCGTTCCGGCCCGGCCCCGGCCGCTCGGGCAGCATGAATGAGCACGGCCCCCGGGGACATTCCGGGGGCCGTGCTCTTCTGTTTGACTACCGGGCTTGGCCGGCTTCAGTGCTGGTCAGAGGTTGATCGGACGCAGCACCCGATCGATCCCGTGTGCAATCTGCAGGTTGCCCTTGTTCAGGTCGGTGGCGACGACCATGGGGTTGCGCGAGTCGCCATCCTTGTCCACCAGCGTGATGACCTTGTTCGAGTGCATCTTCTTGACCTTGACCTTGATGGTCGCGCCATCGGCAGCCGTCGCAAGCTTGACGTTGTTGGCCTTCAGCGCCTGCTTCGCCGGGATGGTCGCGCCGGGGACGACGTGGTAGAGCAGGAAGGTCTCGACGGTGTCGATGCCCAGGGCAGCGATCTCCGTGAAGGCCTTCTTCTCGCTACCGATCTTCTTGCCGGTCACCTCACGGGCCAACTTCTTGAACGCATTGTCGTTGGGCACGAAGGCGGTGAGCGCCACGCTGCCGTCGGCCAGGACGCCAACCGCAGAGTCCGGCTTGGCTCCCAGCACGGCGAGGACGGCCTCAGTGACGATGTCGAAGTCCTTGCCGTTCTTGTCGAACTTGTTGCCGTCCGAGGTGAGCAGCGCAGCCAGCGAGTCTTGGCCGTCCAGGGGGGGCAGGTCCATGGGCCGCAGGACCCGGTCGATCCCGTGGGCAATCTGCATGTTGCCCTTGTTCACGTCCGTGACGATCACGCGAGGGTTGGTCGAGTTCTTGTCCTTGTCCACGAGCTTGATGTACTTCTTGTCACCCTTGCCCTTGACCTTGACCTTGAACGTCCCACCGGTGCCCGTGGCCAGCTTGACGTTGTTGGCCTTCAGCGCCTTCTTGGCCGTGATGGTCGCACTCGGCACCACGTGGTAGAGCAGGACGGTCTCGACGGTGTCGATGCCCAGACCGGCCACTGCGTTGAATGCCTCCTCCTCAGTCGCCGGCTTCGACCCGGTCAGGTCGCCCACGAGCTTGCGGAACGCCCGGTCGGTCGGAACGAAGGCCGTGAGCGCCTTGTCGCCCTGCGTCAGCAGACCGACTGCCGAGTCCGGCTTGGCGGTGAGGACCGTAAGCACTGCCTGCGTGACGACGTCGAAGTCGTCCCAGTTCGAGTCGAACATGACGCCATCGGCGGTGAGCACCTCGGAGAGGGGCTTGGTCCCTGAGGCAGCCGCGGCCGGGGACATCCCCGAGGCTACGAGGGCGATTGATGCAGCGGCGGCAACTCCGGCAGCTGTCTTGCGCATGATGTTCTCCTGGGGGGTGTGGGCCCGACCTGTTTCGGACTCTCACCCCTACTTCGCCCGATCCCCTGCGAACGGATGCACAAGTTCTGAAGAAGCCATCCAATCTCTCGAAAACGGGCCCGAATGTCCCGGTATCAGGCGATCCAGACGGCCTTGATGTTGCAGAACTCCCGGATTCCGTGACCGCTGAGCTCCCGGCCGTAGCCGGATCGCTTCGTCCCTCCAAACGGCATGTCGTTGTAGGAGATGGTCATGCCGTTGATCGTCACCACCCCGGAGTCCAGGTCGCGCACGAAGCGGTCCTGCTCGTCTGGATCCGTCGTCCACGCGTTGGACCCCAGTCCGTAGTTGGTGCCGTTGCCCAACTCGATCGCCTCATCGATCGACTCGACGCGGTAGAGCCCCGCGACGGGTCCGAACACCTCCTCGGCGTACATCACCATGTCCGGGGTCATGTCGGCGACCACGGTTGCCTCGTAGAACCAGCCGGGACCGTCCGGGGCCTTCCCGCCACACAGGATCGATGCACCCTTCTGGCTGGCGTCGGCCACCATGACCTCGACGTCGATGCGCCCCTGCTCCGTGGCCAGGGGCCCGAGGTCCGTGGCCTCGTCCATCGGGTCTCCGAGCACGAGGGCCGACATCCGTTCGACGAAGGCCCGCGCGAACCGGTCATAGACGTCGGCATGCACGATGAACCGCTTCGCCGCGATGCAGGACTGCCCGTTGTTCTGGCATCGGGCGGTCACCGCCACCTCCGCAGCCCGCTCCACGTCCGCGGACGGCATCACGATGAAGGGGTCAGAACCGCCCAGCTCGAGGACGGTCTTCATGATCTCCTCACCGCAGATGGCCGCCACCGACTGCCCGGCGGCCTCGGAACCGGTCAGTGTCGCGGCTCGCACACGCGGGTCGCGCAGGACGGACTCGACCTCACGGGACCCGATCAGCAGGGTCGTGAAGCACCCCTGCGGGAACCCCGCTCGACGGAACACGTCCTCGAGGTACAGCGCACACTGGGGCACGTTCGACGCGTGCTTGAGCAGGCCCACATTGCCGGCCATGAGCGCGGGCGCAGCGAAGCGCATCACCTGCCACAACGGGAAGTTCCACGGCATCACGGCCAGCACGACCCCGAGCGGTGCGTAGCGGGCGTAGGCGTTCGAGGCTCCGACCGCCTCCGTGTCCACGGGTTCATCGGCCAGCAACTGCTCAGCGTTGTCCGCGTACCAGCGCATCCCCTTGCCGCACTTGGCCACCTCCGCCCGAGCCGCCTTGAGTGTCTTGCCCATCTCCTGGGTCATGATCACCGCGATCGTCTCGGCGTCCTGGTCGAGCAGGTCAGCGGCCCGATGCATCAGCGCGGCACGTTCGGCGAAGGGTGTGGTCCGCCACGTCTGGAACGTGGCGTGAGCAGTGCTGATGGCTGCCTGGATCTCGGCGCTGGTGTGCGCCTCGAACGTCCGCAGGGTCTCGCCGGTGGTGGGGTTCTCCGATGCGATGGCCATGGGCGCCATCGTGGCACCCCGGACTCAGTCCGTGCAGGCTGGCCGGGGCGCCGGCAGGGGGACAACGACTCCCTCCGGCCACCGGGTCCCGACGTCCCAGACAACGTCGCGCAGGTCGGCCGTGGCCATCCTCGAACCGGTCAGGTCAGCACCGCACAGCACCGCGCCCCGCAAGGTCGAACCCTCGAGGGTCACGCGCCGCAGGTCGGCACCGGTGAGGTTCGCCCCGCGCAGGTCGACTCCGAACATGTTCGCGCCCACGAGGCGCGCGCCGACGAGGTCAGCGCTCCTGAGGGTCGATCCCGAGAGGTCCGCCGAACTCAGATCCGCGCCGCGCAGGAACGCCATGCTGAGATCGGCTCGACCCATCCGCACACCGATGAACGACGCATGCGGCGCGCGGATCCCACACAGCGTGGCCCTGCGCAGGTTCGCTGAATCCAGCTGGGTACCGGTCAGGTCGGCGCCTGCCAGATCGGCGCGGACCAGACGGATCCCGCGCAGGTCGGCGCCGGTCAGCGGCCTGACAGCCGCGGTCCTGTGGGTCGGCCATGAGATGGACATGACCACAGCGTGATCCGCCCTGGTGTCCGCAGCTCAGCCGATCCCCGTCTCCGGGACGACGACGAGGTGAACATCCGGACAGGGTCGTTGACGCTCGGTGGCCCAGCTCCAAGCGACCTGTCGCCGAGGTGGGATCAGAACCAGGCCTTCTTCTCCACCATGTAGGTCTGGTAGAACTCCGCGTCGGTCTTGGTCAGGTAGATGATCCCCTCGATCAGTCCGATGATCGAGCCGAGTCCGCAGGTCACCAGCGTGATGAGGAGCCGCCAGATACCGCCGGCCGTGTCGCCCAGGATGAAGCGGTGGATCCCGAGACCACCGAAGATGATCCCCATGATCCCGCAGAGGATCTTCTTGGAGTTCACCTCAGCCGGGACTGGCGGTTGCTGTGCATACGGATTGGCCATGGGGCCCCCTTCATCGGTTGTCCTCAGCCTACGGCCCGGCCTGCTCCACAGTGTTGAATGGCCCCCATGCCCGCGACATCCTTCGACTTCGAGGTGGGCACCCGGCACGGGCTGGCGCGCACCGGGGTGATCACGACCCCGCACGGACAGATCCAGACCCCGGCCTTCATCCCGGTGGGCACCAAAGCAACGCTCAAGGCCGTCCTGCCCGAGACCGCCGGCGCGCTGGGCGCCCAGGCGGTCCTTGCCAACGCCTACCACCTCTACCTGCAGCCCGGGGCGGACCTGATCGACGAGGCCGGCGGGCTGGGTGCGTTCATGAACTGGCCGGGGCCGACCTTCACCGACTCGGGCGGCTTCCAGGTCATGAGTCTGGGGGTTGGCTTCAAGAAGGTCCTGTCGATGCAGGCAGGATCTGTGACCGCCGACGACGTGATCGCGCCGGGCAAGGACCGCCTGGCCCACGTCGACGACGAGGGTGTGTCATTCACCTCACACATCAACGGCTCCCAGCACCGGTTCACGCCCGAGTCCAGCATGCTCATCCAGCACCAGCTCGGCGCCGACATCATGTTCGCCTTCGACGAGTGCACGACGCTCCTGAACACCCGCGCCTACCAGGAGCGCTCCGTGGCCCGGACCGCAGCCTGGGCCCGGCGCTGCGTCGAGGCCCACGAGCAGCTGACCGAGCAGCGCTCCCACCGGCCCTACCAGGCGCTGTTCGCCGTGGTCCAGGGTGCACAGTTCGAGGACCTCCGCCGAGCCGCGTCCCGCGACCTGGCCAGCCTGGCCGTGGACGGGTTCGGGATCGGTGGGGCGCTGGAGAAGACCCAGCTGGAGCAGATCGTCGGGTGGGTCAGCCAGGAGCTGCCCGAGGACCGGCCACGCCACCTGCTGGGGATCGGTGAACCCGATGACCTGTTCGCCGGCGTGGCAGCGGGCGCCGACACCTTCGACTGCGTCATGCCCTCCCGCGTGGCCCGCAACTCCGCGATCCTGTCCCGCGACGGCCGGTACAACATCGTGACGGCGGCCAACCGCCGATCCCTGGAGCCGCTGGACCCCGAGTGCGCCTGCTACACCTGCGCCCACTACACCCGGGCCTACCTGCACCACCTGACCAAGGCCGACGAGATGGTCGGGCACACCCTGGCCACCATCCACAACGTGCACTTCGTGGTCGACCTCGTGGACCAGATGCGCCGGGCCCTGCAGGTCGGCGACTTCGACGCCCTCCGAGTGGAGTACCTCGGCCGCTACTACGCGCGCAGGGTCGCCAGCTCGGGCTCGTCGGGCACGCCGTAGGTCGGCTCCCGGCGCTTGACCGCGGCGATCACCCGGTAGGTGATCGGCATGACCAGCACCTCCACGGCCACCTTGTACACGTAGCCGGTGATCACGTAGTTCACGAACGTCCACCCGGTGATCACGCCGTAGAACGCGATGGTGCAGAACACCAGGGTGTCAGCGAACTCCCCCACGGCCGTCGATCCGATCAGCCGGGCCCACAGCCTCGACTCCAGGGTCCGGGCCTTCATCCGGACCAGCACCCACGAGTTCAGCAGCTGTCCGACGAGGAACCCGGCGAGGCTGGCCAGGACGATCCGCGGCACAAAGCCCAGGACCGCTTCGAATGCCTCCTGGTTGGCCCAGTCGTCCGCGGGGGGCGCCTCCTGGACGAGCCAGAAGGTGCCGGCCGCCAACGCGGACATGCCGAACGCCAGCAGGATCGCCCGCCGGGTCGCTCGCCAGCCGTACACCTCGGAGAGCACGTCGCCGACGACATAGACCAACGGGAACAGGAACGCCCCCCCGTCGGTGATCAGCGGGCCGGCTGCGATCAGCTTGGTGGCGCCGATGTTGGAGATGATCAGCAGCCCCACGAAGATCGCGACCACGGTGGCGTAGTGCCCCGTTGTGCGGGCGTACGCGGGTCGGCCGCCGGCGCCGGGGAGCGGGGCCCCACCGGGTGTCGTGCTCATGGGGGCGAATTGAACCACCGGACGACGTGTCACCCAAATGGCGGTACCGGGCAACCGCCCCATGTCGCCTGATCCCCGGGCAGAGGGGGACACTTCGAGTGTGACGCGGACGCTGTACGCACTCGGGCGCTGGTGCGCCGAGCACGGCGTCCTGATCCTCGTGCTCTGGCTCGCCCTGCTCGGCGGCGTCCGGTTCGCCGACCGCGCCCTGCCCCCGCCGGCCCTTGACCCCTTCGTCCTGGCCGGCACCGACAGCGCCTCGGCCCAGACGCTGCTCAACCGCGCCTTCCCCGGCGCAGCCACCGAACCGGTCCCCCTGGTGATATCCGACGAGGCAGGTCTGAACACCCCGGGCGGCCAACAGACCCTCGACTCCGTGGCCGAGGCAGTCCTGGGCGTGCGCGGGGTCAACGCGGTGCGCGGCCCCGAGGACAGTTCCGAGCTGCTGTCCGCAGACGGGCGAGCCGCCATCCTGCAGCTGTCCCTCGCGGAGCAGTCAGCAGGTGACCGGGCCGTCGGAGACGAGGTACTGGCCGAGGCGACCCGCGCCGCGCAGGAGGCTTCCGCGACCGCCCGCGTGGCGCTCGGGGGCTACCTCGGAGCACAGATCTC
>Ga0316195_10001403_pt1 | contig 10759 bp, 6 predicted proteins | sample Phised1_MG_FD_204937 | JGI IMG/M metagenome (GOLD analysis project Ga0316195, IMG submission 204937) | Coastal sediment microbial communities from Maine, United States - Phippsburg sediment 1 | ecosystem: Environmental > Aquatic > Marine > Coastal > Sediment | place: USA: Maine | collected... | reverse complement strand
AGGCAGCTTCGACGGTGGGCACGATCTGCCCCACGTCCAGCGGCTTGACCATGTAGGCCACCGCGCCCAGCGCATTCACCTGCGCGATGGTGTCCGGGTCGGAGAAGGCCGACAGGAACATGAAGGGGATGTGGCAGGACTCGCGCAGGTAGGCGGCGACATCGAAGCCGTTCTTGCCTTCCATGCGGATATCGAGAAGCGCCAGCTCGGGCCGGTGCTGGCGGGCCAGCAGGATCGCATCGTCACCGTTGTCGGCATCGATGACCTCGTAGCCGGCCTCGCTCAGCCCGTGCGAGACCGTGGCCAGCACGAGCCGGTCGTCATCGACCACGAGAATCTTGCCTTTGGCGGCCATCGCAGCGGCCCTGTTCGGGCCCGGGGGTGAGTGAAGTGCCATTCTCGCCCATCCGGTGGCAGCACCGCCGTGCCTTTAAGCCGACCGCAGCGTCGACCCTCAGCGCGCTTCGCGCGTCACGCTGGGCGGCTTCAGGACCACCTCGGTCACGACCTCGTCGCCGTCCTGACGCAGGTCGAACGAGGCGCTGCGGCGCGGCAGCAGGGCACGCACCAGCCCCAGGCCCGACACGCCGCCGGGGAACTGCGCCAGACTGAAACCTTCGCGCAAGCGGCCTTGGTTGCGGATCTGCAGTTGCACCGCGTCGTCGCCGCACGCCAGCAGGCAATGCACGTCGCCCCGCGGGCTGTGCTTGACGGCATTGGTGAACAGCTCGTTGACGGTCAACGCGATCGGGATCGATTCGGCTTCGGGCAGCAGGTAGGCGAGCACCTCGTCGCCCTGGCGGCTGACCTGTACCGTGCGCCCGAAGGTGCGCTGCACCGACAGCGCGATGGCCTCCACCACGCTGGCCATGCGCAAGGGCCCGCCGGCGCCGACCTGCAGACCATAGACCTGCGCGATGGCCTGCACCTGGCTCACCGACTCGCCGAGGATCGCCGCCAGCTCCGGGTGCCGCGCCGCGTTCTGTTGCAGCAGCCCGGCCACGCCCTGCAGGTTGTTCTTGATGCGATGGTGCACCTCCTTGACCAGCATCTCGCGCTGCGACAGCGCGGCGGCAAATCGCTGCTCGGCCTCGGCGCGCTGCTCAGTCACGTCGCTGGCGACCAGCAGCACCTGCTCGGCCACGCCGGCGTTGTCGGGCAGCGAGACCAGGCGCACGTCCCACACGCGCATCCCCTTCGGGCCTTCCAGGCGCAGCTCGCGGCGCTGCACCTCGCTGGATGCCAGTGCGGCCGCAAGGTCGGCGCTCACCGTGGCGGCCGGCTCGCCGCCGATACGCTCGCGCAGGCTGCTGCCGACCCACTGCTGCTGCGGCCGGCCGAAGAAGGCCGCAGCCATCTGGTTGTGCTGCAGCACGCGCTGCGTGGGGCCGTCGAACAGCGCAATGGCCAAGGGCGCGGTGGCGATGATGCGCTGCAACGACGCCTGGGCCCGGGCACTGTCCAGCTCGGCCTTGCGGCGCCGGTCGATGTCCAGCAGCGCGAAGGTGATCTGCTGCCCCGTGGATTCGCGCGCCGTGACCACCGCATTGCCGACCACCCAGAACTCGCGTCCGTCGCGCGCCTTGAGCCGGCACTCGAAGGTGTGGGCGCGGCCCTCGGTCAGCGTGTGCAGGTAGTGCGTCTGGCGCAGCGGGTGGCCCGGCTCGGGCGTGGCCACGGTGCTGATCGGCTCGCCGACGAAATCCGCCAGCTCACCGGCGAACATTCGCCGCGCCGAACTGTTCATCCACTCGATGCCGACGTCGCCGACGGTGACGATGCCGACGAGCACCGAATCGAGGATGGCGCGCGTGCGCTCGGCCTGCAACTGCATCGACTGGCGCGCGCGGTGGCGCTCGTCGACGTCGACGAAAGAGCAGATGCGCCCGGCCGCCTCGTCGCCCTCGTCGACCAGGCGCTGCGCCACCTGCACCCAGATCAGGCTACCGTCGCGCCGGCGCAGTTGGCGTTCACCGCGATAGCGCCCCGATTGCCCGAGTGAGCGCCGCTCTTCGTCCTGCTGCGCGCGGTGCGTCTCGGCGCTGGCCGCCAGTTCTGCCGGATCCAGCGCCGCGAGCTCGGACTCGGCATAACCGGTCAGCGCCGCCATCGCCAGGTTGGCGCGCTCGATATGCCCGCCGCGCAGATAGACGATGCCCACGTCGGACAGGCTGAACATCAGCTCGCGGTCGCGCAGCAGCGCCTCCAGCTCGGCCTGCTGCGATTTCAGACGCGAGATGTCGGTCAGCACCGCCACCGCCTCGTGCTCGCCGGGCGCGGCCTCGGCACGGCGCACCGACAGCGAATACCAGGCGGGCGGCGCGCCGTCGGCGCTGGGCACGGCCAGCTCGCATTCGAAGCTCTGCCCCGCCAGCAGCGAGCCCATCGCCTCGGGAAAGCGGCCGAACAGCTCGTGGGTCGTGGCGCCCGCGGCAGCCCCCGCCCGCAACCCGAGCATGACCTCGAAGCGTCGGTTGCAGCGCAGCAGCAGCGCACCTCGCAGGTAAGCGATGCCGGCGGTGGTGCCGTCGAGGATCGAGGTCAGCTCGCGCAGCCATTGCTGGCTCTGGCGCTGCACGCTCTCCTGCTCGGTGACGTCGACGGTGACGACGGTGCGCCGGCCCGGCTCGGCCTCGCCCGGCTCGACCCGCGTCAGCAGCCAGCGGCGCCCGAGCTCGGCATGCATCACCTCGTAGCGCACCTCGGCCCGCTCGCCGCGGCGCAGCGCCTGCTGCAGCCGTTCGTATTCGGGCAGTGACTCGGGCACGACGATGTCGCGCGCGATCGACTGCAAGCCCGCCGACCTGGCCGGTGCTCGGCGGCGGTCGGCGCGCGGGCGCAGCCAGCCGCGCGCACTGTCGAAGGTGGCTACGCCGACGCCGGCGGTGTCCATCAGCGCGCCGATCTCCAGTTGCGCCAGGTCGCGCTCCTCCTCGGCGCTGCGGTCCTCGACCACGGCCATGTAGCGGTGCAGACCCTGGTCCGTGGCAAAGCCGCGCACACGCGCGCTCAGGCGCTGGCGCCGGCCCCCGGGCAGTGGCAACGAGACATGGCTTTCCAACGGCGGCCCGCCGGGCTTCAACGCGTCGCGCGGCGCGCCTTCGGCCCAACCCAGCAGCGCCTGCAGCTCGGGCGACGCATCACTGAGCAGCACCGGCACCTGCTCGACCAGTGCCTCGAAGGCCGGGTTCGAGCGCACGATCAGCCCGGCTTCGTCGAACACCAGCATGCCGGTCGGGCTCAGGTCGAACCACTGCGCGAGCTCGTCCAGCGATCGGTCGGCCTGCGCGCGTGCGACGTGCTCGGCAGTGGAGTCCTGCAGAACGCACAGCAGCAGGGACTGGCCCTGCTCGCCCGTCACCTGGTAGCCCGACACGCGGCTCCAGCGCTCGCGCCCGCCGGCATCGAGCAGCCGGGTCTCGCCGAGCAGCGGCACGGCGCGGCCGGCCAGCCGATCGGGCAGCTCGCGGCGCGACTCGATCTGCGTGAGCCGGTCCTCCTCGGGCTGCAGCAGCACCGGGTCGGTGCCGAGCAAAGCCTCGCGGCTGCGACCGGTGAAGGCGAGGTAGGCATCGTTGACCGCCACCAGGCGGAAATCGGCATCCTGCAGCGTCGCCGGAAAGGGCGAGGCCCACAGCATGTGCAGCATGTCCAACGTCGGCCCCGGGGGCAGCGGCAGCGCGGCCGCTGCCAGCGGCGCACGCATGGCCGCGAACTGCACGCGCAAGGCCAGGTCGCGCGCCACGCGCCAGCACGACAACAGCGCAGCGCGGCCGTCGCCGAGCTTGACGCGGCGCTCGTGCAAGCCCGGCGCCGTGGCCGGCAGCAGTTCGCCCAACCAGGCCGCGGCCGCGGTGCCGAGCACGGCCTGCAACTGCGAGGCGCCCTGACCGGGTTCGGCGCGCAGCTGGCGCATCGCCGCGCGGTTGCAGAAGCTCAGCTGGCCCAGGTCGTCGAAGAGCAGCAGCGGCTCGTCGGTGCCGTCCAGAAGCGCCGCCAGCGCGGCGCGCGAGGGCAGCAAGGCGGACGGTCGTTCGGCAGTGGCAGGCGGGTGGATCGGCATCGGACGACGGGCGGCGCGGCGGCTGAGCAGCGCCGATCATCGCTCATTCGATGCCGTCGAGCTGCCGTGCGGCGATCAGTGCGCGCAGCAACGCGCGGTTGATTTCGGCCGACGACAGCATCAGCGCCTCGGCGGCGTCGCGGATGTCGAACAGCGATTCACGCTCCACCGCGCGCACCAGTTCCAGGTAGGGCTGGTATCGCCCGTTGCCATGAACCAGCGCATCGACCACGTCCTGCGGCACCGGAATGCTCTTCAGCAGCTGGTCGAAGGGCTGGCCCATCATCATGTCCAGCAGCGAGAACACGCCACAGATGAACATTTCGCTGCCCATCTGCTCGTCGCCAGCGCTGCGCACCAGCTCCTCCATGAACAGCCCGCGCCGCACGGCGGCGAACATCACCGGCTTCATGTTCGGGTCGGAGCTGGCCGAGGCCAGCAGCAGCGCCAGCCAGCGCTTGAGCTTCTGGTAGCCCAGCATCATGATCGCGTGGCGGAAGGAGCTGATCTCCACGCGCAGCCCAAAAGCAGCGGAGTTGATGTAGCGCACCAGCCGGAAGGCCAGCGTCGGGTCGTTCTTCAGCACCGCCTCGAGCCGGTCGATCGACTCCTGGCGGTCGACGCGGTTCATCAGCTCGACGATGACCTTCAGGTCCGGCGCCACCGCCTTGCCGCTGCCACGGCCCACCGGCTCCTCGATCGGCCAGCCCAGCACCGCGGCCGCGCCGCGCTGGAAACAATCCTCCACCTCGGACACGCGGGTGACCCCGCTCTGCACGAAGCCCAGGTTGCGCATGGCGCCGGCCAGCGCCGCGGTGGTGACGCGGCGGTCTTCGGCCAGCTCGATGATCGAATGGCGGAAGCACTGCAGCACCGCGTCGGGCAGTTCGGCCGCCGAGCGGCCCTTGACCAGCAGCGCCACACCCTGCGCGTGCAGCGCCTGCAGCCGCGCTTCGCTCGCGGCGTCGGCGGCCATGAATGCCGGCACCTCGAACATCACCGCCGCCGGCAGCGACGCAGCGGCCAGCGCATCACGCAGCAGCGCTTCGCTAGCGATGCTCAGCGCCACGCGACGCTTGTCTCCGGCCGGCCACAACCCGTCCAGCGCGCCCAGCAGGGCCACCGCATCGAGGCTGGCGTCTGGGCGCAGCGGAAACACCGTCAGGCGCGTGGCCATGACGTTGCGCTGCCGGTCGATCATCGGGCAATAACCCAACGCCACCTGGCCGAGGATCGGGTGTTCGTTCATCGCAACGGATTCAACGTCAGGGCAAGGCTCGGACGCGGCGTGGCGCGCCTTCAGTTGCCCAGGTACTGGAACAGCGACATGCGCTGCACGAGCGAATAGGTCTTCAGTGCGGCATCGTAGCCGGTCTGCTTGGCCTGGAATTCCGACAGCGCCTGCACCATGTCCAGGTCCTCGGCGATCGAGCGCTCGGTCTGCGCGCCGAGCTTGCTCTCGGCCAGCCGGCCTTCGAGCATGTCGATGCGGTTCAGGCTCTCGCCGGCCAGCGAACGCTGCTGCTGCAGGTTGCCGAACAGCCCGTCGATGTCGCGCAGTCCGCTGGCCACGCTTTGCGCCACCTGCGCAGGGCTGCGACCTGGCAGCTGCAGATCGCCGGCCAGGCGGGCGAGCGTGTCGAACACCGACAGCTGGTTCGCCGACGGCGCCACATCGAAGACGTCGCCGTCGGCAGGCGTGCCCTGTACCGTCAGCGCGATGCCGTCGAAGCCGATCGACCGGCCCGACACATAGGGCTGGTTGAGCACCGCCGTGGGCGCGCCGTTCATCAGAACCGAATAGCTCGTCACCCCGGCGTTGACGGCGAAGACCACCTGGTAGTCGGCGCCGGTCAGCGCCGACGGGTCTGTGACGTTGCCGGCATCGACCCAGGCGCCGCTGCCGTTGCTGGCCCCTGGCATGGTGACGAAAACACCGTTGCCGCTGCGCGCCTGCAGCCAGGCCGCCGCGCCGTCCAGCGTCATCGGCACGAGCTCTCCCGCCTGGGCTTCGGTGCGCCCGGGCGCGCCGCGGAACAGCACGCCGCCCGGCGCATCGACGAAGGGCGGCATGGCCGAGCCCTGCCCGCCGAACAGGTAGCCACCGGCACCGTCGCCGCGGTTGGCGATGGCCAGCAACTGGTCGCGCAGGCCGGCGATGCGGGCACCCAGGTTGGCGCGTTCGGCGTCGGTATAGCTGCCGTTGCCGGCCGCGACCACCAGCTCGCGCGCCTGCTGCATCAGCTCGGTCGCGTTGCCGAGCGCAGCTTCGGTCTGCTGCATCGCGTTGCGACCGGCGTCCAGGCCGCGCTGGTTGGCGTCGGCGCGAGCGCTCGCCGCCAGCGCGCGCTCGATGCGCGCGGCCGCGGCCGGGTCGTCGCTGGCGCGGGCGACCCGCTTGCCGCTGGTCAGCCGGTCCTGCGCGAGCTGCAGCTCCTGCTGGCGACGCTGCAGGTTGTCGATCGAGGTCTCATAGGTGTTGGCTGACGTGATACGCATGGCGGTGTCAACGCGTGGCATCGAGCAGCGTGTCGAACACGCTCTGCGCGATCTGCAGGATCTTGGCGGCAGCCTGGTAGCTCTGTTGGTACTGGATCAGCCGCGCCGCCTCTTCGTCGAGGTTGACGCCGCTCTTCGCGCTGCGCGTGGTTTCGGCCTGTGCCGCCACTGCTGCCGAGATCTCGGCGGCCGAGCCCGCGCTTTGCACGCGCACGCCAATACGTGCCATCGCCGAGGCGTAGGCGTCGGTGATCGACTGGCCGCCGCCCACGCCGCCGCCGGCCAGCGGGCCGCGCCCGACGAGGGCGGTCTCGCGCAGCGCGGTGAAGGCCAGCGCGTTGCCGTTGTTCGACGCCGGGAAGGGTGTCTTGCCGACGCTGAAGCTGTCGCCGCTGCGCGGCACACCGTTGAGCTGCAGCTCGAAGCCGTTCAGCGCCAGCGGCGTGCCGGCGCTCCAGGTGCCGGTGCCGCTGGACACCACGGCATTGCTAAGCCGATCGCGCAGCGTCCAGCTGTAGTCGCCGATGTCGCTGCTGAAGTCGAAACTGGCCGTCAGCTCGGGGTCGGCCGCGGTGCTGGTCAGCCGCAGGCTCGCCACGCTGGCGGTGCCGGTATTGCCGGTGGCCGCGGCGGCGCTTAGCGGCGATGCTGCGGCCAGGCCGCGAATGTCGTCGAGCACTCGCTGCATGCCGTGGGCCGCGCGGCTCACCGGCTGCAGCAGGAACCGATCGGTGGCCGCGGGCAGGCCCGGCCCGATGTCGATGCGCAAACCATCGACGGCGTCGCCGCTGGCGACGCTGCGCACCAGACCGTCGACCAGCCGCGTCAATTGGTACACGCCCGGCGTACCTCCGGGGTCGGCGCGCAGCTCGTATTCGCTGGCCCACAACTGCGATGCATCGGTCACGACCAGGCTCACTTGCCCGATGAAACGACCCGCGCCGTCGATGGCGTTGTTCGCGTTGGGCAGCGCCAGTGCCGCGCCGGTGGCGAAGATCGGTGCGCCGCTGCCCGGCGGGACGCGCAGGTCCAGGCCCAGCGCCTGCTGCTGGTTGACGGCGCCGGCCAGCGCCGCGGCCATCTGTCCGAGCTGCGTGCGCGCGTCGACCAGGTCCTGGTTCTGGAAGCGCAGCAGCCCGGCGATGCTGCCGCCGCCGAGCTCGTTATCCTGCAGCAGCCGCACGAAGCCGCTGTCCGACAAGCCCAGCGCGGCACGCGTCGCATCGCGCGGATCGGGCTGCACCGTCAAGGGCTGCACCTGCGAGCCCAGCACCAGCCGCTGCCCGCCGGCCACGAACACCGTGAGCGAGCCGTCGTCGGCCTTGACTGTGCTCAGTTGCAGCTTCTCGGACAGCTGGGCGATGGCCTGGTCGCGCTGGTCGAGCAGGTCGTTCGGGGTGTGGCCCATGCCCATGAACGCGGCGATGCGCTGGTTCAGGCCCGCCACGGTCTGCGCCAGCTGGTTGACCTGCGCGACCTGCGCCTTCAGGTCCTCCTGCACCGCCAGCTGCAGCGTGTCGAGCTGGGCGCTGGCCGCGGCGAAGCGGCTGGCCGCGTCGCCGGCGCGCGCCAGCACTACCTGGCGCGTAGCCGCGTCCTGCGGACGTGCCGCCAGATCGACCATCGCGTTGAGAAACTGCCCAGCCGCATACCCGACACCCTGTTCGCCGGTAGGGAACACCGATTCCAGCTGGCGCAGCAGGCCTAGCCGCGCGGCGTCCTGCGCGGCCAGCGAGCCCGCGGTCGCGGCCTCGCGCGTCAGGAACTCGTCGTGCGCGCGCGTCACGGTCGTCACGTCCACACCCTTGCCGAAGAAGCCAGCTCCGCTGAACTGTCCGATGGCGGTGGCCAGCTCGGCCTGCTGCCGCGAATAGCCGGCGACGTTGGCGTTGGCGATGTTGTGGCCGGTGGTGGCCAGCGCCGCCTGGCTGGCCGTCATCGCCTTCATGCCCAGCGACATCAATCCCGAAGCGCTCATCGTTCAGGCCTTCAGCTGGCGGCACGCTGCAGGCGCAGCGTTGTGTTGATGACGCGCGTCAGCTTGTCGGCATAGGCCGGGTCGGTGGCGTAACCGGCGCGCTGCAGGCCGTTGGCGAAGGCGCTGGCGTCCTGGCCTTGCGCCAGCACCTGCTGGTAGCGGGGGCTGCTGCGCATCAGCCGCGCATAGTCGGCGAAGGATTCGGCGTGGCTGGCGTAGGCGCGAAAGCGTGCCACCGTCTTCACCGCCTGGCCGTTCACCACCTCGGTGGTCAGCGTCTCGGCCACCGGGCCCTTCCAGTCGGCACCGGCCTTGATCCCGAAGAGGTTGAAGGATGGGCTGCCGTCGGCATGCTTGATCTCGTGACGGCCCCAGCCGCTCTCGTGCGCGGCCTGGCCGATCATGAACGCAGCGGGGATGCCGGTCTGCGCCTCGGCCGCCTGCGCGGCCTGCGTATGTCGTTGCACGAACTCGGAAGCCCCCCGCTCGGGGATGCGCACCGGCCGCTGCGACACCAGCGCCGGCGCCGGGCCGGACGGTATAGGCCCAGGCGCCATGCCCATCTGCCGCTCGAGCTGCTTCGTGATCGCCTCCGACAGGCCGCCGGGCAGGCCGGTCATCTGCGTGGCGAACTGCTGGTCGAGCATGTCGGTGCCGAGCTTGCTGCCTTCGTTGTCGAGCATGCCGGACGACAGCGTCGCCGCGCGCATGCTCTTCATCAGCTCCTGCATGAACAGCGCCTCGAACTGCTTGGCGACCTCGCGCGCCGCGGCCTTCGGGTCGGTCGCGGCACGCGTGCGCAGCGCCGCCAGCGACTGCGCGTCGCCGGCCAAGCCAGGCGCTGCGGGCAGAGGGTTCACCGCCACGGCTTCGCCAAACAACGAAAGTCGAGCGGCCACGGCGGAACCGGCTTTGCCGGGCCGCTCGTGGCGCCTTCCTGGGGGGGAGCGCCGTAGGCGCTGCGGGGGGAGGTCATATCACCTCGATCTCGGCGTGCAGTGCCCCGGCGCTCTTCATCGCCTGCAGGATCACCAGCAGGTCCTGCGGCGTGGCGCCCATCGCGTTCAACGCCTTGACCACGTCGCCCAGCCGCACGCCGGCGGGCATTTCCAGCATCGCCCGGTTGCCGGCGGAGATCGAGATGTCGGATTGTTCGGTGACCACGGTGCGGCCACCAGCCAGCGCATTGGGCTGGCTGACCGTGGGCGTGGTCGAGATCGTTACAGACAGGTTGCCGTGGGCCACCGCGCAGGCGCCGATCGTGACCGATTCGTTCAGCACCACCGAGCCGGTGCGTGCGTTCAGGATCACCTTCGCGGCCGGCTTGGCCAGCGTGACGCTCAGGTTCTCGATCTCGGCCATGAAGGCCACGCGCCGCTCGGGCTCGGCCGGCATGACCACGCGCACCATGCGCGCATCTAGCGCCGTGGCCGTGCCGGCGCCCTTGGCTTGGTTGATGGCCTGTGCCACCGAGCTGGCGGTCTGGTAGTCGGTGACGTTCATCGCCAGCTGCAGCGTGTCGCCCTGCAGGGCGGTGTTGGGCACGGCACGCTCGATGGTCGCGCCGGCGGGCACGCGGCCCGAGGACAGCTGGTTGATCACCACCTTGGAGCCGTTGGCCGCAGCGCCGGCGCCGCCAATCACCAGGTTGCCCTGCGCCAGCGCGTAGATCTGACCATCGACGCCCTTCAGCGGCGTGGACACCAGCGTGCCACCGCGCAGGCTCTTCGAATTGCCGATCGACGAGACGTTGACGTCCACCACCTGCCCGGGCATCGCATAGGGCGGCAGCACCGCGGTGACCATCACCGCGGCGACGTTGCGCAGTTGCAGATTGGTGCCGGGCGGGATCGTCACGCCCAGCTGCTGCAGCATCGAGATCAGGCTTTGCGTGGTGAAGGGAGCGGCAGTGGTCTGGTCGCCGCTGCCGTCCAAGCCGACCACCAGGCCATAGCCGGTGAGCTGGTTGCTGCGCACACCGGCCACCGACGAGACCTCCTTGATGCGCGTGGCGTGCGCGTCCACCGGCCACCACAGCGCAGCACTGGCGAGCACGAAGGCCAGCCAGATCGCACGGCGCAGCATGCGCTCTATGGCGTCGTCGGAGACTGTCGATGGGGGCAGCAGCGGCATCATCAGATCGGCAGGATGTTCAGGAAGAAGCGGCTGAGCCAGCCAATGGTCTGCGCATCGGCTTGCTGGCCGCGGCCGCGGTGCTC
>Ga0316195_10001402_pt1 | contig 10768 bp, 13 predicted proteins | sample Phised1_MG_FD_204937 | JGI IMG/M metagenome (GOLD analysis project Ga0316195, IMG submission 204937) | Coastal sediment microbial communities from Maine, United States - Phippsburg sediment 1 | ecosystem: Environmental > Aquatic > Marine > Coastal > Sediment | place: USA: Maine | collected... | reverse complement strand
ACCTTGATCTTGAAGTACGCCGTGTCCTCGTAGATCAGGGAGAGGTTTCGCAGCTGGTGGCGACCTGTCTGAAGCGGGGACATTCCCTGCGTTGCCCTGCCCTTGAGCCAGAACTGGGAGAACTCGTACTTCATCTCGTACTTGACTCCGATCCAGACATCGGTGGAGGAGTAGTCGCCACGCACGGAGATCGTCCCTGCGGTGTCGCTTCCAAGCACATACGAGGTTCCCGCCGAGATCGTCAGAGAGGCTCCTGCGGTGGTGTACACGGCGCTCTTGGGGTTGTACGAGTACGGCTTGGGCAGGGTCCAAGTGGTGAGGCCCGTGGCCGAGTCGTAGGTTCCCGTGCCGGATGCCTTGAGGATCCTCTGATCGAGGTGAGCCATCCAGTTGGCATTCGCCACCTGAGCCGAATCGGTCAGCTTGGTTCCAAGCCGCATCTTCTCAAGCACGGGAATCGAGGAGTCGCTTCGGAGAAGAAGGACATAAAGCTCCATCTCCACGAACTCGGCCCACAGCACCTTGGCGAATCCTCCCGTCACCGTGTCGGGGAACTGGTACTGGAACCAAGCGGCCTGAAGCGTGTTGTCACCCGACTTGGCGTACTTGTACAGGTACAGGTTCCCGCTGGCGACCACGGCGGTCATGTCTTCCTGTGCGCTGGCGGTGATGTGGACAGGCTTGCCCGCGATGTAGCTGGGGACGATCTCGGTGATCGTGTTGACGATGTACGAGCCGTCGATGTTCGGCTGGGGGACCATCTCCCTGACGCCTGAGAACAGGCTTCCACGGCTGTAGGCGAAGTAGACGCTCAGTCCCGACGAGATGGGCTGGATGTCGGAGTACGACTCGTAGTCACCGACAGGCAGCAGAGCCACGGAACGGGGACTGAGGATCTCTCCACCCCGAAGAACCAGCTGGCTGCTGTCGGTGAACAGGATGAGTTCGGTGTTGAACACCGTTCCAGACTTCAGCTTGCCGATCTTGGGGCTGCTGGAGGCGATGTCGATTGGATCGCTGTCTGGGATGTCCAGTACGGTGGTTCGCCAGAAGTTGAAGAACTCCCCCACCTCGCTGAGGATGATGTTCTCGTCGCTCAGGAATCCAAGTCTGTTCTTGAACAGGACGATGTTCTGCACAGGAAGCCCTACGAAGCTCGGAGAGGAGTTCGTCTCCTCATCCCCCGTCTGGCGGTCTGCCCACTTGTAGAGGCTGTAGTCGGCTCCTGCTGGCGCTGTGGGGGACGCAGGGGTTCCACCGTCTGCTTTCTTGAAGAGGAAGGAGCCATCGGACTGGCGGATCAGCAGATGGGGCATGGACGCATAGTCGTATGCGTACTTCAGGCCGGGAGCCAGCGACTCCCTCCACAGTCCACGGGCGAAGCTCTGACCGTCTCCAGTCTCGAACTTCACATAGTAGTCGTCGATGGTGTCCTCGGGAACTCCGATCACCTTGACGATGAAGTTGTTCGGGGCGCTGCTCGGCAGATCCTCGAACCTCTCCACCTCGTCCCTGATCAGCACGAGACCTTCGTTGCCCTCGTTGTCCTCCACCGTGATCCTGAAATCGACGCTTCGGGTGATGTAGACGACGCTGTCCACAGCCGCAGCGGAGTAGGCGGGGCTTCCCTGACCGTTCAGGGCCGCAGCCAGTTCCTCGGCAAGGTGTGCGGTTCCGCTGTGGCCTGTGCTGCAACTGTGGGAAACCGTGATCTCGTTCGCTCCGTTGGAGTCGGAGACGGTGATCGAGTAATCGTGGTTGTGGGTCGAACTCCGCACGAAGACAAGAGCGTTCCGCTCGTAGTTGATCCCCGTAGTGGTCGTATTGGACAGGGCCGTGTCTATTCCGGTGTTGACCACGAAGGTCACATCGGCCACGGTCAGGAGCTTCAGGGAGTCCCGCGTTGCGTTCACGAGGTAGTCGCGGGAATCGGTGTCGTAGCGAACCGTGATCTTGTTCCCCGACAGGTCGTACACCTCGATGGCGCTGTCGATGGCCGTCGCCGCCGGCTTGATGAACACGAAGTACTTCTCGGTGACATCGCGAACGATCAGGTGGGGCTTGATGTTCGACTCGGTGACGGATGAGTACACCGTTGACGAGGCGTTTCGGATCTCGGTGACCCGCTCGCTGGGAGAACGCTTCACCAGACCCTCGACGACGCTGGGGAAGGCGTTCACCATGCTTTCGCACTGGTTGGCCGAGCGGATGGCGGGGGACTGCTGGCTGACTCCTCCGAGAAGGTCGGGAATCGCTTGGGTCAGCAGGGGCATCAGTAAGTCCTGTAGGAGTTGTTGCGGTTGATCACGCTCAGGGGTCCAGCCGAATCGAAGATCGAGTAGTCGGCTGTATCCATCTCGAACTCGCGCATGGTCGCAAGAGCGGCCAGTTCATCCTGAGTGGAGAACATATGGTGCTTCTCCGAGCCGACCATGCGGTCACCGAAGACGCGGGATGCCCGGATCATGATGTAGCGTCGGGCCGCCTCTGGAAGCTCGTTGAAGTCGAGCATGACGACTCGGGTGACCTCGATGGACGAGGTGAAGACATAGCTGTTCGTTACCTTGTCGAACAGACGGTCGCCACGCATGATCAGATCGATGTTCCAGTACTTCGTGGTGTCGAGGTCCACCTTCGCCACATTCGATGCAACGGAGATGAAGCCGTCCGTGTCTGGCGTGTAGACGACATTGTCCTCGGTATTGAAGTGCCAACCGACAGACTGGACATCACGGGAGACCTCGTCCAAGATCCTCTCGGCAAGGTTGCTGTCGGCCCTCTGGGAACTGAGGGTGTTGATCGGCGGCTCGCCGATTGCCGACAGCATCGTGTTGACGGCGTCCAGTTTCGTTGTCTTGTTGAGCATTTGGAACCTCGGTAAATGGGTGGTGAGTCCCTTTCGGAACCCACCACCCTTTGGTTGTGGTTGTCAGTCCTTCGACTGAGATCAGGCGTCGATGATCTCGTAGCAGCACTCCTCGCGGAGGATGCCGTGACCCATCGCGTACTTGGCGAGCATCAGAGTGCCGAGGCGCTCGGTGATGTACTCGCTCTCGACCGAGAGGTCCATGAGCTTGACCGTGCCGACGGCCTCGGTCTGGAACACGATGCCCTTGGTGGTAGCGAAGTTGGCCGCGTAGCCAGAACTACCGCCGAAGGGGTTGTTCAGGATGCCCGCGTCATCGTGAATCGTGCCAGCAAGGTTGGCGCTCGGGATGTGGTTCGACTTCAGGATCTTGATGCCAGCCACTTCCATGACCGTACCAGCCGCAAAGCTTCCGGCGCCGCCGTAGTCCTTGTTGATGGCGATACCGATCTTGCCCGAGTCGCCCTTGGCGAGGAGGTAGTAGGTGGCCGGGTTGAGGATGCAGTAACGACCATCCATCGGCACATTCTTCTCGTCCATCTGCTGTGCGGCGGCGAAGAGGACCGCGATCATGGCCTCCGCGCTCATCGTCCCGACTTCGAGCTGATCGCCGAGGTAGGTTGCACTGCTTCCGCCAAAGCGGTCAGTGCTAACACGAGCACCAGCGATGACCGTGTGGATGATGTTCTTGTCGGCGGTGTAGGCGAGAGCACGACCGATCTCCGTCGAATAGATCGAGCGGACATCGTAGTGGTTCTTCATCTCGTCGATGTCGGCCACGAAGGTCGAGCTGACGAGCACATCGTCGATGCTGATGACGCGCTCCGAGTGGGCGAACTTGTTGAGGTACTTGTTCGCACCGCCGTCGAACGGAACGGTCGTGGTGGTTCCGCCGGAAGTGGTTGCGCCGTAGCCAGTGGTCGCACCCGTGGAGAGCAGGGACTCGCCGGGGGTGTGGTACTTAGCGCCAGCAACGCCAGTGACGGGGAACTGGGCCGACTTGCCGCTGGCGATCGTGCGGACACGATGCAGGGGCATGAGGAGGTTGTTCTCCTCGAACGACGAGATGATCTCGCCGCTGAAGACCTTGAGGAAGAGTGCGTTGGCGTCACCAGCGAGCTGGTTCTGACCAAGGCGTGAGGGATTGGACTGGACTGCCATTGTGGTTGTTTCCTAGAAAGAGAGTGCGTAGAAGTCTTGACCTTTAGGCGCTACTCTTGAGGTTATCCCACGCATGGGGCCACAACTCGCAACCTGTTCCACCCGTCAAGAAGATGGAACTTCCTTAGATTCACTTTCTTCAACGAAGCGGGGCGGTACGCAGTACCAGCCTTCGGGGATCTCCACCTCGTTGGACGACAGGTTCCATTCGGTTCCCGTCCAGTAGTAGACCTTAGCCTTGGCCTTCGGGCCGATCCTGATCGGGCTGCTGTCCGGAAGGAGGACCGCTCTGGCGCATCCAGCTGCGAATCCGAGAACCAGCACGACGCAAAAGAGAAAGGTCACGGCTACCTTCAATAGGCTGCCGTGACCTTTCGACGAGTCGTGCGAGGAACTCAAGGATCGCTGTAAGCAATTCCTTGAGTATGCCATTCACACCGCCCCCGCCTCTTCGCTGGTGACATTGTTGTCCCGTGCGGTGATCAGGCCGATTCCAGCCATGACCGCAGCAATCGTGGCGGCGAGATCGACATTCGTAGTCGGATCGGCGTCGAAGAGTGCGGTGAGTGCAGCGCCGACTGCGGTCAGGATCGCGGCGATGCCAGCTACGGTGGTCTTCCAAGACTTCATCTGTACTCCTTATCGAGAGGTGACATTGAGGATGTTGCTGTTGCGGAGACGGGTCTCCACATCGCGACGGTACGCGGCGTCCTTGTGGTATCGGGGATCCCGCATCGCTGCGGTGACCTCGGCCACGCTTCGGAACGACCCGGAGGGGATGCCAGCGGTGTCGCCTTGGACGAGCTTGGCTGGCTGACCGTTCGCCTGAACATAGCGGGCATGAAGGCCGCGCACGGCCATCTGCATCTTCTTCTGATCACCCTGCTCGATGATGTCGTTGAAGGCTTCGATCTCGGATTCGTCCAGAGACTCCGACGCCCACTCCATCATCGACTCGTACCCCTTCTCACCTCCGGCGATGCCGTGGAGAGCCGAAGTCTGGGCTTCGGAGACGGCCCTGACTCCTTCGAGGTAGTTGCTGATGATCGGCTCGGGGATGCCGCTGGCGACGAGCTTCTGGATGCTCTCCTGCGACAGCTCGCCGTTCTCGGCGTACTCGTTGGCGTACTGTTCTAGGTTCAAGCCTCCCGAAGCTTCGCCCGCAGTACTTGGCTTAGGCTTCTCTGAGGTGAAGCGTCTTTCAAGTTCGGAGTACGCCTTGGCTAGATCTTCGGGAGACTTGAACTTCTCGGGAAGCCATTGAGGACGCTCCTCGGGTGCTGGAGCGGACTCTTCGGCCATTTCTGGCTCGATTCCCTGCTCTTCTGCAAGAGCCTTGTTCATCGCCTCGTCAACGGGCTGCGGTGGTTCAACCTGAATGGAATGTGCGTTGCTCATTGTTGATTCTGCATTCCGGCTTCAAGCAGCTTCGATCCGCTGCTGATCGCCTGATTGCCATGCTGTGCAAGCATCTGCATCTGCATGGCCTGTTGCTGCTCCATCTGGAGCTGTTCTTCGGACTTGACGAGTCCCGCAGTCTCGATGCCAAGTGCTGCGGCGCGTCGATTCATGTACTCACGGACATCGATGTACTGCTGGATCATCTCCGGTCCAAGTACCTGACCAATGCCCTGTAGATACAGATCAAGACGATTGAGATCGTTGCCTCGGCCAAGAGCATCGACTCCTGTGACGATTGTAGGAGTCACGAAGTCCTTTGGCAACTTCGGCATACGCTTGCTCTTCGTGAGTCGGTCGATGACTCGGGCCACGAGTGGAAGCTGGAACTCCTGAGAGAGGATGGAGTAGATGCCACCAAGCTGTCGCTCGATGCTCTGGGTGACGAGACGGACTTCCTCGGCGGTCACACGCTCCGCGTTTCGGATGGTCGCCTCGGTGAGGAGGAAGGCGTAGGACAGGCGCTCGTTGATCGCACCCATCGTCTGGAGTGCTACGGCGAGATCGCCTCCCTTGTTCGCCTGAAGCACGGAGACATCGGCGGCATTGCCCTCTCGGATCGCCCCGTTGGGAGCCTGTGCAAGGGTCTTCGCCCTAGTGGTCCCGGTCGGATTGACGAGGAACAGGAGCTTCGAGCAAGCCGCTGCGGCCTCGACGATGCTCTTCGACAGGCTGTCGAGGGAGATGAGGTCTCCGAGGTACTGCTCGACATACGAGCGACCATAGTGCTCTCCGTCCACGCGATTCATGCGGAGGGCGAGGAAGGGAGACTGCTCCAGCGGGTAGATGCCGTAGGAGTCTGGGATGATCTCGCCCTCGACCTCCTGATACACCTCGACATGGTCTGGGTGGCGGTGGCAACAGGTGAAGATGTCCACGGAGTCCTCGTGGCCGCACATACAAGCCTTCACGAAGGGCTGCATCTCCACGGGCAGGACATTGGGAGAAACCGACTCCTTGATGATGATCTTCTTGGCGTTGCCCTGCGGGTCTCGCTTGACCACGAAGCGGTCCAGCTTGATGACCCTCATCGGCCCCTCGTCGGGGAAGTAGATCACGACGGAGCCGCAGACGATGAGCTGCTTGATCGCCTCGAACAGGCTGCTTCGGATTCCCTGACCCTCGATCTCCTTCTGGATGCGCCGCTCCAGATCGGACAGGCTGGTCTCGACTTCACCCTTTGCATTGGGGGAAAGAGCCATCAGCTTGGCCTGAGCCTTCGAGTCGAGGACGAATCGGAAGAACGGAGCGTTGGGAGGCAGCAGGGAGAGCAGGAGGGCCGAGGCGAGGTTGTTCACGCCACGCGCACCTACCGCCTGATATGGCGTGGGAAGCCGCTGGGAAGACTGGTCGCCATCGTCCGTCATGAGGTACGGAAGAGTGAGACGCGCACAATCCCTTGCCCGCTGTAGGTAGGCATCGCGGTCAGCCTCCATCTTCTGGTACTTGGACTTGGCCGTCTCCATGTCAGCCTCCCATCTGGGTCTGAGTCGGAATGGTCAGCGCCCGCTTGCCCTTCTTCTTGTAGTCGATCCCGTTCATGCTCCTAGCCATCTTCGGGGCCGTCTGGGCGATGGCGGGAGTGGTGAAGGTCATCTGCGGAGGGGGAGGCAGCTGCACCGTAGGAGCCGGGGCTGGGTTATAGGATCGTGATCCGCCCATGCACATTATGTCACCTCGTTCTGTTCGTTGAACACTTCGATGAGCATACGGACCACTGCCCGCTTGCCCGCGTAGAAGAATATGTCCCGCTCGTTCATGTCGAGGTCGGGACACTTCTCGGGAATCAGATCCCCAAGCCGCTTTACAAGCTCTGGGGAAATGGGAGGAAAATCTCCGTCCTTAGACTCATTCAAGGAAGAAACCTCCAACGGCTTCCTTCTCCTTACGCTCCGTGTGGATGGCGTAGAAGATCACGATGTAGTTGATGACATCGAGGACGGTGTCCAGAACCTTCTCATCGGACACTTCGTACTTGAGGCTGGAGTCGGCAAGGGTGTTGAGGCGGGAGAGCTTGTCGCTGAGACGGACAAGGACACCAGTCTCGGTCTTGCACAGGCCCAGCTCCTCGCACTTGGTGAAGTTGAGGAAGGCGTGGGTCTCATCCTTGCCACCGCTGTAGTCGTGGTTCTTCTTCCGAGAGAGTTCACGGGCCTGATCACAGAGCATCTGGTGCATCGCCATCAGCTCGTCGCGGGTTGCCATAGCTTGACCTCCTTGGTCATGAAGTTGTATTCGCCGAAGCGAAGAAGGCGGGCCATCTGTGCCTGAAGGATGGCGAACTCACGAGTATATCCGTTATCGATATACGCTTGCTCCACCTCTGCCCACTCGCCCTTCTTCAGGATCTTCTTCGCCGTCACGGGGCCGACACCAGCAAGACCGGGGTAGCCGTCTGCCTTGTCCCCAGTCAGCACCTGAGTCAGCCAGTTGACTTCGGCCTCCTCTGGAGTGGTGTAGGTGAACTGCTCCGTGTCCGGGTTGAACATCCAGCCGGGAATGGTCTTGAAGTCCTTGTCGATGGAGATGATCAACGAGTCTCCACCCTCGGCGACCATCGCGGTCTGGTACAGGCTGATCAGGTCGTCTGCCTCCAGTCCGTCCTCGGTCATGCAGTGGTACTTGTCGGCGAGAAGCTCCTTGACCGCCTTGTAGCCAGCGGGTTTGCGGACCTTCTTCCTGTGGGCCTTGTAGTCGCTGCACAGGTTCTTGCGGAAGTTGCCAGAGCCTGTGAAGTAGACCGTTAGGTCGCCCTTCGCCATGTTCTGGTAGCGCGTCATCGCGCTCTCGACCATGTGCAGAACCTCCTTGATGTTGCAGAACACCACATCGAGGTCGTCGTCGAACCTCGCGCAGTACTCGCAAGCGGAGCAGATCCCGTAGACGAGGATGTCCCCGTCGATCTGGATCCAGTCGAAGCGTTCTGGAAGCGGCTTAGTCATCGGCCTTCTCCGATACGATCATCTTTGCCATTTCGAGGAGACCGTAGATCTCGTGGATCGATGCGTTGGTGGCGCACTGGTAGTCGTCCCGTCTGGTCGTGGTGTTCTTGTAGCCGATGAAGAACATCGAATCGAATCGGTTCTTGATCTCGGTGAGAAGGGATTCGGTGGATACGAGTTCGAGATTGTCCATGTCCATTAGTGTGTCTCGGCCCAATTGCGTCCGATGCGATACTCGCCGTCGAGGGGACAACGAAACCCGTAGTACGATCCTGCAAGACCGATTGCGGAGACCATGATCTTGCCGACCTGATCCGCGTCCTCCGGCCTTGCCATCAGCTGGTATTCATCATGAACTGATGCTACCTGATCGACCGAAAGGCCGAGCCTTCGGTACTCCTCGTGAGCCAGAATGCAAGCCTTCTTCATCACGACCGCACCAGCACTCTGCAACAGCGTGTTCAGCGCGGCGTGTGGAGAACGGATGGGAAGGATGCGCCCGTCCAGACCCTTCAGGACTCCCTTGGAGACCACGACCCGCTCAACATCGTCCTTGAGCTTCTGGAACGCGGGGACGGCTGCCATGAAGTTCGCACGGCTCTTCTTGCCCTTCCTCGCGTCTCCACCGAGTACGAAGCCGAGCTTCGGATCGGCAGCACCGTAGATCAGCGCGTAGATGCCGCCCTTGGCCTGATTGCGGGCGGTCTTGTGGGAAGGATTGGCCTTGTCCTGCTCCTGCTGCGGAGCGAGGCCGAATGACTTGGCGTTCTCCCAGTGGATGTCGCAGGAGAGGATCTTCTTGGCGTAGATTCCTGCGTCGTACTTGCCGAGGAAGTGTGCGAGGCAGCGAAGCTCAAGCCCACTAGCATCGACGCCGACAAGAACCCTGCCCTCGCTCGCGGTGAAGAGAGAACGGTATGCAGGGTCCGTAGGGATCTGCGCCATGTTGGGAGAACTATGGGTGCAGCGACCAGTAACAGCTCCGTTGGTGTTGACCCTGCCATGAATCCTTCCGTTGCGGACAAGCTTCAGCCATGCGTTGTCACCGTCTGCAAGCTGACCAAGCCTCTTGGTGATCGTCAGGTACTCGACGAGGAACTTCGCCTCTGGGTAATCCAGCGATGCCAGCACGGCCTCATCGACCCGTGGACGGCCATCTGGAGTCATCTCCTGCGGCTCCCATCCGTACTTCTCGATCAGCCTCTCGGCGATCTGCATACGGCTGCCGGGATTGAACTCCTCGATCTTCGGCTTCAGCGGCTTGCCAGTCTTCTCGCTGACCCGGTGGATCACCTTGTCTGGGAAGATCTGCCGCATACGCGACTCGATGGAGAGCTTCTCCTTGATGAGGGAGCCGTGGAGCTTCTCGGCGGCATCCACATCTAATGGGAACCCGCACCTCTCCTGCTTCCTGACGATGGCGGCGAACTCGTGCTCGACCTCAATCGCCTCCTCGCCGACCGTGTCGATGTCGAGATGATGGAACAGCAGCGAGGTCACGCGGACATCCTGCTTGCAGTACTCCAGCATCTCCTCGCTGTACTCGGTGAAGTCGGGGGAGTCTCCCTTGTGCTGACCCATCCTGTGTCCCCAAGCCTTCAGGCTGTGGGAGCCGACGAGTTCCTTGGGGAAGCCTGAGTTGAGCCTACCGAAGTCATCGTTCCGAAGGTCGGGATGCAGGAGCCTCGAAAGGATGAGGGTGTCCAGAACCCGACACTTCGGCTCGAAGCCGATCAGCTTCCTCAGCGAGGGGAGGTCGAATGACATGATGTTGTGGCCGACCAGATCGGAGGCCGTATCCGCCAGCTCCATGAACCTCTTGGGTTCCACGCGGATCGGCTCCTTGCCGTCGATGCTCACAACGATGCAGTGAAGGGTGGAGAGATCGCTCAGTTCGAGCCAGTCGTCCACCATGTTCGTCTCGATGTCGAAGAAAAGTCTCATGTGTCCGTCAAGTCCTCTAGTTCAATGTTCCTGTCCTCGAACCACAGACGGAGCTTCTTCATGGCCTGTAGGCCGATCTGCTTCACCGTCTCTGGATTGAGGTTGTCGTTCTCTCTGGCGTTGTAGATCGCCGTCACTTCTGCCCAGCTTGGTAGATACTTGTCGTTACTGGTACTCATGGCTGTTCTGCATGAAGCCGATGATGCGGTTCGCCAGCCAGTACGAAACATTCACCGTCACAGCGTTTCCCAACTGCTTGAACCGCTGTGAATCCGATTGACCCTCGGTCCATCCGTCTGGGAAGCCCTGAAGCCTCTCGCACTCAAGCGGAGTAAGTCGCCGCGCCCGAAGCATATTCGCCACGACTTGGGTAGTTCGGGTGTCTCCGCTGTCGAAG
>Ga0316195_10001401_pt1 | contig 10772 bp, 14 predicted proteins | sample Phised1_MG_FD_204937 | JGI IMG/M metagenome (GOLD analysis project Ga0316195, IMG submission 204937) | Coastal sediment microbial communities from Maine, United States - Phippsburg sediment 1 | ecosystem: Environmental > Aquatic > Marine > Coastal > Sediment | place: USA: Maine | collected... | reverse complement strand
TTGGCTCGTGTAATTACCGGTTGCTGACCGGCAATAATTCTCAACTCCTCAACAGCCGTGTCAAGCAGTTTGATATTATGGATGGCTTCCCCCATGCCCATATTGAGAACGATTTTCTCAACCTTGGGAACCTGCATGGGGCTACCATAATTGAACTTTGCTATCAGTTTGGGAACCACCTCATCCTGATAATATTGTTTATACTGTGTCATCCTGTTCCTCCAGCACGCGAGCCATTAGCGCTAACCCTAAGAAGCATCGATAATTTCTTGGCAACTCCCGCATACGCGCACTTTTTTCCCGTCATCCAACCGTTTCATTTTAACACGCACCGGTGTAACACATTTATTGCACATTAACATGACATTCGACCAATGGATCGGTGCCTCACTCTCAATAATGCCGCCCTGCCTGTTTTGAGCGGTCGGTCGTGTATGCTGTTTGATAATATTGATGTTTTCGATTAAGAGGCGTTGTTTTTTGCGAAAGACTTTAAGAACTTTACCGATCTTACCGTTGTCCTTCCCGGATATCACTTTCACTTTGTCGTCTTTTCTTAAATGGCATCTACTTTTTTGCATTGCAGCCGCATCTCCACTGGCGCTTCCTATAGCACCTCAGGTGCTAAAGAAACGATTTTCATAAATTTTTTTGCGCGTAGTTCCCGGGCCACCGGACCGAAAATACGGGTGCCTAACGGTTCTTTTTGAGCGTTGATCAAAACCGCCGAATTGTCGTCAAAACGAATGAAAGAACCATCCGTTCTTTGTATTTCTTTTTTGGTCCGGACCACGACCGCCTTGAGAACGTCTCCCTTTTTAACTTTGGCATTCGGGATCGCTTCCTTAATGGAGACGACGATGATATCCCCAACACTGGCATAGCGTCGGCGCGACCCGCCCAGCACCTTGATACAGTAAAGGACGCGGGCTCCGGAATTGTCTGCTACGGTCAACCTTGTTTCAGCCTGAATCATCTTCCAATTCCTTTATTATCAGACGGCTTTTTCGACGATGTCGCTGACCCGCCATCTTTTACTTCGGCTCAGTGGTCGGCATTCGATTATCATGACCCGATCGCCGACTTGACAGTTATTGTTTTCATCGTGGGCCGCATATTTGGACCGGCGGCGGATATACTTTTTGTAGAGCCGATGTTTCACAAGTCTTTCAACTTGGACAATCGCGGTTTTATCCATTTTGTCGCCCACGACCGTTCCGACCAGTTGCCTTTGCATGCCTCGCTTTTTCATAGCCGTCTTTTAATTATCCTTCTTTTTTTTCCAAAGCTTCGCGGATGACTGTCTTTATTCTGCCAATATCGCGTTTGGTCTGCTTTAGCTTCTGAGAGTTCTCTAGTTGACCAATGCCGTGCTGAAAGCGAAGATTGAACAACTCTTCTTTCAGATCGACCAGTTTGCGCTCCCTTTCTTCAGGGCTCATCTCTCTGATGTTTTCAGCCTTCATTATTGAACGCTCCTCTCGATAAATCGGGTCTTGACCGCCAATTTATGGGCCGCCAAGCGCAACGCCTCTTTGGCTAGCTCACGGGGGACACCGGCCATTTCATACAAAATTCGTCCAGGGCGAATGACCGCTACCCACCCTTCAGGAGCGCCTTTGCCTTTTCCCATGCGGACTTCGGCCGGCTTTTTGGTGAAGGGTTTGTCAGGAAAAATCCGGATCCACATCTTCCCGCCCCTTTTCGCATGGCGGGTCATGGCAATACGGGCGGCTTCGATCTGTTTTGAACTGACAGTTCCGCATTCAATGGCCTGCAGGCCGAACTCACCAAAACTTAAATTAGATCCGCGGCGGGCGACACCCTTCATACGGCCTTTTTGTTGTTTGCGATATTTAACCTTTTTGGGGCTTAACATGTCCTCTGTCTCCTATCGACCGATTGCCGCCAATTCGGTCTGATCCTTCGTTAATACTTCTCCGTTGAAGATGAACACTTTGACGCCAATAATCCCATAAGTGGTTTTCGATTCAATAAAACCGTAATCGATATCCGCTCTCAAGGTGTGCAGCGGAACCCTGCCTTCACGATACCACTCCGTTCGCGCCATTTCGGCACCGCCCAGACGTCCGGAACATATAATCTTGACGCCCTGCGCTCCAAAGCGCATGGCCGAGGAAACACCGCGCTTCATCGCGCGCCTGAAGGCAACGCGTCTTTCGATCTGGAGCGCGACATTTTCTGCCACCAACTGGGCGTTGATCTCCGGTTTGCGGACTTCCTGGATGTCGATGAGAATTTCCTGGGAAACAAGCGACTCGAGATCTTTTTTCAGCAGCTCGATTTCGGATCCTTTTTTACCGATCACGATCCCCGGGCGCGCAGTGTAAATTCGCAGGCGAACGCGTTTGGCAGATCTTTCAATTTCAATGCGGGAAATGCCAGCGTGATACAGCTTCTTTTTAATGAAACGCCGGATGTTGTAATCTTCGAAAATATAATCAGCATATTTCTTCCCGGCATACCATCGCGATTCCCACGTTTTGACGATTCCCAACCTCAAGCCGATTGGATTAACCTTCTGGCCCAAACTGCTACCTCCTTTTAAACCGGTTTTTCAGCCAATATTACCGTGATATGGCTTGTGCGCTTCAAGATTCTCGATCCCCTGCCTCGTGCCCGTGCCCGAAAACGTTTCAAGGTGGGCCCCTGGTCTACAATCAGGTTACGAATGACCAGCGTATCGACGTCGATGTCTGGGTTCTGGTCGGCATTTGCTGCTGCCGACCGTACAATTTTCTCAACAATGGCGGCTGCTTTCTGCGGCATAAATTTCAACTTGTTCAACCCGACCTCAACCGGTTTGCCCTTGATCGCACCGGCCAGTTTGCGGACTTTTAAAGGAGAAATTCGTGCATATTTATTTACGGCTCTGACTTCCATTATTGGATTCTCCTCAGATTCCCAACCTTATTTCTTGAGCTTCGATTTTTTATCCCCGGCGTGGCCATAATAGGTGCGCGTCGGCGAGAATTCGCCAAGCTTGTGTCCTACCATGTTTTCGGAAATAAAAACCGGTACGAATTTTCTACCATTATGAACCGCCAATGTGATCCCAACCATTTCCGGTATTACCGTCGATCGCCGTGACCAGGTTTTGATGACCGCATTACTTCTGGTCTCCTGAGCGACCAACACTTTGCGTAACAGCTTGGCTTCAATATAGGGACCTTTCTTCAATGACCTTGGCATAACCTCTCCTGCTCTTATGATGCGTTAGGGCCTCGCCCCACTACAAAAAAATGATTGCTTATTTCTTCGAACGCCTTTTAACGATGTATTTATCGCTTTGTCGGTTATTGCGCGTGCGATAACCTTTGGACGGAACGCCCCACGGTGAACAGGGATGCCGACCGCCGGATGATCGGCCCTCACCGCCACCCATGGGATGATCCACCGGATTCATTGCAACGCCGCGCACTTTGGGCCGTCGTCCCAGCCATCGCCTACGGCCGGCTTTGCCCAATGATAAATTTTCGTGTTCGGTATTGCCGATCTGTCCGATCGTTGCCTTGCATTTAAGCAGCACCATCCGGACTTCACCGGAAGGCAGTTTGACCAGCGCGTAGCGGTCCTCTTTCGCCATCAACTGTGCATAAGCACCGGCGCTCCTGACAATCTGACCACCCTTGCCGAGCCGCAATTCGATATTATGGATATGCGTCCCCAGGGGGATATTGCTCAGCGGCAGCGTGTTCCCGGGCTTTATATCGGCATCCGGTCCCGACATCACCGTGTCGCCCACCTTCAAATTCAGCGGTGCCAGGATGTAGCGTTTCTCACCGTCGGCGTAGTGCAGCAGAGCGATACGAGCACTCCGATTGGGATCATATTCAATGGAAGCCACTTTAGCCGGTACACCGGTCTTATCTCTTTTAAAATCGATAATCCGATAATACCGCTTGCTCCCCCCGCCGCGGTGCCGAGAAGTAATCCGGCCATTGGCATTTCGCCCGCCGGTCCTTTTTATGATCTTAACCAAGCTCCGCTCGGGCTTGGTCTTGGTAATCTCCTCAAAAGCCGGATAGGTCTGGAACCTTCTTCCCGGAGATGTCGGTTTTATTCTCTTTATTGCCATAACAAACTCCTAAACCCCATCAAAAAAATCAATCCGTTCACCAGGCATCAACTTTACAACGGCTTTTTTCCAATCTCTACGCTTGCCTTCAACCCGCCCGCGGCGTTTGACCTTGCCGTTTACGTTCATGGTACGGACATCGGCAACCCGAACCTTGAAAATATGCTCGATCGCTCGTCGAATTTCGATGCGATTCGCCCGGCGATCGACTTCAAAGGTAACCTGATTGGCATCCTCTTTTTGGATACTCGTTTTCTCGGTGATCACGGGCCGCTTGATAATGTCATACTGAATCATGTGAGCAACCTCCCTTCGATGCCCTTTATGGAAGACTCGATTAGAACCAGGTTGCTATATTTCAAAATATCGTAAACATTCAAGCCCTCACATCGTAGGACTTTGACATCCGGTACATTGCGGGACGAAAGTTCCAACTTTTCATTGGTTTGATCGGTCACGATCAGGGCATTGCCCATTTTGAGGGTTTCGATGACCTTGATGAAATCTTTCGTTTTCACCTGATCCAGATCGAAATTATCGAGAACGACCAGTTTTTCTTCCTGCAGCTTGCTGCTCAGCGCCATTTTGAGGGCCAATTTTTTGGCTTTTTTGGGCATCCTTTTGGCATAGGAACGATTGTCAGGTCCGAAAGCAACGCCGCCGCCTCTAAGCAAGGGCGATTTAGCATTACCGCGGCGGGCCCGTCCGGTTCCTTTTTGACGAAAGAGCTTTCTGCCGCTGCCTTTCACATCCGAACGGTGTTTGACCGCGGCCGTTCCCGAACGTCGACGCGCCAGCTGCGTGGTGACAGCTTCGTGCAGGATGCTGGTCTTGACCGGTACATTGAAGATGGCATCGGCCAGGTCGACCTGCGATATTTTTTCGCCTGAAGTATTAACAACATCTACGCGAGCCATATCTTTTCCTCATTTGAATGCAGGGAACCAAACCACGGTCAACGCCCGGTTCGATCCTGCTGCTCATCATCTTTTTTTGATCACAAGCGCAAAGTATTTTGCGCGCGTTTGCATCTATTATCCGAACTTAAGTTTATTGACGATCACCAGGCTAGACTTAGAACCCGGAACCGCGCCTTTGACGAACAACAGGTTGTCATCAGGCCTGACATCGACGATCTCCAGGTTACGGGTCGTTTGCCGGCTGTTACCGTATTGGCCGGGCATTTTTTTACCCTTGATTACTTTCGCCGGCCAAGCACTGCATCCGATTGAACCGGGAATGCGGTGGCTGTGGCTACCATGGGTTTTTTTGCCGCCATGAAAACCGTGCCGCTTGATGACGCCTGCAAACCCCCGCCCCTTTATCGTACCGATAATATCGACTTTTTCGCCAACTTTGAACAGTTCCAGATTAAGGGTCTGGCCGGCATTGTATTCTTCCGGGGTGTCGGCTGCAACTTCGCGCAGGTAGGCAAAGCCTCCCTGGTCGCTTTTCTTGAAATGCCCTTGGAGCGGTTTGTTGATGCGGATCTTTTTTTTGGATCCAAATCCCAACTGAAGCGCGTTATAGCCGTCAGTCGCTTCGGTCTTGACCTGCGTTATCACGCAAGGCCCCACTTCCAATACCGTAACCGGCACGTAGTTGCCTTCCGGTGTAAACACACCCGTCATCCCAAGCTTTTTTCCCAGCAATCCTTTACACATCGCTTTTTATTCCTATCGCTACAGTTTAATCTCCACGTCCACCCCTGGAGAAAGATCTAGCTTCATCAGAGCGTCAACGGTCTGTTGCGTGGGCTCCAAAATGTCCAGGAGCCGTTTGTGTGTTCGCATTTCAAACTGCTCCCGCGACTTTTTATCGACATGCGGTGAACGCAGGACACAAAACTTATTGATTCGCGTCGGCAGAGGAATCGGTCCGACAACTTTGGCCCCCGTTTTCCTGGCAGTATCGAGAATGTCGGCCGCCGATTGGTCCAAAAGCTTATGATCGTAGGCCTTCAGTCGAATTCTTATTTTGGAGTTCATTATCATGGCTTTGACCTTCTTTTTATTCGATAACTTCGCTTACAACACCGGCACCGACCGTACGACCGCCTTCGCGAATCGCGAACCGTAGCTCTTTTTCCATCGCAATCGGTGTGATCAGCTCCGCCGATATCGTCACATTGTCCCCCGGCATCACCATCTCGACACCTTCGGGTAAATTCAAAATGCCGGTAACATCCGTCGTCCGAAAATAAAACTGCGGACGATAGCCTGTGAAAAACGGCGTGTGGCGCCCGCCTTCCTCTTTGCTCAATATATAAACCTCACCCTTGAACTTCGTGTGCGGCGTGATCGACCCCGGTACCGCTACCACCTGACCGCGCTCGACCTCATCGCGCTTCGTCCCGCGCAGCAACACACCTATGTTGTCGCCCGCCTGTCCCTCGTCCAAAAGTTTCCGGAACATCTCCACGCCCGTGCAGACCGTCTTCGTCGTCGGGCGTATCCCGATGATCTCCACATCGTCACCCACGTGCACGATGCCCCGCTCGACACGACCCGTGACCACCGTACCGCGACCCGAAATGCTGAACACATCCTCGATCGGCATCAAAAACGGCTTGTCGATGTCGCGCTTGGGCTCCGGAATATAGTCGTCAATCGCTGCCATTAACTCAAATATGCACTTGGCATCGTCACTGTCCGGATCATCGCTCTCCAGCGCCTTCAAGGCGCTGCCACGAATGATCGGGGTGTCGTCGCCCGGAAATTCATACTTGTCCAACAACTCGCGCAGTTCCAACTCCACCAGCTCAATCAATTCCTCGTCGTCCACCATGTCGCATTTGTTCAAAAATACCACGATCCGCGGTACACCCACCTGACGCGCCAACAAAATGTGCTCCCGCGTCTGGGGCATCGGTCCGTCGTCCGCACCGACAACCAGGATCGCTCCGTCCATCTGCGCCGCACCCGTGATCATGTTCTTGATATAGTCCGCGTGGCCCGGACAGTCCACATGCGCGTAATGACGGTTTACCGTCTCGTATTCCACATGCGCCGTCGCAATCGTGATCCCACGTTCCTTCTCCTCCGGCGCCTTGTCTATCTGATCAAAGGGAACAAACTCCGCCAATCCTTTTAAGCCGCTATGCTTCGTAATCGCCGCCGTCAACGTCGTCTTGCCGTGATCAATATGACCGATCGTTCCCACGTTCACATGCGGCTTCTTGCGCTCAAACTTTTCCTTTGCCATCTTCTCGTCCTCCCTAATTAAAAATTATTGCTTTGATTGTAGCATTCGGCTGATATCTTGCCCGGCCCAGGGCGCCTGTCAAATCCTGTTTGTCCGCATCCTTATATAATAAGGTGGAGCCCACGACCGGAATCGAACCGGTGAACCTCTTCCTTACCAAGGAAGCGCTCTACCGACTGAGCTACGTGGGCATTTTCTTAAAAAAGGAAATATGCGCTCAAGACTTTACCAGACTGACCGTTTTGCTTTCGCTTTTTTGGAGCGGGAGACGAGGCTCGAACTCGCGACATTCAGCTTGGAAGGCTGAAGCTCTACCAACTGAGCTACTCCCGCTTGTGTTTTGGCCGCTAATCCCCGCATTGATCAACAATCGCGGGTCGCTTCTCGGTTCCTTAAATCGCGCTGTAAGACTCATGCAGGAAGCCATGTAGTTCCATAACGATTCCGTTTATTTCGAAATCTCCTACATCCGACTTACTATCAGGTTGGTGGTGGGGGGAGGATTTGAACCTCCGAAGGCTTCGCCGACAGATTTACAGTCTGTTCCCTTTGACCACTCGGGAACCCCACCTCATCGGAACTTGGAGCCAGCGGAGGGGTTCGAACCCCCGACCTACTGATTACAAATCAGTAGCTCTACCAACTGAGCTACGCTGGCAGCATTATTCAATTTTATAAATCTTTATCACGGTTAACACCTAATCTTATCAACCGGACGATGCTTTGCTTAAAACAATATCTTTTATATATCTTAAACTTAAAACACAAGCGTTATTTTCAGCCAAATTTTGCAATTATTGGTAGATATACGAAAATAAGCCATATTTAATAGGTTTATTATCAATTAACATTGTATTACGTCGATTAATCTAATTTTTGTTTTTCATTGCGCTTCTGTGCGGGTCGCTAACCCATGCCGTCGCCCGACTCGAAGGTGTTTGACCGGCACTCAGACAATATAGTGGTGATTTAATATTTGGCAAGATCTTTGATAAAACTTGACACATTAGACTCTTATACCATATAATGTAGAACTACTTGCTCAAAAGGTACTACATATAGTACCTTTTCTTGGATTGGTTGAATTTCGGGCAGGGTTCTCCGGCTACTCTGGATGGAACCGGTTCCCGATATACCTTGACAATAGCACAACTACTTTTGTAAGCGTCACCAAAAGTTAACGGCACCAGAACCATACGACACCATCAAGGTACTTTATTTGTGACACGATTATATTTTTTGGTTTTCCTGATTATTTCACTGTTGGCCCTATGTGGCTGTTCCCAGTCTTTTTTGGGCCAAACGGTTGTCCAAAACGATGTGCCCGGGCCGACTGAAACATCGTCCGTTGAGGCGCTCGCGCATGATGATTCCGTGCCTGCAAGCCCGCCCGTTGAAAACGCGCCGGACGCTTCGTATGAGCCCGACACCACCTCAGCTTCGCAACCGGACACCCCGATGCCCCCATCTACCGCCGATGAGGATCCCCCGGCTGCCGACCTTCGTCCCGAGACACCGCTCATTGCGAATGTGGAAAGCGATCCGCTGGCTGAGCAGCTGCGCCATGCCAACGGAGACAGCGAAAACGTTATGACGTTCCCGATTCTAACCGGGGAAGCGCTACTGCGTGCTGCGGCCGAGGCGACCAACAACTCGCAATCACCGCTGAAGGCCACTCAATTTAGCTTGGATGAAGCCCTTGATTTTTGCCAAGCCGCCCAGGATTTCTGGCAAAAAGGCGAACTTGAAAATGCGCTTGAAGCTCTTGACCAGGCCTATTCCCTGATTCTGAACGTCGATACATACGACAGCCCCAAGCTGATGCAACAAAAAGAGGATCTGCGCTATCTGATTTCCAAACGTATCCTGGAAATATACGCCTCGCGCAACATTGTCGTCAATGGCGGTCATAACGCCATTCCGATCGAACTGAATCAGCATGTCCAGCGTGAGATCAATTTATTTACTACCGGCCAAGAACGGCAGTTCTTCATCGATTCATATCGTCGTTCGGGAGGTTACCGATCACAAATCGTTGAAGCCCTGCGCGCCGCCGGCCTGCCCGAAGATCTGTCCTGGCTGCCGTTGATCGAAAGCGGCTTCAAGGTCAAGGCTCTTTCGAAAGCCAGGGCTCTGGGGCTCTGGCAGTTCATCCCCTCTACCGGCTATAAATTCGGGCTAAAACGAGACAAATATATCGATGAACGGATTGACCCCCAAAAGTCAACCGATGCCGCCATTGCTTACTTGAAGGAATTGCATAGCATTTTCGGCGATTGGGCGACAGTTCTGGCAGCCTATAACTGTGGTGAGGGACGTGTGTTGCGGGTAATCCGTACGCAAAACGTCAACTATCTTGATAATTTCTGGGACCTTTACGAACGCCTGCCGAGGGAAACGGCCCGCTATGTTCCACGCTTTCTGGCGACCCTGCACATCCTGCAGAACAAGGAGCAATACGGTCTCGATGTCGCCGCCCTGGATGCCCCTTTGGAGTACGAAACAGTTGAGGTCTCCCGGCAGGTACAACTCAAGGACATAGCAGCCCGCATCAATACAACGGAACAGACCCTGGCTCGGCTCAACCCGGAATTGCGGCACAAGATCCTGCCGCCCGAGCGCTACCTGTTGAAGGTTCCGCCCCAAAGCGGGCCCAAATTGGTCGCTACGCTGGATACGATTCCGTTATCGTATCCCCCGCGGCCGGCCTATATTTATCACCGCGTACGTTATGGCGAAACCCTCTCGACAATAGCCGAACGTCATCATACCAGCGTTAGCAAAATCATGCGCGCCAACGGGCTGCGTCGTTCCCATTACATCGTGGCCGGCAGAAAACTCAAAATCCCCCAAAGGGGCACCGTCATTACACGGGCCCCGGTCGGCCCGGAACCGGCCTTAAGCCAGGCTGGCACACATGTTGTCAGAAGCGGCGACTCGCTGTGGATCATCGCCAAAATGTACAATACCACCACCAAGAAAATCCAGCAGGAGAACAACCTTTATACAACCAACCTGACGATCGGTCAGGAATTGAAAATTCCCGGCCGCCAAAAAATGGTCAAGCCGCCAAGCAACGGCCAGAAAACCTATCGGGTTAAACGCGGCGACAGTCCTTACCACATCGCCGTTTTGCACAACATGCCGCTGGAACGTTTTCTGCGTATCAACGACCTCACGCCCCGCAGCAAAATCTACCCTGGCCAGGAACTGACGGTCGAGTAAAAAAATCGTTGCACGATTTTATATGTCGCGACAACTTCGCTCCAAAGTGAAAATGCGTTGCCGCACTTTAAAGACGGTGGCAACGCATTTTTTCCAACTAATTGATTTCAAGCTACAAATTGAATTTAGTTGTCAATAGCGGGATCGTCCAGATCGACCATTGTTTTGCCCAGCACGAATTCCTTTGATTTGTACTCCGTGATACGCCCGATACGTCCGATTATCTTTCCGATTTTTGTGACCT
>Ga0316195_10001400_pt1 | contig 10777 bp, 10 predicted proteins | sample Phised1_MG_FD_204937 | JGI IMG/M metagenome (GOLD analysis project Ga0316195, IMG submission 204937) | Coastal sediment microbial communities from Maine, United States - Phippsburg sediment 1 | ecosystem: Environmental > Aquatic > Marine > Coastal > Sediment | place: USA: Maine | collected... | reverse complement strand
TGATGTTGTTTGCCCCGACATAGGCTTTTGCCTCGAGCTTCATGCTGCTCAGCGCGTTCGGGTCCGCCGTCTGGGGCGCCTCCACCTCGAACAGGTGCATCAGGCTGCGCGGTGAAAATGCGTCCACACGGATCTGTGCGACTGGTTCTATTTCGTCAGCGTAAGAGAAGGGTTCGACATCGGCAGTGATATCGAGGTCAAGTACGGAGATGGACACAGTGCCGACACTGACCATATTCTCGGCGCTGCGGATCTCGATGCTGTCTGTCGCGAAGCTCATGCGGGTCGGCGCATCAACAAGGCCTTCCGCCAGCCCCTTCACCGAAAAATCGTCCAGCGTGAACACGCCGGTGTCCTGGTCGAACGCGACGACAGTATCGACGTCGATATCACCCGAAATACCGCTGGGCTGTACGTCGAAATGTACGCTGCCATTGAGCGGCACAGGATTCGCGTCGCTCGAAACCCGTCCCATACCAATATTCACATTCGTCAGCTCATAGCGATCGCCTGTCTGCCGATTCGCGTAGGTGATCGATGAATTCCTGATATCGACGCCGGATATGTCCAGCGACCCGCCGGCACCGGCAGTCTCCTCGGTGGCATCACGATCGCCGCTTTCCAGCAAGTCGTCCCAGTTCGTGCGACCCTGGCTGTCAACCTCCAGATTCAGGCGCAGGCCGTCTATCTCCGCCGCACCTACTTCCGCCTGGCGGCGCAGCAACAACGGCAACAGGCGAACGCTCAGGCGTGCCTGGTCAAACTCCGCCATGGGCTCATCGCCGAAGCCCTGCGCATTGCCGAGCGTCGTATGCCCGACTGCGACCGCCAGCCATGGGAACAGCTGCACCGATATCTCACCATCGATGGTGAGCTCGCGACCGGTTGAATCGTGCACCGCAGCGGCGATTTCCTCACGAAAATCATTAGGCTCGAAGAAGAGCGTTAAAGCGATCGCAGCGACTGCGAATACCGCAACAATCGCGGCAAATATCCAGGCTAGGATTTTGGCAGGACGGCCCATTTGGACACCCTTTGGTTGTGGAACCGTAGAGTACCAAATCCAACAAAAAACGGGCCGCTATTGCGGCCCGTTGGTCAAATAAAATCCTGCTTTCTAGTCACAGATCGAGATATCACCGTTGAGCGTTGACACGCTTACCCGGGCGTTACCGTCGCCTTCCTCGAAATTAAGCTCCCAGCCCGGCGTGTACTTGCTGGTACGTTCAGCTTTAGGGCCGTAGCAGTTGCGGATATTGCCGTTGAAGGTGTCGACGTTGTAGCGACCGCTTACCCTCTTGTCGAACTTCAGGTCGATATCGCCGTTCACTGTTTCTGCGTCTATCTTGCCACCGCCGCGCAGATCGCCACGGAACACCAGGTCGCCGCTGACCGTCTCGAGGCTGGCGCGATCGAATGAACCCTCGTCGACAATCACGTCACCACTGACTGATGCCGCTTCAACAACTCCGGCAACGCGGAACAACGTGACGTTACCCGACACCGTGCTCGCGTCCGTCTCGGCGTCCTTTCTCTGGCCACTCACTTCGACGTCGCCACTGACCGACTCGGCGGATATATCGTTGCCGAACGCCTCAGTATTGATGTCTCCGCTCACCGTGTTCAGGCTCTGCTCACCCTGCACTTCGGTTACGTCAATATCAGCACTCACCGTGCCAACATCGATCGAGCTCGCCTGGGGCACCTGGATATGCAGGTCACTATCGATGCCACGACCACTGTTCCTTGGAACCTTGACCTTGATCGTTACCCTGTCGCCATCGCGCTCAACGATGAGCTCCTCGACGTTGCGACCGAGTTCACCGGTCACTTCCACCTCGTTACGAGACCAGCCGTTGATCGTGACCTCACCGGCAATATTGGATACGTGCACATGACCGTCGGCAGCCGCATCGACCGTCCGGTCAACGTCTTCGGCTACTACGGGCAGGGCTATCAGTGTGCCCAGCAAAATTGCAGTCAGTCTTTTCATCATCCTTCTCTCTTCATGCTCCAGCCGGCAATGCGCCGACTAAATATCGTTTCTCATCGCGACATTGCGCGTCAGGCCACCGACCCGACTCAACAAGGTTAATTCTTCCCGATAGGCCCGCAGCAGCATTTGCTGTAACAGGACATTCTCAGGCTCCTTTTCCAGCACCACGTTGATGTCCGCGATCGCGGTGTGAATCAGGTCGAGGTTTTCCTGGATGTTCGTGCGCGCTTCGGGGGACAGGCGCGTCAGCTCGGCATCCAGATCGGCACGCAGGCTGTTGCGTGCATCCTGGAAGCCCGGCCCGAGATTGTAGTTGGCGCCGAACGACGTCTGTTCGAACACAAGCTCGGGCTCGATCGACACGACAGGCGCGCTATCGTTCTTCACAGTAACGTAGGTGATCGCCGACGATGCGCCAACGAGCAACACCAGCGCTGCCGCCTGCGCGAACATGGGCGTCCATCGCGAGCGCCTCGGCTCTGCTATCGCCGTGGCGATGTCAGGCCAGAGATCGCGCTCCGGAGCGATCTCCGTTGCGAGTTGCCGTGCGGCCCGGTCCAGTTTGTCGTCAAATTCTTTAGTCATCCTGTAAATCCCTGATCTTCCAGTTGCTGCGTCAGAAGCCTCCTTGCCCTGTGCAGTTGTGCTTTGCTCGTACCGGCTGCGATCCCCAGCATCCGGGCGGCTTCCTCGTGGCTATAGCCATAGACTGCATTGAGGATGAAAACGTGTCGTGCTCGTTCGGGCAATCTGTCTACCGCCTCCGCCAGGTCCCGCAACTCGCCGGTATCACCGGTGGCTACGCGGGCCGTTTGCACATCCGAAACGGCCTGGATCCTGTCGTGTTCCCGTTTCGACTTGCGAATCCTTCCCAGAACAGCGTTAACGGCAATGCGGTGAAGCCAGGTTGCAAATGCACTGTCACCGCGGAACTTCTCCATCTTGTTCCAGGCCTGGATGAACGCCTCCTGCGTGCAGTCTTCAGCCTCACTGACGTTGCCCGTCATGCGCAGACACAATCCGTAAATCTTGTCCACGTGCAGTCGATAAAGGGCCTCAAATGCCCGCGCGTCTGATCGCTGTGCCTTGAGTATCCAGGCCCGTTCGTCTGCGGCTATGTCGGTGTCGGCGTTTACCATTACCTGACTATAGTCGCTGCTTGCTACGGTCAAAAGCGCTTCCAAATGGCTTTTCTCCCTTTATCTTGACCTTTGGATGCCTGTGGTGACCTTAGGGTTTGAATCTCACCCGTCCAAACGGTAAAAAAATCGCTTAAGCGACTGTCTTTTATTACTATTCTGTTATCATGCGATTGGCCTAAACGAACCTCGATAACAACATATGGCGCGTTTTCAAACTTGTCCGTACGATAATCACAGCGATTTATCCACGGCCAAGGTGCCCCTGACAGTTGCGGTTTTTTAGATGTCGGGCCATTCCATTCTTTATTTGGGCCGCGGTGAATTTGCCGCTGAATACCTGTCCGAACTCGAGACTTTGCCTTGCTGCACGATGTTGACGCGCAGCAATTCGCTGGCGTTGCCGCAAAATGCTTCCAGCACCGTCGACCTGGTGCTGCTCGAGGCGGGTCCGATGATTGCCCGGTCCGGAGAGACGCTCGGTGAACTGATCCAGTCACTTAGCCCGTATCCGGTCGTGGCGCTGACCCGGAAAGAACACGAGCATCGTGGCATCGCCGCCCTGCGCGCCGGTGCACAGGGCTATGTCTGTATTGACGACATCACGGTTGAAGGCCAGGACTCCATTTTCGACCGCGCCGTGCAACGCAGCCGCCTGCAGCGGCGCCTGTCCGATACTGATGCCTCGGCGCTATCGATCCTTCGCGATATTAATGACGGCGCGATCATTGTTGATGACGCCGGGCACGTACTGGATATCAACCCGGCCGCCCGGTCCATCCTCGGCCTCGGTCCGCGCACGCAACCGGACCCGACCTGGGAGCAGACGTTCTGCTGTATCGACGCCAACGGCGACAACTACCGCAACTCCCACGAGCTGCCGCTCATGCGCGCGCGAAGCGGTGAAAAATTTGCGGACCAGGTGGCGATCTATCGCACGCCCGAACAACCCGATGCCGTGCTTAGCATCAACGGCCAGGGACTTTTCGATGGTAATCGCGAACTCGTGGGCGGCGTCATCACGTTCCGCGACATTACCGAGATCACCAATCGCACATCCGAACTCGAAAAGCTCGCGCAGTTCGACGAACTGACGGGCCTCGCTAACCGCGGCCTCTTTACTGAGGCTTTGTCGCGTGCGATCGGCCGCAGCCAGCGCAAGGGTGCACCGCTGGCCGCACTGTCCATCGGTCTTGATCGCTTTAAATCAGTCAATGACACACTCGGCCACGACATCGGCGACACATTGCTTCGCCAGGTTGCCGAGCGATTGACGAGCAACCTGCGTATCGGTGATTTCACCGGGCGCTGGGGTGGCGACGAGTTCGTCGTTTGTCTCGAAGACTTCGGCGAGGCGGGCAATGCCGCTGCCGCTGCCCAGAAATTGTTGCTGGTGCTTTCGGAGAAGTACGAGATTGGCAGCAGCGAGGTGTACGCAACACCGAGTATCGGTATCGCACTGTATCCCGATGCGGGCGACACGGCTGCACGCATAATTAAAGCCGCCAACGTGGCGATGCTGGAAGCAAAGAAACACGGCGGCGGTCGCTTCCAGTACTACTCGAACGCACTGAACACCAAGCTCGCGCAGCGCGAGGAACTCGAGATCGGCTTGCGTCACGCACTGGTTCGAGATGAGTTCGTTCTTCATTATCAGCCGCGCATCGATCTTACATCGGGACGCCTCATCGGCCTCGAAGCGCTGCTGCGCTGGCAGCATCCGCGTTTCGGCCTGTTGGCGCCCGCGCGCTTCCTGCCGATCCTGGAAAGCAGCGGACTGATTCACTCCGCCGGCGAGTGGGTTATCGGGACCGCATGCCGCCAGCTCGCCGGGTGGCAACGTCAGTTTGAAATGCCCGACCTGTCGATCGTGATCAACCTTTCGCCGCAGCAGCTCGTGCATAAGCGTCTCGTGGATGTCATGAAGAAGACGCTGGCGGACACGATGCTCGATCCGGGTTGCATCGAACTGGAAATCGGAGACGGCAATGTTGTTGGCAAGCGCAGTACGGAGCTGGAAACACTGCAGGAGCTGCGCAAGCTCGGCTTGCGGCTGTCACTCGATCACTTCGGCACGGGTGACGTCTCGTTCGAATCTCTCGACAACGGCTTCATCGACAGCTGCGTTCTCGATCGCGATCTCGTGGCCGACATTGTTGAGAACAACAGTCACCAGCGCATCGTTCGTGCGGCCATAGCCATGGCGCAGGGACTGGATATCGAGGTGGCCGCCGAAGGTATCGAAACACTCACGCAGCTTGAGTTCCTGAAGAGCTGCAACTGCGACCTCGCCCAGGGCTTCCTGATCAGCCGTCCGATGCAACCAGAGAAGGTGTCTGCGGTACTGCGCAGCGAGATAGCCGGTACGTCGCTTCTCGCACGAGGCATGCCGTAGGAGCGGCTTCAGCCGCGAAATCGGGCCTGAAGGCCCTCCTACGGATCGACGTTCTTCCCGCAGTTCCAGCACGCCCCGTACTGCCCTTCGTTTTCCTCACCGCACTGACTGCAGGTCCACGCGGCCCCAAAAGGCTCAGAGTTGCCGGACTCAAGGAGCTGCGTCGCACGGTCGAAATCCAGGTCGTTAACGATCCATAGCTGCGGCCAGGTTTCAAAGACCGGCATCTCGCCCATGATACCGCCGAGATGCTGGTTACGAATTTCCGTCCTTATACCTTCCGCTGCCAGCAGGTTCTGGTAGTGGGTGATCGTCACAATCGTTTCGGCGGACGTGAGTTTTTTCATCAGGGACGCAGCGCCTCGAGGAACGGCTGTGGGTCGTCGCCACGCTCAAGCACCTCAACCAGCGCCGAACCAACGATGGCACCGGCCGCGTGTTTGCCGACGGCGGCCACATCTTTCGCCTCGCGAATGCCGAAACCTGCGCATACGGGAATGCTCGACATCCCCGACACTTTGTCGAGGTAGTCCATCAGGTCGGCCGGCAAGCCGGTTCCCCCGCCGGTGATACCGGTGATTGTTACCGCGTACACGAATCCTCGGGATGCCTCGCACAAGGTTTGCAGCCGTTGGTCCGGCGTGGCCGGCGTAACCAGCTGGATGAGTCCGAGCCCTTTTGCATCGAGTGCCTCGCGAAGGTCGGCTGACTCTTCAAATGGCAGGTCAGGCACGATGAAGCCGCACACACCAGCAGCCAGTGCGCGCTGCGCGAGTTCGTCGTAACCGAACGCGAGCAAGGGATTCAGGTACGACATCATAACGAGCGGCGCATCGATTCCGCCCTCGACTGAGTCGAGCTGGTCGAAGATCCATTTGAGGCTAACGCCTTTCTTCAGCGCCTCGAAACTCGAACGCTGGATGGTCATGCCGTCGGCCATTGGATCCGAGAACGGAATGCCGAGCTCGACGACATCCCCGACCGCGGCGATCGCCTGCAGCGTGGTGATGAAATCTGCCGGCTCCGGGTAGCCTGCCGTGATGAACGGCACCAGGGCCGTGCGGCCGGCATCATTTGCGGCGGTGAGCGCCGCGCCTATACGTTCATGCGCCTGCATGCGTGCGAGTCCTTGCGGGGTACTTGGTGAGTGTGGGCATGTCCTTGTCACCGCGGCCCGAGTTACCAATCAAGATACGCTTCCCGGGATTCTGTTTCGCGTACTCTTTTGCCGCCGCGTAGGCGTGTGATGTCTCAAGCGCAGTCAGAATACCCTCCGTAGCGCAGAGTTCTTCGAGTGCCTCGAGTGCTGCGTCGTCTTCCGCAGAAATGTACTTCACCCGGCCGGTCGCCTGCAGCAGCGCGTGTTCCGGACCGACGCCCGAGTAATCGAGGCCGGCGGAGATCGAGTGTGTTTCCTGCACCTGCCCGTCCTCGTCCTGCAAGATGATCGTATAGGTACCCTGCAACACGCCCGGTGTCCCGGTCGCGAGCGTCGCGGCATTCTGGCCCAGGCCGGGGCCGGTACCACCCGCCTCGACACCGATCAGCTCGATGTCGTCACCGAGCAAAGGATAGAACAGGCCGATCGCATTTGAGCCGCCGCCCACACAGGCGAACGCTACGTCCGGCAAGGCTCCCGCCTGGTCAAGCATCTGCTGGCGCGCCTCCTGTCCGATAACCGATTGCAGTTCGCGCACGAGATACGGGTACGGGTGGGCGCCGACAGCGGAGCCAATGAGATAATAAATGCCTGCCGGGTCGGTCACCCATTTTCGTAATGCCTCGTCGATGGCCGCTCTTAAGGTCTTGTCGCCCGACTCGACGGCCACCACTTCAGCGCCGAGCCTGTGCATGCGATCGACGTTTGGTGCCTGGCGCTCCATATCCACGGCACCCATATACACGGTGCATGGCAACCCTACGCGCGCGCACGCTGCAGCCGAGGCAACGCCGTGCTGTCCGGCGCCCGTCTCCGCGATGATGTGTTTGGCCCCAAGCCGTTTGGCAAGGATCGCCTGGCCGATCGCATTGTTGATCTTGTGTGCGCCAGTGTGAGCGAGGTCTTCGCGCTTGAGCCAGACTTCGGCACCCCAGATCTCGGAGAGGCGCGGTGCGAATGTCAGCGCCGTTGGGCGACCCACCCACTCGCGAAGCTCCCTGCGGAACTCGGCCTGGAATGTTGCCTCGTGCAGGTGCTCACGCACGCCGGCATCCAGCCGTTCAAACGCCGGTACGAGTGTTTCGGGTACATACCGCCCGCCGAACGGGCCGAAGCGGCCGCGATCGTCTGGCATCTCGCCCCTGATGGCTGCGTCGAGTAGCAACTTCGCTTCGTCGGCAGCAAACAATGTGCTCATAGATTGTTCCCCGCAGCTTTCGCTGCACTAATGAAATCCCTGATTAGTCCTGAATCCTTCCGGCCCGGTGCCGCTTCGACACCACTCGAGACGTCGACGCCAAATGGACGCGCCGCACTAATCGCTGCCGCGACGTTAGCAACTCCGAGCCCACCAGCGAGAATCATATTGCCGTGCGCCGCGACCTTTGCCGCCCCAGCCCAGTCAACCGCCTCGCCGCTGCCGCTGCGTGCGCCCTCATACAAATAGGTGTCCGGCACGCTTAAACTCACTCCAAAGGTGCCGGACACCCTATTTCCTTCGCGGTACACGGGCCAGCATTCGACACTGGCCGGCACATCGAGATCGGCAAAGTCTTCGGCGTCTGTCTGCAGCACGTCCGGTGTGAATGCCTGCAGTACTTCCTGCCATTCCTTGTTCGAAGGGTGCAGCATGACGGCCACTTTCTTGACGGTGCCCGCCACCTTACCTGTGATTGCGGCCGCATGTGCCGGGTCAATCCTGCGAACAGAATTCGCGAATACAAAGCCCAACGCATCGGCACCGGCATCAATGGCAACCTGCACGTGCTCCTCTGTACTGAGACCACAGATTTTCACGAACATACCGCCGCCCCCGCTTCGGTCATCTCGGCGACCAGTCGAGCAGGATCGTCGCTGCGCATGAGTGCCGTTCCAACCAGTGCCATCGAGTAACCCCACCCCGCGACCCGGGCCGCGTCTTCCGGCACATGCAGGCCGCTTTCGGCGACGCAGGTTGCCTGTGGCAGCAACGGCCCATAGTTCTGCAGCCTGTCGCCATCGACCTCGAGCGTCCGCAGGTTGCGTGTATTCACGCCGATCAGCAGCTGTCCCTGTCCGTCGAGATAGCGCGCCGAGCGTTCGAGATCCTCTTCGTCAAAAGACTCAAGCAGCACGAACATTCCATGCTCCCAGGCGCAGTCGAGCATTGCCCGCAGTTTTGCGTCATCCAGCATTGTCGTAATCAGCAGTACACCACTGGCGCCTGCCTTGCGTGCCTCCAGAACCTGCACTGGCTCGACCAGGAAATCCTTGCGCATTACCGGTGTTGTCGGCACGGCAGCGGCGACCTCCTCAAGGTGCGTCAATTCGCCGTCAAACCGGCTCGGCTCGGTGAGCACGGAGATGGCAGCGGCGCCACCGGCGGCATAGGCTTGCGCACGAGAAATAAGGTGTCCGGTACCTTTGGAGTAAGTATTAGGGTGTCCGGTACCGATATTGAGGGGGCCTTCGGCGGGTGAGCGCTGTTTGATCTCGGCGATAACGCCGAAGCGATCGAGGGAGAGTGGCACGACGGGTTTGTCGAAGTCGGCATCGGTGAACGACGGTGCGTTCGCGGCTCGCGCCGCGCTGCTTTTGGCCATGCCTTCAAGGAAGTCGCTCATCAGTCTCTGAAGTGTGCTCGCAAACTGCCGAGGAATCTTTCGGCCCGCCCATCGTCGATCGCAGCAACCGCCTGTTCGACGCCGTCCTTCGCGTTCTTTGCAGCGCCCTGCACCTCGAGAACGAGTGACGTGCCCATGAGCAAGGCATCGCGATGCGCGCCTTTGTCATCGCCCGTAAAGACCCGAATCAGTTCGCGCGCATTGTGCTCTGCGTCGCCACCGGCGAGGTCCTCCGGTGCGCAACGCTCGATGCCGTAGTCTTCGGGACTGCGCCGGGTCTCGACGACATTGCCGGGTGTTACGTCGTAGAGCCAGAATTCACCCGCCGGTGTTGCCTCGTCCCAGCCGGGATCGCCGTGCACAACGAAGGCGCGCTCGATCGGAAGACCCGCCAGTGCATCGGCCATGAGCTTCGCCATATCCCGACTGAACGCGCCGATAAGCTGAAACGGGGTGGCTGCCGGATTGGTCAGCGGCCCAAGAATGTTGAACACCGTGCGCACGCCCATCGCGCCTCGTACCGGCATCACCGCCTTCATCGCGGGATGATAGGCAGGCGCAAACAGGAACGTGAAATTCGTTGCCTGCAGGCAGTCGACAGCTTCCTTCTCGTGCAGCGGCAACGGCATGCCCAGGCACTCCAGCATGTCGGCACTGCCCGACTTACTCGACACCGATCGATTGCCGTGCTTGACGACACGTGAGCCACACGCTGCGGCCAGCAGGCCGGTGCCCGTTGAAATATTCAGGCTACCTGAGCCGTCACCACCGGTACCCACCGTATCGACAGTCGGCGCACCCTCCGGAATGTCCGGCCGGATGGCGAGTTCACGCATGGCCCGTGCGAAACCACGAATCTCATCGGCCGTTTCACCCTTCGCGCGGAGGCCTGCCAGCAATGCCCCGGCAAACGCCGGGTCCAGGTCGCCGGCTGCGAGCTGTTGCATCAGGTCATAGGCCTGCTGTTCCTCGAGATCGTTCCCGCCCAGCAGACTGTCAAGAACCGGACTGTTGCTCATGTCGCTTCCTGGCGCATGAAGTTCGCCATCAGCGCATCGCCCTCGGGTGTCAGGACGCTCTCGGGATGAAACTGCACGCCTTCAATCTGCAAGGTCTTGTGGCGCACGCCCATGATCTCGCCACGGTCCGTCTGTGCTGTAATGACCAGATCCTGCGGCAGTGATTCCTCTTCCGCACATAGCGAGTGATAGCGCCCGACCTCGAACGGGTTCGAAAGGCCCGCAAAAATTGATTTGCCGTCGTGCTTAACCATCGACGTCTTGCCATGCATGAGCCGCTCGGCACGCACAATCCTGCCCCCGTGCTGCTGCACGATACTTTGGTGACCAAGGCACACGCCGAGGATGGGTATGCGTCCGGCAAACGCCTCTATCATCGCCAGCGACAGGCCCGCATCTTCGGGCCGGCCCGGTCCCGGCGAAATCACCAGGTGTGTCGGCTCGAGCGCGAGCGCTTCCTCGATCG
>Ga0316195_10001399_pt1 | contig 10778 bp, 7 predicted proteins | sample Phised1_MG_FD_204937 | JGI IMG/M metagenome (GOLD analysis project Ga0316195, IMG submission 204937) | Coastal sediment microbial communities from Maine, United States - Phippsburg sediment 1 | ecosystem: Environmental > Aquatic > Marine > Coastal > Sediment | place: USA: Maine | collected... | reverse complement strand
ATCTAACATAAAGTGCTGTCAGCATGCGCCCGTTTAGACATTGTAAGCTACTGTTTTTGAAAGCATTTCAGGCGTCCGCTGCGCGCAATGCCGAACTTGGCACGACGCTTGCTTCATGTATTCATGTTCGCCAAATGTGTGAATGCTTTCACGGCAACAGACCACGCGGTCTGTCAGCATTCGGCGATTGCGAGATTAGACAAACAAACCAGTTCGCTAACGGGACCGTTATGAAAAACACGACATGGACGAAAGAATGTTTTACCGGCCTCCTGCGATTCAGCATCGCCGGCTTGCTGGCTGCAGCACTGATGCTACCAGCCAACGCAGGCTCACTTGAGCAGGCAAAACGCCTGCATGATCGCCTGGCAGGCGTGCCGCCTTCCGAGGACGTGCTGAACCAGATGAAAGATGCTATCGACGCAGGGGATACTCGGGGCGCCGCCGATCTGGCGATGGCCAACAAGAACTTCTACAACGTCACGCTGAAAAACTTTGCCGCGCCATGGACGAACCGCGACGGATCGGTGTTTGTGCCGATGAACGACTACATCGCGACCGTTATCGGCATGATCCGCGACGACAAGCCGTTCAATACCGTGCTTTCAGCGGACATCGCGTATATCGGGGCGCCAGGTGTAGTAAGCGCGTCACCGGCAGCGAACAACAACACGCATTTCGAGCAGCTCGAAGCCAACAACATTGATTTGAGCGACACGGACCTGTTTGTAGAAACGACTCAGTCGTCAATCCAGGGCATCCCGAGCGGCGCCACCGCTGGCGTAATTACGTCGCGTGCCGCCTCGGAAGCGTTTTTCGTCGCCGGCACCAACCGCGCGATGTTCCGCTTCACGCTCATGAATCATATGTGCAATGACATGGAGCAGGTACACGACCCGAAACTGCCGCCCGATCGCATCCGCCAGGACGTATCGCGCAGCCCGGGCGGCGACAGCCGACTGTTCCTGAACAACTGCGTGGGCTGCCACACGGGCATGGACCCGATGGCGCAGGCTTTCGCGTACTACAACTACAACGAAACGACAGGCGCGCTTGAGTACACGCCTGGCAACGTGCAACCCAAATATTTCAATAACGACCTGAACTTCCCGCAGGGCTTCCGCACGCCGGATGACCGTTGGGACAATTACTGGCGCAAGGGGCAGAACTCCTATCTCGGGTTCGACCCGAACCTGCCCGGCTCGGGCAACGGTCCGAAGTCGCTGGGTGAGGAGCTGGGCAACAGTGCTGAGTTTGCCAAGTGCCAGGTGAAGAAGGTATTCCGCAATGTTTGCCTGCGCGACCCGGAAAATCCGGCCGATCGCAGCAAGGTGGATGAAATCGTCAATACATTCCGTTCAACGCAATACAAGATGAAGCAGGTATTTGCGGACGCGGCCGTGTACTGCATGGGCTCGTAGGGAGACATTACAATGACTAAAGCAAATGGATCGCTTAAGCCCGTTGTTGTTGCAGCGCTTGCAAGTATTTTGCTGGCGGCCTGTGGCGGCGGTGCACAAACGACAGACAACCCCCTGCCGACAGGCGGCGGCGGTGGCACCGGTTCGGACTACAATGGCCCTGGTCCCCGCGATAACGACGTATTCAAGTTTCAGCAGGAACTCTGGTCGAACGTAAAAACCATGGACCGCTGCGGTAACTGCCATAGCGTTGACGGTGGGCAGAGCCCGATGTTTGCGCGCAACGACGACGTCAACCTGGCATACGATGATGCCGTGCTCAAGGTCAATACGGACCAGCCGGCGCTTTCCGAGCTGGTCACCAAGGTTGGCTCCGGCCATAACTGTTGGGTCGCCGACGCGAACGTCTGTGCCTCTGTCATGACGACCTGGATCGAGAGATGGCTGGGTAACGGTGCCGGCGGTGGTGGTCGTACGATCAACCTGACGCCACCGGATGCCAGGGACCCTGGTACCAGCCTGAGTTATCCGAATGATGGCGGCGCCGCTTATGCCGCAACCGTATACCCGGTTGTGACCCAGTATTGCGCGGGATGCCACAGCTCCGAGTCACCCAACGCACAGCAGCCGTACTTCGCAGATCCGGATATCGTGTCGGCCTATGACGCAGCCAAGCCGAGGATGAACCTGGATGTACCAGAGTTTTCACGCCTCGTGGTGCGCCTGCGTAGCGAGTTCCATAACTGCTGGAGCGATTGCGCCAGCAATGCTCAGACGATGGAAGATGCCATCGCTGCTTTTGCAGGCATGCTGACGCCGACCACAGTCGATCCGAATCTCGTTACCAGTAAAGCGGTAACGCTGCTCGGAGACGGCATCGTCGCCTCTGGCGGCAACCGCTACGAAGATGCGCAGATAGCTCTTTGGGAATTCAAGACAGGCAGCGGCTCGATCGCCTACGACACCAGCGGTGTTGATCCGGCAATCAACCTCAACCTGACGCCTGAAGTAACGTGGTATGGCGGCTGGGGCATCACCACCAACGGTGGTAAGGCGCAGGGCTCTACAACTGCCAGCGCCAAGCTGCACAGCGAAATTACCGCCGCGACATCGGGCGAGTTCTCAATCGAGGCGTGGGTGATCCCTGCCAACGTCACGCAGGAAATGGCGAAGATCGTGAGCTATACCAATGGTCCGGATTCGCGCAACTTCGCGTTGCAACAGAACCTGTATGACTACGACTTCCTGCTGCGCGGTGAAAACACTAGCCTCAGCGGCCTGGAAGATGCGCTGTCGACGCCCTCGGATGACGAGGTCCTGCAGGCAACTCTGCAGCACGTCGTCGCGACCTACGATCCTATTAACGGGCGCAGCATCTACGTGAATGGCGAACTGGTGTCGAATACCGACCCGGTCGATGTCGGCATACTCTCACCGTGGCAGGACACCTTTGCTGTCGTGCTTGGTAACGAGGCATCCGGCGACGCACCTTTCGAGGGCACGATCCGCCTCGCGGCTATTCATGACCGCGCACTGACGCAGCAACAGATCACGCAAAACTATGATGTCGGTGTTGGTGAGAAGTTCTACCTGATGTTCGACATCTCGGAAGAGGTCAAGGACATTACGGTGACCGACCAGTCGTCCTACATCCTGTTCGAGGTGCAGCAGTACGACAGCTACGCGTACCTGTTCGACAAGCCGCATTTCATCACGCTCGACGGCTCGGCACCTGAGGGTATCGAAATCGAGGGCATGAGAATCGCCTTGAACGGCGCGGAAGCGCCTGTTGGCCAGTCATACTCGACAATCGATGACCAGTTATCCGCCAGCGAGTTTGGTGAACTGGGTCAGCCGCTGTCGCCGCTGGGTGCAGTGCTGCCACTCGAGAAAGGTCCGGAGTTCGATGAGTTCTTCCTGACATTCGATCGCCTGAACCTTTACAGCTTTGATCGTCCGGAAGACCCGATGCTGGTTATCACACCAAGCAACCTGAATCCGTCATCGCACATTGGTGTTCGCACCTTTGACGAGATTAATGCGACCTACTCGGCGATAACCGGCGTTGTCCCGACGCCGGGGTCAAGCGTCGACATGACTTACCAGGAATTGCGCCAGTCACTGCCTGCCGTCGAAAACGTGGATACGTTCCTGTCTTCGCACCAGGTGGCCATTGCGCAGCTCGCGATCGAGTATTGCAACGCGCTGATTGAAGATACGTCGCTTCGGGCTGTGAAATTCCCGGACTTCGATTTCAGCAACGCGAACTCCGCAACAACGTTCTCTGTTGCCAATCGTGGCGCGTTCGTCGACCCGATGATCGCGATGGCGGTAGGTAACAAACGCGGCGGTGCGCAAATTGCCTCACAGCCGAGCTTCGACACCGTTAACACCGAGCTCGCAACGGCGACAGCCGTACCGCTCGATCGTCCGCACAACCTCGTGCAGCGCCTCGTCGATGGTGGAAGCCCGACGACAGCTGTCGCGAAGGGTGTATGTGCTGCAACGATTGGCAGTGCCGCGACTTTGGTTCAGTAGAGACAGGATTGAAAAGGAAAATTCGATGACTAAGAAAAGAAACGTGCGGGACTTTGATGCACCGCAGCTTCACGCAGATCATCCGCGTCCTGTCACGCGACGTCAGTTCGTTGCGCAGGGCTTCATGAGCGGAGCTGCTTACGCCAGCGCCGGAGGCGTGCTCAGCATGTTCGCCAATCCGCGCGATGCGTTTGCAGAGCTGTCCGATGACCTTAAGCCGCTGCTGGGTGTGGACCAGTGCAACATTGCAACGGCCGGAGCAGGCAAAATTCCATTCATCTGCTTCGATCTCGCGGGCGGCGCAAACATTGCCGGCTCCAATGTTCTGGTTGGCAAGGAAGGCGGGCAAAGCGATTTCCTGTCTACCGCTGGCTACGAGAAGATGGGGCTGCCAGGCGACATGGTTCCTGGACTGAGCGACCCGGTAGATGGCGACTACGCCAATTTCGACCTGGGGCTTGGCTTCCACCTGGACAGCGCGTTCCGTCGCGGCATCATGGACACGATTCGTCCGGAAACGGCCTTAAACATCAATGGTGCGGTCATTCCCGCGCGCTCCGACAACGATACGGGCAACAATCCGCACAACCCGATGTACGGCATAGCCCAGGCAGGTGCCAATGGCTCCATCCTGACGCTGACGGGATCCGAGAATACGGACTCCGGCGGTAACTCGATGCTGCCGTCGATGTTGTACAACGCTGAACGTCGCCCGACCAAGGTCGACCGTGCGTCAGACGTCACCAACCTGGTTGATACCGGCGACCTCGTCGGCATCCTGTCCCGTGATGACGCCACAGCCGTTATGGAATCCATCTATCGCATGAGTGATGCGAAGATGGACAACGTCAACACGCAACTGGGCGCGCAGGATGCGGCCGTCAAGAAGATGGTTGAGTGCGGCTACCTGAAAGCCGCGGATATCGCCGATCGCTTTGGCGGTCGTCCGATCAGCCCGATTGAAGACGACATGATCGTCGACTTGCCGACATCCGCACTGCCACCGATCTTTAGCCAGGCCGAACTTGGCAACGGCAGCCGCGACGCACGCGAATTCGAGAAGACTGCTTCGATCATGAAGCTTGTTATGAACGGATTTGCCGGTGCCGGTTGTATTGAAATGGGCGGCTACGACTACCACGGTGGTCGCCGCGCGGAAGGCGAAGTCAAAGACTATCGCGCCGGTCGCTGCATGGGCGCTTGCCTCGAGTATGCCTCGCGCGTCGGTGTTCCCCTCATGATCTACGTCTTCAGTGACGGCTCACTGTCCTCCAATGGTGCCATCGATAACTCCGATGAAGGCCGTGGCAAGGGTGAATGGTCGAGTGACAACTCGTCGACGGCCGGCGCTTTCTTCCTGGTCTACAATCCAGGGGGACGACCGACATTGATGGGCGGCACGGCGGACGAGCAGGCGCGTCATCAGCAGATCGGCTATATGGATGCCGGCGGCTCGGTACAACGCGGTGCGACGCCAGCGGCCAACAACGTCAACCTGCTGGTTAACACCGCCATCCTCAACTACATGGCCCTGCACAACGATATTGCAGGATTCCAGAGCCTCTACAAGAACCCTGACGGTAGTAACTGGAACCACGGTCTTGGTAACGCCACGATGATGGAAAGCCTGACCGCGTTCGAACCGATCGTCGACAAGTTCATTACAAGCCCCTTGTAGTTGTTGCGCCGGGATCGCGAAATGTGACGGCGTAAATTGCGGCCGGCCGGCCTTTTGCCTAAAGTGCCGGCATGTCGCAAATAACGCCACTCACAGAACTGCTCGCCTGCCCTCGTTGTGACAAGACGCCACTCGAGGGCAAGGACGAGGGCTACCACTGCAAAGCCTGCAAGATCGACTTTCCGTCGATCGATGGCATTCCATGGATGTTCGCCGAACCACAGGCCAGCCTGGGTGAGTGGCGCAACCGCCTGCAGTTTGCATTGCGAACGCTGGCACATGAAACCGCCGGTCTCGATGCGGAGCTTAACAACAAGGAACTTGGCACACTTGCCAGGCGGCGCGTGCAGCGCTATCGAAACGCAGTCGACCACCATCGGCGGGCACTGCAAAAGTTGCTGCAACCCATCGACGTGCAATCACAGCACGGTGGTTACGAAACCTATCTGGCACTGCGCACCCGGCTACCAGCCGACCAGGGTCTGAATACCTACTACGCGAATATTCATCGCGACTGGTGCTGGGGTGACGATGAAAACAAGGCGTCGCTGAAACAGATTGAGGCGGTGCTGCACGAAAGCGCGGAGCTCGGCAAGGTGTTGGTGCTGGGCGCCGGCGCGGGACGACTCGCCTACGATATCCACCAGCGTTTCGAGTGTGAAACCGTTACAGCTGTAGACTTTAATCCACTGTTGATGCTGGTCGCGAAGCAAGTCAGCCGCGGCAAGCAGTTGAAGATGTACGAATTCCCGATCGCGCCGCTGTCGCTCGAAGACGATGCCGTGCTGCGCAAACTGGCAGCGCCGCAAGCTGCCGATGACAGCCTGCAATTCGTGCTTTGCGATATTCTGCGACCGCCGTTTCCAGAGCAGGCGTTCGATACAATCGTCACGCCGTGGGTCATCGATATTATTACCGAGGATCTGCCGGTACTGGCAGCACGCATAAACAGCCTGCTTAAGCCCGAAGGCCGCTGGGTCAATTTCGGTTCGCTCGCGTTCGCCGCAGAAGAACGCGCACGCAGGTACAGCCCGGAGGAAACCAAGGCGATCGTCGCGGAAGCGGGCTTCTCGGACCCGTATGTGTCGCAGGCGACCATTCCCTATATGTGCTCACCGGCCAGCCGTCACGGGCGTCAGGAACGCGTCTTTACATTCTCTGCTTACAAGGAGCGTGCAGTCGACAAGCCGCAGCGCTACAAGGCGCTGCCGGACTGGTTGGTGACCGGCAAGGAAGCGGTGCCTTTGACCTCGTCATTTCGCACACAGGCCATGACGACGCAGATCTACTCATTCATAATGTCGCTGATCGACGGCAAGCGTTCGATCCAGGATATGGCGATCATCCTTGAGAAGCAGAAACTCATGTCTCGGGCCGAAGCCGAACCTGCCATCCGCACCTTCCTCACGAAAATGCACGACGACTCGCAAAACCAGTCAGGCTTTTGACAGCACTGCTCGCATCTTTGCGGCCATTTGCATGATCGCGCGTTGCGCTTCCGGAACCACCGGGTAAAACGCCTGGAATACGTGCCACATGCCTGGCCATATTTCGACCTCTGCGTCGCCACCTGCAGCGATGATCCTGTCGACCACGCGGGTCGAGTCGCTTAGCAATACTTCCAGGTCGCCAACCTGGATATGAACGGGCGGCAAGTCGTGCATGTCAGCGAATACAGGTGACACGAGCGGGTCACGAAGTTCCGATTCGTCGCAGTAGAACGTCGCCGCCTTCATGACACCGTCGCGACGAAACCACGGGTCCCTGTCATGATTGGTGCGCATGGATTCACCTGACGCCGTGAGGTCCGTCCAGGGTGACAGGAGGAACGCACCGGCAGGCAGTTGATCGCCCGCTTTGCGCAATGCCAGCAGGGTTGCCATGGTCAGGCCACCACCTGCCGAATCACCGGCAATAATAATCGACGAGGGAGCATGGCCGTCCTCGACCAGACTGCGGTAAACGCTGACGGCGTCATCAACAGCGTGCGGATAGCGATATTCCGGTGCCAGCCGGTACTCTGGCAGCAGTGCCACCACGCCGGCAGCCCTGGCAAGACCACCCGCGAGGCCGCGATGCGAATTGCAATTGCCCATTACATAGGCGCCGCCGTGCAGATACAGCAGCACGCCGTCCCCGGTGACTCCCTGGGGCACCAGTTGCTCGGCATGCAGGCCAGCAACGCTGACTGTGCGACGAGTAACGCCGCGTGGACCTGGCAACTTCCGCGTCAGGCCATCCAGCCGCTCGCGCAGGACACGCGGGTTAATGCTTGCGGTATCGATGCGATCGAAGTAGCGCGATGACAGTCTGCGCATCAGGCGGGCGCGCAGACTGGTTTTCGGGCCGCGAGTTTTTTGCGTGGACATGAGACAATCATAATCGTTATTTGATGGTCCCGGGCAACAACAATGACAATCCTTCGCACAGATGACTCATGTTTCGACAATCTGCCCGGCTATGATTTCGAGCCAAACTACGTCGATGTACACGGCATGCGCATGCATTACGTCGACGAAGGCCCTCGTGACGCTTATCCCGTGCTGTTGCTGCACGGCGAGCCCAGCTGGTCCTACCTCTACCGGCACATGATTCCGCCGCTCGCAGCGGCTGGCCATCGCGTCATCGCGCCTGACCTGATCGGTTTTGGCAAGTCGGACAAGCCCACGGCAAAGAGCGCCTACAGCTACGCTGGTCATGTCGACTGGATGCGACATTTCATTGAGCAGCTCAACCTCAGCGACATTAGCCTGTTTTGCCAGGACTGGGGGTCGCTGATAGGCCTGAGAGTGGCGGCTGAAAACGAACATCGTTTTGCGCGGATCGCGCTGGGCAATGGCGGGCTACCCACAGGCGATCTGGAACTGCCGCGCGCATTTCATGTGTGGCGAGCATTCGCCCGCTTCAGCCCCTGGTTCCCCATCGGCAGGATCATCCAGAAGGGTACGGTGACAGAACTTCCTGACGACGTGCTTGCCGCTTATGACGCGCCCTTCCCGGCAGCCAGCTACAAGGCCGGCGCTCGCGCGTTTCCGATGCTCGTGCCATGCAGGTCGGATGATCCGGCATCACAGTCAAATCGGGCAGCTTTGCTTAAGTTCGCCAATTGGGAAAAGCCATTCATTACGACCTTCAGCAATCGTGATCCGATCACGCGCGGTGGCGAAAAACTCTGGCAACAGATTGTTCCGGGAGCGAAGGGCCAGAAACACGTCACAATCGGGAACGCTGGTCACTTCCTGCAGGAAGACAAGGGACCTGAGCTCGCCGAGGTGCTAAACGACTTTATCAAGCGGTAGCCGCGTGATGACGTTCGCGAGTTATTTCTCGAGATACTGCAGCTTGTCCTTTACGTCGCGCCAGTCGTCGGCATCAGCAGGCGGATCTTTCATCTCCGTGATGACCGGCCACTCCTGTGACAGCTCCGCGTTCAAGGCCAGGAACTTCTCCTGGTCTTTCGGCAGCTCGTCCTCGGAATAGATAGCCTCCACCGGACATTCCGGTTCACACAAGGTGCAGTCGATGCATTCGTCAGGATCGATAACGAGAAAATTCGGCCCTTCGTGGAAACAATCCACAGGGCAGACCTCGACACAATCGGTCAGTTTGCATTTTATACAGGCTTCTGTGACTACGAACGTCATGGTGCTTCCTCGTCTACCGGATCGGGTACGCTATGCGAACTCGGCGAACGAATCAAGCTGTGGCAAACGCGCATCACCGGTGCCGTTTAAATTACAATAGACTCTTGATTTGGCGCCGCCTCAGGTGCCGACCCCTGAGCAGCCAAGAACATTTTTGTGAACAAAAACAACGATGTACAGTCCATCGTCATCCGCATTGCGGGTGACTCAGGCGACGGAATCCAGCTCATGGGCACGCAGTTTGCGGCGTCTACGGCGCTTTCGGGGTCCGATTTCGCGACTTTTCCGGATTACCCCGCAGAAATTCGTGCCCCGCTGGGGTCCACATTTGGCGTCTCCGCCTACCAGATAAACCTGGGCGGCGGTCCGATAACGACGGCTGGCGACGCACCAGACGTGCTGGTCGCATTCAACCCCGCAGCTCTCAAGGTCAGCCTTCCCCTGTTACGCAAAGGCGCCCTCATCATCGTCAACAGCGACGGCTTCACGTCTCGCAATATGACCAAAGCCGGCTACGACAGCGACCCTCGTGACGATGGCAGCCTGAATGACTACCAGGTCGTGTCCGCCGATATCACGCGGCTCAATATGGAGGCCGTCAAGGAATTCGGGCTCAGCAAAAGTGATAGCAGTCGCTGCAAGAACTTCTGGGCGCTTGGGCTGTTGCTGTGGATGTTCGATCGCGAAGACACGCCGGTTGAAGAATGGATACATCGACGCCTCGCCAGCACGCCAGTGATGAGAGATGCCAACCTTGCTGCTCTCAGAAGCGGTCACGCGTACGGTGAAACCGCGGAGCTGTCTGCGGCGATCAACCAGCTGCACCTGCCTGCGGCTGAAATGCCAGAGGGTCATTACCGCAGCATAACCGGCGCCGATGCGCTGGCACTGGGGCTGGCCACAGCGGGCGAACTGGCTGATTTGCCAGTCATGTTCTGCTCCTACCCGATCACGCCCGCGTCGCCGCTGTTGCACCACCTGTCTCGCCTCGGCGATATGGCGGTCGGCACATTCCAGGCGGAGGACGAAATCGCTGCAATCTGCGCTGCGATCGGCGCCTCGTACGGAGGCATGATTGGCGTGACCTCGAGTTCGGGCCCCGGTATAGCGCTCAAGACTGAAGCAATGGGGCTGGCGGTCAATGTTGAGCTGCCATTGGTCATCGTCAACTGGCAACGCGGCGGTCCATCGACGGGGCTGCCGACGAAGACCGAGCAGTCGGATTTATACCAAGCCGTTTATGGTCGCAACGCTGATACGCCGATACCGGTGCTGGCGGCGGCAACCTCCGGTGACTGTTTTTACATGGCGATAGAAGCGACGCGAATTGCCCTGCGCCACATGACCCCGGTCATCCTGCTCGCCGATGGTTACCTGTCCAACGCGGCGGAGCCATGGCAGATCCCCGATATCAAGACGCTCGAGAAGATTGAGCACAACCCGGTTCCTGAGGGCACGGACGCACAGGATGCACAACGAGTAGCTTTCGCCAGGGAC
>Ga0316195_10001397_pt1 | contig 10779 bp, 9 predicted proteins | sample Phised1_MG_FD_204937 | JGI IMG/M metagenome (GOLD analysis project Ga0316195, IMG submission 204937) | Coastal sediment microbial communities from Maine, United States - Phippsburg sediment 1 | ecosystem: Environmental > Aquatic > Marine > Coastal > Sediment | place: USA: Maine | collected... | reverse complement strand
ATCGAGCGATACCGGCGATCGCCTCCGGAGTCTGTACCTGCCTGACAAAGGCCTTGCGTTCCGCTTCCAGCTGTTGAGTAATTTCCGCCGTATTCCGGCCGCGTAATGAGCGGGCTTTCCGAATACTCACCGCACTCATTTCAGTGATTTGGCGCGACCACGCAAGCGCTGCCTCGACCACGTCATTCGATACAAGCTCATGAGCAATACCCATATCGAGGCATTTTTCGGCTGTGACCGAGGCGTTGCTCGACAACCAGCTCCTGGACTGTTCGCGCCCAATGAGGCCAGGCAACAAGGCGGTCCAGCCACCATCCGGGCTGAATCCAACCTCCGAGTACCAGGGTGTGATACTAACTTCACGCTTCATTATGACTCGGTCGGCAGCCAGGAGCAGACCCAGTGAACCACCCGTGACCTGCCCCTGGACAGCGCAGACAACTGCTGCGGGATGCGTGTAGATGCAAAGCACGACCTGGTTCAGCAAACCGACCAACTGCTGCGCATAGTCCGCAATGTTCTCGCGGTGGCGCCAGAATCCGAGAAGGTCTCCTCCGGTTGAAAACGACCGGCCCTGTGCCGCGAGAACTACCGACCTGGCTTGGCGGCTGCGCTCATCGTTCAGTTTATCGAGCAAGTCCTGTAGCAACTCAGGCACAAGTGCGTTGTGCCGGTCAGGGTGGTTCAACCGGACAATGGCTGTTTGCTCGGTAAGCTCCAGAGTTACGAAAGACTCAGTCACAGGTGCACAATTAGGCCGTAACGTCGCGCACGGAAACAAGCGCACGCCCGGTGGCGATCAGCTGCCCGGTGGAATCCCTGCATGTCGTCGACAGATCCACGAGCTGTTTGTCTGCCCGGATGCGCGCTATTTCCACCCGGGCAGTCAATGCCTCGCCCACCCGGGCGGTTCGGTGGAATTGAGTTTCCTGCTTAAGGTAGTTAGCCCCGTTGCCGGGAAGCTGGACACCCAGCAAATACGAGAACAGCGCTCCGATCAATGGCTCGGGAATAAGGTCCCGGGCAACAGCGTACTGGCTCAGATCGGCGTAGTCGCGCAGGTCCTGGCCGCTAAAGCTGCGCGTCACTTCTGCGGAATCACCCAGCTTCATGGCGTCACCATGCAGCTGCCCTGGCAAGTGATTTCGCCGTCAGTCACTCGGCTTACCGCGAACTTGAGATCCCTGTGCGTACCGGCCTCTCCCGACATTGCGACGTGGAAGCGCAAGGGCTCATCCGCGAAGGTGGGCGCAGGAAACATGACCGACTGTTCAAGAACCCGGCCTCCCGGTAACAACTGATCGACGAGACCGCGCAACACGCTGCACAACAACAGTCCGTGGGCGACGGTCCGGCCGAAGCGTGTCCGCGAGGAAAACGCCGGATCAGTATGAATTGGATTGCCGTCTCCGCTGAGGCGGGCGAATTGGTCGAAATCAGCCTGACTGAAGCTGCGCACGACTGTGGCCTCGTAAGGCGACACCGGTCTCATTCGCCGCAAGTCACGTTCAGCAGGTGCTTTTGAATCTTGCCTGCGGCGGTCCGCGGAAAATTATCAACGCGAAGAAATCTTTTTGGCACTTTGTAGGGTGCGAGATGCTGCCGACAATACGCGACTAGATCCCCTTCATCCGGCAACTCCTTTCCCGGGCGAAGCAGCACGTAGGCATAGCCAACCTCGCCCCATTTTTCATCAGGCACACCAACCACGGCGGCCTCCAGAATGGCCGGGTGCTCATTCAGGCAGTTTTCAATTTCCGCGGCGTATACATTCTCGCCACCGGAAATGTACATATCCTTAAGTCGCCCCACGATGTAGTAATAGCCGTCATCATCCTGGCGCCCCAGGTCTCCGCTCCGCAGCCAGGTACCATCAACCAGCGCCTTGGCCGTTTCCTCGGGGCGATTGAAATAGCCTGGCGTCATACCAAGACCCGCAAACCATAGTTCGCCGGTTTCTCCTCGCGGCACATCCTTGCCATCGGGACCAACCAATCTCGCCGATGAGAGAAATTGCGGTTTGCCGACAGAACCGATTTTCTTCGCAGCGTTTTCAGCGTCCATCAGGAACAAGGTCGGTCCAGTTTCGGTCATGCCCATGCCATTGAGCACCGTGGCTCCACGGGCGGCAAACTTCTTGAGCATGTTGTCGGGCATTGGAGCCCCACCGCAGCCCCAACAGCGAACCCGACCCAGGTCGAGTTCATCAAACCGCTCGTGCAAGCTGATCGCCTGGTAGATTGCCGGCACGCCGAAGAACGTGTCCAGCCGGCCCGCCTCAAGGAGCTCGATGGTTCGTTCAAGGTCGAATCCCGGCATGAATAACGTCCGCGCCCCCATGATCACGCCGGGTAAAGTGGTGAGGTTAATGCCACCGGTATGAAACAAGGGCAGGTAGTTCAGGGTCGTATCGTCGCCGCGCAATCCCATCGCCTGGGAGATATTGATGTAATTCGCCATTGCTGTGCCGGGCGTCTGGATGACCGCCTTGGGCATGCCGGTTGTTCCCGAGGTATATAGCAGGTACCAGGGTTCGTCCGACGGCCAGGCCACCCGCCCGACCAGGGCTTCGCACAAATCCCGCCGCACGCGATAACCGTCTGTGGAAGCATCGTCCAGGTCCAAACAAGCGTGCAGCGCATTGGAGAGACTTGCAGCGGTTTGCCCATCTTCGGACCCGTGGATCAGCCAATTGGCACCACAATCGGTGATCAGCGGTGCCAGTTCATTCGGCGGCATACGCCAGTTCAGCGGTACCAGTATCGCGCCCAGGCGCGCGCAGGCAAACAGCAGTTCAAAGAACTCGATCCTGTTCCGACACAAAAGCGCAATGCGATCGCCTGCTCCGACTCCCAGTCCGGCCAGGAGTGCGGCGGATCGACCGGTTCGCTCATCCAACTCCCGATAGGTAACGCACTCTCCGCTGACCAGGTCCTCAAAGGCAACCTTGTGTGGATCGAGTTCGGCGCGTTTCGCGGGGATATCGAAAACTGGAAAACTCATAACCGGGCATTCACTCCTTCCTGGCAATACCATTAGCCAGCAAATCGCCGGCACGCCGCGCGACTTCGACCGGGTCCGTTATCTGATCCCACTCCCCGTAACGCATGCCCAAAAAGACCATCATGCCCATAATGGCCCAGGACCAGACTTCCGAATCACCATCCCGGATTTCATTACGTTCGACGGCAGCCCTGAGGTTCGCGGTATAGGCACGGGCAATGCCACGATAGTGTTCCATGAACGCATCGTTGGCGACGAATTCGGCTTCGGCAATGATGCGGTAGAGGCCGGGGTGTTCACGCACGAATTCGAGATAGGCTTGCAGGCCTTTGCGTTCCGCACTAATGCGATCCGGCGCGTCGGCGATTCGTTCTGCGATCCAGCTGCGGACCCTGTGGCTCATGTAACCTACCAGCGCTCGATAGATCTCTTCCTTGCTTTCGAAGTAATTGTAAAACGTGCCAAGCGCGACGCCTGCCTGCTGGGTAATGCTGCTCACGGACGCATCGTGAAAGCCCTGGCTACCGAATTCGAGTTCGGCTGCCTGTAACAACTTGTCGCGGGTTTTCCTGCCGCGTGCAGTCTTGGGGAGCTTTTTAGGATTTTCTTGACGGTTCATGGTTCAAAACATTTCATATTCAGCCAGTCTTGGCCAGATGTTTGTGAAATGAGCGATTGAACTCGATTGGGTGCGACATGAACGGCGCATGGCCGGAGTTACTGATCGCGACTTCCTCGTAGTCACCCCCACTCATTGCGTAGTCCTCCAGGACTTTTCGAATCTGCCTCATCATCGGTTGAGGCGGATACACCTCAACGCCCGGGTAACCTTCCAGAAAACCGGCCTGGCCGCGTGTTGCCGGGTCGGACGCGGCGTTGTTGGACACCGCGACGTCGTCGGCCCCGTATATCCACAGTATTTTCGGTTTCGGACTGGTGGCGAGGATTCTCTCAACCAGGTCGCCGATGTACTTGGGCGACATGGCGTTCGTCGCGCCCCAGTTCCCTGGTGCAAAATACGGCCAGTTATCGGAGCTTACGTGATCACCCGGCAAGTCACTATCGCCCAGGTGCACCTGTAGCGTCGCCTCCACCAGAGTGTCTTCTCGCTCCGGGATGAACGGCGGCCCCCAAACGAGCAAGCGCAGTACCGAGCGCGGTGTAAAAGGCGAGTCCGCAGACCGGTCACCTTCATGAATGTTCCTTATCAGCTCACGGTTCAGTAAGCCTCCACCGGAGCCGGCGTAGTCATCATTCACCGGTGTGCCCAGTTCATCCCGGGTAGCGCCAAATCCGTATGGCGAACCCGTACCAGGCAAGGTGACGGACAGTAGTCTGCCCGGCGATGCCGCAATCAACCACCATGCGACCAATCCGCCCAGCGAGTTGCCAACAAGGTGGAATTTCTCGTATCCGAGATGATCCATTAGCGCGATGGCATCCTGGACAAGATCAGTCATGCCATGCTGGGCGTTGATTTTCGCGGCCGGATCCGCGCCTCCGAAGCCGCGCTGGTCGGGCGCAATCCCACGGTAGTTTCCAGGCATGGCAACCATGGTTTCTTCCCACCAGGTAGCAGAAGAAAAATTGCCGTGGATAAACAGCACGGGAATTCCGTCATCAGGGCCGCTAAAAAGGACCCGGGTGGTCAATCGGGCGGTCGTTATGCGCTTCGTGCTGATTCCCGGCAAGGTTTGAACCGTCATGCAGGCAACTCCGTTGATCGTGTCGCTGCAGCAGGCCCCCATTCAACAATCGCGCCGCCCCAGATGTAACCGATACCCGCAGCGATGATCGCCATGGTGTCGCCCGGCTTCAGGCGCCCCTGCTCAATGCCGGCTTCGATATTGATGATCGCGTCCTGTTCACCAATGTGGCCAATGCTGGACATGTAAGCGCTTTGCTCCTCCGTCAGCCCCAGGTGTTCGAGCATTTCACGGTGGCCGGAAGGTTTCACCAGGGACATATTGAGAAAATCGATATCCCGGCGGGAATACGGCTCACCGACCCGGTTGTTCCCTGAGCTCTTGAGTGCAGTATCAATGCAGTTCAGCCAGTTCTTTATCGAGACTTCTCCCAGTCTGGCTTTCATGGCTTCGGGTTCTACCAGTCTGAACTTGTAACCACCCTCTGCGACAGCCGCATCTGTCGGGTGCTGGACGGTGCCGCTGGCGGGAACAATCACGTGCCGGCTCATAGATCCATCGGCGATCATGTGCATGCCCAGTACCCGGTTCTCGTGCCAGTCGCGCTTCAAAATCATCGCGCCGGCGCCGGCGCCTATGTTGAACATGAACGAAGTGTCCAGGTCCGTCAGGTCGATGAAATGGGACGTCGCGTAACCGCCTCCAATAAGGATCGTGTTGATGCTCGGATCATCGGCCATGAGGCCGCGAGCAATCCGCATTGCCGCGATGGTTGTCGCGCAACGAGTGTGAACATCGACTCCCCAGGCGTTCCTGGCCCCGATTTCCCAGCCCAGGTCAATGGCCGAGGTCCACAGGAGGTACTCGCGCCACTCTTCCGTGGTGCACAAGACAACGTCTATCTCCATGGGGTCAATGCCGGCCGCGTCGATAGCCTTGCGTGCCGCATGAACGGCCATCTCATTGGGGTGGACCTTGGGATCCGCGACAAATTTGCGCTCTATGCCCAACTTTTCTTTCACGACCCACTCGGGCAAACCGCTTTGCTCAGCAATCTGCTTTGCGGTGATGTACGTCTCCGGGAAATAGGTGCCGGTAGAGACGATGCCCATGCTGGTCATAGGGATTCCTTTAGATCAAAAACAAGTTCAAAGGTGAATACTGATTCACATTTCATAAATTCGCACACTTCAGTTGAGTTGACAAGGTCAACCCGGTTATTACGGTTTCGACTGGTGATCCTGCCCAGACCAGGCTTCAATCAAGGCAGAAATCCCCGCCACTTGCTTACCGCTTCGCAGGTCATAGTCAGCACCGGTATAACCCCACCAATCCCAGCAGCCCTGAGGATTCATCAACGATTTGTCCACCTGCGGATAGAGCACGATGATGCGGTTGCTCTCGGCCCATTCATTAAGGCCGGACATTCTTGCGAATCGATCTTCGATGAACTCTTTGCCCTGACGGCAGCCGTGGAAAGTCACGTGCAAGCGGCACTCACCCTTTTTCTCCACGCAAGATTCAGGTACGTACGCGAACCCCGAGTCGGCGAAATAACCACCGTCTGCAACAATTGAAGTCTGGTCCAGGACCTGAAGGTTTGCCTCAAGGGCTTCAGTCGGCGGGTTCAAGGCACCGTAAAGTTGCTGCAGCAGCTCGCCAGCTGCATCGTAATCGCAGGCGTTGATGTAATCAGCGCCCATTTCCCCACAAGCGATGCCCTTGTCCAGGGTTGGCCAACCATGGGATGCAGGAATATCGTCGACAAGTGCGATGGCCTGTTCTGGCAGAAACGCAGCATAGAACTCACGCAAAGCGTCCATTACACCAGATTGGACAACGTGATCCGCCTTGCCGTGGAACAGCCACACCCGGTCATCGGACAGTGATTCAACCGGATCGATGGTGCCAGCAATTGCTGCGGCGCGCGCAGCTTCTACCAGCGGGGCCGCCTCGAGTGCCGCGCCGCTGATACACCGGCCCAGTGCATTGAGAAGATTCCCCTCGGCACAGTGATAGGGTCCGCCAGCGACAACCGCGGCTCCGCTTATAGTTTTGGAAAGGGCAACGTGCATCTGAACCGCTGCATGGCCTCCAGAGGATATTCCGGAAACGGTGACGCGCCCTGCCCCGTTTTCATCAGCCAGTACGCCCGATACTGATACCGAACCGGCCGCCAGTAGAACCAGAAGCCTGGCTATATTGACGTAACTTACATATCGCATGGGTTGCCTCCCGTTCACCGAAGGGCCCCCTGATGGTTCCGCCCTGAAGCTGAATATTAGCATTCCTGAGTTCAGTAATACATGAAACTTGATTCATGTTTCATTTCGACGCATACTTTTGCGACATTCATCTGTTAGGTGCAGACAACTGCACCTTGGGGGAGGGGAAGTGTCCAATTCGATAACAAGAGCAGTTTTGATTCTCGGCGCGACAATGGTCGCTGGTTTTGCAGGGCCCATTCAGGCTCAGCAAGAAGATTCGGCTGAAGCCTCGACTGAAGCCTCAAGTAATGTGATCGAGGAAGTGATCGTGACAGCGCGTCGTCGCAACGAATCGCTGCAGGATGTGCCAATTGCCATCACCGCTTTCTCGGGCGAGCAACTGGATCGCATTGGCGCCGATACCTTGATCGCCGTCGGGCAAAGTACGCCCAACGTGACCCTGGAAGTATCCAGAGGCACCAACACGACAATCACGGCATTTATCCGCGGAGTCGGGCAACAGGACCCGGTCGCTGGATTCGAGGCTGGCGTGGGATTGTACGTTGACGATGTATACCTGAATCGCCCCCAGGCAGCGGTGCTCGATATCTACGACGTGGATCGTATCGAAGTGCTCCGTGGGCCTCAGGGCACCCTATACGGCCGCAACACCATCGGCGGTGCAATCAAGTATGTGACCAAAGGCCTGTCGGATGAGCGCGAAGCAAAGATTCGTGCCTCCTACGGCACCGCGAACCAGATGGACCTGGTGCTGACCGGTTCGACACCACTGTCGGACACTTTTCGGGTTGGCGGTTCAATCGCCCGCCTGACGCGGGATGGTTTCGGGGATAATCTTAATCTCCCCGGAGTCGAGAATTACAATAAGGACGTGTTAGGTGGACGCTTCTCCATGGAATGGGACGTTACGGACTCATTCAATCTGCGTCTCAGCGGCGACATGGTAGAGGACAAATCAGATCCCAAGCAGGGCCATCGCCTGACCGTGGGCGCAGTGTCCGGCGCACCGATTCTTGACAATGTTTTCGATACTCGCGCTGGATTGAACAGCCCTGGGCAGAAGGTCGATGCCAGCGGTCTGGCTTTGACAGCCAACTGGGAACTGAGCGACACCATCACGCTACGTAACATTCTGTCCCAACGCCAGGACGAGACAACGACGCCCATCGATTTCGACAGCCTTCCGGTTGTCGACCTGGATGTTCCGGCTATTTATGAGAACAAGCAGTTCTCAGAGGAACTACAGTTAATCTATGAAACCGATCGACTCAGCGGCGTGGCTGGCCTGTACTGGCTTGATGCAAACGCTTTCAACACGTTTGACGTCATTCTCGCGCAGCTCGGTGACGTGCTCAGTCTTCCCGGGCTGAATGCCAACACCTATGGCGATGTCGACACCAAGAGCTGGGCTGCTTACGCAGACTTTAGTTACAGCGTAACTGACGCCGTGAGCGTATCCCTGGGTGGACGATACACGGTGGATGAAAGAACTTCCCGGGTCCTCAGGACCACCTACCTGGGAGGTGCATCACCTGCACTCGGTGGAACAGGCGTGCCGCTGGTCGTGACTTCCGATTTCCTGGGTAGCCGCGAATTCACAGAGTTCACGCCACGGGCATCCATCGCTTGGGAACCAAATGACGATCAGAATGTTTATTTTACCTACAGCCAGGGCTTCAAGGGTGGCAGCTTCGACCCGCGTGGCCAAACCAGCGCTGCACCGGATATCGATGGCGACGGCACCGTTTCGGAAGCCGAGATCTTCGACTTCATGGCGTTTGATCCCGAGTTCGTAGACACCTACGAGATTGGTCTCAAGTCGAGTTGGATGGACGGGCGCGTCAACACCAGTGTTGCCGTCTTTTTCTCTGATTACACGGATGTGCAGATTCCGGGTTCCTACGGTTTCGACTCGGACGGGGATGGCACGAATGACACGTTCATTGGCGTTACATCAAACGCAGCCGACGCCGACATGACCGGCATCGAGTTTGAAGGCAGCGCGCTGTTGAGCGATGCGTTCACCCTGGGTTGGGCCATAGGCTACCTGGATGCCCAGTTCAACGAGTTCATCGATGCAACAGGCGCTAACGTCGCAGATCAACGCGTATTCCAGAACACTCCTGACCTCACGGCCAGCAGCACTCTGACGTACCAAAGGTCGATGGATCTGTTCGGCAATAACGGGACGCTCTTCGTAATTGGATCTGCTTCCTATCGGAGCGAGGCATCACAGTTCGAATTTCCAACCGTCGAACTTGACCAGCCTGCATTCACGCTCCTGGATCTGAGCCTGGTCTGGGAAGATAATGATGGCCATTGGCGTGCAGGCCTGCACGGCAAGAACCTGACGGACGAGGAGTACAAGGTTGCCGGCTATTACTACCCGGCACCAACCCTGGGTCTGGAAGGTTCAGTCACGGCCTTTTACGGTAATCCGCGCACCATAACGGCTACCGTCGAGTATAGTTTCTAGGACACCGCAGGCCGCACGGTGGACGTAAAGTTCGCCGTGCGGCAGCGTCGCCTATAAACTCGCAAGTATGGAAAACCCAAAGGAAGTTTCAAACGGATACCGGGCGTATGTACTGTGCATCCTGGTCCTCGTTTACACATTCAATTTCATAGACCGGCAGATCGTCGGTATTCTCGCCATTCCTATAAAGGAAGATCTTGGGCTTACTGATACACAGTTGGGCCTGATGGGCGGTCTTGCATTCGCGTTGCTCTACACGACACTGGCGATCCCGATCGCGATGGCAGCGGACCGTATGAGCCGCACATGGATCATGACGGGCGCGCTTGTGGTGTGGAGCGGAATGACGGCCGTATGCGGTATGGCACAGAATTTCTGGCAACTGTTCTTCGCCCGGGTTGGCGTTGGCATCGGTGAGGCCGGTGGCGTCGCACCCGCGTACTCCCTGATTTCTGATTTCTTCCCGCCCAATCAACGAGCCCGGGCACTGAGCGTTTACTCATTCGGCATTCCGATAGGTAGTGCCCTGGGTATTGTTTTTGGCGGCATCATTGCAACCCTTGTGGACTGGCGCTTTGCCTTCCTGGTCGTCGGGGTGGCAGGCATCATACTGGCTCCCATTTTTCGTCTTACCGTTCGCGAACCCGTCAGGGGAGCGTTTGATGTCGGGGGCAGTCAGTCCGGCGCAGCAAGCCTGACTGAAATCATGCGGGTCTTGCTACGCAAGCCAAGTTTCTGGGGCTTGTCATTAGGCGCCTCATTCTCTTCGATGATGGGCTACGGATTATTCTTCTGGCTGCCATCATTTTTTGTTCGCAGCTTCGAGGTTACATTGCTCAATGCCTCGCTGGTATACGGCGCCATACTGTTGGTCGGCGGCATTGCCGGCACCTGGCTTGGAGGCTACCTGGCAGACCGGTTCGGCGAGAAAAACCGTGCGGCATATGCACGCATTCCAGCGTTCGCTTTCCTTGCGGCAGTGCCGTTCTACCTGGTCGGGGTTTTGTCTCCGACCTTGCTGATTTCTGTGTTGGTCATGGTCGTGCCCACGGCATTGGGCCTGGCATGGCTGGGACCTGTCATTTCGGCAGTACAGCACCTGGTGCCGCCCAACATGAGGGCTACCGCGTCGGCCATATTCCTGTTCGTCAATAACCTCATAGGTATCGGCGTGGGAACGCTTGCGATTGGCGCCATCTCCGACGGGCTACAGGGTCGCTTTGGCGATGAGTCGTTGCGTTACGCTATTTTGGCCGGCACCTCATTCTATATTGTGGCTGCAGTGATCTTCCTGCTTAGTGCCCGTCGGCTCGAGCAGGACTGGGAAGGGTAGTCGCAGCCAATCCTCGCGTAAGAGCCCCGTAGACCTCCCAGGGGCGGGCGAATCTCAACACCTGGAGTCAGGCCGCGCGGAAGCATGCAAGAT